>Ga0129314_1000078_pt1 | contig 122726 bp, 126 predicted proteins | sample O1111metagenome_FD_94431 | JGI IMG/M metagenome (GOLD analysis project Ga0129314, IMG submission 94431) | Orangutan individual fecal microbial communities from fecal samples from Wisconsin, USA - O1111 metagenome | ecosystem: Host-associated > Mammals > Digestive system > Large intestine >...
GCGATACTGACGGCAGACCTGCTGGGACAGCAGTGGCTGGCGCGTTAATCAGTCGTCGGTAAGTTTTTATCCGGCATCTTCTCCCCCCTCTGACAGTCTCTGCCGGAGGGGTTGTCTATGGTAAAACAGCGGAAAGGGATATGACGACGCACACTCAGGACATTGGGAAGGAAGTCTCTTCGGTCATTGCCCAGTCATGGCATCGTTGCAGCAAGTTTATGCAGCGGGAAACCTGGCAGGCGCCGCATCAGGCGCAGGGCCTGACCTTTGAGTCGATCTGTCGTCGCAAAACAGCGCTGCTGACGATTGCTCAGGCCGCGCTGGAAGATGCCTGGGAGTTTATGGACGGCCGTCCGTGCGCGCTGTTAATTCTGGATGAATCGGCCTGTATTCTCAGCCGTTGCGGCGATCCGCAGACGGTGGAGCAACTGGCGGAGCTCGGTTTTCGCGACGGCAGTTACTGTGCGGAAAGCATTATTGGCAGCTGCGCGTTGTCGCTGGCGACGATGCCGGGGCAACCGACAAAAACCTCTGGCGATCAGCACTTTAAACAGGCGTTGCATCCGTGGTCGTTCTGCTCTACGCCAGTATTCGATAACCATGGTCGACTGTTTGGCTCCATCTCGCTGTGCTGTCTGGTAGAGCATGAGTGCGTTTCTGATTTATCCCTGACGCTGGCGATTGCCAGAGAAGTCGGCAACTCATTGCTGACTGACAGCCTGCTGGCTGAATCCAACCGCCATCTGAACCAGATGTACGGGCTGCTGGAGAGTATGGATGATGGCGTGATGGCCTGGAACGAACAGGGCGTATTGCAGTTCCTCAATGCGCGCGCGGCGCTGCTTTTGCATCTCGACGCGCAGGCCAGCCAGGGGAAGAATATTAACGACCTGCTCAATCTCCCCATGCTGCTGCGTCGGGCGATCAAACATGCCCGCGGCCTGAATCATGTCGAAGTCACCTTTGAAAGCCAGCACCAGTTTGTTGATGCCGTCATCACCCTGAAACCGATTGTTGAAGAGCAGGGCAACAGCTTTATCCTGCTGCTGCATCCGGTGGAGCAAATGCGTCAACTGATGACCAGCCAGCTCGGCAAGGTGAGCCACACCTTTGAGCAGATGTCGACAGACGATCCAGAAACCCGACGTTTGATCCACTTTGGTCGTCAGGCGGCGAGGGGAAGTTTCCCGATCCTGCTGTGCGGGGAAGAGGGCGTCGGTAAAGAGCTACTGAGTCAGGCCATTCACAATGAAAGCGAACGCGCCAGCGGGCCGTATATCGCCGTGAACTGCCAGCTGTATGCCAACAGCGTACTGGGGCAGGATTTTATGGGCAGTGCGCCCACTGATGATGAAAACGGGCGGCTGAGCCGTCTTGAACTGGCGAACGGCGGCACGCTGTTTCTGGAAAAAATTGAATATCTGGCGCCGGAGTTACAATCCGCGCTGCTGCAGGTGATCAAGCAGGGCGTTTTAACCCGCCTGGATGCCCGGCGGCTGATTCCGGTGGATGTCAAAGTGATCGCCACCACCACGGTTGATCTCGCGAATCTGGTGGAGCAAAACCGCTTTAGCCGTCAGTTGTATTACGCGCTGCACTCTTTTGAGATCGTAATCCCGCCGCTGCGGGCGCGGCGTAACAGTATTCCATCGCTGATTTATACGCGGTTGAATAGCCTGAAAAAACGCTTTTCATCCAGCCTGAAGATCGACGACGACGCGTTGGCACAACTGGTGGCCTATTCGTGGCCGGGTAATGATTTTGAGCTGAACAGCATTATTGAAAACATCGCCATCAGCAGCGATAACGGCCATATTCGGCTGAGCAATCTGCCGGATTATCTGTTTGCCGAACGCCCGGGTCTGGAGACGGCATCTTCACTGCTGCCCGCCAGCCTGACCTTTACCGCCATCGAGAAAGAGGCGATTATCCATGCCGCCCGCGTGACCAGTGGGCGTGTTCAGGAGATGTCGCAACTGCTGAATATTGGTCGCACCACCTTGTGGCGTAAGATGAAGCAGTACGACATTGATGCCAGCCAGTTTAAGCGCAAACATCTGGAGTAGTTTCTTCGATTCTGGCCATCGAGAACAGCGCATCCGACAGCCGGTTGATATAGCGCCTGGCCTCATCGCGTAACGTCAGCGTTCTGCCCATCGCGATGAGGATCCGCTCCAGCCGACGCGTCAGGGTTCGCGCAACGTGCAGCTGTGCCGATGCCAGATTTTTCCCCGGAATAACAAACTCTTTGAGCGGGCCGCTTTGCGCCATATTGCGGTCAATAAGCTGCTCCAGCGCCTGAATATCCTCTTCGCCAATACGCTGTTTTAAGCGTGTGAGTCCTTTCTGATCGCTGGCGAGTTCCGCCCCCAGTACGAACAGCATCTTCTGCATAGCGTGCAATTCCTGGCGTAGCTCGGCCTGCCGCGTGCTGGCATAGCAGACGCCAAGCTGGGAAATCAGTTCATCCACCGTGCCGTAGGCCTCAACGCGGATGTCGTCTTTATCGATACGGCTGCCGCCAAACAGCGCGGTCGTGCCGTTATCACCGGTTCGGGTATAGATGCGGTACATTTATTTTATCTCGCTGAAGGGAAGAACTTTAACCAGTTGACCGGCATTGGCGCCGAGCGTGCGGATCTGTGCTGTCCCGGCGCGGGTATGCCCGCAGACCAGCGCCCGATCCTCGGGCAACTGGGCATGGGTTAAGGCAATATCACCGGTGGCGTTGAGACCGAGACCCACGCGCAGCGCCGAACTTTTGGCCGCCAGTTTGCCGAGCGCCAGCGCGCAGTCATGATCGTCGCAACAGATTGCCCGGCAGGGAACGCCTTGCTCTTCCAGCCCCCAGCACAACTCGTCAAGCACGCGAGTACCCTGCCAGCGTGAGTGATAAAACAGGTGTACGCCCGGTGATGAAAGTAACATTGCGCACCCTGCGTTATCAGAATGCCTGACGGAAGATCTCGGCAATTTCTTTCTCGTTCCCTTTGCGCGGGTTGGAGAAGGCGTTACCGTCCTTCAGTGCCATTTCCGCCATATACGGGAAATCGGCTTCTTTGACGCCCAGATCGCGCAGATGCTGCGGAATACCGATGTCGGCGGAGAGGCGGGCAATAGCATGAATGGCCAGCTCGGCGGCATCCATGGTGGAGAGTCCGTCCGTGTTCTCGCCCATAAACTCTGCGATGTCGGCAAATTTTTCCGGGTTAGCGATCAGGTTATAGCGTGCCACGTGCGGCAGCAGTACGGCATTCGCCACGCCGTGCGGCATGTCGTAAAGACCGCCAAGCTGATGCGCCATCGCGTGAACGTAGCCGAGGTTGGCGTTGTTGAAGGCCATACCCGCCAGCAGGGAGGCGTAGGCCATGTTCTCGCGAGCTTTCAGGTTGCTGCCCAGCGCCACGGCCTGACGCAAGTTACGGGCGATCAGGCGGATCGCCTGGATAGCGGCAGCGTCGGTGACCGGGTTGGCATCTTTGGAAATGTAGGCTTCCACGGCGTGGGTCAGGGCGTCCATCCCGGTGGCCGCAGTCAGTGGGGCTGGCTTGCCGAGCATCAGCAGCGGATCGTTAATAGAGACCGACGGCAGGTTGCGCCAGCTGACAATCACAAACTTCACTTTGGTTTTGGTATTGGTCAGCACGCAGTGGCGGGTGACTTCGCTGGCGGTCCCGGCGGTGGTATTCACCGCAACGATCGGCGGCAGCGGGTTGGTCAGGGTTTCAATCCCGGCATAGCTGTAGAGATCCCCTTCGTGAGTCGCGGCGATACCGATGCCTTTACCGCAGTCATGCGGGCTACCGCCGCCAACGGTAACGATGATGTCGCAATGCTCTTTCCGAAAGACCTCCAGGCCGTCGCGCACGTTGGTGTCTTTGGGGTTTGGCTCAACGCCGTCAAAAACCACGACGTCAATACCGGCTTCACGCAGATGTGTGAGGGTTTTATCTACCGCGCCGTCTTTAATCGCCCGCAGACCTTTATCAGTGACCAGCAGCGCTTTTTTACCGCCCAACAGTTTACAGCGTTCGCCGACCACGGAAATAGCATTGGGGCCAAAGAAGTTCACATTTGGCACCAGGTAATCAAACATACGATAGCTCATAATATACCTTCTTAGATTTAAATTATAATTCAGAGAAACAATTCAATGCGGTTTCTGCTAATAATCTGTCTTGTTCGACGGTACCGCCACTTACGCCAACGGCACCGATTAATTTGCCGTTTAATATGACAGGTAAACCGCCGCCAAAAATAACAATTCGTTGTTGATTGGTGAGCTGCAAGCCATATAGAGAGGCACCTGGTTGTACCGCATCGGTAATTTCATGGGTACCCTGTCGCAGGCAGCAGGCGGTATAAGCTTTATTAAGAGAGATATCACAGCTGGTGACAAACGCGTCGTCCATACGTTGCATTAGCAGCGTGTTCCCGCCGTGATCCACCACGGAAAATACCACCGGAACGTTGATTTCAAGCGCTTTAGCCTCGACGGCCTGCGCCATTTTCTTTGCAGCCGCCAGCGTAATGGTGGCGATTTGTTGGCTCTTATTCACATTCTCTCCTGAAAAGGTTGTAGGGCTGAGGTCACGAAAATATCGCGCAACAGCTATTTTTATCATTGGCTTTATCTTATTTTCTCGCCCCGCGTTATTAAGTCAATAGGGTAGGGATTTCAAAAATATTACGTTCAGTTTCCTGTTGTGGCGTTTATTGATAATGATCATTTAACCTCGTCACAATTCACGGTGAATATTCCTGAGCCGCGTTTCAATATGAAACGATGGGTTTTTATTACGTACCAAATTGGAACGAAATTATTTTTATTTTTTTATTGTCCTGCTCATTTAGAGTTCGGCTATTGCTGATGAAAGGCGAATGCCGGGTGTTGTGTCCCCGGCAATACGGCCCGGCGTCCCTATTTTTTATCTTTTGAGTCCATAAACTATGAGAAGATCAAAACGATTCGAAGTGCTTGCCCAGCGGCCTGTAAATCAGGATGGGCTAATTGGCGAATGGCCTGAAGAGGGGCTGATCGCAATGGAAAGCCCTTACGATCCGGCTTCGTCGGTGAAGGTGGAAAATGGTCGTATTGTTGAGCTGGACGGCAAGAGCCGCGCCGAGTTCGACATGATTGACCGGTTCATTGCCGATTACGCGATTAACGTGCCCGAGGCCGAGCGCGCCATGCAGCTCGACGCGCTGGAGATCGCCAGAATGCTGGTGGATATCCACGTCAGTCGGGAAGAGATCATTGCCATTACGACTGCCATCACCCCGGCGAAAGCGGTGGAGGTGATGGCGCAAATGAACGTGGTGGAGATGATGATGGCGCTGCAAAAAATGCGCGCCAGACGCACCCCCTCCAATCAGTGCCACGTGACCAACCTGAAAGATAACCCGGTACAGATTGCTGCCGACGCTGCTGAAGCGGGGATCCGTGGTTTTTCCGAACAGGAAACAACGGTCGGGATCGCCCGCTATGCGCCGTTTAACGCCCTGGCGCTGCTGGTGGGGTCCCAATGCGGTCGCCCCGGCGTGCTGACGCAATGCTCCGTTGAAGAGGCCACGGAACTGGAACTGGGAATGCGCGGGCTAACCAGCTACGCCGAAACGGTGTCGGTATATGGCACGGAGTCGGTGTTTACCGATGGCGATGATACGCCGTGGTCAAAAGCGTTTCTTGCCTCGGCGTATGCTTCTCGTGGTCTGAAGATGCGCTACACCTCCGGCACCGGTTCGGAAGCGCTGATGGGCTATTCCGAAAGTAAATCGATGCTTTATCTGGAGTCGCGTTGCATTTTTATCACCAAAGGCGCGGGCGTACAGGGGTTACAAAACGGTGCGGTCAGCTGTATCGGCATGACCGGCGCTGTGCCGTCGGGGATTCGCGCGGTGCTGGCGGAAAACCTGATTGCCTCGATGCTCGACCTTGAAGTGGCCTCCGCCAATGACCAGACCTTTTCCCACTCCGATATTCGTCGTACTGCCCGCACCCTGATGCAGATGCTGCCGGGCACCGACTTTATCTTCTCCGGCTATAGCGCGGTACCGAACTACGACAACATGTTTGCCGGGTCGAACTTCGACGCTGAAGACTTCGATGATTACAACATTCTGCAACGCGATCTGATGGTTGACGGGGGCCTGCGTCCGGTCACGGAAGAGGAGACAATCGCCATCCGCAATAAGGCCGCGCGCGCCATTCAGGCGGTGTTCCGCGAACTGGGCCTGCCGCTGATTAGCGATGAAGAGGTGGACGCCGCCACTTACGCTCACGGCAGCAAAGATATGCCCGCGCGCAATGTGGTGGAAGATTTGGCTGCCGTGGAAGAGATGATGAAAAGCAATATCACCGGGCTGGATATCGTCGGCGCGTTGAGTTCCAGCGGCTTCGAAGACATCGCCAGTAATATCCTCAACATGCTGAGGCAGCGTGTTACTGGTGATTATCTGCAAACGTCGGCCATTCTGGATCGTCAGTTCGACGTCGTCAGCGCCGTTAATGACATCAACGATTATCAGGGACCCGGCACCGGCTATCGCATCTCTGCCGAACGTTGGGCGGAAATTAAAAATATTGCGGGCGTGGTTCAGCCCGGCTCGATCGAATAAGGCGGTACACAGTGGAATGCACAACTGAACGTAAGCCGGTTTTCACCTTGCAGGTGAGCGAAGGCGAGGCGGCTAAAGCGGACGAACGCGTGGATGAAGTCGTGATAGGCGTCGGCCCGGCCTTTGATAAGTATCAGCACAAAACATTGATTGATATGCCGCACAAAGCGATTTTGAAAGAACTGGTTGCCGGCATTGAAGAAGAGGGCCTGCATGCTCGGGTGGTGAGGATTCTGCGCACCTCGGATGTTTCATTTATGGCATGGGATGCGGCAAATCTCAGCGGTTCTGGCATCGGGATTGGTATCCAGTCGAAAGGAACCACGGTGATTCATCAGCGCGATCTGCTGCCTCTGAGCAACCTTGAGCTGTTCTCTCAGGCTCCGCTGCTGACGCTGGAAACCTATCGCCAGATTGGTAAAAACGCCGCGCGCTATGCACGTAAAGAGTCGCCTTCGCCAGTGCCAGTGGTTAATGACCAGATGGTACGCCCCAAATTTATGGCCAAGGCCGCGCTGTTTCATATCAAAGAAACCAAACACGTGGTGCAGGATGCTGCGCCTGTCACGCTGCATATTGCACTCGTAAGGGAATGACCATGAACGACAACATCATGACCGCGCAGGATTATCCATTAGCGACCCGCTGCCCGGAGAAAATCCAGACTCCTACCGGCAAACCGCTAACCGAGATTACCCTTGAGAATGTGCTGGCGGGCCGTGTAGGTCCGCAGGATGTGCGTATTTCTCAGCAAACGCTGGAGTACCAGGCGCAGATTGCCGAACAGATGCAGCGTCACGCCGTGGCGCGTAATTTCCGTCGTGCGGCGGAGCTTATAGCAATCCCGGATGCCCGTATTCTTGAAATTTACAACGCGCTGCGGCCGTTTCGTTCTTCGTTCGCCGAGCTTCAGGCCATTGCCGATGAACTGGAACATACCTGGCATGCCACGGTGAACGCCGGGTTTGTCCGCGAGTCGGCAGAGGTGTATCAGCAGAGAAACAAGCTGCGTAAAGGCAGCCAGTGACGGAGGTTGTATGCCGTTAATTGCAGGGATTGATATCGGCAACGCCACCACCGAAGTGGCGTTGGCGCAGCATGGCCGGTTTATCGCCAGCGGGATTGTCGCCACGACCGGTATGAAAGGTACACGGGACAATATTGCCGGGGTGGTGGCCTCCCTGCAGCAGGCGCTGAATAACACCCCGTGGTCGCTTCAGGACGTGGCGAAAATCTGCATCAACGAGGCAGCACCGGTGATTGGCGATGTGGCGATGGAAACCATCACTGAAACCATCATTACCGAATCAACAATGATTGGGCATAACCCGCAAACGCCCGGCGGCGTTGGCGTGGGAATGGGAACCACCATCGCCGTGGAGAAGCTGGCGGCGTTGAGTGAAGATCGGTTTACCCAGGGCTGGATCCCGCTGGTCGGTGAGGAGAGGGATTTCCTCGAGGCGGTTTGGTATATCAATGAGGCGCTGGATCGCGGGGTCAACGTGGTGGCGGCGATCCTGAAAAAAGATGATGGCGTGCTGGTGAACAATCGCCTGCGTCGAACAATGCCGGTGGTAGATGAAGTCACCCTGCTGGAGAAGGTGCCGGAAGGTGTGCTGGCGGCGGTGGAAGTGGCGGCCCCAGGACAGGTGGTGCGTGTGCTGTCGAATCCTTACGGCATCGCGACCTTCTTTACCCTGACGCCCGAGGAAACGCAAACCATCGTCCCCATCGCCAGGGCGCTAATTGGCAACCGTTCCGCCGTGGTGCTGAAAACCCCGCAGGGTGATGTGCGCTCAAGGGTGATCCCGGCGGGTAAGATCTTTATCCGCGGCGAAAAGCGTGGCGGTGAAGCCGACGTAGCGCAAGGCGCACAGGCCATTATGCAGGCGATGAGCACCTGTGCGCCCGTGTGCGATATTCGTGGTGAAGCAGGTACGCATGCAGGCGGCATGCTGGAGCGAGTGCGTAAGGTGATGGCCTCGCTGACCGGTCACGACATGAACGCGGTGTATATTCAGGATCTGTTGGCGGTGGATACGTTTATTCCCCGCAAGGTGCAGGGCGGTATTGCCGGGGAGTGTTCAATGGAGAACGCCGTTGGCATTGCGGCGATGGTGAAATCCGATCGCTTACAGATGCAGGCCATCGCCAGTGAGCTGAGCGTCCGGTTAAACATCCCGGTTGAAGTCGGCGGCGTGGAGGCCAACATGGCTGTCGCCGGTGCGTTAACAACGCCCGGATGTGCTGCACCGCTGGCGATCCTCGATTTAGGCGCAGGCTCCACCGATGCCGCCATTATCAATAGCGATGGCGTTGTGAAAGCGGTCCATCTGGCTGGCGCGGGAAATATGGTCAGCCTGTTGATTCAAACCGAGCTGGGCTTAAGCGATCCGTTTCTGGCGGAGGAAATTAAAAAATACCCGCTGGCAAAAGTGGAGAGCCTGTTCAGCATTCGCCACGAGAACGGCGCGGTGGAGTTTTTTCGCGAACCGCTCAGTCCGTCAGTGTTTGCCAAAGTCGTTTATCTGAAAAACGGCGAGCTGATCCCCGTAGATAACCAGACCTCGCTGGAAAAAATTCGGTTGGTGCGCCGACAGGCCAAAGAGAAAGTTTTTGTGACCAACTGCCTGCGCGCTTTACGCCAGGTGTCACCCGGCGGCTCTATTCGCGATATGACTTTTGTGGTGCTGGTGGGCGGCTCCTCGCTGGATTTCGAAATCCCGCAGATGATCACCGACGCGCTGGCGCATTACGGCGTGGTTGCCGGACAGGGCAACATCCGTGGTACCGAAGGGCCGCGTAATGCGGTAGCGACCGGGCTGGTTTTGGCCGGGATAGCGAATTAATCGTGCAGAAAACAGCCGCCGCAAGCGTTTAGCTGCGGGGTAAATCAAATAAAGGTGATGTTCTCTTTGATATCCCGGCGGAGTTGGGTACATAGTATAAATGTGTCTCTCACGTGGTTAATTTTAAGGATAAGAGCATGCCAACAGCAATTGAGAAAGCATTGGATTTTATTGGTGGTATGAACACTTCGGCGTCAGTACCCCATTCAATGGATGAAAGTACCGCTAAGGGAATCTTAAAGTATTTGCATGACTTAGGTGTGCCAGCAAGTCCGGAAGCTGTGATGGCACGGGGTGAGCAGGAGGGATGGAATCCCGAGTTCACGAAAAAAGTGGCCGGATGGGCAGAAAAAGTGGCCTCCGGTAACCGCATCCTTATCAAGAACCCAGAGTATTTTTCAACCTATATGCAGGAGCAGCTCAAAGAGCTAGTTTGAGCTGACTATCGAATCAAACTCTAACGGACGTTTCCATCTCTGGATGGCGACGTCCAGAGGGGGACAGTGACCAGCTTGTTGCTGGACAGAGGCATCCCGTAATATATCTTCAGGCCCCGCCTGCCGTATTCTTCCCGGCTCTTATTTCACATTCTGGTGCGAACAGATATTGATTTGTTCCAGCAGGAATCCTTTTGGCTCGTGCCAACATCTACGGAAGAACCCCAAAAAAAAGGACCTGCGATTTCTCGCCAGCCCTTGCTGTGTTTGGTGGCCCCTGCTGGACTTGAACCAGCGACCAAGCGATTATGAGTTAGGATGCAATTTCTTACCTAAAAATACTTATCTATAATTTTCAGTAAGTTAATGATATTTAATTTACTGTATATATAACCAGAAATACTCTAAAATACTCGCTTGCGGTATCCTATAGGTATCCTAGAGCAAAACAAGCGATTTGCAGGATACCTTGATCGCTTGGTATGGGGTGTTTGTGGAAACATTCAAATTCACGAAAGCAAAACTCGAAAGCCTGCCGCCTGCGGAACGTGGCCAGATGGAGTATGGTGATACCGTTGTTAACGGGCTACGGCTCCGAGTGGGGATCAGTGGCGCGAAGAGCTTCTGTATCTCCAGAAAACGTAATGGCAAATTTATACGGGCCACCTTAGGCAGATTTCCCGATCTTACTATTGATAATGCCAGGGCAAAGGCTCTCGAACTGCTGGGAGACGTAGCCACTACAGGCAGAAACCCTAACGTCGAAAAACGCATCAATGAAAAGGCTTTGGTTACGCTTAATGATGCGCTGGACACCTATATCAAAAGCCGTGATGAACGGTTAAGCGCCGATACAGCAAAACAGTATCGTTCCATCCTGCAAAATTTCTCTGGTGACTGGATGAAACAACCAATCGCCTCTATCAGCCGTGAACGAGTGGAAACCAGACACAAAGCCGTTACTGATGGTTCTGTGTGGTTTGGTGCTGATAAATCAACGCTACGCGCAGGGGTTGGAACCGGCAGTAAAGCACAGGCCGATCTCTGGGCTAGGGTGCTTCGTGCTATATACCGCTTCGCGCACGATCATTACCGTGACGAGGAAGGGAAAACGCTTCTTCCGGACCCGCCTACAATGGTACTGAGCACAAAGCGCAAATGGCATGGTACCGTGAGGAAGACTGAACGTATCCGCACCAATGAGCTTGGCAGATGGTTTAGCGCCTTATCGTACGTGCGAGAGTTTGCCGAACAGGGGCGCGATGATATAGCAGCGGCGGTTTGTGATGCTGTGGAAATGGCTATTTTTACCGGACTGCGTAAGTCTGAAATTTTAGAGCTTAGTTGGGATAGAGTTAATCTTGGAGGCCGATATTTTTGGATTGATACCACAAAAAACGGCGATCCGCTTGAACTCCCCATTACTGAAACTCTACTGAAATTATTTCGCCGCCGAGCCAAGATGAAAGCGGCAGATGGATTATTGGTTTTTCCTGGTGATAAGGGAGTAATTAAAGAGTACAGGCACATTATCGATCGCATAAGTGCTGCCACCGTACCAGAACCAAACCCAGACCTGCTAAAGCCTATCCCTTTCAAATGGCATGACGGCCGCCGAACTTTCGGCACCGTTGCTGAGCTGGTGGGGGTTGGTAATTATATCCTGAAACGCCTGCTCAACCACCGAACGATGAGAAGCGCTGATGTTACCCAGGGCTATCTTCATTTCAGTGCTGATGAACTTATGGAGCCAGCTTCAAGAATAGAACGAGCAATACTTGAATATGCTGGGTTGATTGAAAGTAAAAAAGATATTAATACTCAATTAATGTCTGCTTTGGCGAATCTGAGCGAAGAAGAGAAAAGAAAATTAATCTTCGCAATATCAAATGATAAAAAGGGTTTTAAGCTATGACTCATGGTGAAATGAGTATTAGAGCTACAATTGTGGCTACGTTTATAAACGAGCTTTTTATTGACGGTGCTGATTCTACGGTTATTTCAATCTTGCGCGATGGATTTAAGAATGATGCCTCTGCAAGCTTGGCGCGAAATATGGTTAACAATATAATTCATTATTTCGAATGTTCTGATAATCCCGTTGAAGAATTTCTCTATTTTATTGGAATTGAGAGCGCTAAAACTGGGGTGGATGACCAGTCAATCAACACATTGTTGTATATGGATGAAAAACAAACACCATTTTTAACCGATATACCATTATCAGGTGATGGAATCACAGCATTGAATGCTGCGCTTGCGTTACATTTTTTAGGAATGAAGAATAACGGTGATAATCTTGCAAAAATTGGCATTAAATTGCTAATGGAAGGTGTTTTTAGTGACGAAATATCCATTAGGGAGTTTAATGAAATAGCGCAAAAGGCGATTTCAGATGCTCAGAGAGAAAAGGCGAAAAGACCCCGTAGCCCATATTATTCAGAGGTTATTGAAGTCATTAAACTAACTTGGGAAAAATATCCTTGTGGTGCAAAAACAGCGCTGCTTGATGCCTTGGCTGCTCATTATCATGGCAAGGTAAGTCGTAACGCATTAGATAACTGGATCTCCCTCTCTGGATTGAGGCCCCCAAAACCAGAAAAATATACACGACTTGAATTAGTATTCCCCCAATAGCTGGCTGCTGGGGGGGCGTTACTGGTTATTGTGTTGTTGCATCCGGCAGTTGAGAACCAGTAGCCTGTTATTGGGCTGATAATTCGCTACCCTATCATGGATATTTATCACCGCTGTTAACCATTAATACACGGTGATAAATATGAAGTTAGTCAATTCTCCTTTCTCGTTAGAGCGCCTTACCCGTGCAGAAGCGGCCGCTTATCTTGGTGTTAATTCTCAAACTCTAGCTAATTGGGCTCATACCGGAAAGGTGGAAATTCCACACCATAAGGTTGGTCGCAAGGTTATCTACATGAGGTCAGATCTCGATAGCTATCTGGCATCAACCCGTCGCACGCAAACAGCCTGAGAATCAGCATGGGAAAATTACCAGAGCTTATCCCGGTTACAGCGGGAAGTATCGGCGGGCAACCAGCCACGCTTGTGAGCGCAAAACGTCTTCATGCTTTTCTCGGCGTTGGGCGTGATTTCACCAACTGGATTAAAGGGCGTATTAGCCAGTACGGCTTCACTACTGGAGTTGATTACATCATTGTTGAAAGTTTGAGCACGCCAAAACGGGCGAGCGCAAAATCTCGGCAGCAGATGGAACATGACTACCTGATCACTATTGATATGGGTAAAGAACTGGCAATGGTTGAGCGCAACGAAAAAGGGCGGGAGGTGCGCCGCTACTTCATCAACTGCGAACGCCAGGCAAAAGCCGCCGCTAATATCCCCCAGACGTTACCGGAAGCCCTGCGCCTTGCTGCTGATCTGGCAGAAAAGGCAAGCGAACTTGAAAACCGACTGGTGGCCGCTGCGCCAAAGGTTGATTTCGCTGATCGCGTGGCGGAGATCAACAAGGGTATTTCCATTCCCAACTATGCCAAAGCCGTAGGGCTTGGCCCCATCAAATTATTCGGCTGGATGAGGCAACAGGGGATTCTCATCAACGGCGGCCAGCGCCACAACCTGCCTATGCAGCGTTATATCGATAGCGGTTATTTTGCCGTTCGCCAGGGAACGTATGAAACGAATGGCGAGGTAAGAGCCTCATTCACAACGATGCTGACAGGGAAAGGTGAGCAGTGGTTAACGAAGAAACTGATCGCTGGTGGTGTATTGCCTGAGGTGCCGAATGCTGACGCTGAATAAAACAAAGGCAGCTTTGCAGAGCTGCCAATGTCACTACGAAAAACCGAAACAGATTAAGCATACCAGGGTTAATGCTGGTGGTCAAAGAATGAGCCAGCGCAATTCTGCGCCCGCTGATTTTATTCAGCCTTTTGGCTCAATACCTTTCTTTCGGAGGGCTTCCCGGCCTAATTCCTTCATCCAATTTGCGAGACTAACACTCTCTGCTTGGGCTTCTTTTTCAAATTGCTCTTTAAGTTCGGGGGGGATTCGAATCTGGAACGCTGGTGCTTTCCCCGCTCCTTTTGGTTGCCGATCTCGTTTAATGGGTGTTGACATGTGCGTACCTATTGGCGTACTGTTTTCTTTAATAGGTACACACCTTAACACGGTGCTATCTAAAAAAACAACGCCCCGGACTGTTCGAGCAGTACCGAGGCGTCTCACCAAACCGTTAAGTGAGGTAACAGTTATGGCTGACAATCAGTCTACCCAAACTCGCCCTGAATTTACATGGAGATTTCTCTCCACCTCTGAGCGCTACCCTACCGCAAAGCCGTTGGTAATCTACGTCAACGCATCCAGTGAGCAGGAAGCCCGCGACACCATGCCCGGCGTAACCCTCATTTTCGCTGCCCGCCTGCCGTTCCACGCATTTCAGATTATGGAGGTACGCCATGCGTGAGTTAATGGATAAAACCACGTCGATAGCGTGTGAACTGGCAGCCTTATTGATGGTTGTCGAAGAATGCGACGTTGATCAGGTTGAGCGGGAAAACCTTATTAGCCTGGCTAGGCGCGTCTCTGACAATTTGGCCTCAACCATGGTTGAGCAAGGTTCGAAAGGGGGCAACGATGCGTGATATCTATCATCAGCTTGTGAAGAGCGCTCCTGACTTTAAAAATTTCACTGATGAAGCCCTGACTGAATCTAGCGACTTATACGCTTCCGGTGCATTTGCCATCAATAGTGCGCTTACACTGATCGGCAATCTAGCGTTCGACGCTACCAATGCCGAAGACTACTCAGATGAAGATGCCAGACGTGACTTGGTTCTGGTAAGTCATGCGCTGCGGCACCTTCCGAGAATGGCACAGGCTCTTAATCAGAGCGGTGATGCTGCTGAATATGTGCGCGGGCAACGTAAAAAGACGGGAGAGAAATCATGATCAGTCACGTGAAGTTTAACGAGCTGGAAAACCGTCTTGATTTACTGGTTAACCGTGTCCTTGAGTTGGAGCAGCAGATTCGCACACTAACTGAAAGTCAGGGGGGAGATATTCCTCCCGGTATGGCGCCAGTCGCCACGCTGGCGGCTGAGTTCGGCATATCAACGAAAAAGGCTGAGGAATTGGCAAAAAACACGGGCGTTATGCTGGTCAGAATGAAAGCTGGTGGCTTTATCGCGCCGGATAGCAAGTTCAGAGAAGCGGCGAGGCAGGTTCTGCGCAGTGCGAAGCGCAAATATGGATCGGCGTACTGGTATCACCCATTACTTGGCAAATTTCAGATGAGCGGAGGTATCCCGCAATGACCGATATTTTTGAAGTGATAGGCCCATTGTTCCGCAAACTGACCGAAACATGTATTGCTCACCAGATAGCGGAAACCGGTTCGGCAACCTTGCTGGTGGAAAGCGATAAGTATATGGCCCGCTATCGCTTCACGCTGGAGCCGCGCGTAACTGAAAACGTATTGATGAAATATATGATTTTTGGCTGTTTTGAAGAATTCGGGCGCGATGAGGGGTTAAGGCGTTTGCGGGATATTCTGCTGACCTGCTTTACCGACGATGGCGATATTAACGAAATGGGGTTGCAGATAGTGAAAAGCTGCCACCTTGAATACCTGCATGAAGATTTGGAAGCGGATCTTTCCAATAAGGTGCTGCACTGATGAAGATGAAAAACGCCCCAAACATTAAGTGTCTGCCAAAGGACAAGTTTACTGAGGCGATTATTTTTGCGGGGGAAGATGCTTATTCACACGCGCAGCACTGGATCGAGAGCGAGGGGAAAAGGGCGGGGGATGATGTGCCGCCTGTGTATCTGGGGAAAAAGCAGCTGGAGGAGCTTGAAAGGCTGAATATCATCGATCAGGGGCGTCGTTGCGTACGCGTGATTAGAGCTGGTGAGCTTTCAGAAACTCAGGTGAGTATCATTGCTACCAAACTGGCGCTGTCTGATGTGAAAGAGGCACGCTTGTTTAATGGCATGTTTGAGCCTCAGCCAAAAGAGAACTGGACGGATGTACTCCCACGGCTCAGGGAAGATGCCGAGCGTGGGGAAAGTATTGTGGTAAATCTGCCTGTGAAAAAAAGGGAGCCAAAGCCTGAACCGGGTGATGAACTGAAACCCCGCGTAGAGAGCCGTAACGATGGCCTGTACTGGATCACGCCAAAGGTGGATAAGGACAGCGGAGAAATAATCAATAACGAAACGTGGCTGTGTTCGCCGCTTGAGGTGGTGGGTTCCGGTAGTGACGGGGCCGAGCGCTATCTCGTTTTGCGCTGGTGTTCGCCACGTGGCCATGAAGATATTACCAGGGCGATCCCCTGTGCTGATATCGGTGAGCGTGACGGCTGGCGCTCTCTAAAGGCTGGTGGGGTAAACGTAACGACTAAAAGTACATTCCGGGCAATTCTTGCCGACTGGCTACAGCAATGTGGTGCAGGGCAGGAATGGATTATTAGCCATACCACCGGCTGGCATCACGGCGCATACATCATGCCAGATGGTGAAGTTATCGGTGATCCGGAAATGCCTATTCTCTTTAACGGTCGCAGCGCTGCATCTTCCGGTTATGCCGTGGCTGGAACTGCTGAAAGTTGGCGGGATTCAGTGGCATATCTGGCAGGAGGCAACCCATCGATGATGCTGGGTGTGGCTGCGGCATTGTCTGCGCCGCTGATCGGGCTGGTGGGCGCTGATGGCTTCGGCGTCCATTTGTTCGAACAGTCCAGCGCCGGTAAGACTACCACCGCAAATATTGCGAGCAGTATTTGGGGCGAGCCCGACGCTTTGAGGTTGACTTGGTACGGTACCGCGCTTGGTATTGCTAACGAGGCAGAGGCGCATAACGACAGCCTGTTACCACTTGATGAGGTAGGGCAGGGCAGCAGTGCTAAAGATGTCGCCACGTCTGCTTACACTTTGTTTAACGGGGCTGGGAAGTTGCAGGGGGCTAAAGAGGGTGGCAACCGGGAGCTAAAGCGCTGGCGAACTGTTGCGATCAGTACCGGGGAAATGGATATTGAAACATTCCTGGCTGCTGGTGGAATTAGGGTGAAAGCTGGGCAACTGGTGCGCCTGCTGAATATCCCCATGGAGAAATCCACGGCCTTTAACGGGCTGGCTAACGGAAAGGCCCACGCCGATGCACTGAAAGAGTCATGGATTGATAACCACGGCGCAGCAGGGCGTGAGTGGGTAAAATGGCTGGCAACCCACCAGCAGGAGGCTAAACAGGCTGTGCGGGATGCGCAGACGCGCTGGCGCAGTCTTATTCCGGCTGATTATGGTGAACAGGTTCATCGTGTGGCTGAGCGCTTCGCCATTCTTGAGGCTGCGCTAGTAACTGGTTCGCCGATAACTGGCTGGAGTGAACAAGCCAGCCGGGATGCTATCCAGCATAGCTTCAATGCCTGGGTAAAAGAATTCGGAACAGGTAACAAGGAGCACCAGCAGATCATCGAGCAGTGCGAGGCCTTTCTGAACGCGCATGGTCTGAGCCGCTATGCTCCGCTGCCATACTGCCCGTCAGATATGCCAATTCGTGATATGGCTGGATACCGCGAAAGGGGCAAGCATGATGATTCGCCGATGGTGTTTTATACCTTCCCTTCTGCGTTCGAAAAGGAGATGGCACAGGGATTCAATGCGAAGCAGTTCGCGCGCGTTCTTGCCGAATCTGGAATGCTAACACCTCCAGCAAGCGGCAGGGGATACCAGCGTAAATCACCGCGTATAGATGGGAGACAGATTAACGTTTACGTCATTCAGTACCAGCAGGAGGGAGCAGAAGAATAATTACACGTGAGGGTTTATTTTGTTGGTTCAGTTGGTTCAGTGTCTTTTGGTTGTGTTCATATGGCTGTTTTATATGGGGTTAATGTCAAAAAAAATGAACCAACACTGAACCAACAAATAGCAGTTTTGAACCAACAAACGGGCAATTTGAACCAACACTTTAGAACCTCATGGACTGAACCAACATGAAAATGCCCAATGTTGGTTCAAATCGGGGCTTTGTTGGTTCACCTATCTGAAAATAATCCTTATAAAACAATAATCTTTACAAATTGAACCAACTGAACCAACTGAACCAACATAGTTTTGTTTCTATACACAAAAAATAGAGGGTGTTATGAACATGAAAAGCAGTGACGACCTTATTTATTCGAAGGTGCTGATCCAGAAACTGGTTGAGCATAAAGATATGTTTGGGGTTCCAGACAGCAAAACAGATTTGCAGCTTATGCCGCTTAGTGAATACCGGGAACTGGTGAAGCGAGAGGCTTACTTTTTTGTGGATCACAATGGCTTTCTGCGTCACCAATTCTCTGGTGATGTCATGGCCGCGAGCAAAGAACAACTGGATATCCTCATCGGGGAACTTAAAGCAAAGCGTGAGCTGCTTGATGACGCTCTGGATTGTGCTAAGGAATAATTTTGTAAATTATTTGTACTCATGCTTACCCATTCTTACCCTTGTCTCTGACGGGGGTTTTCTTTAAATTTTTCATGTATATCTTGAGAAGTGGCACTCAGACGTGAGCCGCCACTGGCCGTTAAATCAAGCTGTAGCGAGTACAGCCTGCGAGAGGCAGAAAAAGATTTAACGGCCTCCCCTCCAAGCGCTGGTTTCACGTCTTAACATTAATTGTTACGGAAACCACTCCATGAAGAAATTACTCGAATTACGCCAGCAGAAAGCCGCACTCAAAACACAGATGCGTTCCATGCTGGACAAAGCCGACACCGAAAAGCGCAGCCTGAACGAAGAAGAGGGCAAAAAGTTCGATGAACTACGCGCCCAGGCTGATGCCCTCGAAGTTGAGATCACCCGTCTTGAAGCCGTCGCCGACGATCAGCGCAATCTGCCTGGCACTTCCGTTGAAGGTGAGCCAGTAAGCAACGACGAGCTACGCCACTACATCATGACCGGTGATACCCGCTCTCTCTCCACGCTGGTGCAGGCTGACGGCGGCTATACCGTTATCCCTGAGCTGGACAAAGAGATTATGCGCCAGTTGCAGGATGATAGCGTGATGCGCTCCATCGCAACGGTGAAGACCACCAAAACCAACGAATACCAGAAGCTGGTATCTGTAGGCGGCACTACTGTTAATCGCGGCACCGAAGGTGAAGCACGTACCGAAACCAGCACGCCGAAGATGGAGCGTGTTGATATCAAACTCAACCCGATCTACGCCTACCCGAAAACCACCCAGGAGATTCTCGACTTCTCCGAGGTGGATATTCTGGGCTGGCTGTCTTCTGAAATCGCTGACACCTTCACCGCGACCGAAGAAAGCGACTTTGTGAACGGCGACGGTGATAAAAAATCCAAAGGGTTCCTGTCTTACCCTCGCGCGGCCACTGCTGATAAAACCCGTCCGTTCGGCACGCTGGAGAAGATGGAAGCCGCTGACGTTTCCTCTGATGGCCTGATCGACCTGCTGTACAAGCTGAAAGCCAAATACCGCAAGAACGCCGTATGGGTGATGAACTCCAACACCGCCGCAAAACTGCAAAAGCTGAAAAACGGCAACGGGGATTACATCTGGCGCGATCGTCTGGTTGCCGGTTCTCCCGATACGCTGCTGGGCCGTCCTGTTCAGTATCTGGAAACCATGCCGGATGCGGAGGCAGGTAAAGCATTCCTCGCGGTAGGCGACTTCAAGCGCGGCTATTTCATCGTGGATCACACCACTGGCGTGCGTACCCGCCCTGACAACATCACCGAACCGGGTTTCCTGAAAATCCATACGGACAAGTATTTAGGTGGTGGTGTGGTGGACTCCAACGCCATCAAGGTGCTTGAGCTTTCCGGTTCCGGTTCCTGATCTGACGTTTAAGGGGCTTCGGCCCCTTTTTGCCCTCTGTGGAGTCCAACAATGAAAACAATCGATTTTGAAATCCGTACCTCCGAACTGAGCGCCAGCAACAAAAAGCTGGTGGGCTATGCCGTGCGCTGGAACAGCCTGTCAGAGGTGATCTGGGATGAGTTCCGCGAGCAGTTTGCGCCGGGGGCGTTTAAAGACAGCCTGGCATCCGGTAGCGATGTGCGTGCACTGTACGAGCATAACTATACTCAACTGCTGGGACGTACCAAATCCGGCACGCTGGTGTTGTCCGAAGATGATACCGGGCTGCGTTTCGAGCTGACCCCGCCAAACACCCAACTTGGAAACGATGTGCTGGAGCTGGTGGAGCGTGGAGACATTTCCGGCATGAGCTTCGGATTCCGTGCGCTGAAAGAGTCCTGGGATATTACTCCTACACCGTATATTCGCACTGTTACCGCTGCCGAGCTGCGGGAGATCACCGTTACTTCTATGCCTGCTTACCCTGAGTCCGGCGTGGAAATTGCGCACCGTTCTCTGTTCTCCCAACATCCTGAACTGCGCCACGCTGGTGATAACCGCCGACGCTGGGCTGACTTAGCGGGGCTGTGATATGTGGAATATCTGGCCTTTTGGCCGTAAATCTGAGCCATCCGAACAGCGCAGCATGACGATTGATGAGTTTCTGGCGATGGCAGGGATTCCAAATACCGGATCAGGCGAATATGTGTCTGCCGGTACTGCGGAATCTCTGCCGGCGGTCATGAACGCTATATCAGTTATCAGCGAGGCGGTGGCAACAATGCCCTGCTACCTCTACCGCGTGCGCAACGATAACGGGCGAGAAGCGCGGGAGTGGTTGAGTAATCATCCGGTAGATTTTCTCCTGAACGAGCAACCGAACGACTGCCAGACGCCTTACCAGTTCAAGCGCACGATGATGCGTCATTGCCTGCTGAATGGTAACGCCTATGCGGTGATCCAGTGGGGCCGTGACGGCCAGCCGCAATCCCTGCATCCGTATGCGCCGGGGGCGGTTGTTCCTGAGCGTATCGGCCAGCATAAGTACAAATACACCGTTACTGAACCGTTTACCGGGGCAGTGCGCACCTACCTGCAGGAAGAGATTCTGCACCTGCGTTACTCGACCGATGATGGTTTTCTGGGGCGCTCGCCGATCACCATCTGCCGTGAGGCGCTGGGGTTAGGTCTGGCCCAGCAGCGCCACGGCGCCAGCATTATGAAAGATGGCATGATGGCGGCGGGCGTAGTCACTACTGCTGAATGGCTCGATAGTGTGAAGGGTAAACAGGCGCTGGACGCGCTTGAGCGCTACAAAGGTGCCAGAAATGCCGGTAAAACACCGATCCTTGAAGGTGGCATGGACTATAAGCAGCTTGGCATGAGCAATCAGGATGCTGAGTGGCTGGCCTCCCGGCGCTTCACCATCGAAGATATTGCCCGCATGTTTAACGTTTCTCCCATCTTCCTGCAGGAATACAGCAACAGCACCTACAGCAATTTTAGTGAGGCGAGCCGCGCCTTTCTTACCATGACAATGCGCCCGTGGTTGGCGAACTTCGAGCAGCAGATTAAATCTGCGTTGCTGGTGGCATCGCCTGTACCAGGAATTCGTTATCAGGTGGAGTTCGACTCTGCCGATCTTCTTCGAGCCACTCCAACCGAACGTTACGCAACTTATGAGCGCGGTATCAAGAACGGGATCATGAACCCGAACGAAGCCCGCGAACGCGAAGGGATGTCGCCGCGTGAAGGTGGCGACGAATACAGCCAGGCATGGAAGCAGGAAGTGAAGGTCAGTACCGGTTCTGAGACTAAGGAGGATGCGTCATGAGGCCGGGAGGATTAAGGCAACGCGTCACGATTCAGAATTTTACTACCAGCCGAACCCCTTCTGGTGGCGTCATTCAGGAATGGTACGACGTTGCGACAGTCTGGGCAGAAGTGAAGGGGATCAGTGGCCGTGAGCTGATTGCTGCGGGTGCTGAAATGTCCGAGGTTACATTTCGTATGTGGGTACGTTACCGCTCTGACGTAACCAGCGCCAGCCGGATCATCTGGAAACAGAAAGGACATGATGCAAAAGCATTTGATATTCAGTCGGCAATTCCTGATGAAAAGGCTACCAGGCTGGAGTTGCTTTGTAAGGGAGGGCTTAAGCCGTGAGTGAACTAATTGGGCTTGATGAGGCAAAACTTCACTGTCGCATCGATAACGATGATTCCTATGAAGATGCAATGATTCAGGCATACATCGAAGCGTCGCTGGAAGTCTGCCAGAAGCATATCGGTAAACGGTTCGGTGCTGGCCTGGAATTCACTCCTGCCATCAAGATTGGATGCCTTATGTACGTTTCCCAACTGTACGAATACCGCACGATGATTAGTGATGTAGAGGCGAAAGAGATCCCCCTTGCTATCTCTGCATTGTGGTCTGTGTATCGCGATGTGGGGGTGTACTGATGCCGTGGCAACCAATGCGCCGGTGCACTGAGCCGGGATGCAATAAGCGGGTGAAGTCTGGTAAGTGCGATGAGCACAAGCGGGAAGCCTGGCGGGCGGAAGATGCCAGACGCGGCCACCGTCGCGCCCGTGGTTACTCAGCATCATGGGAGAAGTACCGCGCTCAATATCTGAAACGTCAGCCGCTATGTGTCGAGTGCCAGAAGCTGGGCCTCTACGTTCCTGCAAAGATTGTCGATCACATCATCCCTATCGACGGCGGTGATGATGTTCTGTTCTGGCCTGAGTGGAATCACCAGCCGTTATGCCAGATGCATCATAACCAGAAGACCACGCAGCAAGACCCCGTCACCAAAGCGAACCGTAAGGCAGGGCTGTACCGAGAGCAGGAAGAGCGTGCAGCCCATCGCAATGACTGGATGTATGAGGCCAGCAATGAATGAGAAAGACGTGGTGAATCTGTACCGATCATTGATGCGCTGCCGTGATGGCTTCATGCAGGGGAGAAGCAGGCGCAATGAGCGCCCGCCTGTGCAGCGTATGAGCGAGCGTGAACGGGAGTTGCGGGAATGCTTCCGCAACCGCTGACAGGCCGCATGGACGGGGTGGGGGAGGTTTTCAGGACAAACCTCAAGGTGCCAGGCACCGCCTGCCCCCTCAAATTTTTACGCACGGTGATTTTTTTGAAAATAAAACAGACAGGAAAACAGTAAGTTATGGCAAGACCACCCAAACCGCCCGCCTACCTTGATGAAATCGCGGCGCAGCAGTGGAAAGCGAAAGCGAAGCAACTGGCCGAGCGTGGCGATCTGACACCCGCCGACTGGAACAACCTTGAGCTTTTTTGCGTCAACTATTCGATGTACCGCAAAGCCGTGGAAGACCTTGCCAGCCGTGGGTTCAGCATTGTTAACAGCCAGGGTGGCGAGAGCCGAAATCCGGCACTGAGTGCAAAGGCCGATGCTGAAAAAATCATGATTAAAATGTCGTCGCTGCTGGGCTTTGATCCGGTAAGCCGTCGCCGTAACCCGGTGGAAACGGAAGAGGAGGACGAGCTTGACCGTCTGGAATGAGTACGCAAATGCGATAAAAACGGGCGAAATTCCGGCCTGTAAGCGCGTAAAACAGGCCGTGGAAAGGTACTTTTCCGACCTGAATGACCCCCGTTATGAGTTCGATACGGCGACCGTAGAGCGGTTTATTGCGTTCTCCCGGCTCTGTCCTCATGTCAAAGGCCCGCTTCGGGGCCAGCCAATTGATCTGGAACCGTGGCAGCAGTTCGCCTTTGCTAACCTGCTGGGCTTTAAAGTCAGAGAGACAGGCCGCCGTAAGTACAGCAGCGCCTTTATTGAGGTGCCGCGCAAGAATGCCAAATCCACCGTGGCCGCCATGCTGGCTAACTGGTTTCTGGTAATGGAGAAGGGCCAGCAGGATATCTACACGGCGGCGGTGAGCCGGGATCAGGCCCGAATCGTGTTCGACGATGCCCGCCAGATGTGCCTGCTGTCAAAACCGCTGAAAAAGCGCGTAAATATTCAGGCGCATAAGGTCATTTTCCCGAAGAGCAACAGCCTGCTAAAGCCGCTGGCGGCGAAAGCGGCCACCATCGAGGGGACTAACCCCAGCCTGGCGATTGTCGATGAGTACCACCTTCACCCGGATAACGGCGTTTATTCCGCCCTTGAGCTGGGTATGGGTGCCCGTCCGGAGGCGATTTTGTTTGCTATCACTACCGCCGGGAGTAACGTTGTCTCTGCCTGTAAACAGCATTATGACTACTGCTGTCAGATTCTGGCCGGGGAAGAGAGCAACGATTCGCTGTTTGTCCTGATCTACGAGCTGGACGACGAAAGCGAGGTTGAGCAGCCGGAAACGTGGATCAAGGCCAACCCTAACCTGCATGTGTCCGTTGACGCGGCGAAACTGGAATCCACCATCCAGAAAGCGCGGGGTATACCGTCACAATGGGTGGAGATGCTTACCAAGCGTTTCAATATCTGGTGTCAGGGTTCCACTCCGTGGATGGGCGCCGGCGCATGGGATGCCTGTGCGCTCGACTATACCGAAGACGATCTGGCAGGAATGGAGTGCTACGCAGGATTTGACCTGTCCTCAACCAGCGATATCACCAGCGTGAGCTACGCTTTCCCGTTCGACAGGGAGATTCGACTCCTGACCCGTCATTATCTGCCGGAAGCCCAGCTACTTAACGTCGCCAACAAAAACCGCGCTATCTACCGCCAGTGGGTGAAAGCGGGCTGGATACGCACCACACCCGGCGACTGTATCGACTATGACCGCATCCGTGACGATATTCTGCGCGACGCGGAAACATTCAATATCCGACTGGTGGGTTTCGATACGTGGAACGCCACTCATCTTCGCACTCAGCTGCAGGGCGCGGGGCTCGATGTTGAGCCGTTCCCGCAAACCTATCTCAAGTTCAGTCCGGTGGCGAAATCCTTTGAGGTGTTCGTTAACCGTAAGGTGGTGCGCCACCGCGGCGATCCGGTTCTGGCCTGGGCGATTGGTAACGTGGTGATGGAGTCCGACGCTAACGCCAACATTAAGCCCAACAAGAAGAAATCCTCCAACAAGATAGACCCGGCTGTATCTGCGCTGATGGCGTTCGGTACCTTCCAGGCTGAGCATGAGGATTTTGCTTTCGATATGAGCGACAGCCACAAACAACGGCTGGCGACATTTAACGGTATCTGACAGGAGTAAAACGATGAATACAGCTAACAATGAAACACTTGCTACCATCTGTATGTTTGGCCCGCTAGGCAAGACCTTCGGTAAAACTCACCAGCGCCTTGTAAGGACTACGCATGAGGCTTTTCGGGCTCTGGCCGTAACAATTCCCGGATTCGAAAAATACATGAATACAAGCAGGGCTCGCGGTTTAACGTATGCGATTTATGTCGGGAAAAAGAACATTGGGGCAGATGACCTGGAATTTCCGAACAATGGGCGCGAGATTCATATCGTGCCGGTGGTAATTGGAAGTAAAAAAGCAGGAGTGCTACAAACTATTTTAGGTGCTGTTATTGTGGCTGCCTCGATCTGGATGCCTGGTATTGGAATTGCTGCAAGTAATATGATGTTTGCTGCTGGTACTGCGATGACTGTAGGAGGAGTAGCCCAACTTCTTTCCCCTCAGGCTACGGGGCTTGCAAGTAAACAAAGCGCTGATAATAAAGCCTCATACGCATTTGGAGGCGTAACTAATACTGCCGCGCAGGGATATCCCGTCCCTCTTGGGTATGGTAAGCGTCGAATCGGCGGGGCAATTATCTCAGCAGGTATCTATGTGGAGGATCAACTTTGACAACTCATGCACAACTCTGGCCGGAAGGTGAGGTATTTACCCGAGAGGTATTGATACCGACAAAATACGAGCCATTGCCGGTGGAGATAACTTACATCGTTCCTCCTTTCGATAATGTTGTAGAGACATGGCAGAACAAAGACCCGGCGAAGGCTTACGCTCTGTTTAGACAGTTCATTGTTGACTGGGATCAGCAGGACAAACTCACCGACGATATCCTCATGTGCTTTCTGACAGCTTACCCCGGTACAGATGAAGCTATTTTTGCCGGGTGGTGTGAGTACATGAAAGAATCCTTAGCAACAAGCATGTCGGTTTTACAAAGCATTTCGGTAACGATACATTGACTTGAGCATTTAGGTGGAAAACTGGATTGATGGTATTTGATTTTTTATAGCAGTAATATAAGAAAGCATAGATTATGCACAGCTAACATTCTGTATAAACAAGGATTTTTTATGTCATTAGCCCAGAAAATGAAATTGCAAGACCTTAAGTCGAAAATTGAAGAGCTGAGTACCGCTCGTCGTGACCTTTTAGCAAAACAGATGGGAGATGCCGCTTCGACGATTCAAGAAGCCTCTTTAGCATATTTTACATCTAAAGGTTTTACCATCAGCGGACAGATGCCGAAAGTTAAGGCTACCTATAATGGTGGGCTTGAGACTTCCATCGATTTTTCCAACCTCAAAGGTAATTTTTGGGGTTGCGATGGCGTAGTTGAATTTAAGTATGAGAAAAAAACTTTTGTACTTGAATATCAAGTGGCGCGAGGAGATGCTCCTGCTCGAGGCTCTTTTGCGGGAAGTCCTGAGGATGTAATGCAAAGAGAAATCGAGTATTACGAGGAAAAGCTTGTACCTTACTTACAAAATGCTGGAGTTTCCGATCTGAGCGGAGCTGTGGTGCTTTATTCAAAAGTGAAAAATGCAACAAATGGAGTGACCACTCATAAATATCAAAGTGTTGAGGAGGCTCTTGACACTTTCATTGATTAAATAATCGCCGATTGTGTGAGGTTTTTTTAAACCCTGAAGCAGATGTTTGATTCAAAGGTCGCGTGCGGCCTTTTTTGTACCTGCTAATACTCTTCTGAAGTATCCTATAGGTATCCTAGAAAAGACTAAGGGCCTACGAATTAACGTAAGCCCTTGATATTTGGTGGCCCCTGCTGGACTTGAACCAGCGACCAAGCGATTATGAGTCGCCTGCTCTAACCACTGAGCTAAGGGGCCGTGGCGGTGGATTATAAAGTAACTCCGCGTTGCAATCCAGACATAAGCGTACGGATGCTGTTTTTATAAACAATGTATTTTCAGTCCGTTATACTTGTTCCTCTGATGTATTGATGGGAGTAATTATGGTTAAGGACATACTGGCGCCGGGGCTGCGGGTGGTGTTTTGCGGCATCAATCCGGGGTTGTCTTCCGCAGGTACAGGATTCCCCTTTGCACATCCCGCTAATCGCTTCTGGAAGGTCATCCATCAGGCGGGATTTACCGATCGCCAGCTCAAACCCGAAGAGGCACAACACCTGTTGGACTACCGTTGCGGGGTGACTAAATTTGTCGACAGACCGACGGTGCAAGCCAATGAAGTGAAGCTACAGGAGATGCGCAACGGCGGTCGTAAGCTCATTGAGAAAATAGAAGAGTATCAGCCTGCTGCACTCGCAATCCTTGGGAAGCAGGCATTTGAGCAGGGCCTCAGCCAGCGTGGGGCGCAGTGGGGAAAACAAACGCTGACTATTGGCGCGACGCAAATATGGGTTTTGCCGAATCCCAGCGGGTTAAGCCGGATTACGTTGGATAAACTGGTGGAGGCGTATCGGGAAGTGAATGACGCCCTGGCCAGGCGGGGACTATAAAGAAAAACGCCACCTTGCGGTGGCGTTTATGCTTATGCGGCGAGATTAATCGTCGAGGAAGCTACGCAGCACTTCAGAGCGGCTCGGGTGCCGCAGTTTACGCAGCGCTTTCGCTTCGATCTGACGGATACGTTCGCGGGTAACGTCGAACTGTTTACCGACTTCTTCCAGCGTGTGGTCGGTATTCATATCGATACCGAAACGCATACGCAGAACTTTCGCTTCACGGGCGGTCAGGCCAGCCAGAACGTCGTGCGTTGCGGCACGCAGGCTCTCGGTGGTAGCAGAATCCAGCGGCAGCTCGAGGGTGGTATCCTCGATGAAATCACCCAGATGCGAATCTTCATCGTCGCCGATCGGCGTTTCCATGGAGATAGGCTCTTTAGCGATCTTCAGCACTTTACGGATCTTGTCTTCCGGCATCAGCATGCGTTCAGCCAGCTCTTCCGGCGTCGGCTCGCGGCCCATCTCTTGCAGCATCTGACGGGAGATACGGTTGAGCTTGTTGATGGTCTCAATCATATGTACCGGGATACGGATGGTACGTGCCTGATCCGCGATCGAGCGGGTGATCGCCTGACGGATCCACCAGGTTGCATAGGTAGAGAACTTGTAACCACGACGGTATTCAAACTTATCAACCGCTTTCATCAGACCGATGTTACCTTCCTGAATCAAATCCAGGAACTGCAGACCACGGTTGGTGTATTTCTTGGCGATAGAGATAACCAGACGTAAGTTCGCTTCAACCATCTCTTTTTTCGCACGGCGGGCTTTCGCTTCACCGATGGACATGCGACGGTTGATGTCTTTAACCTGCTCGATGGTCAGGCCGGTTTCTTCTTCAATCTGCTGCAGTTTCTGCAGTCCGCGGTGAACATCATCTGCCACGTCGTGCAGTTTTTCAGACCACGGTTTGTTCATCGCGATTGCCGCGTTGAACCAGGTTTCGCTGGTTTCGTTGCCAGTGAACAGGGTGATGAAGTTTTTCTTCGGCATTTTGCACTGCTCAACGCAGAGCTTCATGATCAGACGTTCCTGAGTACGCACGCGGTCCATCATGACGCGCATGCTGTTTACCAGGTAGTCGAACTGCTTCGGCACCAGGCGGAACTGTTTGAACACTTCAGACAGCTTCTGAATTTCTTCCTGCGCGGCAGCATGGCTGCGGCCTTTCGCTTTGATGGTATCGCGAGTGATTTCGTACTGAGTACGCAGTTCACCGAATTTTTCACGCGCTAATTCAGGGTCGATGCTGTTGTCGTCATCGCTGCTGTCGTCGTCATCTTCTTCATCTTCGTCTGCATCGTCATCCATCTCTTCCTGAGAGAGCTCAGAACCGACGTGTGTCGCCGTTGGCGCCATGTCTTCTTCCGCGTTCGGATCGACAAAGCCGGTGATCAGATCGGAAAGACGCGCTTCTTCAGCTTCTACACGATCGTATTGCTCAAGCAGGTAGGTGATGGCTTCCGGGTATTCGGCAACGGAGCATTGAACCTGGTTAATCCCGTCTTCGATGCGTTTAGCGATGTCGATTTCGCCTTCACGGGTTAACAGTTCAACGGTACCCATTTCACGCATGTACATGCGGACCGGATCAGTTGTACGACCGATTTCAGACTCAACGCTGGACAGAACCTGGGCAGCCGCTTCTTCCGCGTCTTCATCGGTGCTGTTGGAGGTTTCAGCAAGCAGCAGATCATCGGCATCAGGTGCTTCTTCCATCACCTGAATACCCATGTCATTGATCATTTGGATGATGTCTTCGATTTGATCTGAATCGACGATATCTTCCGGCAGATGGTCATTGACCTCGGCATAGGTCAGATAGCCTTGCTCCTTACCACGTTGGACAAGTAGCTTCAGCTGTGACTGCGGGTTTTGCTCCATAAGACGGTATCCACACTTAATTCGTTTGATTGGTGTTGGGCGGTAAAACCGCCAACGGCAAAACGAGGGCATACTTATATTTTGCCGCTGCCTCTCCGTGCGGCTGTCGGGGGCTTCCCGAGCGATATTCGGCAGTTAAGCCGTTAAATACTTTTGTCTTTCTGTTATTTCTTGGCCAGTTCCTGGTTCAGCGTCCAGAGTTCCCGGCGTTCTTCGCTGCTTAAACCGTGTGTGCGCTCACGAGCTATCAACTCTTCCTGGCGCAGCTCAAGCATCGAATCAAACATATGGTTGAGTGAGTCGGTGAAGGTTTTTTCTGCGATATCTTTATCTGCTATATCGTCCCACATCGACAGTTTTTCAAGGGTCGCAGCATCATTTGTGCCACGATAGTGTTCTAAAAGTTGTCCGGTGGTCAGACCTGGCTGAGCCAGACAAGTGTTGACCAGTTCTCTGAATAAGCCAAGTCCAGGCAGCTTATTGCTATCCAGTGCGCCTAACGGCGGAACCAGCGGGGCGAGACCCGGGTTCTGTACCAGCAACCCTATAAGTATACGCATGGTCGTACGTTTTAGCTGTGGAACAGGGCGGGAAGCCCCATTTTCTGCCAGTTTTGGCATTAAACGTTCAAGCTGACTGTCATCCAGAATGCCGAGCTTGTTTCCCAACTCCTGTCGCAGATAAATGCGTAACGTTTCGCCTGGTACCTGAGTAATCAGCGGTAATGCCAGCGTGCTGAGCTGTGCGCGTCCGTCCGGGGTACTCAAATCCACCTGCGGCAACAGGCTGTTAAATAAAAACGCGGAGAGCGGCAGCGCCTGCTCCATCCGGGCTTCAAAGGCCTCTTTCCCTTCTTTACGCACCAGCGTATCGGGGTCTTCGCCGTCAGGTAAAAACATAAAGCGTAGCTGGCGTCCGTCTGTCATATAGGGCAGTGCGGTTTCCAGCGCGCGCCATGCTGCGTCGCGTCCGGCACGGTCACCGTCGTAACAGCAAATTACGTTGTTCGTCGCGCGGAACAACAACTGGATGTGATCGGCGGTGGTTGACGTCCCAAGGGATGCCACAGCGTAGTTAATGCCGTATTGCGCCAGCGCCACCACATCCATATAGCCTTCTACCACTAACAGGCGCTGCGGATCGGCGTTATCCTGCTGGGCTTCATAAAGGCCATACAGTTGGCGACCTTTATGGAAAATATCGGTTTCCGGGGAGTTGAGATACTTCGGCAAGGCATCGCCCAGCACGCGTCCACCAAAACCAATGACTCGACCACGTTTGTCGCGGATGGGGAACATCACCCGTTCGCGGAAGCGATCGTAACTGCGTCCCTGATCGTTGGTGACCAACATTCCCGCATCGACCAGCGATTTACGATTCTCAGCATTGCCGCCAAACCGTTTCAGGACGTTGTCCCAGCCGGGGGGCGCAAAACCAATAGCAAAACGGGTGATAACGTCGCTACTTAATCCTCGCTTTTCCAGATACTGGCGCGCGGGGGTAGCGGCGGGTTGCATCAAAGACTGTTGATAAAAAGTGTTCAGGCCGTCCATCAATTGATAAAGGCTTTGCCGTTGATGGCGCTCTATCTGACTAGGGCCACTGCCTGCTTCATAGGGCACTTCAAGGTTGTGCATTGCGGCCAGTTCTTCGACGGTTTCCACAAACTCGAGCTTGTCGTAGTTCATGAGAAAGTCGACGGCGTTGCCATGTGCGCCACACCCAAAGCAGTGATAAAACTGTTTCTCACCGTTTACGGTGAAAGAGGGGGTTTTTTCGTTATGGAACGGACAGCACGCGTGATAATTTTTGCCCTGCTTCTTCAGCTTTACCCGCGCGTCGATGAGATCGACAATGTCGGTTCTTGCCAGCAGGTCATTTATAAATACGCGTGGAATTCGTCCAGCCATATGCCCCGTTTATTTTTTTATGACTTATATACACAAAATCATTCAAGATGCATCAAGACGGCAAGGGAGCGAATCCTCAGGAGCGTACATCAGTACGTGACTGGAGGGAACGACTGCAGCCAACGCAGAGGCAGCTTGAATGATGACGCGTATAAACGAAAACAAGCCGCGCATTCCTTCCGGAAGCACGGCCTTACAACTACAACTCTGTCTGAATTGAGAGCCTTGGCTCTCAATGGATTAGTACAGACGAGTACGGCGTGCGTTTTCGCGAGCCAGTTTCTTCGCGTGACGTTTCACAGCAGAAGCTTTAGCGCGCTTACGTTCAGTAGTCGGTTTTTCATAGAACTCACGACGACGAACTTCCGCCAGAACACCTGCTTTTTCGCATGAACGCTTGAAGCGACGCAGTGCTACGTCGAACGGCTCGTTTTCACGTACTTTAATTACCGGCATGTAACTCTCACCTTTATAAATTCGGTTTGCCGCTGGCATCAACGCCAGCTTATTTCAAAATGGTGCGGAATTTTACTGCAATTGCTGCTGCTTTGTAAAGCACCGACGCGATTTTGAAAGGGACTTTTATAAGGATAAGGAGTATACACGAGCGGAACTCCTGGGGCGAACAAAGTTTTACATCAACCCGCATTGGTCCTACACTGCGCGGTAATAGAGCGAGGTAAAACAAGTCATGCGTGTACTGGGTATTGAAACATCCTGCGATGAAACCGGCATCGCCATTTACGACGATGAAAAAGGTCTTTTAGCCAACCAATTGTATAGTCAGGTGAAATTACACGCTGACTACGGCGGCGTAGTGCCAGAACTGGCCTCGCGCGATCACGTACGTAAAACCGTACCGCTGATCCAGGCCGCGCTGAAAGAAGCGGGACTGACGGCAAAAGAGATTGATGCGGTGGCGTATACCGCAGGTCCTGGTCTGGTTGGCGCGCTGCTGGTCGGCGCAACCGTAGGACGTTCGCTGGCGTTCGCCTGGGGCGTACCGGCAATTCCTGTGCACCATATGGAAGGGCATCTGCTGGCGCCAATGCTGGAAGATAATCCCCCTGCTTTCCCGTTCGTTGCGCTGCTGGTTTCCGGCGGTCACACGCAACTGATCAGCGTCACCGGTATTGGGCAGTATGAATTGCTGGGTGAATCGATAGATGATGCCGCTGGTGAAGCGTTCGATAAAACGGCCAAGCTGCTGGGGCTGGATTATCCTGGCGGCCCAATGCTGTCAAAGCTTGCATCGCAAGGCGTTGAAAAACGCTTTGTCTTCCCGCGCCCGATGACCGACCGTCCGGGTCTGGATTTCAGCTTCTCCGGCCTGAAAACTTTCGCCGCGAATACCATTCGTAATAACGAAAATGACGATCAGACGCGTGCAGATATCGCCCGTGCGTTTGAAGATGCTGTGGTTGATACGCTGATGATCAAGTGTAAACGCGCGCTGGATCAAACCGGTTTTAAACGTCTGGTGATGGCGGGGGGCGTGAGCGCTAACCGTACGCTGCGCGCAAAACTGGCCGAGATGATGCAAAAGCGTCGTGGCGAAGTGTTTTACGCGCGTCCGGAATTTTGCACCGATAACGGGGCGATGATCGCCTACGCGGGCATGGTGCGTTTTAAAGCGGGTGCAACGGCGGATCTTGGCGTGACCGTGCGTCCTCGCTGGCCGCTGGCGGAATTACCGGCGGCATAAGCACATAATATTGTAGGCCCGGTAAGCGTAGCGCCACCGGGCAATACTCTACTCCCGCAGCATCCCTTTCTCTTCCAGAAACGCGATAATTTTTTCCAGACCCTCTCCGGATTTTAAATTACTAAACGTCCACGGACGCTCGCCGCGCATGCGTAGGGTATCGCGCTCCATCACCTCCAGCGAGGCGCCCACGTAAGGGGCCAGATCGGTTTTATTGATCACCAGAAAATCAGATTTGGTGATCCCCGGGCCACCTTTACGCGGGATCTTCTCACCTTCGGCAACGTCGATCACATAGATCGTCAGATCCGCTAATTCCGGGCTGAAGGTGGCGCTCAGGTTATCGCCGCCGCTTTCCACAAAAATCAGATCCAGATTGCCGAATTTCTCGCTCAGCGCCTCTACGGCGGCCAGATTCATCGACGCATCTTCACGGATAGCGGTGTGCGGGCAACCGCCGGTTTCCACGCCGACGATCCTGTCTGGCTCCAGTGCGCCAGCCTCGGTGAGAATGCGCTGATCTTCTTTGGTATAGATATCGTTGGTCACCACCGCCAGTTGATAGCTGCTGCGCATGGATTTGCATAACGCTTCCAGCAGCGCCGTTTTGCCGGAGCCAACCGGGCCGCCAACGCCCACGCGCAGGGGATGCTTGTTGTTACTCATTTTTTCTCCTCAGGAGCGGAATAATCGGGAATATTGGGTTTCATGCCGGGCAGATGCGATGGCCGCCAACGGCGTTGCTGAGCCGAGGCTGGCGTCAGGACACGCCAGCGCCTGTGCCAGACCTTGCGCATACCGATTGCAGAGCGCAATGATCAAACGCTGGGCCGCCTGCTGCCCAAAAGGGACCAGTTTGACGCCAGCCATCACTGCGCTCTCAATCCAGCTGTAGCCGAGGCTTAATGCCAGCTCCGTCAGGGGGATTTTCCAGCGCACGCCCAGCCAGGCCATACCGCAGAGTTGGCTGTCGACAAAGAGCGCGCGCCACTCCCGCGAGCAATCAGCTTCCCAGTCGATGACCAGCCGCGTAAACGCCGCGCCCCGACTGCGTTCTTCATCCCGTAGTTCGCGGGTTTCCCGACAGGCCAACAGGTAAGCGCTCCAGCGGCGTGCTGCAGCCAGATCGTCCTGCTCGCAGGCGCGATACAGTCTCGCCAGTAGCGGTAGGTCGACGGTAAAGAAGTTCTGCTCCATCTGCTGGATTTGCCAGTCAGAGAAGTCATCGGCGCTTTTCACCCAGCCGATTTCAACCGCCCACTCCAGACCCTGGGACCAGGTAAACGACCCCACCGGGAGAGCGCTGCTGGCAAGCTGCATCAGACGCAGCTGTTGGATGTTATGCATCAGTGCGCATGGGCGTGATGATGCCCGTGTGATTCACTGGCATAAGCGCCTGCTTCCGGTTCAAACGGTAGTTGAGCGAACGTCACCTCCAGGCTGAACTGGCGCAACATGGCGTCCAGCACATGATCGTGATGGTAGCGCAACTCATCCGGCAGAATTTGCAGCGGAACGTGGCGATTGCCGAGGTGATAACAGGCTTTGGCGAGCAGGAAAGGATCGGCGCAGCGCACCACGGAAACCGACTCCGGCGCGGCGATCACTTCGATCACCTCGCTGCCATCTTCGGTGGTCAGCAGATCACCACTGCGTAACAGCAAACCGCGCGGAAGCATTAGCCCGGCTTCGCGACCGTCGTTCAGCGTCACTCTGGCACGGCTTTTTACTCGAATATCAATGGGTAGCGTGACGCTTGCGGTGACGCGGTGGGCGTGGTCAAGGCGTTGGGTCAGGTAGATCATCGTCACTCCTCAAAACAGGAAATAGCGTTGCGCCATCGGCAAAACGTCTGCCGGTTCGCTGGTGATAAGTTCGCCATCAATGCGCACCTCATAAGTCTGAGCATCGACGGTGATATTGGGTTGCAGGCCGTTGTGGATCATGTCGGCCTTTTTCACCGTCCGACAGCCTTTGACGACGGCGATGGCGCTTTGCAAATTGAGCTGCTGCGGGATGTTTTGCGCGTTAGCGGCCTGCGAAATAAAGGTCAGCCGAGTACGATGCCGCGCCGCGCCAAGTGCACCGAACATCATGCGGTAATGCACCGGCTGCGGGGTGGGGATCGAGGCGTTGATATCGCCCATCGGCGCACAGGCGATCATCCCGCCCTTTACGATCGTCGCTGGTTTTACGCCAAAAAAGGCTGGGGACCACAGCACCAGATCGGCCAGTTTGCCAGGCTCAACGGAGCCAACTTCGTGGGCGATGCCGTGGGTTAGCGCCGGGTTGATCGTGTATTTGGCGACGTAGCGTTTAACGCGCTGGTTGTCGTTGTCGCCTGTTTCTTCTGCCAGCGGACCACGCTGAACCTTCATGCGGTGCGCCACCTGCCAGGTGCGCAGGATCACTTCGCCCACGCGCCCCATCGCCTGTGAATCGGACGAGGTCAGGGAAAACGCGCCAATGTCATGCAGCACATCTTCGGCAGCGATCGTTTCCCGGCGAATGCGTGATTCGGCAAAGGCCACGTCTTCGGCGATATCCGGATCGAGGTGGTGGCAAACCATCAGCATGTCGAGATGCTCGTCGATGGTGTTGACGGTATAGGGCAGCGTCGGGTTAGTGGAGGAGGGCAGAATATTTGGATGCGCGCAGGCGGTGATGATATCCGGCGCATGGCCGCCGCCCGCGCCTTCGGTGTGGAAAGTATGAATGGTGCGATCGCCAATCGCCGCCAGCGTATCTTCAACGAAACCGGACTCATTGAGCGTATCGCTGTGCAGCGCCACCTGGATATCCATCTCCTCTGCCACTTCCAGGGAACAGTTGATGGCGGCTGGCGTAGCGCCCCAATCTTCATGGATTTTCAGGCCAATGGCGCCCGCGGTGATTTGCTCGCGCAGGGCGTCAGGGTTTGAGCCGTTGCCTTTACCCAGCAAACCGATGTTAACCGGCAAGGCGTCTGCCGCCTGCAGCATGCGCGCGATGTACCACGGACCCGGCGTGCAGGTGGTGGCGTTAGTACCTGCTGCCGGGCCGGTACCGCCGCCGATCATCGTCGTTACGCCGGAAACCAGCGCCTCCTGTGCCTGCTGTGGACAGATCCAGTGAATATGCGTATCCACGCCGCCCGCGGTGACGATCTTGCCTTCCCCGGCGATGACTTCAGTGCCCACGCCTATCGGGATCGTAACGTCGGGCTGAATATCAGGATTACCCGCTTTGCCGATGGCGAAGATCCTGGCGTCCTTGATGCCGATATCCGCTTTCACGATCCCCCAGTGATCGACGATCAGGGCGTTGGTTATCACCAGATCCACACACGCTTGCGCGCGCATTTGTCCCTGACCCATGCCGTCGCGGATCACTTTCCCTCCGCCGAATTTGACCTCTTCGCCGTAGGTGGTGAAGTCTTTTTCCACCTCAATCCACAGGTCGGTATCCGCCAGGCGTACCTTATCGCCGGTGGTTGGGCCAAACATGTCGGCGTACGCCTGCCGTGAAATTTCACTCATCATTTGCCTCCAGTGCGCCCATCACTTCGCTGCGAAAACCCACGATCCTTTGTGCGCCAGCGACGCGCACCAGTTCGACTTCGCGTTTTTGTCCCGGCTCAAAACGTACCGCTGTGCCCGCAGGAATGTTTAGACGAAAGCCGCGTGCAGCCCGCCTGTCAAAGCGCAGCGCCGGGTTCACCTCGGAAAAGTGATAGTGCGATCCCACCTGGATGGGTCTGTCGCCATGATTTTCCACCACGATCGTACAGGTTTCCCGCCCCTGATTGAGCGCGATATTGCCTTTGGCTATCTGATATTCACCTGGGATCATTGCCGCTCCTTAAACGATCGGATTGTGGACGGTGACCAGCTTTGATCCGTCCGGAAACGTCGCTTCAACCTGAATATCTGGGATCATCTCCGGCACGCCTTCCATCACCTGATCGCGGCGCAGGACGTGACGCCCGTCTTCCATCAGCGAGGCCACAGTTTGACCATCGCGTGCCCCTTCCATGATGAAAGCGCTAATTAGCGCCACCGATTCCGGATAGTTCAGCTTCAGCCCGCGGGCCAGGCGACGTTCTGCCACCAGCGCGGCGGTAAACAGCAACAGCTTGTCTTTTTCTCTGGGGGTTAGTTCCATACGGGGTCTCTTAGGTTTGCCAGATTCGCGGTAGTACGGGCGGTTTGTGTGTCAAAAGCGGGCGCAGAAATTGCCAAATGTCTCGCATAACGCGCTGAACAATCAGGTTGTCGTCGGCAAGAAAGCGGATCGTCAGCAGTGAGTCGTTAAGCGTTGCCCCGGCGTAATCGCCAAGCGGCGTCAGCCGCTCGCGCGTGCCTTCCAGCATGTTTTCAGTGGCCGGATAACACAGCAACGTGCCGACCCACGGATGGTGCGCGACGCCGCTCAGCTCCCCCTTCTGCAACTGCAAGCGCTCTATCAGCAGCGGCTGCCCATTTCGCCACACTTCCAGACGGTTTTGCAGCGAGCCGTGGCTGAAGGACTCCTGCATAACTGGTCGCCCGAGGCACAGCAGATCCCAGGCCAGCAGTCGACTCTCCGACGCGATGTGAAAGACGGACTGGATAGTGGCGTTGGCGCCAGGAAAGAGGATCGTATCCTGGGGGAGCCACTCCAGCGTGGCGTGCGGGGCGAGCGTGAAATGTTGGCGCAGCAACGCCTGCGGGCCACCGCTGCGATAAAACTTTCCCGCGCCGGGCTGGGTGATTAACGCATGACTGTTTTCGTTGAGAGTTACGGCAATGTGTAGTTCATCCCCGCCGACGATCCCCGCGGGTGGATGAAGCAAATAGAGGTGGCAGACGTCCTCTTCCGGGTAAAACGGGCGCTGAACCGTCAATGGACCCTGATGACGCGCCGAGGCGAGCACCGTGTTGTGCCCAGTGCGGGTGAAATGCAGATCCAGTTCGGCCTGCCAGCCCCGTGTGAGTGTCTCGTGCGCAACCGTGTCCAGAGCGTTTCCCTTATCAGCATGAGGGTGTTTGCATACAAAAAAGTATGCCTCAGCGCATCGGGAAATCGATCATATGAGAAGCTTATGGATAAAGGGGCGACAATATGCCGCCCCAATGGGGTTTTACAGTAAAACGAGGGGCATCCAGACCAGACCGGTAATCACCAGCAGCACAAGGAAAATCAGGCCAAAAATAGCACCGAGTCGCCAGTAATCCACCGTAGGCAAATAGCCGCTGCCGTAGTAGATAGGGCTAGGACCGGTGGCATACGGGGTCAGAATGCTGCCGAGACCAATGGCTGCGCCGACCATCAGGCAGAAGACCGGAAGTGGAATTTCCGGCATTGCCAGTGCGGCGGCAATCATCATCGGCGCCAGGGCGGAGGTATACGCCGTGGCGCTGGCAAAGAAGTAGCGCAGCAAATAGAACACCACAATGAGCGCCACCATCACCATCATCGGCGAATAACCGCTCAACCCGTTTGCCAGCAGCTTGCCGAACCAGGTAATAAAACCGGTGTTATTGAGCCCGGTCGCCAGCGTTATCAGCGAGGCCAGCCAGAAAAAGACGTTCCACGCGGCTTTATTACTGACGATGTCATCCCAGCTAATGATGCGCAGTACCAGCATCAACGCCACTACGCTGTATCCGACCATCGCAGCGTCAATGTAATCGCCGCCGAAGATCCACAGCACCAGTGCGCCGACCATCAGCACCAACATCTTTTTCTCGCGTGCGCAGAGCGGTCCCATTGCTTTTAGCTCTGTATCCGCCCAGCGCGGAACCTGATCGCCGGATTTCAGTACCGGTGGATACAACACGTACGCCAGCCAGGGCACAATCAGCACCAGTAAAATACTCAGCGGCAGCATGCCTAAGAACCAGTCGCCCCAGCTCAGCGCCGTGTGGGACGCGCCTTTCATCAGGCCGATTAACAGCAGGTTCGGCGCCATCGCCGTTAAGAAAATGGCGCTGGTGACGCAGTCGGCGACAATGCCCATCCACATAATGTACGAGCCAATGGAGCGAGAACTGGCGCTATTGGGCTGCGAGTTATACAGCGGCGGCAGGTTGCGGATAATCGGGTAGATTATTCCGGCCCCGCGCGCGGAGTTGGATGGCGTGACGGGAGCGAGGATAAGTTCAGAGAACATCACCGCATAGCCGAGAAACAGCGTCCGGTGCCCCATCTTTTTCACCAGCATCAGCGCGATACGTCGACCGAGCCCGGTTTTCTCATAGCCGGTACCAAACATAAAGGCCGCGAAGATAAGCCAGATTACCGAGTTTGAAAAACCTGATACCGCCCATGACAGCGATTTGGCGGTAAATTTAAAACCGTCCTGCGCGAGTTGCTCCGGGCTGAACAGCAGCCACGGTGAAAGGACGGCGATGATCGAAATGCCAATCATCGCTACCACCGCGCCCGGTACAGGTTCCAGAATAAGGCCCACAATCACACCGGTAAAAACGGCAAAATAGAGCCAGGTGTGGCTCTCAAGGCCGTTGGGGACGGGCAGTACAGCAATAATGGCGATGACCACCAGCGGAGCCAGGTATCGCCACCAACCAGCTAAAGGTGCCATTGTTGTATCCCTACGAAAAGGGAGAGGCGCAGCGCCTCTCCGGGAGGGTTATTTGATGTAGTGCACGTGCTCGCAGATTTCATCGACGATAGGATCGCGACGTTCAGCGAACAGCTTTTTGTTTTCGGCGATCAGGTTATTGCCGTGGGTATCGATGGAAACGATCAGCGGGCCGAACTCTTTAACCCGACATACCCACAGGGATTCCGGCATGCCAAGTTCGGTCCAGTGTACCTCTTCGATCTCTTCAACCTGGGTTGCCGCCACGACCGCACAACCTGCCGGGAAGATTACGTGCAGCGCTTTAAACTGTTTGCAGCCTGCTTCCGTTAGCGGTCCCATGCCGCCCTTGCCGACCACCAGTTTGACGCCCGTCTGCTCGATAAAGTCTTTCTCAAACGCTTCCATACGCATGCTGGTGGTTGGGCCAACGGAGACCATCTCCCATTTTTCACCGTTCTTACGTACGATGGGCCCCGCGTGGAAAATGGCTTTGCCGTTCAGGTCATAAGGAATCGGGCGCTTCAGTTCGATCAGGCGGCGGTGACACACGTCACGGCAGGTCACCAGCGTACCGGTCAGGTAGATGACATCGCCAACGCGAATGTCGGCCAGATCTTCGGCTTTGATCGGGGTTGTGAGGATCTTTTTCATAACGCGCTCCGGGTGTGAGACAGGTTTTCGAAGGAGAGGTCAGCATGAACCAACAGCGTGCCGCGACGGTGTGCCCAGCAGCCGGTAGAAACGGCAACGCCGATAGTCGACGGATGGCGTGCGGCGGATTCGATATGCACGCCCATCACCGAGCTATTCCCGGTCAACCCTTGCGGGCCAATGCCCAGACGGTTCAGCCCTTCTTCCAGACGCAGTTCCAGTTCGGCCGCTTTTGGATTCGGATGACGTGATCCGATAGGACGTAGCACCGCTTTACGAGAAAGTACGGCGGCGGTTTCCACGGAGGTGGCAATACCTACGCCCACCAGCACCGGCGGGCAAGCGTTGACTGCTAACGTGGAGATATTTTCGAAGACAAATTTCACCACGCCCTCGTAGCCTTCAGAAGGCATTAACACTTTCGAACGTCCCGGCAGCGTACAACCGCCGCCTGCCATGTAGACTTCGATTTCCGCGTCGTCGTTATCAGGGATGATGTCCCAGGTGACCCACGGCACACCGGTACCGGTATTTTTGCCGGTATTCACTTCGTCAAAAATCTCGACCGCGTTATGGCGCAGCGGCGCTTTTACCGTGGCGTCTTCAACGGCCTGTTTCAGGATGCTTTGCAATTCGCCCAGCAGCGGAAAACGGGAGCCGACCTTCACAAAGAACATAATCTCGCCGGTGTCCTGACAGGCCGGACGGTTCAGGTCGATAGCTTTCTGCATGTTGTCAAACATGGTGTGGTAGATGATTTTACCCATCGGCGAAGTTTCGCCTTCACGCAGCTGTTTTAATTTATCTACGACATCGTCAGGCATGCGGGTAGAAATCATGGCGGTAAAATCGGCGACAATGTTTGTCAGCGTAGTTATCGCATTTTGGTTATTTTGATTGCTCATCTTGTTAACTCCAGTTCTTTTATTTATCTGGAAATAAATTCTCCGCCACAAACTACCACTAAAAATGTGGGTTTATATTATTTGTCACTGTGAATATCCAATTAACAGATCGTGAATGATGTTCAGATAAGCAATAAAAATTGCGCAAAGGCAGGGTTTAATACGCATGAGGGAATTACACTGCGGTTAACAACTTTACGGATATACCGATCATGCTGAACACGTATCCCCTCGCGAAAGACCTGCAGGTCCTGGTTGAAATTGTTCATAGCGGCAGCTTCAGTGCCGCCGCCGCGGCGCTCGGCCAAACGCCCGCGTTTGTGACGAAACGCATTCAGATCCTTGAGTCCACGCTGGGGACGACGCTGCTAAGCCGCTCCGCGCGCGGCGTGACACTCACGGAGAGTGGTCAACGTTGTTATGAACATGCGCAGGCTATTCTTGCGGGCTATCAGCATCTGGTCGATGACGTCACGCAACTCAAAACGCGCCCGGCAGGGATGATTCGTATCGGCTGTAGCTTTGGCTTTGGGCGCAGTTATATTGCACCGGCTATTACCGAACTGATGCATAGCTATCCTGAATTACAGGTGCATTTTGAACTTTACGATCGGCAAATTGATTTGGCGCAGGATAATATCGATTTGGATATTCGTATTAATGACGAAATTCCGGATTATTATATTGCGCATTTGTTAACGAAAAATAGAAGAATATTATGTGCAGCGCCGACGTATTTACAAAAATACGGTGAGCCGACAACGCTGCAGGAATTAAGTCGTCATGATTGCCTGGTCACTAAAGAACGCGATATGACCCACGGGGTGTGGGAGCTGGATAACGGCCAGGAGAAAAAGTCGGTCAAGGTGGCGGGACATCTTTCCTCTAACAGCGGCGAGATTGTGTTGCAGTGGGCGCTACAGGGAAAAGGGATTATGCTGCGTTCCGAATGGGACCTGCAGCCGTTTTTGGCAAGCGGTGAACTGGTGCGCGTGCTGCCGGACTATGCGCAAAGCGCCAATATCTGGGCGGTTTATCAGGAGCGGCCGTATCGCAGCGTGAAGCTTCGGGTGTGCGTGGAGTTTCTGGCGACGTGGTGCCAGCACCGATTAGGCAAACCGGTAGAGGGGTATCACATTCCCCACGCCGGATAAGACGCTGTTGCGTCGCTATCCGACATTAAAATCACTCTGGGTCTCTTTCGCGTTTTTTCTTCAGCTTGGTCCAGATCTTTGGCTCCTGACGACGCCACAGACGCTGAATGTTGTCATGGTGGCGTAACAGAATTAAGCACGACAGCATGGACACCGGGAAAGTGAACTGGGGATTGAACCACCAGACGTAAAAGGGGGCGATCAGCGCGCTGACGATAGCGCCTAGTGATGAATAGCCGCTTAATAAGACGGTCAGCAGCCAGGTTCCGGCCATCACGCCGGTTAAATCCCAACCAATCGGCGCAATTGCGCCAAAGGCGGTGGCAACGCCTTTCCCACCTTTAAAGCCGAAGAAGACCGGCCAAATGTGACCCAGACAGGCGGCGATCGCGATCAATCCCAGCCAGAAGGGGCTAATGCCTAGCGCATAGGCACCCCAGACGGGTAACATACCTTTCAGGACGTCGAAAATCAGCACCGCGACGGCGGCTCCTTTGCCACCGATGCGCAATACGTTTGTCGCGCCCGGATTCCCAGATCCGCTGTCACGCGGGTCCGGTAATCCAGCAAGGCGGCATACCAGAATAGCACTGGAAATTGAGCCACAGAGGTACGCGAAGATAATCATTCCAGGCGCGATTGCACTCATAAGCTGTTCCGTTTTGAAAATGTCGTGTAAAACGCTACTTCTGTGGATAATACGCATATTTCGCCGGAAGTGGTATCCGGGTTAGCCAAAAAGCAGGCAGGTCGTGATGGATATTGTATTTATAGAGCAACTTTCTGTAATCACCACTATTGGTGTTTACGACTGGGAACAAACGATCGAACAACAGTTGGTGTTCGATATCGAAATGGCGTGGGACAACCGTAAATCGGCTAAAAGCGATGATGTGGCTGATTGCCTGAGCTATGCTGATATTGCTCAAACGGTTGTTAATCATGTGGAAGGCGGGCGCTTTGCGCTGGTCGAACGCGTGGCGGAAGAGGTGGCGGATCTGCTGCTGAGCCGTTTTAATTCTCCATGGGTGCGGATCAAACTCAGTAAACCTGGCGCGGTAGCCCGTGCGGCCAACGTCGGGGTTATCATTGAGCGTGGCAATAATCTGAAAGAAAATAATTAAAATAATAATATCTAAACCAAACGGGTATAAAAGGGTCTTTATGTCGGCTCGTTTTCGCCGTGGTTTATCTATCTAGAGGTTCATTAATGAGTGATATGCACTCGCTGCTGGTGGCGGCAATTTTGGGTGTGGTCGAAGGATTGACGGAGTTTTTACCCGTTTCCAGTACCGGCCATATGATTATTGTTGGCCACTTGCTGGGTTTTGAGGGTGACACCGCAAAAACATTTGAGGTGGTTATCCAGTTGGGCTCTATCCTGGCGGTCGTGGTGATGTTCTGGCGACGTCTGTTTGGCCTGATTGGCATTCACTTCGGTAAGGTCCCACATGAAGGCACTGGCAAAGGTCGGCTGACGCTGGGCCATATCCTGTTGGGGATGGTTCCTGCCGTCGTACTGGGACTGATTTTCCACGACATCATCAAATCGCTGTTTAACCCGATCAACGTGATGTATGCGCTGGTGGTAGGGGGCGTGCTGCTGATTGCCGCAGAATGCCTGAAGCCGAAAGAGCCGCGTGCGCCGGGTCTGGATGATATGACCTATCGCCAGGCGTTTATGATTGGCTGTTTCCAGTGTCTGGCGCTGTGGCCGGGTTTTTCTCGTTCCGGGGCGACGATTTCTGGCGGTATGCTGATGGGAGTAAGCCGTTACGCGGCCTCCGAATTCTCCTTCCTGCTGGCCGTGCCGATGATGATGGGCGCAACGGCGCTGGATCTCTACAAAAGCTGGACGTTCCTCAGCGCATCAGATATTCCGATGTTTGCAGTTGGTTTCGTGACGGCGTTTATCGTGGCGTTGGTGGCGATCAAAACCTTCCTGCAGCTGATTAAGCGCATCTCGTTTATTCCGTTTGCGATTTACCGCTTTATTGTGGCGGCAGCCGTTTACGTCGTGTTCTTCTGATTTTGCTAGCTTGCCGGATAGCGGCGTTAACGCTTATCCGGCAATGCACTGTCTATGCTTTTGGGCAACGTTGTTCTTTCCAGGCGGCCACCGCCGCGATCCGACGCCGGGTCAGTTCCTCGCGAATAGCCTGACCTTTGAATCCCGCCTCAACGACGTCTTTCGTTGGTACCGCCTGCGCAACCTGCCAGGCTTCACGCAACAGCCTGCCTTGCGGATAATCCGCCGCTTCAAAACCGGTTCGCCCACGCACGTCGGCCTCGCTGGTCAGGGCGATTTGCTCCACGCGCTGCGGTTTGCGCCAGGCATCGATGGAATCAAACAGCTTAACGATGGTTTTCGGCTGCAGGATCGGGAAGGTATGAATGAGGTCGTGGAACTCGGCTACCAGTTTGGCTAAATCACGGATGTCATTCGGCACGCGCAGGCGTTGGCACAGTTGCTCGACCAGCTTAACGCCAGCCGGACCGTGACCGTGGTGGCGTGGCCACAGCGCTTTTGGCGTCAATGCCTTGCCAAGATCGTGGCACAGCGTGGCAAAACGCACGTCGACCTCCGGACTTAACATGGCCGCCATCGACAGCGTCATCAGCGTGTGAATACCGGTATCAATTTCCGGGTGCCATTGCGCGGGCGCGGGAACGCCAAACAGAGCATCTACTTCCGGAAACAGGACGTGCAGTGCGCCGCAGTCGCGCAGGACCTGAAAAAATACCTGTGGGTTACGGGTGGTTAAAGCACCTTCTGTTTCTTTCCACACCCGCTCTGGCGTCAGGTGCTCCAGTTCCCCTGCGGCGTTCATATTGCGCATCAGCGTCATGGTTTCTTCAGCGATACGAAAACCGAGGTGCGCATAGCGGGCAGCAAAGCGCGCCACGCGCAGCACGCGCAATGGATCTTCGCTAAAGGCGGGGGACACATGGCGTAGCAGACGGTTTTCCAGATCGTCGCGTCCGTTATACGGATCGATAATCTCGCCGTCGTCATCGCGGGCCATTGCGTTGATGGTCAGATCGCGACGCTGAAGATCGGCCTCCAGCGTTACATCCGGCGCGGCGTAACAGGTGAATCCGGTATACCCCGAGCCTGATTTGCGTTCGGTACGCGCCAGCGCATACTCTTCCCGGGTTTGCGGATGCAGAAACACGGGAAAATCGCGGCCTACCTGCTGGTAGCCCGCGTCGAGCATCTCTTGCGGCGTGGCACCGACAACAACCCAATCTTTATCTTTAATCGGTAGCCCTAATAACGCATCCCGAACAGCACCACCGACCAGATAAATCTTCACGCCACTTTCCTTTTGAAATTATGATCCCTTAATCATATGTCAGTGTGGCGGAGAAGGCGATTCAGTTCATCCAGCGATCTTTGCGTTTACGGCTGGGGATCATGTGTGGCAGAACCAGGCCGAGCAACAAACCAAGACCCAGCACGCCGCCGCCGTACATAAACCACTGCATGATGATGGTGCGCTGTTTGTCATCAAGCTGAAGGTTGGCTGCGCTGACCTTCTTTTGCGCCACGATAAGCTCGTTCCTCAGCTTCTGGTTTTCTTGTTTCAGCCCGTCGATTACGCTGTCGCTTTGCGACACTTTTTGCTGCATATCGGCGGTGCGCTGATTCCACGTGGTGTCGATATTATTGAGCTTATCGGTCAAGGTCTTAACCTGGTTTTCCAGATCGGGAACGCGGGTACGCAGGCTCGGCGTACTGTTCAGCTCTTTCAGTGGGATCCAGGCGGTACGTCCGGTGCTGTCTTTCACCTGGGCATAGTTAGTGTTGGCATCGGTCTGTAATAGCGTGACTTCCTCGCCGGCGTTAACCGTACCCACGAGGCGATAATTATCTCCCGGACCGCTGCGGACCCAGGTGTTCAGTTCGTCAGAAACATAGCGCTTTTCTTCGGCATGAGAGACTGCAGTGGCGCTAAGTGCGAGTAAAGTTAATCCAATCAGGCGTAATTTTGGCATCAGGCTGTCGTTATTGTCATAGAAAGTGGAACGATAGTAGTGGCATCAGTGTCTCTACGCAAAGCATTCGACATCAATCGGAATCATCTGTGTCCTTTTTGCCACCACTCGAAACTTTTACGCCCGTCAAATTGCTCGTTGCATGGCAATTTGGCGCAAAATACTATCTACTGACAATAAAGAACGAGCTTAGTTCGCAGTCAGTTTTCTCAACTGTGACATAACCCATAAGTACAAGACCATGGCCCAGGAAATCGAATTAAAATTTATCGTCAATAGTGACGCTGTAGATGCGCTACGTGAACGTCTGAATACGCTGGGGGGAGAGCATCATGCGCCCAGCCAGTTGCTGAATATCTACTACGAAACGCCGGATGCGTGGCTGCGTGGTCACGATATGGGGCTGCGTATTCGCGGTGAGAACGGTCATTACGAAATGACCATGAAAATTGCCGGACGAGTGACGGGTGGCCTGCATCAGCGGCCGGAGTTTAACGTTGCGCTGAACGCGCCAGAGTTGGATCTCTCCCTGTTTCCAACGGAAGTCTGGCCTGATGGCGAACTGCCCGCTGAACTTGCCTCTCAGGTACAGCCGCTCTTCAGCACCGATTTTTACCGTGAGAAATGGCACCTTGATATCGACGGTAGCCGCATTGAAATGGCCCTCGATCTCGGGGAAGTGAAAGCGGGCGAGTTGGCTGAACCTATCTGTGAGCTTGAACTGGAGTTGTTAAGCGGCGATACCCGTGCGGTATTGAAGCTGGCAAACCAGCTGGTATCGCAAACCGGTTTACGCCAGGGCAGCCTGAGTAAAGCGGCGCGCGGCTATCATCTGGCTCAGGGGAATGCGCCGCGTGAACTCAAACCGACGCGCATTTTGAAGGTTCCGGCAAAAGCGAGTATTGAGCAAGGGCTGGAAGCGGCGCTGGAGCTGGCATTATCACAGTGGCAGTACCATGAAGAGCTGTGGGTGCGTGGCGTCAAAGGGGCGAAAGCCGAGGTGCTGGCTGCGATGGGCCTGGTGCGTCACATTCTGATGCTGTTTGGCGGTAATGTGCCGCGAAAAGCGAGTGCTCACTTACGTGATTTGCTGACCCAGTCGGAAGCGATCATTGCGTCTGACGTTTCTGCCGTTTCCGCGGTTTACAGCACGCAAACGGCGATGGCCAAGCTGGCGCTGACCGAATGGCTGGTGACCAAAGGGTGGCAGCCGTTCCTTGATGCGAAGGCGCAGGGTAAAATAGCCGACTCCTTTAAGCGTTTCTCAGATACCCATCTCTCGCGCCATGCTGCTGAACTGAAAACAGCTTTTGCTCAGCCGCTGGGCGATCAGTACGCCGATCAACTTCCGCGCCTGACGCGCAACATTGATAGCATGCTGATGCTGGCGGGATACTACGACGAAAAGGTCGCATCGGAATGGATCGCCACCTGGCAGGGTTTACGTCACGCCATTGCGGCCAACCAATACATTGAAATTGAACACTTCCGCAACGAGGCGATCGCTTTGGAACCGTTCTGGTTGCACAGCGGAAAACGATAATCAGGGTGAGGCCGGGATGCCTGATGGCGCTGTGCTTATCAGGCCTACGCGATGGGCGGAAGCGTCATGCAGGCTGGATAAGGCAACATGCCGCTGCCCGGTACTATTCAAAGGATAATCCATAAATGAAGCAGCTCTCTTCACCGTTACAGCAGTACTGGCCGACCGTTGTTGAGCGGCTGCCAGCAGCAATATCTGAGTCCTCGCTTAGTATTCAGGCGAAGTCAGTGCTTACATTCAGTGATTTTTTTCGCGACAGCATTATTGCCCATCCCGAATGGCTGGTCGAACTGGAAAGCACGCCACCCGGGGCGGATGAATGGCAACACTATGCTGATTGGTTACAGCAAGCATTGGTCGACGTTAGCGATGAAAACACGCTGATGCGTGAGCTGCGCCTGTTTCGCCGTCGCATAATGGTGCGTATCGCCTGGGCGCAGACGCTGTCGCTGGTGACGGAAGAGAGTATCTTGCAGCAGCTAAGCCATTTGGCTGAAACGTTGATCGTCGCCGCGCGTGACTGGTTATACGCCGCCTGCTGTCGTGAATGGGGTACGCCCTGTAATCCACAAGGTGTTGCGCAACCGCTGCTGATTTTAGGCATGGGGAAACTGGGCGGCGGCGAACTGAATTTTTCCTCTGATATCGATCTGATTTTTGCCTGGCCGGAGCACGGCAGTACGCAGGGTGGACGTCGCGAGCTGGATAATGCGCAGTTCTTTACCCGTATGGGCCAGCGGCTCATCAAAGTGCTGGATCAGCCCACAATGGATGGATTTGTCTATCGGGTGGATATGCGTTTACGCCCGTTTGGCGACAGCGGCCCGCTGGTGCTGAGCTTCTCCGCGCTGGAGGATTATTACCAGGAACAAGGGCGCGACTGGGAACGCTATGCGATGGTCAAGGCCCGCATTATGGGCGATTGCGACGGTACCTACGTCAGTGAGCTTCGCGCTATGCTGCGGCCTTTTGTTTTCCGCCGCTATATTGATTTCAGCGTGATCCAGTCTCTGCGTAACATGAAAGGAATGATTGCCCGCGAAGTGCGCCGCCGTGGTCTGAAAGACAACATTAAGTTGGGCGCGGGCGGTATTCGTGAAATCGAATTTATCGTGCAGGTATTCCAGCTTATTCGCGGTGGGCGCGAGCCGTCATTGCAATCCCGCTCGCTGTTACCCACGCTCAGCGCCATCAATGCGTTGCACCTGCTGTCAGACACCGACGCGGAACAACTGCGCGCAGCCTATCTCTATTTACGTCGTCTGGAGAACCTGCTGCAAAGTATCAATGATGAGCAGACCCAGACGTTGCCAGGCGATGAACTGAACCGCGCGCGGCTGGCGTGGGGGATGAACGTCGATGACTGGCAGCAGCTAACCGATGTGCTGGCCAGTCATATGGACAACGTGCGCCGGGTGTTTAACGAGTTGATTGGCGATGACGAAGCAGAAACCCAGGAAGAGTCGCTCTCAGAACAGTGGCGTGAACTGTGGCAGGACGCATTACAGGAAGATGACACCACGCCGGTGCTGACGCATCTGGCGGATGACGATCGCCGGCGCGTGCTGTCTCTGATTGCCGATTTTCGCAAAGAGCTGGATAAACGCACCATTGGCCCACGCGGACGCCAGGTGCTGGATCACTTAATGCCGCATCTGCTGAGCGATGTCTGTTCGCGTGACGACGCCTCAGTCCCACTGTCGCGCATCACACCGCTGCTGGTAGGCATTGTGACCCGTACGACCTATCTGGAGCTGCTGAGTGAATTCCCCGGAGCGCTTAAGCATCTGATTTCGTTATGTGCCGCTTCGCCGATGATCGCCAGCCAGCTGGCGCGGTATCCGCTGTTGCTCGATGAACTGCTGGATCCGAATACCCTGTATCAACCCACCGCGACGGATGCCTACCGTGATGAACTGCGCCAGTATTTGCTGCGCGTGCCGGAAGATGACGAAGAGCAGCAGTTGGAAGCGCTGCGTCAGTTTAAGCAAACGCAGCTGTTGCGCATTGCCGCGGCAGATATCGCTGGTACGCTGCCGGTGATGAAGGTGAGCGACCACTTAACCTGGCTGGCGGAAGCTATTATTGATGCGGTAGTCCAGCAGGCGTGGATGCAGATGGTCGCTCGCTACGGGCAACCCACTCATCTTGACGAGCGTGAGGGGCGCGGTTTTGCCGTCGTCGGGTATGGCAAACTGGGCGGCTGGGAGCTGGGCTACAGTTCGGATCTTGATTTGATCTTCCTGCATGACTGTCCTATGGACGTGATGACGGATGGTGAGCGTGAGATTGACGGGCGACAGTTCTATCTGCGTCTGTCGCAGCGCATTATGCACCTTTTCAGCACCCGCACCTCATCCGGTATTTTATATGAAGTGGATGCGCGGCTGCGTCCGTCCGGCGCGGCGGGAATGCTGGTGACATCAACCGAGGCTTTCGCTGATTACCAGCGCAACGAAGCCTGGACGTGGGAGCATCAAGCGCTGGTGCGCGCTCGAGTGGTGTACGGCGACCCACGGTTGACCTCTCAGTTTGATGCGATTCGTCGCGATATCATGACCCTCGTCCGCGATGCGAAAACCTTGCAGACCGATGTGCGCGAAATGCGTGAGAAAATGCGGGCCCATTTGGGCAATAAGCATCGCGATCGTTTTGATATCAAAGCGGATGAAGGCGGCATCACCGACATTGAGTTTATTACGCAATACCTGGTGCTGCGCTATGCGCATGAAAAACCGAAGCTGACGCGCTGGTCGGATAACGTGCGCATTCTGGAGTTACTGGCGCAAAACGACATTATGGATGAGCAGGAAGCGCTGGCGCTTACCCGTGCTTATACGACGCTGCGCGATGAACTTCATCATCTTGCATTGCAGGAACTTCCGGGCCATGTGGCGCCGGAGCACTTCGACGCTGAACGTACGCTGGTGCGTGACAGCTGGCAGAAGTGGCTGGTTGCCGAGTGAAGTGTGCTATTATCGCGCGCAAATTTTAAGACCCTCAGAGAATCTCTCAGGAGACAGGAATGAAAGTAACGCTGCCAGAGTTTGAACGTGCAGGAGTCATGGTTGTCGGTGATGTGATGCTAGATCGCTACTGGTACGGTCCTACCAGCCGTATTTCACCTGAAGCGCCGGTTCCGGTGGTGAAGGTTGATACCATTGAAGAACGTCCCGGTGGCGCAGCAAACGTGGCGATGAACATTGCCTCTCTGGGAGCGAATTCGCGTCTGGTTGGCCTGACTGGGATTGACGACGCGGCGCGTGCGCTGAGCAAAACGCTGGCGGATGTGAACGTAAAATGTGACTTCGTTTCTGTGCCAACTCATCCGACGATCACCAAACTGCGCGTGCTTTCCCGCAACCAGCAACTGATTCGCCTGGATTTCGAAGAAGGTTTTGAAGGCGTGGATCCGCAGCCGCTGCATGAGCGTATTAACCAGGCTCTGGGCTCCATTGGCGCTTTGGTGCTCTCTGATTACGCCAAAGGCGCGCTGGCAAGCGTGCAGCAGATGATTGCTCTGGCGCGTAAGGCTGGGGTGCCGGTGCTTATCGATCCGAAAGGGACCGATTTTGAACGCTATCGTGGCGCAACGCTGCTGACGCCGAATTTGTCTGAATTTGAAGCGGTGGCCGGTAAGTGCAAAAGCGAAGATGAACTGGTTGAGCGCGGCATGAAAGTGATTGCAGATTTCGACCTTTCCGCGCTGCTGATCACGCGTTCCGAACAGGGTATGACGCTGCTGCAACCGGGCAAATCGCCACTGCATATGCCGACGCAGGCGCAGGAAGTGTATGACGTGACGGGGGCGGGCGATACGGTGATCGGTGTGCTGGCAGCGACGCTGGCGGCGGGGAACACTCTGGAAGAGGCGTGCTATTTTGCTAATGCCGCAGCGGGTGTTGTCGTCGGTAAACTGGGGACTTCCACCGTTTCCCCGATTGAACTGGAAAACGCCGTGCGCGGTCGGGCCGACACTGGCTTTGGCGTGATGAGCGAGTCTGAGCTGAAACAGGCCGTAGCCAGCGCCCGCAAGCGCGGTGAGAAAGTGGTGATGACCAACGGCGTGTTCGACATCCTGCATGCGGGCCACGTTTCCTATCTGGCGAATGCGCGCAAGCTGGGCGATCGTCTGATCGTGGCGGTAAACAGCGATGCTTCGACCAAACGTCTGAAAGGCGAAACGCGTCCGGTCAACCCGCTGGAACAGCGCATGATCGTGCTGGGCGCGCTGGAAGCCGTCGACTGGGTGGTCTCTTTTGAAGAAGACACACCACAGCGTCTGATTGCCGGCATCCTGCCGGATCTGCTGGTAAAAGGCGGCGACTATAAGCCGGAAGATATTGCGGGCAGCAAAGAAGTGTGGGCGAACGGCGGTGAAGTGCTGGTGCTGAACTTTGAAGATGGCTGCTCAACGACCAATATCATCAAGAAGATCCAAAAAGACAGCGATAAATAACAAATGCTGGAAACGTATCGAACTTTTGGATGCAATACGTTTCTTGCTATTGATGCTGCTGTTTTCTTCAACCCAGAGTAAAGGAATAAGGGGAGAGGGGATTTCTCCCCCCGATTTACTTTTACATGACGTTACAATCAGCGTGCGTCACGCTGACCTTAAATCCGACCCCTCTTAGATTTCGTGGGAAACTGTGAACCAGCGCAGTGGGTTTGCGCACAATATGTACAGAATAACTTCGCATCCAGGGAAATACTGAAATTAGAAAAAGCATATGGCCTTAACAGATATTCAATAACTGGAGGGTATGCTCATGAACAGCAATATGTATTCAATGAACAATTTCGATTTCCTGGCCCGTAGTTTTGCCAGGATGCAAGCTGAGGGCCATCCCGTAGATATCCAGGCGATAACTGGGAATATGGATGAAGAACATCGTAGCTGGTTTTGCAAACGCTATGCGCTGTACTGCCAGCAGGCGACGGAGGCCAGGAAGCTAGAACTGGAACACTAACAGAAAAAACGGGCCTTGCGGCCCGTTGTCGTTTTTACTCTTGCGGATCGACTGACGGGATCGCGGGAGCAGGTTTAACTTCTGCCGTTTTTTCACGCGATTCCAGCTCAGTCAGACGTTGCTCAAGTAGCGCCAGCTTTTCACGGGTACGCAGCAAAACCTGAGTCTGTACATCAAACTCTTCACGGCTTACCAGATCCAGACGGGTCAGCTGTGACTGCAGCGTTTGACGAATTTTCTTCTCGACGTCTTCGCCAAACTCGCGGATCCCTTTCGGCATCGACTCGTGAACCTGACGAGCAATCTGCTCAATTTTTTTCGGGTCAATCATTGTGGTTTCCCTGAACTGGTACGTGTTGTTGCCTATTGTAGTGCGAACTGGCACAGGCATAAACCAGAATTGTGTGAAGCTAAGACGAGCAAAGGCGTTGATGAAGGTAATCAATAGCGTTATAGTTAACCCGCTTATTCTCAGGGCGGGGCGAAATTCCCCACCGGCGGTAAATCAACTCAGGTTGAAAGCCCGCGAGCGCTTTGGGTGCAAACTCAAAGGTCAGCAGATCCGGTGTAATTCCGGGGCCGACGGTTAGAGTCCGGATGGGAGAGAGTAACGATCCAGTCGGGCATGGACCCGCTCACGTTATTTTTTTGCCGCTTAGACGGTACTCCTAAGACTGCCCTGATTCTGGTAACCATAATTTTAGTGAGGTTTTTTTACCATGAATCAGACGCTACTTTCCTCTTTTGGTACGCCTTTCGAACGTGTTGAACTTGCGCTGTCTGCGCTGCGTGAAGGACGCGGTGTGATGGTGCTTGACGACGAAGATCGTGAAAACGAAGGCGATATGATTTTCCCAGCAGAAACCATGACCGTTGAACAGATGGCTCTGACCATTCGTCACGGCAGCGGTATTGTATGCCTGTGCATCACTGAAGACCGACGCAAACAGCTCGATCTGCCAATGATGGTGGAAAATAACACCAGCGCTTACGGTACCGGTTTTACCGTCACCATTGAAGCCGCAGAAGGCGTGACCACCGGCGTTTCCGCTGCGGACCGTGTTACTACGGTGCGTGCGGCAATTCAGGATGGCGCTAAACCTTCCGATCTTAACCGTCCGGGGCACGTTTTCCCGCTGCGTGCTCAGGCAGGTGGCGTGTTGACCCGCGGTGGTCACACTGAAGCAACCATCGACCTGATGACGCTGGCAGGGTTTAAACCGGCAGGCGTGCTGTGCGAACTGACCAATGACGATGGCACCATGGCGCGTGCGCCAGAATGTATCGAATTTGCCGGCAAGCATAATATGGCGGTAGTTACTATCGAAGACCTGGTGGCTTACCGTCAGGCGCATGAGCGCAAAGCCAGCTAATCGCAAATTACCACGTTAGTCGCGGTAAGTATAAAAAACCGAAGCCATCTTCCAGGCTTCGGTTTTTTTGTTTCTTGCTCCGATTATTTGGTTCTCACCCGCTGTAATGCCCATGCGCCGCTCATAATGACGAGCAACAGTAAGCACAAACTAAAGGCCAACAAACAGGCCTGCGCCATGTTCATAAAATGCCAAGGCGGGATCAGATACCAGCCTTCTGACTGCTGGTACAGATCGACAAACCACTTTTGCGTACTGCTGAGCGCCACGCCGTCGGGAACAATGGGAGCGTCATAGCCGCAATCTCCTGTGGGTTTAAACCACTCCGGTGCCCAGTTGGCCAGAGGCAAATTAAAAGGGAATGTCGGATCGGTGGAACATCCCTGTACGCCAAACAGCGAATCCGGGTCCGGGTTATGTACAGCATAATGAATGCTGTTAAGTTTGATGGAGAACTTAATGCCCAGGATGCTGCCGTAAAATGCCGCGATACAACCGATGAGCTTCAGAACAACATTTTTGGGGTTGATTGCCGCAATCAATCCGCCAAAAACCATCACCAGCATGGCAAAACGAATGTAGACACATTGCTCGCAGGGGGCCATGTAGAGATAGATTTGGAAGAACGAGTGCGCCAGAATAATCAATCCACCCATTGCGCAAGCCATCAACAGCCACAGAAAGCGCTGTTCCTGCCATCTCACCAGGGTATCAACCGGTGTATTGCGTAAGTCTCGCCACGATCCTTTTATGAAAGCCATAGCCGGGTCCCTGTTTATTTTTTCGCGAGCTCTCTGACAAGCTCAGCCATGGAATCAATAGATTTGATATTTTTGGTGTAGATCAGGTATTTACCATTGACGACGTAAGCCGGAACGCCCTGGATTTTGGCGACATCATATGCTGCTTTCCATTTCTCCAGCGTTTGCTGGACGGCTGGATCCTTCAATGCCGCGTCAAAATCAGCCTGGCTCATGCCCGCTGCATCCAACCCTGTTTTGATGAATGAGGCGGGATCTTTACCCTCTGACCAGCGCTCTTTCTTATCGTGGTAGGCGGCGTAATAAGCGAACTTGGCTTTTTTAAACTGTGATTTGGCGTCAAACAATGAAATACCTGCAGCCATGTCCCTGGCAATCATTACGGCAAAGATTTCACTGGCCTGCTTACCGTATTCCCCTTTGGTTTCCAGATGAAACGGAGTGAAAGTAACGACATCGGCGACTTTGTCTGACACGGGCCCTGTCACGGCTTTATCATATTTGTAGCAAAATGGGCAGGCGTAACTGAATACTTTGATCAACGTCTTATCGGCATTGGGAATTGGTTTTTCCAGAACCATATAATCAGTGCCTTCAGTAAACGCTGATGCTGCAAACGGTGAGGCAAGCGCGGCGGTTAATACCACGCTTTTAAATAATGAAGTGATCCATTTAGATGACATAATTAATCCTTAATCTAACGTAATTATTTAAACATTTGGCGTGGATGAACCAGCAATGCACGGTAGTGAGTTTGATTTGGCTTATCGGACAGGACATTAATTTCGACTTTGACTTCTTTTGTTTTGTAGTCAATTTCGTTGATTTTGCCGATGGTTGGCTGTCCAACGTCAAATAAATTAATCGAACCACCAAAGCCAAACATGGTGTCGCGATCTTTTTGATATTCGATAACCGAGGTGATAGGGCTATAAAAATCATAACCGCGCTCTTTTCCGTACTCCCAAATTTGCTGGACGGTCCCTTTTTTCTCGTCAATTTTATATTCTACGAAACGGGAGTATTTCATTGTTGGTAACGCCGGTTGTTCGAGTCCACGGCCATCGCCGTTGTCAAAAATGGTAAGCGTTCCTTTGCTGGAGAGCCATGCGGTGTGTTGAGTGTAGGTAAAATCAAAATCGGTATTCTCGCACTTGCCATTTTCATCACATTTCAGTGCGTTGCCTTTATCATCAACCGGTTTTAACAGCTTGCTTGCCAGCGCCTTATTCCAGCCTTTAGACGGTGCAAGGATCCACTTAACCTGTTTATCGCGACCGATTTTGACAACCCCCTGATGGCGGGAAGAGATAATGATGGCGTCATCTTTGGCATCAAAGGCGATAGAGTTAACGTGCGCCCAGTTACGACCTGCACCCACTCCGAGGGCATCACCGTAGGGGGTATCTGGCTCCAGTTTTGCCTGCTGGCCGGCATGAGCGAGGTCCACGTTGACGCATACCGCGCCCGCATCCAACGCACCCAGCAGTGCATCACGCATCGGATCGAGAATTTTTGTCAGATCCCACACGTCAACAACACGACCGGATTTGTCGACTTCAATAATCTGGTCGCGGATAGTTTGTACGTGAATGCCATCTTCCTTGCGATAGTCCCGTTTACCCACGCGAAGCAGTACGGTGCCGTTCACCGTTTCGACGGACTCATGCGATGCGTCGAGGAATCCGCGCGGCAGCTTATGGTCGGCCAGAATCTGGCCCATCATATCGAACTCATACCAGTGCTGGCCCTGTACGGCGGTGAAGGTGCCGCGCGGTGTCTCCCGTATGCCCATCAGGTAACCGCGCTTGTTGATATCCATGTCATGACCGTCATAGAAAGTGTCCTGATCCAGCCACCAACGATATTCGCCTTCCGTATCAACGACAAAGGTAAAGGGTGCGATATCAAAGGGTAATGCGCCACCGGCCGGACCTGCATCCAGGATACCGGCATTTTTATCTTTTTCACCATGCCAGTGGAATTCTGCGCCCTGCGCGGTAAAGGTGTGGGTATTCACCAGATAGAGACGGTCTTCAAAGCCAGGTGCGACCTTAATAACGTTTGTTTGCTGTAAATCGGAAATAGAACGGTTATCCATGTAGTGATTAACGATGGCAGATGTTTGCACCACGTAATCTTCCTTGATGGCCTTGCCATTTTCTTTATATTCAACGGTGACCTTATTAGCGAACTTTTGATAAAGGCCAAAAATAGGAACCCCATCGTAGGTGGCGAGGGATTCTTTGCCGACGGTATAGGTAATTGGGACTCCTTTTTCACCTTTACCATGAACGGTGACTTTAACATCCGAAATAACGTGACTATCTAATTCAACCAGTGCGGTAAGAGGGGCGTTTCCGTATGGGTCAACGACTATCGCACCCAATTTTCCTGCGGGCTGGGCTGGTTGGAAACCCGCGGCAAATGAATTCCCTGCGGCAAAGCCAAACGTCAGTGCAAGCGTTCCGGCTAGAAGTGTTTTTCGGTACTGTGTAAACATGGATATATCTCCTTATATTATCTTTAAATATAACAGTGCTGAATATATTATGTTTTTACGATGTGAATATAATAAAAAATGGTATTGCTGATGCTACTTTTATGGTGAATATATTAATATTGATGAAATGTATTATTTTGCAGGTGCTAATTTTTATTATTTTTTGGATGGTATGAGTGCGTTATTTTAAGGGCAATATTTATTATTGCGCAGTGTGATCTTGTCGACATTGTTTTATTTTTTATAACGGTGTTAACTATTTGCATAGCTGCTGGTTTATATGATCGAAATCATATATTTGTTTCTGGAATATGCCACTATAGGAGTATGTCAGAATAAGGTTGTGTAAAATTTTAACGTTAAATGTTTAATGATGTTAAATTTTAAGGGTAAAAGAATGTTTATCGCCTGGTACTGGATTGTATTAATTGCACTCGTTGCAGTTGGTTATTATTGCCATATGAAGCGTTATTGTCGGGCATTTCGGCAAGACCGGGATGCATTACTCGAGGCGCGAAACAAACTCTTTCGTCGTTCTGGCGAAGATAACAGCGCGGTTAAGGAACAGGAATAGTCCTTCACGTTCTGCTATGGATGAGCGGATGCTGTAAATTAGCAGGGTGGCATCCGCCCTCTGAATTAGCCGATCCCCATGGACTGGAGGATGACAAGACTTAACCCCATCACCGACATTCCACAAAGTACCCCATAGCTGGGATTATTATTCGGGTCGATCTCTTTTGCCAACGGCATTAGCTCATCGACGGACAGCGCCACCATAATTCCTGCGACTGCTGCCATTATTGCCGCCATCACTACCGGTGAGATCAGGCTCCCCAGAATTAACCACGCCAGTACGCCGCCCAGGATTTCCGCCATGCCCGAGATCCCGGCCCAGAATATCGCCGTACGTTTGGAGCCCGTGGCTGCATAGACTGGACCCGCAACGGCTAATCCTTCAGGAATATTGTGTAATGCGACGGCAAGGGCAATACCAAAGCCCAGCTCGAGGTTGCTGCTGGCGGTAACAAACGTCGCTATCCCTTCCGGGAAGTTGTGCAGGCTAATGCCGAGCGTTAATAAAATCGCGGTACGTTTAATGGAGCCGGGCAGAGGCCGCGTGGTTTTCTGTACCAGATCCTGAGGGTGCGCATGCGGCAATAGGCGGTCCAGGCCAAAGTATCCCAGTAAGCCAACGATAAACATTCCGTAGCCCAATACCGGCGACATACCTTCAGCAGCCAGTGCGGCTGGGAGCATCTCCATCAGTGAGATCAGTAACATAATCCCTGCGGCGAAGCCTAAAGAAAAGGCGAGTACGCGGTTGGAGGGTTTTTGCCCTAACACGCCGAGAAATGCGCCGATAAACGTGGCGGCGCCTGCCAGTAAAGTCAGAAGTAAAGGTACTGACATCGACAAATAAAACTCCTTATCAATCTGCTGTCCGGGTTGGATCGTCAAAATAACTGATGATCTTCATCATGGTTATCTGAGTTCTTCATCAGCCGAATAAGCGTATTGTGGTGGTATCAAAATGACTCCCTCAGTAAGGATATCATCATGTCTTCAACTCGTATGCCAGCATTGTTTTTGGGTCACGGTAGCCCGATGAATGTTCTGGAAGATAACGTTTATACCCGCGCCTGGCAGCAACTGGGGGAAACGTTGCCGCGCCCGAAAGCCATTGTGGTGGTCTCGGCGCATTGGTTCACTCGTGGCACGGGCGTGACGGCGATGGAAGCGCCTAAAACGATCCACGATTTTGGCGGTTTTCCGCAGGCGCTGTATGACACCCATTACCCGGCTCCTGGATCACCGGAACTGGCGCAGCATCTGGTTGACTTGCTGGCCCCGGTGCCCGTTACCTTAGACAAAGAGGCGTGGGGTTTTGACCACGGTTCATGGGGCGTGCTGATCAAGATGTACCCGCATGCGGATATTCCGATGGTGCAGCTGAGCATTGGCAGTACCAAACCTGCGGCCTGGCATTTTGAAATTGGCCGCAAGCTGGCGGCACTGCGTGATGAGGGCATTATGCTGGTAGCCAGCGGTAACGTGGTGCATAACCTGCGCACTGCGCGTTGGCACGGAGAGGACACGCCATATCCGTGGGCGACCTCATTCAACGAATATGTTAAAGCAAACCTGACATGGCAGGGACCGGTTGAACAGCACCCGCTGGTGAACTATCTCGATCATGAAGGGGGATCGTTATCGAACCCGACACCGGATCACTATCTGCCGCTGCTGTATGTATTAGGTGCCTGGGATGGCAAAGAGCCGGTGATTATTCCTGTTGACGGGATTGAGATGGGAAGTTTGAGTATGTTGTCGGTGCAGGTCGGATGATAAATGTCCGATGGCGCTGCGCTTATCGAGCCTACAGTTCATGCTGTAGGCCGGGTAAGACGCAGCCACCACCCGGCACTCTCAGTCATTCGACAAAAATATGCGGATAGAAACGCGAGAGATCCTGCGTGATCAACGCGCGGTCTTCGCGAATGCCAATGCCAGCTGGTTGATCGTTGATTAGCCAGCTGCCGATCAACATATAGCTGTCGCCAAACTTCGGTAGCTGATGGAACTGCTGCACGATCATACCTTCTTCGCCGTACGGCCCTTCCACTGCTTCGATCGTTTTACCGTTTTCGATAATGGAAACGTTCGCGCCTTCACGTGAGAAGATCGGCTTTACGACGAATTTATCCATCTGAGGATAGTCATCTTCGGCGAAATACGCAGGCAGCAGATTCGGATGATCCGGGAACATTTCCCACAACAGCGGTAATAACGCTTTGTTAGAGATAATGCTCTTCCAGGCTGGTTCCAGCCAGCGAACGCCAGCGTCTTCCAGCTTAGTGGAGAACATTTCGCGCAGCATGAATTCCCACGGATAGAGCTTGAACAGGTTAGCTATGACCTGATCTTGCATATCCGTGAACTGACCCTTTTCACCAAGACCAATATCTTCGACATAGAGGAATTCAGTGGCGATTTCAGCTTCGGCAGCGCAATCCTGCAGATACTGGATCGTTCCGCGATCTTCCACCGTATCGCGACAACAGGTCAGATGTAGCAACTGAAAACCATACTGCTCACGCAGCTCGGCGAAACGCTCGATCAGCTTTTCCTGCAGACTGTTGAATTGATCGCTGCCTTCCGGCAGGTTGCCTGCATTGAGTTGGTCCTCCAGCCAGATCCACTGGAAAAACGCAGCTTCGTACAGAGAGGTTGGCGTATCGGCGTTGTTTTCTAACAGCTTAGGCTCGCCCGTGCCGTCCCACGCCAGATCGAGACGCGAATAGAGCGACGGCTGCTGTGTCAGCCAGGACTGGCGGACAAAGCCCCAGGTATGCTTCGGAATGCGAAACTTGGTCATCAGCTCATCGCTGGCGATGACCCTTTCCACCACTTTGAGACACATTTGATGCAGCTCTGCGGTGACCTCTTCCAGCTTTTCGACCTGAGCAAGCGTGAGCTTATAATACGCATCCTCACACCAGTACGGCTCGCCGTACATAGTGTGAAAGTTGAAACCGTATTCGGTGGCTTTATCGCGCCAGTCCGGGCGCTCAACAATACTGACTCTTTCCATGACGATCAGCCGCCCATTGAACGAGTGGTAGTACCGCTTGCGCTACGCTGCATGGTGCTCTGTTTAGCCACAGATTCGCCAAATCCGCCGCGGGTTACGGTAGAGGTGGTAGCCGGTTTCGGCGCCATGGCGGTTTTCGGTACGGTCATGGTGCGACCTGGCGTTGCGGCGCCGTAGTTTTTGCCGCCGGCATCCGTATATTTGCCGTATGCCGGGCTGGCCGGATTTTTCGAGCTGAACAGCGGCTGCTGAGCGCCCATACCGCCACCCATCATGCGGCCCATCATATAGCCTGCCATCAGCGGCATCCAGAAGCTGCCGCTGCTTTGATTCTGCGCCTGAGCCTGGCCTTCACCGGTCGGCGCCATGCCCGCTTGTGCAGGTGCCTGTTGGCACTGGCCTTCGCCGAATTCAGCGATACAGTCTTCGCGAGTGGCGTATTTTGGCGCGGTGCGTTCAGCTTCTTTCAGCGCATTGTTAAACGCGGTGGTACATTCGGCGCTTTTACCCGGATTAGCTGCAGAGCAGTCGTCCGCGTTCTGATAAAGCGAAACCGTTTCGTCACTCTTTTCACAGCCCGCGAGCATAAAAACAGCGGTAACTGCCAGAGCGACAGGAGTCAGGTGGCGCGCGCTCCAGCTTTTGCGGAACGAGGCGTGATGTATAGATTTTGTCCGTTTCATTTATGTCTTCCAGGACCCAGTGGTAACTCTGCTCAGAATAGAGGATGACTGGTCGAAATTGAAGCGGGAAGAGGCGAGAATGCGGAAGAAGGGGCGGATCTTTACGTTGCCTTACGTTCAGACGGGGCCGAAGCCCCGTCATCAGCATCAGTTACGGAACGGGTTGTTACCGTTGCTGCTGGTTGAACGTGCAGCCGTTGGTTGAGCCGCAGGCATATTGCCGTTGCTGTTAAAGTCATTCACAGCGGCATCTTGCTGCGGATTTTGCGGCGCTACGTTATCCGGAGAAGTCGGGATCGGTTTACCCAGCGTATTATTCAGCGCCACCAGATCCTGCTCGTTCAGCGTACCGAGCGCAGATTTGACGTTAAGCTGGTTGATAAGATAGGTATAACGCGCATTCGCCAGTTGCTGCTTGGCGTTGTACAGCGTGGTGGTGGCATCCAACACATCCACGATGGTACGGGTACCTACGGAATAGCCTGCTTCCATCGCATCTAAAGAGCTTTGGGCAGAGACAACCGCTTGTTTGTACGCGTTAATGCTACTGATAGAAGCATTAATGTTGTTGAACGAAGAACGCACGGTTTGCACCACGCTGCGGTGCGCGCTTTCCAGTTGTTCGCTCGCGCCAACAAAGTTGTACTGCGCTTGTTTCACCTGCGAGTTAACCATCCCACCCTGGTACAGCGGCAGCGAGAAGTTCAGACCGATTTTGTTCTGGCCCATGTTGCTGTCGTCATACTGGGAGGTGTTGGTTTTCGACCCGTTGTAGGAGGTGTCAGAAACGCCGGTAGAGGCGGTCAAACCCAGCGTCGGTAAGTGACCATCCTGCGCCAGACGAATCTGTTCACGCGCCAGATCCTGGCTCAAACGCGCCTGCAATAATGAGAGGTTGCGGTTTTCTGCTTCTTTCAGCAGCGCGTTCACCGCCTGCGGTTTGTTGGTTTTAAAGCCATCAACGTTCAGCGAAGCCAGTTCCGGGTAGTAGTTACCGGTCACCTGGCGCAGCTGTTCTACCGCGTTGTCGAGATTGTTACGCGCGGTAACTTCGTTCGCCAGTACGGTATCGTATTGTGAACGGGCGTTCTGTACGTCAGTGATGGCGACCAGGCCCACGTTAAAACGCTGTGTGGTCTGATCTAACTGACGATAGACCGCATCTTTCTGTGCCTGAGTGTAAGACAGCACGTCAATCGCGTTCAGTACGTTAAAATAAGCGGTAGCGGTATTCAGGATCAGCGTTTGCTGATCGGTCTGATACGTTACGTCCTGGATGCCTGCTGCTTTTTCTTGCAGCGTCAGGGCACGCCATTTAGACATGTCGAACAGCGTCTGAGTCAATTGTAATGACGCGCTGGTTGCGTTGGAGTTGACGCCATTTGCATCACGGTAGCCATTGCTGTAGGTGTAATCGGCACCTAAACCTAGTTGCGGCAGTAATGGGCTACGCGCTTCGTTAATTTTTTCGAATGCAGCATCGCGATCGGCGGCGGATTTACGCAATTCCGGGTTGCTCAGGCGTGCTTGCTGATAAACCTGCATCAGGTTTTCTGCCTGGCTCAAAGTAGTGAACCCCGACAGGCTCAGGCCGATAAGGATGGGGAGCAATTTCTTCATTTGCATTCCTTGTTGTGAAGCAGTATTTAGCGCTGATCAAATTGTAAAAATATTTGCTGATTCTAGCAGAATCCGCCACTTCAAAAAGTTGGCGTTACGTGCCATACGGCGTTAATTTGCATCAATTTAACACAAGGGCGTTCAAACATCAGTCAAACGACCTTGAAATTCACATTTTAATCACTATTGGTTTCAGGACAGCACAATGCGTAAACCAGACAACTTGCCAATGACTTTCACTAAAAATGATGTAGAAATTATTGCACGAGAAACGCTATACCGCGGTTTTTTTTCACTGGATCTTTATCGGTTCCGCCATCGCCTGTTTAACGGCGGTATGAGCGGTGAGGTAAAGCGCGAAATTTTTGAGCGCGGACACGCGGCAGTCTTGCTACCCTTTGACCCTGAGCGGGACGAAGTTGTTCTGGTCGAGCAGATCCGTATCGCGGCGTTTGATACCAGCGAAAGCCCGTGGCTCCTGGAAATGGTGGCCGGAATGATTGAAGAGGGCGAAACCGTTGAGGATGTGGCTCGTCGTGAAGCGATGGAAGAGGCCGGGCTGGAAGTTAAACGTACCAAGCCCGTTCTGAGCTATCTGGCAAGCCCTGGCGGCACCAGTGAGCGCCTGTCTATTTTAGTTGGCGAAGTGGACGCCACGACCGCGAGCGGGATCCACGGTCTGGCTGATGAAAACGAAGATATTCGTGTTCATGTGGTGAGCCGGGAGCAGGCTTATCAATGGGTTGAAGAGGGGAAAATCGACAACGCGGCTTCTGTCATCGCCTTGCAATGGTTACAGCTGCACTATCAAGAGTTAAAAACTGAGTGGAAAAAATGAAGCGTTACACACCTGACTTCCCTGAAATGATGCGCCTGTGCGAAACCAACTATTCGCAATTGCGCCGTCTGCTGCCGCGTAATGACGCAGCCGATGAAACAGTGAGCTATCAGGTCGCAAACGCACAATATCGGTTAACGATCGTTGAATCGACCCGATACACTACGCTTGTCGCGATCGAACAAACGGCACCCGCGGTCACTTACTGGAGCCTGCCGTCATTGACAGTCCGCCTGTATCATGACGCGAGGGTGGCCGAAGTGTGTTCGAGTCAGCAGATCTTTCGCTTCAAAGCGCGGTATGATTATCCAAATAAAAAGTTGCATCAACGCGACGAAAAGCATCAAATTAATCAGTTTCTGGCCGACTGGTTACGGTACTGTTTAGCACATGGAGCGATGGCGATTCCGGTTTATTAGCGTCGTGAAACCTAAGGACACCATTTGGAAAGCCTGTTAACCCTTCCTTTGGCTGGTGAGGCCAGAGTCAGGATCTTACAAATTACAGACACTCACCTGTTTGCCGAAAAGCATGAAACGCTGCTGGGTGTAAACACCTGGGACAGCTATCAATCCGTACTGGATGCAATACATGCAGAGTCGCCTGAATACGATCTGATCGTCGCGACTGGTGATTTGGCGCAGGACCAATCCGCTGCGGCCTATCAGCATTTTGCTGAGGGCATCGCAAGCTTTCGTGCGCCCTGCGTTTGGCTACCGGGCAATCACGATTTTCAGCCGGCAATGTACAGCGCGCTACAGGACGCGGGGATCTCACCCGCTAAACGCGTCTTTATTGGTGAACAGTGGCAAATCCTGTTGCTGGACAGCCAGGTGTTCGGCGTTCCCCACGGTGAATTAAGCGAATTTCAGCTCGAATGGCTGGAACGTAAACTTGCCGATGCGCCTGAGCGCAATACTTTGCTGCTTCTGCATCATCATCCTCTGCCAGCAGGCTGTAGCTGGCTCGATCAGCATAGCCTGCGTAATGCCGCAGAGCTGGATAACGTGCTGGTGAATTATCCTCGTGCCAAGTATTTGTTGTGTGGGCATATTCATCAGGAACTGGATTTGGACTGGAACGGACGCCGCCTGCTGGCGACGCCGTCGACCTGTGTGCAGTTTAAGCCACACTGTTCCAACTTCACGTTAGATACCATCAGCCCAGGCTGGCGGACGCTGGAGCTTTTTGCTGACGGGACGTTGCAGACGCAGGTACGCCGTCTGCAGGGTAATCGGTTCCACCCTGATACCGCTTCAGAAGGCTACTGATGTCTACGCTTCTTTATCTTCACGGATTTAATAGTTCTCCTCGTTCGGCGAAGGCATGTTTGCTGAAAAACTGGCTGGCGGAGCATCACCCGCACGTTGAGATGATCGTACCCCAACTGCCACCGTATCCGGCCCAGGCCGCAGAGATGCTGGAATCGATCATTCTTGAACATGGCGGAGAGTCGCTGGGAATTGTCGGTTCCTCACTAGGAGGCTATTACGCCACCTGGCTGTCGCAATGTTTTATGCTGCCCGCGGTGGTGGTGAACCCTGCTGTCCGACCTTATGAACTGCTGGTCGACTATCTCGGTCAAAACGAGAACCCCTACACGGGGCAGCAATATGTGCTAGAGTCACGCCATATTTACGATCTTAAAGTCATGCAGATTGACCCGCTGGAAGCGCCGGATTTGATCTGGCTGCTTCAACAAACGGGCGATGAAGTGTTGGACTACCGCCAGGCGGTGGCGTATTACGCCTCCTGCCGCCAGACAGTTATTGAGGGCGGAAACCACGCATTCACGGGCTTCGAAGATTATTTCAACCCGATTGTCGATTTCCTTGGACTGCACAGTTTCTGACGATCAATTCGAATTGCTTATTTAAACCATGACGCAAACTTATAACGCTGATGCCATTGAGGTACTCACTGGGCTTGAGCCGGTACGCCGTCGCCCGGGGATGTACACCGATACAACCCGTCCGAACCATCTTGGACAGGAAGTGATTGATAACAGTGTGGATGAAGCACTGGCGGGCCACGCAAAACGCGTGGACGTGATTTTACATGCCGACCAGTCTCTGGAAGTTATTGATGATGGCCGCGGCATGCCGGTAGACATTCACCCTGAAGAGGGCGTTCCGGCGGTAGAGCTGATCCTCTGTCGTCTGCACGCAGGCGGTAAGTTCTCCAACAAAAACTATCAGTTCTCTGGTGGTTTACATGGGGTGGGGATCTCCGTGGTCAACGCCCTGTCGAAGCGTGTGGAAGTGAACGTGCGCCGCGACGGGCAGGTGTACAACATCGCGTTTGAGAACGGCGATAAGGTGCAAGATTTACAGGTTGTCGGTACCTGCGGTAAACGCAATACCGGAACCAGCGTGCACTTCTGGCCGGATGAAAGCTTCTTTGACAGCCCGCGTTTTTCCGTTTCGCGCTTAACGCACGTACTGAAAGCCAAAGCGGTGCTGTGCCCAGGCGTTGAGATCACCTTTAAGGACGAGGTCAATAACAGTGAACAGCGCTGGTGCTACCAGGATGGCCTGAATGACTATCTGAGCGAAGCGGTGAATGGCCTGCCGACGCTGCCGGAAAAACCGTTTATCGGTAATTTCAGCGGTGAAACAGAAACCGTGGACTGGGCGCTGCTCTGGCTGCCGGAAGGCGGCGAGCTGCTGACTGAAAGCTATGTGAACCTGATCCCAACCATGCAGGGCGGTACGCACGTTAACGGCCTGCGCCAGGGTCTGCTGGATGCAATGCGCGAGTTCTGTGAATACCGCAATATTCTGCCGCGCGGCGTGAAGCTGTCGGCGGAAGATATCTGGGATCGCTGTGCTTACGTGCTGTCGGTAAAAATGCAGGATCCGCAGTTTGCCGGACAAACCAAAGAGCGCCTCTCTTCGCGGCAGTGCGCGGCATTCGTCTCTGGCGTAGTGAAAGATGCTTTCAGCCTGTGGCTGAACCAGAACGTGCAATCAGCCGAACTGCTGGCTGAGATGGCGATTTCCAGCGCCCAGCGTCGTCTGCGTGCGGCGAAAAAAGTGGTGCGTAAGAAGTTGACCAGCGGTCCGGCGTTGCCGGGGAAACTGGCGGACTGCACCGCACAGGATCTTAATCGCACCGAACTGTTCCTCGTCGAAGGTGACTCGGCGGGCGGATCGGCTAAACAGGCGCGCGATCGTGAATATCAGGCGATCATGCCGCTGAAAGGTAAGATCCTCAACACCTGGGAAGTCTCTTCCGATGAAGTGTTGGCCTCGCAGGAAGTTCACGATATTTCGGTGGCGATCGGTATCGATCCGGACAGTGATGATCTGAGCCAGCTGCGCTACGGTAAGATCTGTATTCTGGCGGATGCGGATTCCGATGGTTTGCACATTGCCACGCTGCTGTGCGCGCTGTTTGTGAAACACTTCCGTACGCTGGTGAAACACGGTCACGTCTATGTGGCGCTGCCGCCGTTATACCGTATCGACCTCGGTAAAGAGGTGTATTACGCGCTGACGGAAGAAGAGAAAGCGGGCGTGCTGGAGCAGTTAAAACGCAAGAAAGGCAAGCCGAACGTGCAGCGCTTTAAAGGTCTGGGTGAAATGAACCCGATGCAGCTGCGTGAAACCACGCTGGATCCGAATACCCGCCGCCTGGTGCAGCTCATCATCGATGACGAAGACGATCAGCGTACCAACGCAATGATGGATATGCTGCTGGCCAAGAAGCGTTCTGAAGATCGCCGTAACTGGTTGCAGGAGAAAGGCGACCTGGCGGATCTCGAAGGGTAATTGACCGTGAATGCCGGATGGCGCTGGGCTTACCAGGCCTGAGGATTGCAATATAAGCCGGATACGTCTGTTTATGGCGTTATCCGGCAAATCGACAATCTTAAATGCCAGACTCCAGAATACGAATACTCATGTCCAGCACGTCGCCTTTCACGGCTTCGCTATAGGCTTTCATATGCGGTGTCTGCAAATGCGCTTCAAGATGCGCAATGCTTTCCCACTGTTCAACCATCACGATTGAGTCCGGGGCTGTGGTCTGAAAACTAACGCCAGCTGCATGATCGACCATCGGCGCGTAGCCGTGGCAGCCTTCCTCTTTCAGTACGGTTGGAACGATTTTAGCGAATTGATCCAGTACCGCCTGGCGGTGATGTTGACCTGGACGTGTACGGATTTCTGCAATAACGGTAAGCATGGTTAACTCCTTCTAATTCCAGGTTACCAGTTAACCAAAAATTTCGCTCAGATGCTTGCGATATTCTGCGATATAACGCGGGACGTCCGGCATTTTAATCACGTCATTGGTGATAAAGGTCGGCAGCGCTTCCATTCCCAGGAACTGGTTTGCTTTATGGAACGGGAGATAAACGCCATCAACGCCAACGCCATGGAAGAACTGATCTTTTTCAGTAAAAGCTTCCATCGGTGCGTTCCAGGTCAGTGACAGCATGTATTTTTTGCCCTGAATCAGCCCACCGGAGCCGTATTTTTTAGACGCATCTGAACGCGTGCGACCATCGCTGGCATACAGCGTACCGTGACCTTCGGTAAACACGTCATCAATGTATTTTTTCACAGTCCACGGCGCACCCATCCACCAGCCAGGCATTTGCCAGATAACCACATCGGCCCAGACGAAGTTCTGTACTTCATCAGAAATGTCATAGTCGCTGTCGGCGCGCACGATTTTAACATCATGCCCGAGGTCGCGCAGAAGGCCATCCGCGACCTCGGTCAGGGTGTCGTTTAACTGACCGTTGGAGTGGGCGAATTTTTTCGCACCATTGATAATCAGAATGTTGCTCATTTTGTGTCCTCAGGGAAATACGTTTGAAGACGATTTTACCCCTACCAGCGACGCGGTGAAATTAGCAAAATGTGCAAAGTCTTTTGCTATTTGAGCAATAATAACGCAATTACCAACTGACCTTCGCTTCAAAGCCACCTTGCGGAGCGTTGCCAAACGAGGCTGACATTCCATGCAATATTGCGATACGGCGGACAATCGATAGGCCAAGACCGCTGCCGGTCACGCTTTGTCCCGGTGGACGATAAAAGCGTTCCCCGATGTGCGTCAGGACCTCTGGCGCAACGCCAGGACCATTATCCTTGACGCTAAAATTACGGGCGTTGAGCGTCACTTCCACAATGCTACCCCGCGGGCTGTAACGGATCGCATTATCCAGCAGATTTCGTACCATCAGGCTCAGTAACAGCGGCTGTCCTGTGCGCATGATGTTATGCGCGTTAATCTGCAAACGCACGTCGATGTGCGCCTGCTGGGCTGGATGGTAGATATCCATCACCGCGGATTGCAAAAGCTCCTCCAGCGAGATTTCCGCCACATCCTGAAGATTGTCGAGGGAGTCGAGGCGTGAAAGCGTCAGTAACTGATCGACCAGCCTGGTGGCGCGTTCAATTCCCGCATGCAACTGTACCAGCGCTTTTTCCCGCGTTTGCGGGTCGTCGTCTGACAGTTGCACCACTTCTGTTTGTACTTTCAGCGCGGTCAACGGGCTGCGCAGCTCGTGGGCAGCATCAGAAGTGAAGCGCCGTTCGCGGACCATCATGGAATGGGTGCGGGTAAACAACTGATTGAGCGATTCAACCAACGGGCGCACTTCGCTTGGCACACCTTTCGGGTCGAGCGGCTCCTCCGATTCCGGTGAGCGCCAGCGCAGAGCCTGCGCCAGTTTTTTCAGCGGCCTGAGTTCACGGCTAATCATGACCACCAGGATTAGCAACATCAGCGGCAGCGCAATCAACCACGGTGTTAACTGGGCGGTGACGATCGACAGCGCCATATCCTCTCGATACTCCCACTCCTGGCCTACCACAATGCGGTATTTGCCGTCAGCGGAATTCAGCCACAGAAAACGCCATGCGTCGTTGTCCCCCTTGAGTTGGCCATCGGTAAAGCCTTCGTGGGTGTAGCTGTAGGGAATATCCTGGCCGTTGTCGCCATCGTGCAATACCATTTTGCCGTCGATGGTGAAGATGGCAAACGTCAGCGCGTCGTCATCAATATGGCCGTGCTTGAGCTTCTTCGGCGTGCGAGCCATATTGCTTGAGGTGGTGACGTCGCTGATATCCAGCGTACTGAGCCGCTTGGCGAACAGCATCAGTTGGGTATCAAACAGCTCATCGACATTGTCGGTGGTCTGCTTCCAGGCTACAAAGCTGGAAACGGCCCAGGTTGCTGATGCCAGAATCAGAAAAATAAGCGTTAGCCTGACGCGCAGGCTGAGGCGTTGTGTGAGTTTCATGCGTCACCCAGGGTGTAGCCAATGCCATGCACGGTACGGATAAAGTCGCTGCCGAGCTTACGGCGTAAGTGATGGACGTGTACTTCAATCGCATTGCTGGAGACGTTTTCGTCCCAGGTATACAGTTTTTCTTGAATCAGTTTGCGGGGCAGGACGCGACCCTTATTGCGCATCAGCAGCTCCAGTAGCGCGAACTCTTTGGGTTTGAGAGACAAAGGCTCATCTGCCGACGTGGCAACCAGCGCGCCGGGATCAAGCGTCACCTGGCCATGGCGCAATATGTTGCTCGCCTGGCCGCTGGCACGGCGCACCAGCGCCTCCAGCCTGGCGGCAACTTCGATCAGCGCAAAGGGTTTGCACAGATAGTCATCCGCGCCGAGACGCAGACCCTCAACGCGTTCCGCCAGCGCGTCGCGAGCGGTCAGAATCAGCACTGGCTCCTGCTTCCCGTTGGCTCGCCATTCGCGCAAGATCTCCCGTCCGTCGATGCCTGGCAGCGTCAGGTCGAGGATCACCGCATCATAAGGGGCGCTGTAGAGCGCTTCTTTCCCCTGGCGACCCTCGGTAAACCAGTCGATGCTGAAACCCATTTTACTCAGACCTGTTTTCAGGCCGTCGCCGATCAACGTGTCATCTTCGATCAGTAAAATACGCATATGTTCTTCCCTGCAGCCGCTCTCATTAGCGTCAGTAAACCTTGTGACTACAGCCTCTGTACAGCAAAAAAAGTATCTTTTTTTGCCTTAAGAACTTGTTAAGGATTAACTTATTTAATAGTCGTAAACCAAAATGAAAGGGAGACATGACGATGAAAAAATTAGCTGCAATGGTTGCTGTAATGGCACTGTGTTCCGCACCTGTTCTGGCAGCGCAGCAGGGCGGTTTCTCTGGACCGACAACCACCACGCAAAGCCAAAATGGCGGATTTGTCGGCCCGAATGGTAGCAGCGCGACGGTAGAAAGCGCCAAATCACTGCGTGATGACACTTGGGTTACCCTGCGCGGGAACATCGTTGAGCGTATTTCCGACGACCTGTATGTGTTTAAAGATGCGACTGGCACGGTGAATGTGGATATCGACCACAAGCGCTGGAACGGCGTAACCGTCACACCGCAGGATGTGGTTGAAATCCAGGGTGAAGTGGATAAAGACTGGAACTCCGTTGAAATCGACGTGAAACAGATTACCAAAGTTGCCAAATAATCCCCATCAGGGCCGCACTCGTGGCCCTTTTCTTTGTGACTCAACACGCCAGATAGGGTAGTATCTGCGGCAATATTGCCCTTCAATAGAGGGGTACAAAGTTGAGGAACCACGATTAATGAGCGATATGGCAGAGCGCCTGGCGCTGCATGAATTCACGGAAACCGCCTATCTGAACTACTCCATGTACGTCATCATGGACAGGGCGTTGCCGTTTATTGGCGATGGTTTGAAACCCGTTCAGCGTCGCATCGTGTACGCGATGTCCGAACTGGGGCTGAATGCCAGCGCCAAATTTAAAAAATCCGCCCGTACCGTCGGTGACGTACTGGGTAAATACCACCCACACGGCGACAGCGCTTGTTATGAAGCGATGGTACTGATGGCGCAGCCGTTCTCTTACCGTTATCCGTTGGTCGACGGGCAGGGGAACTGGGGGGCGCCGGACGATCCGAAATCCTTCGCGGCGATGCGTTATACCGAATCCCGCCTGTCTAAATATGCGGAAGTTCTGCTGGGTGAACTTGGCCAGGGAACGTCGGACTGGGTGCCAAACTTCGACGGCACCATGCAGGAGCCGAAGATGCTGCCTGCGCGTCTGCCAAATATTCTGTTGAACGGCACGACCGGTATTGCCGTTGGTATGGCGACGGACATTCCGCCACACAACCTGCGTGAAGTGGCGAAAGCGGCGATTACCCTGATTGAGCAGCCGAAAACAACGCTGGATCAGTTGCTGGACATCGTGCAGGGGCCGGATTACCCGACCGAAGCGGAGATCATTACCTCGCGGGCGGAGATTCGTAAGATTTACGAAAACGGACGTGGCTCCGTACGTATGCGCGCGGTATGGACGAAAGAAGACGGCGCGGTGGTGATTTCCGCACTGCCGCATCAGGTTTCCGGGGCAAAAGTGCTGGAGCAGATCGCCGCTCAAATGCGCAATAAAAAGCTGCCGATGGTAGACGACCTGCGCGACGAATCGGATCACGAAAACCCGACCCGTCTGGTGATTGTCCCGCGCTCCAATCGTGTGGATATGGAGCAGGTGATGAACCACCTGTTTGCCACCACCGATCTGGAAAAAAGCTACCGCATCAATCTGAATATGATCGGTCTTGATGGTCGTCCGGCGGTGAAAAATCTGCTGGAGATTCTCACCGAATGGCTGGCGTTTCGCCGCGATACCGTACGTCGTCGCCTGAACTATCGTCTGGAAAAAGTGCTTAAACGCCTGCATATCCTTGAAGGTTTGCTGGTGGCGTTCCTCAACATTGACGAAGTGATCGAAATTATTCGTCATGAGGATGAACCTAAGCCCGAGCTGATGTCGCGGTTTGGCATTTCTGAAACCCAGGCTGAAGCCATTCTTGAGCTGAAATTGCGCCACCTTGCCAAACTCGAAGAGATGAAAATCCGCGGCGAGCAGGATGAGCTGGCGAAAGAGCGCGATCAGCTGCAAGGCATTCTGGCTTCCGAGCGTAAAATGAGTAACCTGCTGAAGAAAGAGCTGCAGGCTGATGCCGAGGCCTATGGCGACGAACGCCGCTCTCCGCTGCAGGAACGTGAAGAAGCGAAGGCGATGAGCGAGCACGACATGCTGCCGTCAGAGCCAGTGACCATTGTGCTGTCCCAGAGTGGTTGGGTGCGTAGCGCGAAAGGCCACGACATTGATGCGCCGGGATTAAGCTATAAAGCGGGCGACAGCTTTAAGTCTGCGGTGAAGGGTAAGAGCAACCAGCCAGTGGTGTTCGTGGACTCGACCGGACGCAGTTACGCCATCGACCCGATTACGCTGCCGTCGGCGCGTGGACAGGGTGAACCGCTGACCGGGAAGCTCACGCTGCCGCCGGGCGCGACGGTTGAGCACATGCTGATGGAAGGCGACGATCAGAAACTGCTGATGGCATCCGATGCGGGTTACGGTTTTGTCTGCACCTTCAACGACCTGGTAGCTCGTAACCGTGCTGGTAAGGCATTGATTACGCTGCCAGAAAATTCGCACGTTATGCCGCCGGTTGTGATTGAAGATGAAACCGATATGCTGCTGGCAATCACCCAAGCCGGTCGCATGTTGATGTTCCCGGTAAGCGATTTGCCGCAATTGTCAAAAGGCAAAGGGAACAAGATTATCAATATCCCTTCAGCGGAAGCGGCGAAAGGTGAAGATGGCCTGGCGCAGCTCTACGTGTTGCCGCCACAAAGCACGCTGACTATCCACGTCGGTAAGCGCAAAATTAAACTGCGTCCTGAAGAGTTGCAGAAAGTGACCGGCGAGCGTGGCCGTCGCGGTACGCTAATGCGTGGTCTGCAGCGTATCGATCGCATTGACATTGACTCGCCTCGACGCGCCAGTCACGGCGACAGCGAAGAATAACGCTACCGTCCGGCTCTCCCTGTTTTAGCCCGGGGAGAGCCAACGTTAAAAATTCCCGTGAAACCGTTGTTTATTCGTGCGTTGCGATTAACAATACGCTTTTCCAGAGAGCCGCCCTTAACAAAGCCCTAACCTGATACTGCGTGATGAATCAGGTGACGTAAAATGCCAGGCTCTTAGGCCTCAGAGGTTGTTATGCTATATATTTTTCGTTTAATCATTACTGTTATTTACTGCGTTCTGGTCTGTATTTTCGGTTGCATATACTGTCTGTTCAGCCCACGAAATCCAAAACACGTCGCAACATTCGGTCATATGTTTGGCCGCCTGGCTCCCCTTTATGGCCTGAAGGTTGAGTGCCGCATGCCGGCAGACGCGCAGAACTATGGTAATGCTATCTATATTTGTAATCATCAGAACAACTATGACATGGTTACCGCTGCGAATATCGTTCAGCCGCCGACGGTGACAGTCGGCAAAAAAAGCCTGTTGTGGATCCCATTCTTCGGGCTGCTGTACTGGTTAACCGGCAACCTGCTGATTGACAGAAACAACCGTACCAAAGCGCACAGCACCATTGCGGCGGTGGTGAATCATTTCAAAAAACGTCGTATTTCTATCTGGATGTTCCCGGAAGGAACGCGTAGCCGTGGTCGCGGTCTGCTGCCGTTTAAAACCGGCGCGTTTCATGCGGCGATTGCGGCGGGTGTCCCGGTTATTCCGGTGTGCGTTTCAACCACCTCGAATAAGATAAAACTCAACCGACTCAATAATGGTCTGGCGATTGTAGAGATGTTGCCGCCGATAGATATTAGCCACTTTGGGAAAGATCAGGTTCGTGAACTGGCAGCGCATTGCCGTACGCTGATGGAACAAAAAATCGCAGAACTCGATAAAGAAGTTGCTGAGCGGGAAGCCGCCGGTAAGGTTTAATCCGCGCAATTCGGGTTTGTTACAGGAAAAGATTTCCTGCGTGTTAATCGCCAGTTTTTCATGGAGTTTATATGTCATTCAGTCGGCGTCAGTTCATTCAGGCATCGGGGATCGCACTGTGTGCAGGTGCTGTTCCGCTGAAGGCTAATGCTGCCGGTCAGCAACAACCGTTACCCGTACCTCCGCTGCTGGAGTCCCGTCGGGGGCAGCCGTTATTTATGACGCTGCAACGCGCCCACTGGTCCTTCACGCAAGGCACGCGCGCACCTGTCTGGGGGATTAACGGTCGCTACCTGGGACCGACGATCCGCGTCTGGAAAGGGGATGACGTCAAGCTTATCTACAGCAACCGTCTGACTGAAAATGTCTCGATGACTGTCGCTGGATTACAGGTGCCAGGCCCGCTGATGGGCGGCCCGGCGCGCATGATGTCCCCTAATGCAGACTGGGCACCAGTGCTGCCGATTCGCCAGAATGCCGCTACGCTGTGGTATCACGCCAATACGCCAAATCGTACTGCCCAGCAGGTTTATAACGGTCTTGCCGGGATGTGGTTGATTGAAGATGAAGTGAGTAAATCACTGTCTATTCCCAACCACTACGGCGTGGATGATTTTCCGATCATTATCCAGGACAAGCGTCTGGACAACTTTGGTACACCGGAATATAGCGAACCCGGCAGCGGTGGTTTTGTCGGTGATACACTGCTGGTCAACGGGGCGCAAAGCCCATATGTCGAAGTCTCTCGCGGCTGGGTGCGTTTGCGTTTGCTGAACGCTTCAAACTCGCGTCGTTACCAGTTGCAAATGAGCGATGGCCGCGCGCTGCATGTGATTTCCAGCGATCAGGGCTTTTTACCTGCGCCCGTTTCGGTGAAGCAGCTCTCGCTGGCGCCTGGCGAGCGCCGTGAGATCCTGGTGGATATGACTAACGGAAATGAGGTCTCTATCACCTGTGGTGAGGCGGCCAGCATTGTCGACAGGATCCGCGGATTCTTTGAGCCTTCCAGTATTCTCATCTCCACGCTGGTATTGACGCTGCGCCCGACCGGTCTCCTGCCGCTGGTGACCGACAGTCTGCCAATGCGCCTGCTGCCAACGGAAATCCTCAGTGGTTCACCGATTCGCAGCCGTGATATCAGTCTGGATGACGATCCCGGCATCAACGGTCAGCTGTGGGACGTCAACCGCATGGATATTACCGCTCAGCAGGGCTCCTGGGAGCGCTGGACGGTACGAGCGGATATGCCTCAGTCTTTCCATATCGAAGGCGTCTCGTTCCTGATCCGTAATGTGAATGGCGCAATGCCGTTCCCGGAAGACCGGGGCTGGAAAGATACCGTCTGGGTCGACGGCCAGGTTGAATTACTGGTCTACTACGGACAACCTTCCTGGGCTCATTTCCCGTTCTACTTTAACAGTCAGACGCTGGAAATGGCGGATCGTGGTTCGATCGGACAGATGTTGGTGAACCCGGCGCCGTAATGCGCCGGAGTTTCCGTTACGCCCGCCAGAACATGCGCGAGAACAGGATCAGAATGGGGTAAATCTCCAGACGCCCCATGATCATGGCCGCGCACATCAGAAGTTTTGCCTCCTCGTTTAAGGTGCCAAACGTCGTTGCGGTGATGCCAAACCCCAGGCCCATGTTATTGATGCAGGCGGCAACGGTGGCGAAAGAGGAGAAGAGATCGTAGCCCATCAGATTGAGCGCCCAGATAAAAAAGCTGGTAAATAAAACGTAGAGAAAGAAAAAGCTCCATACCGAACGCACTACTCGGTCGCTTACCACGTTATTGCCCACTTTGATATTCAGCAGGGCGCGAGGATGCGCGAGCTGGTGTAACTCCTGACGGCATTGCTTGAACATAATCAAAAAACGCAGCACCTTAATCCCCCCGCAGGTCGAGCCGATACAACCGCCGAAGAAACTGGCGCTGAGCAGCATGAATATCGTGTGCGAAGGCCACTGCGCATAATCCGCCGTCGACAGGCCATTATCTGTCAGCATGGAGCTGGCCAGAAAAAAGGCATGCACCAGGCTGTCCGTTATCCCGTACATACCCGCCCGCCAGACCTGCCAGGTGGCGATCAGGGTGACAACCAGCGCAATAAGCAGAAAGAAACGCAGCTCGGCATTACGACGAAAGGGCTTAAAGGTACGTTTCACAATAGCTACGTACCAGAGGGTGAAGTTAAACGCAGACAGCAGTGAAAACAGTCCGGCGACTAACTCAATAGCGTGGCTGTTATAAAAGCCGATGCTCTCACTACGGGTGGAAAATCCGCCGAGAGAGACCGTCGACAGCCCGTGGCATAAGGCATCGAAAAACGACATCCCGGCAACCCAGTAGGCCAGAGTACAAATAAGGCCGAGAATGACGTAAGTCAGCCACAGCGTACGTGCGGTATCAGCAAGTCTTGGCGTGAGGCGTTCTTCTTTAAAGGGACCTGGCATTTCAGACTGATACAGCTTCATACCACCAATACCCAGCAGGGGTAATACCGCCACGGCAAGGACAATAACCCCCAGGCCGCCAATAAAATTGAGCTGAGCCCGATAATACAGATACGATTTCGGCAAGGCGCTGACGTCGTCAATTACCGTAGCGCCAGTGGTGGTTATCCCGGAAACCCCTTCGAACAGGGCATCGGCAAAGGAGAGATTTAAGCCATCGTCCATCCACATCGGCATGGCGCTGATAAACGAAAACAGCAGCCAGAACAGGACGATAATGACGAAGCCATCCCGGGTTCGTAGTTGAATTCCTGCATGTTTGGTTGCCAGCCACGCTCCACCGCCGAGGGTAAAGAACGTCATAAATGTGCTGAAAAAAGCGAAAAAGCTCCGCTCTTTATTTAACAGAGCAATGGTCATCGGCGGCAGCATGGAGAAGCTGTAGAGAAGAACCAGAAATCCGCACAGGTGAACAACTACCCGTAACTGGGAAATATGCAGTGAATCGTTGAGTCGCAATGAAAAATCCCCCGCCGAAAAAGAGTTATCTCAGCTGGCCGGCATGGTGTTAATTATGAATGATAAAAATGGGCGTCGTAAAATTTAACAATTTAAATCACTTTCTACTTGTCCGACTCAGACTCCACTTCATTTCTTGCCGACATACAGCGTATAATCCCCGGCCTTTGATTATTTTTTTACCATTTTTGGAAGCACTATGAGCGCAATATCCCTGATCCAGCCGGACAGAGACCTTTTCTCCTGGCCGCAGTACTGGGCTGCCTGTTTTGGCCCGGCACCATTTTTGCCGATGTCACGCGACGAAATGGACCAACTTGGCTGGGATAGCTGCGACATCATTCTGGTTACCGGCGATGCATACGTCGATCATCCCAGCTTTGGCATGGCAATTTGCGGCCGTATGCTGGAAGCGCAGGGCTTTCGTGTTGGGATTATCGCCCAGCCGGAGTGGAACAACAAAGACGATTTTATGCGTTTGGGTAAACCGAACCTGTTCTTTGGTGTAACCGCAGGCAACATGGATTCGATGATCAACCGTTATACCGCCGATCGACGACTGCGCCATGACGATGCTTATACGCCAGACAACGTGGCGGGCAAACGCCCGGACCGCGCGACGCTGGTCTATACCCAGCGCTGTAAGGAAGCATGGAAAGATGTGCCGGTTATTCTCGGCGGTATTGAGGCCAGCCTGCGCCGTACCGCGCACTACGACTACTGGTCTGATACCGTTCGTCGCTCCGTGCTGGTGGATTCAAAAGCCGACATGCTGATGTTCGGTAACGGCGAACGTCCGCTGGTGGAAGTGGCGCATCGTCTGGCGATGGGTGAAACTATCGATCAGATCCGCGACGTGCGTAACACCGCGATTATGGTTAAAGAAGCGCTGCCGGGCTGGAGTGGGGTGGATTCCACGCGTCTCGACACGCCGGGCAAAATTGACCCGATCCCGCATCCATACGGCGAGGATTTGCCGTGTGCCGACAACAAACCTGTCGCACCGAAAAAGCAGGAAGCGAAAGCGGTAACTGTACAGCCGCCGCGCCCGAAACCGTGGGAAAAAACCTACGTGCTGCTGCCGTCCTTCGAAAAAGTGAAGGGCGATAAAGTGCTGTATGCACATGCGTCGCGTATCCTGCACCACGAAACCAACCCAGGCTGTGCGCGCGCGCTGATGCAAAAGCATGGCGATCGCTACATCTGGATCAACCCGCCAGCCATTCCGCTCTCTACCGAAGAAATGGACAGCGTCTTTGCGCTGCCGTACAAGCGCGTGCCGCATCCGGCGTATGGCGACAGCCGCATTCCGGCCTATGAGATGATCCGTTTCTCGATCAACATTATGCGTGGCTGTTTTGGCGGCTGCTCGTTCTGTTCGATCACCGAGCACGAAGGCCGCATTATCCAGAGCCGCTCTGAAGACTCGATCATCAATGAAATCGAAGCTATTCGCGACACCGTTCCAGGCTTTACCGGCGTGATTTCCGATCTCGGCGGCCCAACGGCGAACATGTATATGCTGCGCTGTAAGTCACCGCGTGCGGAGCAAACCTGCCGTCGTTTGTCATGCGTCTACCCGGATATCTGTCCGCATATGGATACCAACCACGAGCCGACGATTAACCTCTATCGCCGTGCGCGTGATTTGAAAGGCATTAAAAAGATCCTTATCGCTTCAGGTGTGCGCTATGACATCGCGGTTGAAGATCCGCGCTATATCAAAGAGCTGGCGACTCACCACGTGGGCGGCTATCTGAAGATTGCGCCAGAGCATACTGAAGAAGGCCCGCTGTCGAAGATGATGAAGCCGGGGATGGGCAGCTACGATCGCTTCAAGGAATTGTTTGACACTTACTCTAAACAGGCCGGTAAAGAGCAGTACCTGATCCCGTACTTTATTTCTGCGCATCCTGGGACGCGTGACGAGGATATGGTGAATCTGGCGCTGTGGCTGAAGCAACGTCGTTTCCGTCTGGATCAGGTGCAGAACTTCTATCCATCACCATTGGCGAACTCCACAACCATGTATTACACCGGGAAAAACCCGCTGGGTAAAATTGGTTACAAGAGTGAAGACGTGGTGGTGCCGAAAGGTGATAAACAGCGTCGTCTGCATAAAGCGCTGCTGCGTTACCACGACCCAGCTAACTGGCCGTTAATCCGCCAGGCGCTGGAAGATATGGGGAAAAAGCATCTGATCGGTGGTCGTCGCGAATGTCTGGTTCCGGCGCCTACGCTGGAAGAGATGCGCGAAGCGCGTCGCCAGAACCGTCATACCCGTCCGGCGTTGACCAAGCACACGCCTGTGGCGCATCAGCGCCAGACGCCCGCCGCGAACAAAAAACGTGGGAAAGTAGCAGGGCGCTAATCTGTCTTGCCCGGGAGTGAAATGTTTACCGGGCCTGAAAGACCGTCGGCCGGATAAGGTGCCATCTGGCGGAAGTGTTCAGTAATTATGCCTCACGAATTCTGGCCGCTAATGCGGCCAGTTTTGCATCATCCGCCCGTTCATGATCGTGTGACGACAGATATCCTTCATACTGCTCGAAAAATTGGTTCTGCTGCGATTCAATCGGCTTCCAGTGGGGCAGATCGCATGGGACTCAATTAGCTGTGCACGTGGTCTACGTCGAAATTCAAATCAGTAAAGGCCCGACGAGAGGTCGGGCAGGAGAGAAGGGGTTAACCGCCGAACTGGTCCGGGTCTGGTCCCAGACGTTTGCCCTGATCGAGCTTTGCGATTTCGCCTAATTCATCTTTATCCAGGCGGAAGTCCCAGACGTTAAAGTTTTCTGCGATACGCGCAGGGGTGACTGATTTCGGAATAACCACCAGGCCGCTATCCAGATGCCAGCGGATGACAATCTGCGCCGGTGATTTGCCATATTTCTCCGCGAGATCGCGGATAATCTTTTGATCAAAGACGTCTTTGCCGCCCTGCGCCAGCGGGCTCCAGGATTCGGTCTGGATTTTATGCGTTGCGTTCCAGGCGTGCAGTTGGCGCTGTTGCATAAGCGGATGAAGTTCTATCTGGTTAATCACCGGTGGTACGCCGGTTTCATCCATCAGTCGCTGGAGATGATTGATCTGAAAGTTACACACGCCGATGCTCTTAATCAGCCCTTCTTTTTGCAGATCGATCATGCTTTCCCACGCTTCAACGTAGTGGTCGATCGCCGGCACTGGCCAGTGCATCAGATAAAGATCGAGGTAATCGAGCTGGAGTTTCTCCATGCTTTCGAGCAAGGCTTCCCGAGGGCGTTTCTGGTCATCATTCCACAGCTTGGTGGTGATGAATAACTCTTCCCGCGGTACGCCCGCATCGCGTATTGCTTTGCCGACACCTTCTTCGTTTTTGTACGCTGCAGCGGTATCAATTGAGCGATACCCCACTTCCAGCGCTTTATGAATGGCGGTGATGACCTCTTCGTTACTTGCCTTCCAGACCCCCAGGCCCAGCTGCGGCATGACGTTACCATCCTGTAGTTTAATAATGGTTGGACCGGTCATAATTCCTCCCCTGAATTGAGTTTACCGAGGCAAGCCCCGGTAAGTTAGGTGTGACTTAAGTCTGGCCTATCCTCGTCATACTTCAAGCTGCATATGCGTTGGCTTTATTACGCGGCCCATCCATGAGCCTCGCCCTTTCAGGTCCGCTGCAAGCAGCGTTCAAATCTGCTCCCGGCAGGTTTGTCGTTTCACCCCCAGTCACTGACTTATGTAAGCTCCTGGGGATTCTCTCCTTTGCCGCCTTTATGCAACTCGAAATATTTAGAATATAAATACCCAAAAATGAAAGGCGGAGGTGAAAAAACCTTAGCGGGCAGCTTCGTAAATCCGACGGCTGACCTCGAGCGTAATGTCCTGATGTTCGCCCAGTTTTGTACCGCCGTGCGCTTGCAGTTTTTCCAGTAGCGCCGGGATGGAGCTACCGTCCAGGCCGTAGTCAGACAGACGAGTCGGTACGCCCATTTGTTCGAAGAAAGCGCGGGTTGCGGCAATAGCGGCGTCGATGCGTTGGTCATCGGAACCTTCAGTGATATTCCAGATACGCTCTGCGTATTGCAACAGTTTGGCACGTTTGGTATCGCGTTTTTCATTCCACAGTGCTGGCAGAACGATAGCCAATGTTTGAGCATGATCCAGACCGTGCATTGCGGTCAGTTCGTGGCCCAGCATATGCGTTGCCCAGTCTTGTGGTACGCCTGCGCCAATCAGACCGTTCAGCGCCTGGGTTGCCGCCCACATAACGTTCGCACGCACGTTGTAATTTTCCGGCTCCTGCAATGCTTTCGGGCCTTCTTCTACCAGCGTAAGCAGAATACCTTCGGCAAAGCGATCCTGAATTTTCCCGTCTACCGGATAAGTCACATACTGCTCAACGGTATGTACGAAGGCATCTACGACGCCGTTCGCAACCTGACGCGGCGGCAGGGTATAGGTGTAAACCGGATCCAGCACGGCAAATACCGGCTGCACAAATGGGGTCATAAAGGCCAGCTTATCGCCGGTGGTTTTACGCGAAATGACCGCGCCGGAGTTAGATTCAGAGCCGGTTGCTGGCAGGGTTAATACGGAGCCCATCGGGATAGCGCTTGTTACGTCGTTGCCGTGGGTTTCCAGAATGCGCCATGGATCGATGCCGTCAACGTATTGTGCCGCTGCCGCGATGAATTTGGTGCCATCCAGCACCGAACCGCCGCCTACCGCCAGCAGGAACGTCACTTTCTCATCACGCACGATTTTTACCGCGTTCATCAGCGTTTCATAAGACGGGTTCGGCTCAATACCGCCAAACTCCAGCACGTCCAGGCCTTTCAGCGCATCCTGAACCTGTGCCAGGACACCGGTTTTTTTCACGCTACCGCCGCCATAGGTAACCAATACGCGAGCATCCTGAGGGATTTGATCGCGCAGCTCAGCAATCGCACCTTTACCAAACAGAATGCGGGTTGGGGTATGGAGATTAAAGTTGTTCATTGCTCGTTCCCTTATGTGGGTAAAAAAAAGAGGGCAGGAGAGTGTCTGCCGGATGATGAACATTGTGGTCGTCAGCCGCGCTGCTCTCAATGCTCATTTCTGCCGATGTCTTGCCCATTTCTACAGACTGCTGGAGAAAACGGATAAATCTGCGCATTATGTCAGGGTTGCAAACCGATGATGAAATGGTGCTCTATGAACCGTGATGAGATCTGCCTTCTGCTGACAGATAAAATTAAGCAGCTGAAAAACAATGAAAATAAACTCAGCGAACTGCTGCCAGATGTCCGCCTGCTGCACGGCACTGAGCCGGCAGCGCGTACACCGGTAATGTATCAGCCAGGAATCATATTTCTCTTTTCGGGACATAAAATTGGTTATATCAATGAACGTGTATTTCGTTATGACGCCAACGAATACCTGTTGCTAACCGTACCGTTACCCTTTGAATGTGAAACGTATGCAACGCCGGAGGTTCCCCTGGCCGGTATCTACCTGAATGTCGATATTCTGCAATTGCAGGAGCTGTTGATGGACATTGGGGAAGATGAGCTGTTCCAGCCCGCCATGGCGGCCAGCGGGATCAACTCCGCGACGCTTTCTGACGAAATACTGTGCGCCGCTGAGCGCCTGCTGGATGTGATGGAGCGACCGCTGGATGCGCGTATTCTGGGGAAACAGATTATTCGCGAGATCCTCTACCATGTGCTGACCGGGCCGCGCGGCGGCGCATTACTGGCGCTGGTTAGCCGCCAGACGCATTTCAGTTTGATAAGCCGGGTGCTGAAGCGCATTGAAACCAAATACACCGAAAATCTCAATGTCGAACAGCTGGCGGCAGAAGCGAACATGAGCGTGTCGGCGTTTCATCATAATTTTAAAGCGGTGACCAGCACGTCGCCGCTGCAATACCTGAAGAGCTATCGTCTGCATAAAGCACGGATGATGATGATCCACGACGGGATGAAGGCCAGTGCGGCTGCCATGCGCGTCGGCTATGAGAGCGCATCGCAATTCAGTCGGGAATTCAAACGTTTCTTTGGCGTAACGCCGGGGGAGGATGCGGCCAGAATTCGAATGATGCAGGGGAGTTAAACTTACTCAGCGCTGGCCTGATAAGCGAAACGTCATCAGGCGAAAATGCCGGGGGAACCCCGGCCTACGGTTAATACTCAGGCGCTACAGTATTTTTTTTTAATCACGACAAACAGGGTTCCCAACAGACCCGCGGTTAACAGGGCAATCGGCAGGATCATTAAAAAGGTCATCACCTGATCTTCATGGCGTTTGACGAACGGGATCATGCTCAGCGCATAGCCAAAGCCGGTGACGACGGTGACCCACAGCAGACCGCTCAGCCAGTTAAAAAACTGGAACCGACGGTTTGGCAGACCCGAAATTCCCGCCATTGTTGGCAGCAAGGTACGAACGAATGCCAGGAAACGCCCAGCCAGCAGTGCCATCAGCCCGTGTTGGTCAAACATGCAGGTAGCGCGCTGATGATATTTATCAGGTAATTGCGCCAGCCAGCCTTTTACCGTCCGTGTGTTGCCCAGCCAGCGTCCCTGAATGTAGCTCAGCCAGCAGCCCAGACTGGCTGCGGCAGTCAGAATAGCTATGGTAGGTATAAAACTCATCACGTCCTGAGCGATCAGCGCCCCTGCCAGCAATAACAGGCTGTCTCCGGGTAAAAAGGAGGCAGGCAGCAGGCCATTTTCTAAAAACAGTGTGGCGAACATTACGAAGTACACCACGCTCACAACGTGCGGATCCGCCAACGCGGCAAAATCGTGTTGCCAAAGCGCGGAGACAATATCTTGAATGACTACCATGGACTTTCCTGTGGAACAGCGTTTATGTGTGGATTGTACTCCTGAATTGTCCGGGATGCCTTGATCCCGGACGCAACAATTGCAGACTTTTCCACCAGAAGTGTCTGCATATATGTCCATCTATGGCAATTTTACTCGATTCGGGCAAATCCTGCGGCCAAATCGGCAATCAGATCGTCAACATTCTCTAAACCGATATGCAAACGGATGAGCGTTCCGCTGAAGTCCACCTCGCCTTGCGGACGGATTGCCGCAATGTGTTCCGGCTGATTAGCGAGAATCAGCGACTCAAAACCGCCCCAGGAGTAGGCCATGCTGAACAGGCTGAAGTGGTCCAGATACGCGGCCAGCTCTTCATGATTTAGTTTCTTATTCAATACAAATGAGAACAGTCCGCTGCTGCCGGTGAAATCACGCTTCCAGAATTCGTGGCCTTTACTGCCGGGCAGCGCGGGGTGGTTCACGCGGGCGACCTGCGGATGACTGGCCAGCCACTCTGCGACCTTTAAGCTGCTTTCATGATGTTGGCGCAGGCGGACGCTTAGCGTACGCAGTCCGCGGCTGGTCATATAGGCGGTATCGGCGTCCAGCATTTGCCCCATCAGATAGGCATTTTCGCGCAGTTGATCCCAGCAACGGGCATTAGCAACCGCAGTGCCGACCATGGCGTCGGAATGGCCAATCAGATATTTGGTGCCAGCCTGAATAGAAATATCGATGCCAAAATCCAGCGCTTTGAACAGCACCCCGGCAGCCCAAGTGTTATCAATTATGATGATCGCATCCGGCGCGACGCTTCTGACGGCGGCAACAATAGCAGGGACATCATGTACTTCCATGGTGACAGAGCCGGGAGATTCCAGAAATACGACTTTAGTGTTCGGCTGTATGTGCTTCACAATATCGGCACCAACCAGCGGATCGAACCATCCGGTGGACACGCCGAGTTTGCCGAGAATTTTGGTGCAGAAATCCTGGCTGGGTTCATAGGCGGTGTTGGTCATCAGCACATGATCCCCTTGTTCCACAAAGGCGAGGATGGTGTTGGCAACGGCCGCCGCGCCGCAGGGGAATAACGCACAACCCGCGCCGCCTTCCAGTTCACACATTGCCTCCTGCAGGGAAAAATGCGTCAAGGTTCCGCGACGTCCATAGAAAAGCGCACCGTTAGCACGGTTGTGCGTAGCCTGCTTTTTGGCCTCTACGGTGTCAAACACTAGCGAAGAAGCGCGCTGGATCACGCTATTTACCGCGCCCAGCGTGTACTTTTTACTGCGTCCTGCGTGAACGAGTTTGGTTTCAAGTTGCTTATCTGCCATGTCGTCTTACCTGTTTTTATACGTCTGGATGTCTAAACTACCATGAATCAAAGATGACGCATCCTGCAGAACGGTCATACAGTAGAAAATAATCTCAAAATGCTTCTGGTGACTTTTTTACTGCGTAAGCGCAAGGAAAAGAAACCAAAGGTGCGGCAATATGTAAATAGTAATGAGAACGACTATCAATTCGACGTCGTTTTGATATCATTACGCTCAGATTTTGTGATTTGCGTCCTGGAGATACAGAGTGGGTAATAATTTGATGCAGACGGATCTTTCCGTCTGGGGTATGTATCAGCACGCCGATATCGTGGTTAAGTGCGTGATGATTGGGCTGATTTTGGCATCAGTGGTCACCTGGGCTATCTTCTTTAGTAAGAGCCTTGAGTTCTTTACTCAGAAACGCCGCCTTAAGCGTGAACAGCAACTGCTGGCGGACGCCCGCTCTTTAGACCAGGCAAATGAGATTGCTGCAGGATTTGATGGCAAAAGCCTAGGCGCACAGTTGATTTACGAAGCGCAGAACGAACTGGAATTGTCAGAAGGCAGCGACGACAACGAAGGTATTAAAGAGCGTACCGGTTTCCGTCTGGAGCGTCGTGTGGCGGCGGTAGGTCGTCATATGGGACGTGGTAACGGCTACCTGGCCACCATCGGGGCTATCTCTCCATTTGTGGGTCTGTTCGGTACCGTATGGGGCATCATGAATAGCTTCATCGGGATTGCACAAACCCAAACGACCAACCTGGCCGTTGTTGCGCCGGGTATCGCAGAAGCTCTGTTAGCGACGGCGATCGGTCTGGTCGCGGCAATTCCTGCGGTCGTTATCTACAACATTTTCGCACGTCAGATTGGCAGCTATAAAGCGATGCTGGGCGATGTCGCGGCACAGGTACTGTTGCTGCAAAGTCGCGATCTGGACCTGAACGCTAGCGCTTCTGCCCATCCGGTACGTGCAGCGCAGAAATTACGTGTAGGATAATGTTCCATGGCAATGAGCTTTAATGAAAACCTGGACGATAACGGTGAAATGCATGAAATCAACGTGACGCCGTTTATCGATGTTATGTTGGTTTTATTGATCATCTTTATGGTGGCCGCACCGTTGGCAACGGTGGATGTGAAGGTGAATCTCCCGGCTTCCACCAGCACGCCGCAGCCGCGTCCGGAAAAACCGGTTTACCTGTCTGTTAAAGCCGATAAGAGTATGTTTATTGGCAACAATCAGGTGACGGATGACACCATGATTAGCGAATTAAATACGCTGACCGATGGGAAGAAAGACACCACGATTTTCTTCCGTGCGGATAAAACCGTCGATTATGAAACCATGATGAAAGTTATGGATACGCTGCATCAGGCGGGTTTCCTGAAGATTGGTCTGGTCGGTGAAGAGACCGTGAAAGCGAAGTAATCCTGATTGCCGGGTAATGGTTGTTGCCTTACCCGGCCTTCCTCTCCTGATTCAGCTCTCCCCACACGCCCTTATCTGTCCTCATCCAGTGCGACTGCCGTTATCCTGGTGGGTTCGTAGTTCCCTTCAGACAGTTTACGCGTCAGGCGTAAGGTGGCTGTTTCTCGCTTGAGTATATGCTGGTATGTGCTCTCCAGCCGGGCCATGATTTTGTCCCGTAGTTCTGGTTGCTGCTCCATAATGGCTTCAATCGCGGCGCCATAGATCTCTTCTTTAGCCTGTAGCGCATAAATTTCGCGACGATTTTGCCATTTCATCCGCACTAGCGCGGCGGGAATAGAGACCATCTCCTGGGCAACGCTTTCCAACGTCGCATTTTTATTGGCAATCAATACGGCCAAATTTTGCTTTAAGACAAACTCATCGCTTTTATGGTCATCTAAAGCCAAATAAACATTATTATCCTCAACATCTTTCATTTTATTTCTCTTCCAGAGAATAAAAAATAGGATCGCTGGTCTCACGCGTAATTAAATTAAGCCAAATTTTATTGCCCTGTTCATTTACGCTGGCTGTTTTTGTCGATAAAATTTTACTTAATTCTTGAGCGTTAATGTCGCCTTCCGCTTGTAGTGAATTGAGCAGGCGAGTGAAGGACTCAATTTTTGCGGCACGAAACAGGCGCTCTTTTAAATGGCGATCGCACTCTTCAAATAACATATTGCGCGCCTGGCCGTTAGCGGTAGAGCTAATCAAAATATCGGGTTCGTAATCGCTTAATGTTCTCTTTCCCTGAGTCAAATTTTCACTATTATCTGTGGAACTGGTATTAGTAGATGAGCTGGATAAGTGAAAACGCGAGGGAACAAGATGCTCGGGAAGCATGTTGAAATATCCTTTGATGCCAATGATATGTTGTTCTAAATAAACCAGGCTGCGTTGACAATAGCATGGCGTAATTTTAAAATCAAAAAAAATGGAGCCAGTATATGAACAGTATATTTTATTCTGTTATTACCCTGCTATTGCTTACCTGCGGGGTACTTTTGTTGATGCGCAGTGCAAATAAAAACCGATATGCAGAAAATGGGCACTCTGAAAACCAGCCGGAAATGCTGAGTAAAGAAGAGGGGGAAGATCATTTTTCGGTACTGATGAATTCGATTACCCCAGTATGGTATTGGCGCGTTAATCACGAATATATCGATTTTATCCACTCAACGATCAAGCGGATGACAATGGTAGAGCTAAATGAGACGCCAGGGCTATTTGATGCACAGCGGCGTTGTAGCGATCTCAACTCTGCGGTGTATAAATATTACGACAATATAAAAAAGCGCTGTCTGAGCGGTGAGAAAGTCCCGCATGCCGATCTGGATGTGCTTAACTTACGCCAGTGCTTCAGGGAGTTCAGTCTGGAGGCTTATCCTGCGCTTGTCGCGCTGGTGTGGCCGGAATTTCAACGTCCAGAGATCAAAGCGGAAGAGGTGTGAAGGGATTGGCTGGCCCTGTTACGTGCCGGGGAGGCTAACGCCGCTTCCCGGCACAGAGTTACAAACGGCTATTTGTCAGATGAGGCCTGCCACAGGTTCAGCTTACCATCCGCGACATGCTTATCGATCTGCGCCAGTTCTTCGGCGCTGAACGTCAGGTTAGCCAATGACTGAACGTTCTCCTCCAGTTGCTCCGGTCGGCTGGCGCCAATTAATACCGACGTTACCCGATTGTCTTTCAGCAGCCAGCTTAAGGCCATTTGCGCCATCGACTGTCCGCGCTGTTGCGCCATCTCATTGAGCAAACGCAGGCTGTTAAGGTTTTCTTCCGTCAGCATATTTTCCGTCAGCCCACGAACTTTTTTCCCTTCACGCTGCATGCGTGAACCTTCCGGAATGCCGTTGAGGTATTTCCCCGTCAGCAGCCCCTGGGCCAGCGGCGTAAATGCGATGCAGCCCATGCCGTTGGATTCCAGCGTATCCAGCAGACCGCTGCTGTCTACCCAACGGTTAAGCAGGTTGTAAGAAGGCTGGTGGATCAGCAGCGGAATTTTCCATTCCCGCATCAGCTCGGCCATTTTCTGCGTACGCTCCGGGGAATAGGATGAGATGCCGACATACAGCGCTTTACCGCTTTGCACCGCATGGGCCAGCGCTGAGGCGGTCTCTTCCATTGGCGTATTTTCGTCAACGCGGTGCGAGTAGAAGATATCGACATAGTCGAGGCCCATGCGTTTCAGGCTCTGGTCGAGGCTGGCGAGCAGGTATTTGCGCGAACCGCCAGAACCGTATGGCCCTGGCCACATGTCATAGCCTGCCTTGGTAGAGATGATCAGTTCATCACGATAGTGTGCAAAATCCTCGCGCAGTAATCGGCCAAAATTCTCTTCTGCGCTGCCCGGAGGCGGCCCGTAGTTATTGGCTAAATCAAAATGCGTGATGCCTAAATCAAATGCTTTACGCAGCAGAGCGCGCTGTGAATCCAGCGCCTGAACGTGCCCAAAACTGTGCCACAAACCCAGCGATAGTGCGGGTAAACGTAAACCGCTGCGCCCGCAGTAGCGATAGAGCATCTGCTCGTAACGTTCAGGATTGGCAAACCAGTCCATGAGATCTCCTTAGTGCAGGTGAATTTCGAAACAACGTTTCTATTCTAGCGGGTTCATGATGAATATCCCGTTCACCAGGTCACACTGGAATGAAAAACTGGGCAAAAACAGACCACTGTGCTTTGCTTAAAAAAACATCGATCCGGAGTGCTGCCATGCCGCGTCTAACTGCCAAAGACTTTCCGCAAGAATTGCTCGACTACTATGACTATTACGCTCATGGCAAAATAACGAAACGCGAGTTTCTCAATCTTGCTGCGAAATATGCAGTCGGTGGTATGACGGCGCTGGCATTATTCAATGTGTTGAAACCCAATTATGCCCTCGCAACGCAGGTGGAGTTCACCGATACTGATATCCTGGCGGAATACATGACTTATCCTTCACCTGAAGGGCATGGTGATGTGCGTGGGTATCTGGTTAAACCTGCGAAAGCGACGGGGAAAGTTCCGGCGGTAGTGGTGGTGCATGAGAATCGTGGGCTGAATCCGTATATTGAGGATGTGGCACGGCGGGTGGCGAAGGCGGGCTATATTGCACTCGCGCCTGATGGATTAAGTTCAGTGGGGGGCTATCCTGGCAATGATGATAAAGGTCGGGAGTTGCAGCAGCAGGTGGACCCCGTAAAGCTGATGAACGACTTTTTTGCCTCCATTGAATTTATGCAGCGTTATTCAGGCGCGACGGGAAAGGTGGGTATCACCGGATTTTGCTACGGTGGCGGCGTATCGAATGCCGCAGCCGTTGCTTTTCCTGAACTGGCCTGCGCAGTGCCTTTTTATGGGCGTCAGGTTCCTGCATCAGATGTCCCTAAAATAAAAGCGCCTTTATTACTGCACTATGCGCAATTAGATACCCGAATTAATGAGGGATGGCCTGCCTATGAAGCGGCGCTCAAAGCCAATAAGAAAGTCTATGAGGCATATATCTATCCCGGCGTTAATCATGGTTTTCATAATGACTCGACTCCGCGTTATGATAATGCTGCCGCTGATTTGGCCTGGGAGCGTACTCTTGCATGGTTTAACAAATATTTACGATAGAAAACAAGAGATTATTTAATGCTTCAGGTTAATTATCTGAATAATAATGCTAGCTAATTTCATTAGCATTCATGTTGATATAGTGTAAATAATATTGGATGTACTTAAGAAAGTAAAAAAATAAAGAATGCATTATATCTTCTCTGTTGCCTGCCGATAACAAGGATAAGTATCGCCTGATGGCGAATTCCTCATCAACGGCAAGGAAATTATTATGCGTTTGCTGAAAAACTTCACTATTCGTATTGTCATGTTGGCAATACTGGGACTTTTTTGCCTGCTCTGGTCGGGCGTGGGTTTATTCAGTCTTCATTCTTTATCAAAAATATCTGAAGGCAATGATATTGACCGTCATCTTGTCCATCAGATGACGGTACTCAGTCAGGGGAACGATCAGTATTTTCGCTTCGTAACGCGCTTAAGTCGCGCCATGGATGTCAAAATGAGCGGCGGAACGCCTGATTTTGCACCAGCGCAGCAGTCCCTGGAGAATATGAGCAAAAAACTCCAGGAGATGAAAACGTTGTCTCCGGGGCCTATGGATCCGGATGTTGCCGCGGCGGTACTGACGAAGTGGCAGGCGCTGCTGGATAACGGGGTGATTCCGCAAATGCAACTGGCGCAGCAGGGCACGCTTACGGCCTTTGCGGAGCATGCCAGCACCGTTACGCCAGCGCTGAGCCGTGAATTTGGCGCCAGTGCCGAACGTTTTAACGCCACGGCAGGTGAGCGGCTTGATACCACGCGTGTCATGGTCGATGGCAAAACGTCTATCATCCGGACGCTAATTATTACCGCCGTGGTCCTCGGTATTGCTCTCCTGTTCTTCACAGATCGTTACCTCGTCGCCATGATGGTGAAACCCCTGGGACGTATCCGCCAGCAGTTCCAGCAGATTGCTCAGGGCGATCTCAGCCATCCAATCGAAGATTTTGGCCGTAACTGCGTGGGCCAACTGGTGCCGTTATTGTGCGCGATGCAGGACAGCCTGCGCGAAGCCGTCAGTACAATTCGCTCAGGTAGTGACAACATCTGGCGAGGGGCTACGGAAATTTCCACCGGCAATAACGATCTCTCATCGCGTACTGAGGAGCAGGCTGCGGCGCTGGAAGAGACCGCTGCCAGCATGGAGCAACTGACCGCAACGGTAAAACTGAACGCCGAAAATGCGCGTGAAGCCAGCCAGCTTGCCGATACGGCGACAGAGACGGCAGGTAAAGGGAGCAGCCTGGTTTCAGAAGTGGTTGAGACGATGGACGGCATTGCCGCCAGCTCTAAACAGATCGCGGAAATCACGTCTGTTATTAATAGCATTGCCTTCCAGACCAATATTCTGGCGCTGAACGCGGCAGTTGAAGCTGCCAGAGCAGGTGAGCAGGGGCGTGGTTTTGCCGTTGTTGCCGGTGAGGTGCGTAACCTCGCCAGCCGTAGCGCCGGGGCGGCGAAAGAGATTGAGACGCTGATTGGCGAATCGTCGCGTCGCGTCGATCAGGGCGCTCGACTGGTTAAAGAGACGGGATTAACCATGGAGGCGATTTTGCGCGGAGCCACCGAAGTGACCGTTATCATGAAGCAAATTGCTTCTGCCTCAGAAGAACAGAATAAGGGCATCTCGCAGGTGAGCGTGGCGATCACGCAGATGGACAGCGTAACGCAACAGAACGCCGCGCTGGTAGAGCAAGTTTCCGCCGCGGCTGTGGCGCTTGAACGGCAAACGGAAGAGCTGCAACGCTCGGTACAACAGTTCCGCCTTTCAGCAAACGATGTGCAGTACGCCGCCGCTAGTACCGCTTCCCCTTCAGCAGACAGCAAAACGTCTGCAGCCGCTAAAAAGGATGAATGGGTGTCCTTTTAAGCGGGCATAAAAAAGTACGTGATACCTCTGGTCTTTGCTTAAAAAATCGCTATATAATTTATTATATAGCGATTGGAGGTTATGCATGGACAACCATTTTGGAAAAGGCTTGATGGCCGGATTAAACGCGTCAAGTGCGGATAGCGCACGCACGGCGGCCAATTTTTGTGCTGATTATAAACGCGGTTTTGTGCTGGGATTTTCTCATCGAATGTTTGAAAAAACGGGCGATCGACAGCTCAGCGCGTGGGAAGCGGGGATCCTCACGCGTCGCTATGGGCTGGATAAAGAGATGGTTATGGATTTCTTTAAAGAGAACCAGTCCAGTACAACAATTCGTTTTTTCATGGCTGGCTATCGTCTCGAAGCTTGATCCGAAAGGGGTATTATCTTGCTTTAATTAATTACACTATTGACCTACGCCTTCGTTTTGTTGCTCCGCCGAAGTATTATAATGCACATAACCATATAAAAAGTGTGGTAAATGGCGCGCCGATCGCAATATGCAACATGCGAAAGGTGCAAAATAAAAGCCAGGTCTTCGCAACGGAATAACTATAAAATGACTGGAGATAACTCTCTCATCAATTCGAACGGCATCAATCGCCGTGATTTCATGAAGCTTTGTGCAGCACTGGCCGCTACCATGGGGCTCAGTAGCAAAGCCGCCGCAGAAATGGCCGAATCAGTTTCTCGTCCTCAGCGTCCACCGGTTATCTGGATTGGTGCGCAGGAGTGTACGGGTTGTACTGAATCGCTACTTCGCGCGACACACCCTACAGTGGAAAACCTCGTTCTGGAGACAATCTCTCTGGAATACCATGAGGTACTCTCTGCCGCTTTCGGCCACCAGGTCGAAGAGAATAAACATAACGCTCTGGAGAAGTACAAAGGGCAATATGTTTTGGTTGTAGATGGTTCTATCCCACTGAAAGACAATGGTATTTACTGCATGGTTGCCGGTGAGCCGATCGTAGATCACATCCGCCGGGCCGCAGAAGGCGCTGCCGCTATCATTGCCATCGGCTCTTGTGCCGCGTGGGGTGGTGTTGCTGCTGCTGGCGTTAACCCAACGGGGGCCGTCGGCTTGCAGGAAGTTCTGCCAGGCAAAACCATCATCAACATCCCCGGCTGTCCTCCGAACCCGCACAACTTCCTTGCAACGGTCGCGCATATCATCACTTACGGTAAGCCGCCGAAGCTGGATACCAAAAACCGTCCGACATTTGCCTATGGTCGTTTGATTCACGAACACTGCGAACGTCGCCCGCACTTCGATGCAGGTCGTTTTGCTAAAGAGTTTGGCGATGAAGGTCACCGTGAAGGCTGGTGCCTCTACCATCTGGGCTGTAAAGGACCAGAAACCTACGGCAACTGCTCAACGCTGCAATTCTGCGATGTTGGCGGCGTGTGGCCGGTGGCTATCGGTCACCCTTGCTACGGCTGTAACGAAGAAGGTGTCGGTTTCCATAAAGGTATTCACCAGCTTGCTCATGTGGAAAACCAAACACCGCGTTCCGAGAAACCTGACGTCAATATGAAAGAAGGCGGCAATATTTCTGCCGGGGCGATTGGGCTGCTTGGTGGCGTAGTAGGACTGGTTGCCGGTGTCAGCGTGATGGCGGTTCGTGAACTGGGGCGTCAGCAGAAGAAAGATAACGCTGACTCACGGGGAGAATAACCGTGAACAGACGTAACTTTATTAAAGCAGCCTCCAGCGGGGCATTGCTGTTGGGCGCTGCGCCGTCCATCAGCCATGCGGCTGCAGAAAACCGTCCGCCGATCCCTGGTTCTCTTGGGATGCTCTATGACTCGACGCTGTGCGTAGGCTGCCAGGCCTGTGTCACCAAGTGTCAGGATATCAACTTCCCGGCGCGTAACCCGGAAGGCGAGCAGACCTGGTCGAACAACGACAAACTGTCACCGTATACCAATAACATCATCCAGGTGTGGCGTAGCGGAACAGGCGTTAACAAAGACCAGGAAGAAAACGGCTACGCATACATTAAGAAGCAGTGCATGCACTGTGTCGATCCGAACTGCGTCTCCGTTTGCCCGGTCTCCGCGCTGAAGAAAGATCCGAAAACTGGCATCGTCCACTATGACAAAGATGTCTGCACGGGCTGTCGTTACTGCATGGTCGCCTGCCCGTACAATGTGCCTAAGTATGACTACAACAACCCGTTTGGTGCGCTTCACAAATGTGAACTGTGTAACCAGAAAGGTGTTGAGCGTCTGGACAAAGGCGGTTTACCGGGTTGTGTTGAAGTGTGCCCTGCCGGTGCGGTGATTTTTGGTACGCGTGAAGAGCTGATGGCTGAGGCGAAAAAACGTCTCGCGCTGAAGCCTGGCAGCGAATACCACTATCCGCGTCAGACGGTGAAAGCAGGCGATACCTATCTGCATACGGTACCGAAGTATTACCCCCATCTGTACGGCGAGAAAGAGGGTGGTGGTACACAGGTTATGGTACTGACGGGCGTTCCTTACGAGGATTTGGATCTGCCGAAACTGGATGATCTTTCAACCGGTGCGCGTTCCGAACATGTTCAACATTCCTTGTACAAGGGCATGATATTACCCCTGGCTGCGCTGGCGGGCTTAACCGTGCTGGTTCGTCGTAACACGAAAAACGACCATCACGATGGAGGAGACGATCATGAGTCATGATCCTAAACCGCTGGGCGGAAAAATAATCAGCAAACCGGTCATTATTTTTGGGCCGCTTATCGTCCTGTGTATGCTCCTGATCGTGAAACGTCTGGTCTTCGGATTGGGCTCAGTCTCCGATCTGAACGGCGGTTTCCCATGGGGTGTATGGATCGCGTTTGACCTGCTGATTGGTACCGGCTTCGCGTGCGGTGGCTGGGCGCTGGCGTGGGCGGTGTATGTTTTCAACAGAGGACAATACCATCCACTGGTACGTCCGGCGCTGTTGGCGAGCCTGTTTGGCTACTCGCTGGGTGGTCTGTCGATCACCATTGACGTCGGTCGTTACTGGAACCTGCCGTATTTCTACATTCCGGGCCACTTCAACGAGAACTCGGTACTGTTCGAAACGGCGGTCTGTATGACCATCTATATCGGCATCATGGCGCTGGAATTTGCTCCGGCTCTGTTTGAACGTCTGGGGTGGAAAGTCTCTCTCAAGCGTTTGAACAAAGTGATGTTCTTTATTATTGCACTTGGCGCACTGCTGCCAACTATGCACCAGTCTTCAATGGGTTCATTGATGATTTCTGCGGGCTATAAGGTGCATCCGCTATGGCAAGCTTATGAAATGTTGCCGCTTTTCTCCGTATTAACCGCTTTTATTATGGGCTTCTCGATCGTCATCTTCGAAGGCTCGTTGGTACAAGCCGGGCTGAAAGGTAATGGTCCGGACGAGAAAAGTTTGTTCATCAAGCTGACGAATACCATCAGCGTGCTGTTGGCGATTTTCGTGGTTCTGCGCTTTGGCGAACTGATCTATCGCGACAAGCTGTCCTATGCGTTCTCAGGCGATCTTTACTCCCTGATGTTCTGGATTGAAGTCGTGCTGATGGTCTTCCCGCTGGTGGTGCTGCGCGTCACTAAGCTGCGTAACGACTCGCGCATGCTGTATCTGTCTGCGCTGAGCGCATTGCTGGGTTGTGCGACATGGCGTCTGTCCTATTCGCTGGTGGCGTTCAATCCTGGTGGTGGCTACCACTACTTCCCGACCTGGGAAGAACTGTTGATTTCTATTGGTTTTGTGGCTATTGAGATTTGTGCATACATCGTACTCATTCGTCTACTGCCGATACTTCCTCCTTTAAAACAAAACGATCAAAATCGTCATGAGGCGAGCAAAGCATGAGCCAGAGAATTACTATTGATCCGGTAACCCGTATTGAGGGTCATTTACGCATCGACTGCGAAATCGAAAATGGCGTGGTATCTAAAGCATGGGCTTCCGGTACCATGTGGCGCGGCATGGAAGAGATCGTGAAAAACCGCGATCCGCGCGATGCCTGGATGATTGTGCAGCGTATCTGTGGCGTTTGTACTACCACTCACGCTATCTCTTCCGTTCGTGCAGCAGAAAGCGCGCTGAATATTGATGTTCCGGTGAACGCACAGTATATCCGTAACATCATTCTGGCCGCGCACACCACGCATGACCACATTGTTCACTTCTATCAGCTCTCTGCGCTGGACTGGGTGGATATCACCTCTGCACTGAAAGCAGATCCAGCGAAAGCGTCTGCCATGCTGAACGGCGTGTCCTCCTGGCACCTGAACAGCGCAGAAGAGTTCACTAAGGTTCAGAACAAGATCAAAGACCTTGTTGCCAGCGGTCAGTTAGGCATTTTTGCCAACGGTTGCTGGGGTCACCCGGCGATGCAGCTGCCGCCAGAAGTGAACCTGATTGCGGTCGCTCACTACCTGCAGGCGCTGGAATGCCAGCGTGATGCTAACCGTGTTGTGGCGCTGTTGGGCGGTAAAACGCCGCACATTCAGAACCTGGCGGTAGGCGGGGTTGCTAACCCAATTAACCTCGACGGCCTTGGCGTGCTGAACCTTGAGCGCCTGATGTATATCAAGTCCTTTATCGATAAGCTGAGCGACTTCGTTGAGCAGGTTTACAAGGTTGATACCGCAGTTATTGCTGCGTTCTACCCTGAGTGGCTGGAACGTGGTCAAGGTGCGGTTAACTATCTGAGCGCACCGGAATTCCCGACTGACGGTAAAAACGGCAGCTTCCTGTTCCCGGGTGGTTACATCACCAATGAAGATCTGTCGACCTATCGTCCGATCACCTCTCACTCCGATGAGTACCTGATCAAAGGGATTCAGGAGAGTGCGAAACACGCGTGGTACAAAGACGAAGCGCCGCAGGCTCCGTGGGAAGGCACAACGGTTCCTGATTACACCGGTTGGTCAGATGACGGCAAGTACTCCTGGGTTAAAGCACCGACCTTCTACGGTAAAACGGTTGAAGTGGGTCCGTTGGCCAACATGCTGTGTAAACTGGCGGCCAAACGCGAGTCTACCCATGCCAAGCTGAATGAAATCATCGCGATTTACACCAAACTGACCGGTAAAACTATCGAAGTGTCACAGCTGCACTCTACGTTGGGCCGTATTATTGGCCGTACCGTTCACTGCTGTGAACTGCAGAACGTTCTGCAGGATCAGTACAACGCGCTGATTGTGAACATCGGCAAAGGCGACCACACCACCTTCGTGAAACCGGATATCCCGGCAACGGGTGAATTTAAAGGTGTCGGTTTCCTCGAAGCGCCGCGCGGTATGCTGTCTCACTGGATGGTGATCAAAGATGGCATTATCAGCAACTACCAGGCGGTAGTACCGTCAACCTGGAACTCTGGCCCACGTAACTTTAATGATGAAGTGGGACCGTATGAGCGCTCGCTGGTAGGTACGCCGATTGCCGATCCAAACAAACCGCTGGAAGTGGTTCGTACCATTCACTCCTTCGACCCTTGTATGTCATGTGCGGTGCATGTGGTGGACGTTGATGGGAACGAAGTGGTCTCAGTTAAGGTTCTGTAATGCGGATATTAGTCTTAGGGGTCGGCAATATTTTGCTGACCGACGAAGCCATCGGGGTACGTATCGTTGAAACATTAGAACAACGGTACGTCCTGCCAGACTTTGTTGATGTTCTGGACGGTGGTACGGCTGGGATGGAGCTTCTCGGTGATATGGCAAACAGAGATCATCTGATCATTGCTGACGCCATTGTGTCGAAGAAAAACACGCCAGGAACGATGATGGTCCTGCGGGATGAAGAGATCCCGGCGCTGTTTACCAACAAAATCTCACCGCACCAGCTTGGTCTGGCCGACGTATTGTCGGCCCTGCGTTTCACCGGCGAGTTTCCGAAAAAGCTGACGTTAGTCGGTGTTATTCCGGAATCGCTGGAGCCGCATATCGGACTAACGCCAACGGTTGAAGCGATGATTGAACCTGCGCTTGAGCAGGTTCTTGCCGCGCTTCGCGAATCAGGTGTTGAAGCGATCCCGCGGGAGGCGGCTCATGTCTGAGGAGTTTGTCGGTTTTCAGACGGCCCCGAAGATGCAAATTCAGGCAGCGTTTGAAGAGGTTGCCCGGCGTTCAATGCACGATCTCTCTTTCCTGCATCCGAACATGCCGGTATATGTCTCTGAATTTACGCTGTTTGAAGGACAGTGGACGGGGTGTGTTATCACGCCCTGGATGCTCAGCGCACTGATTTTCCCCGGACCGGACCAGATCTGGCCGGTGCGTAAAGTCAGCGAAAAAATCGGACTGCGTCTGCCGTATGGCGAGATGACCTTTACCGTTGGTGAACTGGAGGGCGTATCGCAATACCTTTCCTGCTCACTGATGTCGCCGCTTTCGCACAGTATGTCGGCGCAAGAAGGCATGCGTCTGACTGACGATTGCGCGCGAATGCTGTTATCGCTGCCGGTTAGCGATCCGAATGCGCCGCAGCTTAATCGCCGCGCGTTGCTGCTGGGTCGTCGGAACTGCGAAAATGCATGAGCTGTCCCTTTGTCAGAGCGCGGTTGAGATTGTTCAACAGCAGGCAGAGCAGCACGGTGTCAAACGTGTAACCGGTGTTTGGCTGGAAATCGGGGCTCTCTCCTGCGTTGAAGAGAGCGCCGTTCGTTTCAGTTTCGACATCGTCTGTCAGGGGACGCTGGCTCAGGGTTGTGAACTGCATATTGATTACAAGCCAGCCCAGGCATGGTGCTGGGATTGCAGTCAGGTTGTGGAAATCACCCAGCATGATGCGCAGTGTCCACAATGTCAGGGCGATCGTCTGCGGGTTGATGCTGGCGATTCACTGAAAGTGAAAAGTATTGAAGTCGAATAACCCATAGGTTGCTATGGGGCGGAGTCAGATATGTGTATTGGAGTCCCTGGTCAGGTTCTGGCCGTTGGTGAAGATATTCACCAGCTTGCGCAGGTTGAAGTGTGCGGCATCAAACGTGATGTCAATATTGCCCTGATTTGTGAAGGTGATACAGCTGAGCTGGTCGGGCAATGGGTGCTGGTGCACGTAGGGTTCGCCATGAGCATCATTGATGAAGATGAAGCTAAAGCCACGTTAGACGCACTTCGCCGCATGGAGTACGACGTCACCAGCGCGTGACAAATCCTGAATGAAATTGCCGGATAGCGGTTGCCATCCGGCAATTTATTTTAGTTCTGGCGCTTATCTTCGGTATGGGTATCGAAGTCGCTGGCGTCATGGCGTTCATGAAGCTGCTCGTTCAGCGGTCCGTTAGTGCGGTTTACAATACGACCACGCTTAACCGCCGGACGCGCTGCAATCTCTTTTGCCCAGCGTTGTACGTGCGTGTAGCTTCCTGCGTCAAGGAACTCTGCTGCGTCGTAGACGTTGCCCAGAACCACATTGCCAAACCATGGCCAGACCGCCATATCGGCAATGGTGTATTCATCTCCGGCCACAAACTGATGTCGCGCCAATTGTTTATCCAGCACGTCGAGTAAGCGCTTGGCTTCCATGGTGAAGCGATTGATAGCGTACTCAATTTTTACCGGAGCATAGTTATAGAAGTGACCAAAGCCTCCGCCGAGGAACGGCGCTGCGCCTTGTAACCAGAACAACCAGTTCAGCGTTTCGGTGCGTTTTGCCAAATCCTGCGGCAGGAAATAACCATATTTTTCCGCCAGATAGAGCAGGATTGCGCCAGATTCGAATACGCGAACTGGTGGGTTTTGCGAGTGATCGCGTAGCGCCGGGATCTTCGAGTTCGGATTCACCTCAACAAAGCCGCTGGAAAACTGATCGCCATCGCCAATGCGGATAATCCAGGCATCGTATTCCGCGCCCTTCACCCCCTGCGCCAGCAACTCCTCCAGCATGATCGTCACTTTCTGCCCGTTTGGCGTACCCAGCGAATAGAGCTGCAGCGGATGTTTGCCAACCGGCAGCGTTTTCTCGTGGGTGGCACCGGAAACCGGGCGGTTGATATTGGCGAATGCGCCCCCGTTCGATTTTTCCCACGTCCAGACTTTCGCGGGCTGATAGGTATTGTCTGACATATTAACCTGCCTTCTGAGTGGTTGTGTTGATGCAGTGTAGCAGTTAGGTAGAACTCAATTTAACAGATTGGGACTTTATGTCGCTTTGTGCTGAAAGGGGAAGATAAATCCAACCCGTTCATTGTACCCGCTCCGTACTCCATGAAGAGGAAATCAATGTTGGACGGAAATTGCTACCGTATTCACCATTAAAAATTGGCGGTGAATAAGCAGTAATAATGAAAAATGGTGTTCCAGGAGTAAGCGGTTATCAGGGCCCGGCGGGTGGGTGGGGCGCGGTAAAAGCCGTCACTGCTTCGGTGTTTTCGCAAAAGGCTGTTGCCCGCGACATTATCGCGATGTTCAAAATGAACCAGGTGAAAGGGTTCGACTGTCCGGGCTGTGCGTGGCCGGACCCAGGGCACCGTGCGCCAATGGAGCTGTGCGAAAATGGCGTTAAGGCGGTCTCCTGGGAGACAACCAGTAAAAAAGCGTCACCGGAATTTTTCAGCCGTCACCCGGTTTCCACACTCTGGCACTACAGCGATTATGAGCTGGAAAATATCGGTCGTTTGACGCATCCGATGAAATACGATGCAGCATCAGATACCTGGCAGGCGGTGGATTGGGATATCACCTTCCAGGAGATAGGCGAGCGTCTGCGCAGCTATGATTCACCCCAGCAGGTTGAGTTTTACACCTCCGGCAGAACGTCAAATGAAGCGGCGTTCCTGTATCAGCTATTTGCCCGCGAATATGGCAGCAGCAACTTTCCTGATTGCTCAAACATGTGCCACGGACCGACCAGCGCAGGGCTAACGCCGGCCATTGGCCTTGGAAAAGGGACCGTTGAACTTGACGATTTTGACCATTGCGATCTGGTGATTTGTATCGGGCATAACCCTGGCACAAATCATCCACGTATGCTGACCACCTTACGCGACGTTGCCAAACGCGGGGCTAAAATTATCTCTATCAATCCGCTGAACGAAAGGGGGCTTGAGCGCTTTAGTTTCCCGCAAAGCCCGAAAGAGATGTTCACCGGTCAGTCGACGCAGCTGAGCAACGACTACTACCAGGTAAAAATGGGCGGTGACGCCTCGCTGCTCAAAGGCATCATGAAGGCGCTGATCGAAATGGATGAAGCGCGGATCTTACTGGATCAGCAACCGACACTCGATCATGCGTTTATCGATGAGCATACCGCTGGATATGCAGCGCTGTATGATGACTTACGTCAGCATAACTGGGCGGAGCTGGAACAGGACTCGGGCCTGACGCGCAGTCAGATGGAAGACCTGGCACACAGCTACAGTAAATCTCGTGCCACTATTATTTGTTACGGGCTGGGCATCACCCAGCATAAAAACGGTACTGAGAACGTCCAGCAACTGGTAAACCTGCTGCTACTGAAAGGCAATATGGGTAAGCCGGGGGCGGGGATCTGCCCGTTGCGCGGTCATTCTAACGTTCAGGGCGACCGTTCCGTGGGGATCAACGAAGCGGCATCCGAAGACTTCCTGCAACGCCTTGAGACGCATTTTTCTATCCGTGTGCCGCGTACACATGGCCGCTCCAGCGTGGAGAGTATTCGGGCCATCGAACGGGGAGAGGCAAAAGCGCTCATTTGCATGGGTGGCAATCTGGCGGTGGCTATGCCGCAGCCGCAGCGTACCTTTGCGGCGATGAAAAATTTGGATCTGCAGGTCCATGTTGCGACCAAGCTGAACAGATCGCATTTGCTGCTGGCAAAGCATAATTATCTGCTGCCTGCATTAGGTCGAACGGAGCGCGACATTCAGGCGACGGGGATCCAGTCGGTGACCGTCGAAGACTCGATGTCGATGGTCCACGCTTCCTGCGGCGCGCTGAAGCCAGCTTCCCGCTGGTTAAAATCGGAACCCGCGATTGTGGCGGGCATGGCACACGCCACTCTGCCGCTTTCGCCGATCAACTGGGAAGCGTTAACCGGGGACTACGCGCTGATCCGTGACGCCATTGAAGCCGTGATCCCGGCGTTCCACGATTACAATGCCCGTATTGCCGAGCCGGGCGGATTTCGTATGGATACGCCCGCTTCGCGCCGTGAATGGCGTACGGCGAATGGTAAAGCCAATTTTATCGTCAGCCATCAGCGGGCGGTAGAGCGAGAAAATCAGCCTGCCGATGCACTGGTTCTGGCGACGCTGCGCAGCCACGATCAATACAACACCACTATTTATGGTATGAACGATCGCTACCGTGGCATTACCGGTCGTCGGGATGTGGTGTTTTTAAGCGCTGAAGAAGCGGCGACTCGCGGTCTGAGCCAGGGAGATGTGGTCAACGTTCAGGCGCTGGACGACAGCGGCCAGCCCTGTGCGGATCGCATTATGTGCGGCTTGACGGTGGTGATTTACAACATGGCGGTGGGCTCAATAGGCGCTTATCTGCCAGAAGCGAATGTCCTGCTTTCGCTGGATGCGGTGGACACACAAAGTTTGACTCCGGCGTATAAAAGCGTACCGGTCACCGTGACAAAAGCGTAGTTCCTGCTGCGAATTTTTCGCCTCTGAGCGCCAGCCGCTGCGTTGAGGTGTATGATGATGTCGACCTCTGTCCGGTTAGTGTCGCAGAGCAGGCAATCAGAGCGAAAAATTCACGCCAACCTGCTCAGGCTGTATTGTTTTGAGGTAAGGTGCATGAGCAAAGGAACGACCAGTCAGGATGCCCCATTCGGGACATTATTGGGCTACGCCCCAGGCGGCGTAGCAATCTACTCTTCAGATTACAGCTCCCTCGACCCACGGGACTACGACGATGATGCGGCATTTCGCAGCTATATCGACGACGAATACATGGGCCACAAATGGCAGTGCGTAGAGTTCGCACGCCGCTTTCTCTTCCTTAATTATGGCGTGGTCTTCACCGATGTAGGCATGGCCTGGGAGATCTTTTCCTTACGCTTTCTGCGCGAAGTGGTGAATGACAATATCCTGCCGTTACAGGCATTTCCGAATGGTTCACCCCGCGCGCCGGTAGCCGGTGCTCTGCTTATCTGGCAAAAAGGCGGTGAGTTTAACGATACCGGCCATGTGGCGGTCGTTACCCAGTTGCTGGAAAACAAAATCCGTATTGCCGAACAGAACGTGCTCCATACGCCGTTGCCTCCCGGACAGCAGTGGACCCGCGAACTGGAGATGGTGGTTGAAAACGGTTGTTACACCCTGCGTGATACCTTTGACGACACCACCATCCTTGGCTGGATGATCCAGACCGATGATACGCGTGACAGCCTGCCGCAGCCGGAGATCGCCAATGACTCGCTGAAAATTGGCGGCGCGCGACTGGAAGATAATGGTCAGTTTGACGGTAAATGGCTTGATGAACAGGATCCGCTGCAGAAAGCCTACGTGCTGGCGAACGGCCACGTTATTAATCCGGATCCGCATCAGTACTTCACCATTACCGAGAGTGCAGAGCAGGAGCTGATCAAAGCCACCAACGAGCTGCACCTGATGTATCTGCACGCGACCGACAAAGTGCTGAAAGATGACAACCTGCTGGCGCTGTTCGATATCCCGAAAATCCTCTGGCCGCGTCTGCGCCTTTCCTGGCAGCGTCGTCGGCATCATATGATTACGGGACGTATGGATTTCTGTATGGATGAACGCGGACTGAAGGTGTATGAGTACAACGCCGATTCCGCATCGTGCCATACCGAAGCCGGTTTGATCCTCGAAAGATGGGCCGAGCAGGGCTATACAGGACAGGGACACAACCCAGCTGAAGGATTAATCAACGAACTGGCGGGGGCCTGGAAGCACAGCCGCGCGCGTCCTTTTGTCCACATCATGCAGGATAAAGATATAGAGGAAAACTACCACGCTCAGTTTATGCAGCAGGCGCTACGTCAGGCCGGGTTTGACAGTAAAATTCTGCGTGGCCTCGATGAGCTACGTTGGGATGACGCTGGTCAGCTGATTGACGGGGACGGTCGTCTGGTGAACTGCGTCTGGAAAACCTGGGCGTGGGAAACCGCAATTGAGCAGGTGCGAGAGGTCAGTGAAACGGAGTACGCTGCGGTACCAATTCGTACCGGGCATACGAATCAGGAAGTGCGTTTAATCGACGTGTTGCTGCGCCCGGAAGTGCTGGTCTTTGAACCTCTGTGGACGGTGATCCCTGGTAATAAAGCGATTCTGCCGATCCTGTGGCAACTGTTCCCACACCACCGCTATCTGCTTGATACTGATTTCACTGTTAATGAAGAGCTGGCGCAAACCGGTTATGCAGTGAAACCTATTGCAGGACGTTGTGGCAGCAACATCGATCTGGTGAGCCATCAGGAAGAGTTACTGGATAAAACCAGCGGTAAGTTTGCCGAGCAGAAGAACATTTATCAGCAGCTTTGGTGTCTGCCAAAAATTGCCGGTAAATATATTCAGGTTTGTACCTTCACCGTAGGCGGTAACTATGGGGGGACCTGCCTGCGCGGTGATGAGTCGCTGGTGATTAAAAAAGAGAGCGATATCGAGCCGCTGATTGTAGTGAAGGAAGGGTAATCTTTTTGCGAGTTCTTGATTGAAATGCGAAAAGCCGGAGTATATCTCCGGCTTTTTTCTGTTTGTAGTTAAATTGACGCTGATTATATGTTTAAATAAGTTACATGGAATATGGATATAATGATAATTATTACTTTAATTAATATTTTATAGCTCAAAAACATTCTTTTTATGAATGTTTTCAACGTTAATCAATTTCCTCTGTTTGTATTAGATAATATACTTTCTTGATTTTGTTTTTAGATGAATAATACTAATGTATTATTTGGTGTATTAGTGATATTGATCATGTTTTATCTCAGGTAATATGTCGGATTACGTTAGCATACTAATTATAATCGTTAATTGTCATTAACAGTTGTTGTTGACTGCCCGCAGAAATGACGATGTAAGAAACACATTGAGCGATTGGAAAATGCTCCGTTAGGAAATGTAAAATATCGGCAGGAACCGCCGGTCTGAGAGGGACGTATGGGTGACAGTTTTCAGAATGAAGTGCCGACGGCACGTGTTAATATTAAGTTAGATTTACATACCGGAGGCGTTCAGAAAAAGGTTGAATTGCCGTTAAAACTTTTGGCTGTGGGTGATTTCAGTAATGGTAGAGAACAACGACCATTATCCGAGCGAGAAAAGGTTGATATTAATAAAAATAATTTCAATGATGTGTTAGCTAAGTTCGCACCAGTGGTAAATATGAGTGTTAAAAATACGTTAGCTGGTGATGACAGAAATGACGATATTAAGCTTACCTTTAAAAATATCCGCGATTTTGAACCTGAGCAGGTTGCACGAAATATCCCACAATTACGCGTTCTTTTGGCTATGCGTAACTTACTGCGCGACCTGAAATCTAACTTACTCGATAACGCTGCTTTTCGTCGCGAGCTGGAAATCATCCTCAAAAATCCAGACCTGAGTCAGGAACTGCGTGATGAACTGGCAACCATGATGCCAGAAGAGATTTAACGTTATACAGGGTTTCCTCCGCTTAATTGGCAGGAATAGTAAAGGATCATAAAAGGAATATGTTGATGTCTGTTCAGGAACATACCTCTTCAGTCGCGACCACCACGACCAGTGAACGCAGCGTTTATCAATCCCTCTTTGACAAAATTAATCTTTCCCCGGTTTCGACATTAAAAAATGTAGATGCATGGCAGAGCGATGAAGCGCTTTCTGATGCCGCTCCGGCTGAACGCGTGACCGCCGCTATTCAGGTTCTGGTCTCTTGTCTGGCGGATGCTGCGCAGCCAGTAGAACGCCTGGATAAAACGCTGCTCGATGAGCAGATTGCTCGTCTGGACAAGCAGATTAGCGACCAGGTTAATGAAGTTATGCACCATGCTGAATTTCAAAAACAAGAATCGCTCTGGCGTGGTGTGCACTCGATGATCACCGGTATCGATTTTCGCCAAAATGTCCGTGTAGAAATGATGGATATCAGCAAGGACGCGCTGCGTGATGATTTTGACGACGCGCCGGAACTTATCCAAAGTGGGTTATATCGCCATGTTTATATTGAAGAATATGATCAGCCAGGCGGCGAACCCATTGCGGCAATGATTTCAGCATACGAATTTGATAACAGCCCACAGGATATTGCACTGCTGCGCAATATTTCGGGGGTGTCGGCTGCCTGTCATATGCCGTTCATTGGTTCCGTTGGTCCGAAATTCTTCCTGAAGGAAAATATGGAAGAAGTCGCGGCCATAAAAGATATCAATGATTATTTCGAACGAGCTGAATACATCAAGTGGAAAGCATTCCGTGATAGCGACGATTCACGCTATATCGGACTAACTATGCCGCGTGTTCTGGGTCGCCTGCCGTATGGTCCTGATACCGTGCCGGTACGTAGTTTTAACTATGTTGAAGAAGTTAAGGGCCCGGATCATGAAAAATATCTGTGGACCAGCGCCTCTTTCTCTTTCGCTGTGAACATGGTGAAAAGTTTTATCAAGAATGGCTGGTGCGTCCAGATCCGTGGACCACAGGCGGGTGGTGCGGTTAAAGACTTGCCTATCCATCTGTACGATCTGGGGACAGGTAATCAGGTGAAGATCCCGTCTGAGGTGATGATTCCGGAAACCCGGGAGTTTGAATTCGCCAACCTCGGCTTTATTCCGCTTTCTTATTATAAGAATCGTGATTACGCCTGCTTCTTTTCTGCTAACTCGGCTCAAAAACCTGCGCTGTTTGATACAGCGGAAGCGACGGCTAACAGCCGGATTAACTCACGTCTACCGTATATCTTCCTGCTTTCTCGTATCGCTCACTACCTGAAAATTCTGCAGCGAGAAAATATAGGTACGACCAAAGATCGCCGTCTGCTTGAACTTGAACTGAACAACTGGCTGCGCAGTCTGGTAACCGAAATGACCGATCCTGGCGATGACTTGCAGGCTTCACACCCGCTTCGTGACGGGCGTGTTGTGGTGGAGGATATTGAGGATAACCCAGGCTTCTTCCGCGTGCGCCTGTATGCCATTCCGCATTTTCAGGTTGAAGGTATGGACGTCAGTTTGTCGTTAGTTTCACAAATGCCTAAGTCGAAATCTTAACGACACAATGCACAGGAGGTGCGATGAAGATCTATCGCCCGTTATGGAGCGAGGGGGCCTTTCTGGCTCCCCAGCAGTTTCAGCAACAGACACGTTGGGATGCCTATGTAGCCGACGTTGTGGCTCATATGTCACTTTCATCACCGTGGGGCGTCATCAGCGCGGAGTTTGATGAAAGTGCGCTAACGGTTTCCCGTTTGAATCCCGTTAATCTGGTTGTGCGTTTTCCTGACGGTACGTTAGTGGATACAGGTATTTCAGATAACCTGCCTCCGGCGTGTGATTTATCGCATCTTACTGGTTACAGCAGCGTTGATATCGTCCTGGCGTTGCCGCTGCTTTCGGCTAATGGCGGCAATCTTTCGTCAGGCAACGGCGTTAGCCGTCCGTGTCGCTGGCAGCAGGAATGGCTGCCAGTGCAGGATCTCTCTGGCCAGGAACGGACTGATATGGCAGTGCTGCGGCATGCTATCACCCTCCGGTATGCCCACGATGATAACAGCGCTTATCCGCGGGCAAAAAAATGATGGTAATGATGCACAGGCCATCGCAGTGGCTCTGATGCAACCGACAATGCAGTTCGTGCCGCCAAAAAGCCCCGAACAGCAGGATATCCAGGCTTTACACCGGGCAAGGCAGCGTATTGTCAATCACCGCACTGCTACAGTCTGTCAAATAAGAGGGCTGTTACTTGACCGGGGGATCCCCATTGGCAGTGCTGTCTCCAGAGCTCGCCGTGCTATTCCTCTTATCCTTGAAGATGCAGAAAACGGTCTAAGTTCCCGTATGCGCAGAACAATTGCCGAACTCTATGATCTCTTTAACGATCTCGAGCGTCGGATCCATTTTTTTGATAAGGAAATTGAAACAGTATTCAGGCAATCAGAAGCCTGTCAGCGTATCGCCAAAGTTAAAGGCATTGGTCCTAAAACGGCCACGGCCGTTGTTGCTGCTATTGGCAAAGGAACTGAATTTAAGAATGGTCGCCACTTTGCTGCATGGCTGGGTCTGGTTCCACGCCAGCATTCGAGTGGCGACAGGCAGGTGCTGATGAATATGACGAAAAAAGGCGACAAGCATCTGCGGACACTTTTTATTCATGGTGCCCGCGCTGTCGTCAGGGTTGCCACGAATAACAATGATGGTCATATGAATCAGTGGGTTAACCAGTTAAAGGAACGGCGCGGATTTAATAAAACGACCGTGGCGGTCGCTAACAAAAACGCGAGAATAATCTGGTCGATGCTGAGAAATGAGACCGAGTATCAGGTAGTGTGAAATTAATCCCCTGCCAGCAAAAGTTGCAGCGTACTGAGAAATGATGACAGGTTGCACCTGCACAATCGGAACCTGATTTTTATACTGGCCTCAGAGGCCGTCCAGTTGTTGAGGCGATTGTGTGCGGATTACCCATTTGGGCACAGATTTTCCTGATGCCGGATAGATGTAAGCAACAACCCAAAACCAGATTCAGTACTTGCAAAACGGAGGTAGTCCATAGATGTAGTAAGTCGCTTCAGAGATACCGGCCTCCCGGCAGACATCCTTAACGGTTCGTCCGGCTTCAACCGACTTAATCACAGCGATGATCTGATGCTCAGTAAAACGGGCTTTACGCATAGCGATCTCCTTCGTTGGCAGATTGATTATGCCGGATGATCTCTAAATATGAATGGCACGATTATGCGGGATACTTACAAAAATAGCTCTAATGGTCAGGATCTTACTCTTTATTTCATTGAATATAGCTTCGGGTTATCAAAGCTATATTCTTATAATAAAAAATTATTTTTTTTGAATCTGTGTATAAAAGTACGGAGCAACATATCCAGTACGACTGCAATCTAAGTAGTCAGACCACCACTGCATCATTTCTATTCTGGCTTCCAGATACTCCGCTGTGTGTACATAAGCAGCTCGTACTTTATTGCGTTCTTTATGGCTCATCTGACGTTCAATAGCATCTTTTGACCACAGTCCTGATTCGTTAAGGGCACCACAGGCCATGGCACGGAAACCGTGACCACAAATCTCAGTCTTTGTATCGTAACCGATTACGCGTAATGCTTTATTTATTGTATTTTCACTCATTGGTTTATCCTGAGAGTATGTACCAGGTAAAACCAGGTCCGATTGGGTTGTCAGTGCTTTTATCTGCTTCAACAGAGAAATCGCCTGACGGGATAAGGGAACCAGATGTTCATCCTTCATTTTTGCTCCACGTTCTGAAAATCGTACTCCCTCTATGGCTGTTCGTTTTGTTGGTACTGTCCATATACAGGATTTCAGGTCGAATTCTTCCCAGCGGGCAAAGCGCAGTTCACTGGAGCGCAGAAATACGTGCAGATTGAGTTCTAGTGCCAGGCGTGTCAGCGTGCGGCCTTTGTAATTATCAATTTTTTCCAGAAGTTCGGGCAGACGGCGCAAAGGTAGGGCAGGGTGGTGTCGGGTTATTATTGGGGCAACGATGCCAGCCAGATCAATAGCTGGATTGTACCTGATAATCCCCTGCTGTACTGCATGACGCATTATTTTAGTGAGGTATTGTCTTATACGCCCGGCAACGTCGTGTACCCCGCTATTGTCAACCGCCCTGACCAGCTCCGCCAGATGCCGCGTTTCAATTTTCTGAATATTCATTGTGCCTGTATGGGGAAATACATAACGTTCCAGGCAAACCATGATTTTATTGGCATGGTGTTCTGACCAGTGTTTCTTATTACTGGTATGCCATGAAGTGGCTATGTACTTAAATGTGCTAGTTTCAGTTATACACTTTTTATCCGTATTACGTTGCTGTGACGGATTAATACCGGAGATGAGTTTTTTGTGAGCCGCATCGCGTTTTTCACGTGCTTCAGCCAGAGTGACGTGTGGGTAGCTGCCGAGAGAGAGACGGGACTCTTTACCAGAGAAACGGTATCGAAAATACCACAGCCTGGAACCACTGGCAGATATAACCAGATAGAGGCCCTGCGAATCAGTGAGTTTATAAGATTTTGTTGAAGGTTTAGCTGCGCGGATTTTACTGTCGGTTAAAGGCATTGCGGGTCACTCCGTTTATCGAACCGAATGACCCGCAATCTGACCCCTAATTTTCCGGATACGAAGAGATAACTCAAAACGCACTGGAAAGAGTTTTCATTTTAACCTACTGAATTGTCTACATATAGATATTCATAAGGAAGCATGAAAAAGGAAAGGTGGTGCCGGACTCGGAATCGATCTTTTGTTTTACTTTTATGATTTATAAGAAAAATTTTTGATGTGATTATATTTATGCCCTCATTTGTACCCTCATTCCCGATTGGTATGAATCCGAAACCCAAATCGGTGACGATAAGGGGGATACTCGCATCAGGCTGATATGTTGATACTTTATGATGGTCCTTTGTCTGGTGACGCTCCTGGTGCGTTACAGAATCCAGTAACAAACCACCAGAAGAAAAGCACCAGGAACGCCAGTATCATATTGTCCATAAGCAGGCGAACCTGGCAAGGGGTTTGTTTAATACTGCACTGGTACTGACATTTCACATATGTGCAGGCCCCTGATTACTGTCCGGATGCCAGCATTCCAGGGTAGTGACGGGCGATGATGTCATTCAGCTTATCGACCAGTTCTGGCCGCTTAAAGGTGATGTGCGCTGTCCCCTTCTGAAAGTATTTGATCGAAAACATCTCATCCTCGTAACGATTGCTGTGCCGTTAGCATGGATATGATCGGCGAGACGACGGGTGATGTCGGCACGGTTGTCGGGAACCGGTTTTCCGTCCAGAAGCATCAGCATGCGCTCAAGGTCCGACAGCCGATCACGTCGCCAGCCCCAGTTAAGTCCAAATCCCCAACGGTCATATTTCACCAGCCCTGTCACGATGATCTTTTTTCCAAACTTACACGGGCTGTTGCTCTTGTAGTCCCAGCTCAGACCCTTAAATACGTTAATCACACCCCGCTCAAACACATCACCTTTATTCAGATGCAGTTGCTCAAAAGTGCTCAGAATGTTGGCTTCGCTGACTGCAGGAATGCCATCCCCCTCAAGGTTTCTGTACCACTGATCACGCGCCTGAGCGTCCATGATGGAAAGCATCCCTGACTTTTTCATTAAATCGCGCCATATACCACGATCGAGATTACGGGTAATGGCTTTCATCGCTGTTTCTGGTTTTTCCATCAACCAGCAACCACAGCGGAATTCCTGCTTCATGGCCCAGTCCAGAGCGGTTTTACCGCCAATACTGCGGGTCAGTGTTGAAATATCGTTGAGTTGCTGAATGAGCGCTTCAATCTGTGCCAGCGCGGCATTACGTCCGGTGACGATGCGTTCAATGCTGGTCGAGCAAATCACATCGGTATGGTCGGTTAACACTTCGGATTCGGTGAAGTTAAGGTCTGACATCTTTTCTTTCCTTTATCTAAAAGCAAAGCGCCAGCCGGTAAGGGCTGGCGCTTATACGTGTGTAATGAGTATTGCCTGGTGGTTAATCAGTTCTGGTCTGTTGCAGAAGCTGGATTGAGCGGGTGCGAACATCATTTCGCACCCGCTCAATCCAGGACAACAACTTTGCTGAGTTGGTGTTGTCTTCGTCGTTGTCGAAGATGATCCTCGTACTGTTATCGATATTGTCCTGCAGCCAGCCAGACTATTGAGAGCGACTTCAGTGGTTAACTCTGGAATTAGAGTTTTTTGTGGTGATTGATGTTGTGTTACCAGTCAAATGTGGGAAAACCTGGCAGCACTTCGCCACAGGCATCAAGATGAATAATGCTGACGGAGTAACGACGCATAAGTGCTACCACCAGACGACGACAGGCTTTCGACAAACCGAGTCGTTTTAGCCGCAACACCGGAAATGACCACGCGCTCAGACGGAGCAGATAGCCGGTGCCCGAAAAATGGATCCATTCTGACTCGCTAAAGTCTTCATGCTGATGCGACTGTTTGTACAGCAGGGTGTTGTCGGCTTCGGTGATATGCGCGGTACTGCAATGGATACCGGTAAGGTGGGCGGCGGGTAGTAATGGATCTTCAACAACCCGCTTTCCGGGGGTATCAGCAATACGAAGTGAATATCCGTTGTCGCAGATCGCGTTAATAATGTCGTCCAGTTCAATGCCATCGATATCCACGATGATACGACCCATGTTGAGGGCCAGTACATTGATAGCATCGGCTTCTGCCGTCAGGGATAGTTTCATGAATGTTGCTCCTGAGCTGCATTTCCAGCGATGAGAAGAGTGATCCTTTTATACCCGTTACGTTGCATCAAACCCGTTGCCCGTCTGGCCCGGAGAATATCAATCACCCCGATAAAAGGGGACTGATGCTTAATGGAGAAACCGGGACGATCAATCCGCACCAGTTCAGATTTTTCAACGAGAAAATTGAGTGCATCTGACAGTGAGATACCGGCGTCAATATATTGCGTAATAATCTCCTCATCGGAAAATTGCGTGTCGCTAAGCGAAAGGCCGTAATGTCTTTTTAACAGATACGTAAGAAGTTGCTGCCAGATTTCAACGGGCGTCGGGCGTGACGGTGCCTTCCGCTTCGGGATGGCGGATAAGGTTTGCATAATGAAATGTTCCTGAATGAAGTCGGGTTAAAAAGAATGAAGGATTATGGGACGGGGTTACCGGGTTATGCTGTCGTCTGGTGTCGGATAAATTGCTGTATAAATGTAGCCATGTGATCCGAGGGAATCTGCTTCACAGGTCAGCCCTTTTGCATATAACGTGACACAGTGCTGATGGCAGGGATTGAGCTCACCGGAAACCAGCATTAATTCCAGCTGTTTGAGCAGTACCGGAAATGCTTGATCGAGATGGCGTAAATCCGCATCGCTGAACACACCGGCGATACTGGCCCGATCAGCCAGATAATGCAGGCGGTTGCCTTCCTGTACCAGTCGTGCGCCAAAACACGGAGTGATGCCCGGTTTCAGCCCCCACCAGGGCTCAGAGACATCATGGTTTACTGGAGGTATTGGATTCGACAATTTAGTGCTCCTTAATTAAGGTTAATTGAGCGTGACGCTACGCAATACGACATACGGGCCGTTACGATCCTGGCGGCGTTCAGCGAATACAGCCAGCACACCACTGATATCCTGCACCTCCCGGCCGGCATAGCGGCAGATACTGCCGGACCACACGTATTTCCCGGTACAGAAGCGAAACAACCGGGACTGCGGGTGTTGACGGTATATTGCCATTGCCTGACGTTTGCTGATTATTTTCATCGCTGTTTACTCCTTACAGCCAGCCGCGCTCAGCAAAAGAGACAATATCCATCCCGCCGATGATCAGATGGTCCGGCAGGCGAATGTCAACCAGTTCCAGAGCCTGTTTCAGACGTTCCGTAATCAGCCTGTCGGCTTTACTGGGTTCAGCCTCTCCCGACGGGTGGTTATGCGCAAGAATGGCTGCGGCAGCGTTATTTTTCAGGCCGGATTTAACGACCTCACGCGGATGAACGGTGACAGTGTTGATCGTCCCCAGGAACAGTGTGTCGTGGGCTATCAGTCGATTCTGGTTATCAAGCCACAGGACGGTGAAAGCTTCGCGGTCAAGTGTGGCAAGCTGCAGACGCAGCCAGTCACGAACCGCATGGCTGGAGGTAAATGACGTGCCGGGTTCACGTAGCTGGTACTCCAGCAGGGTTAAGGCTTCCCGGATAGTGTGTTGTTCTGATGACGTTAATGAGGCGGCAAATAACGGTAGCTGTTGTTCCATACCAGAGCTCTCTCAGTCAATAATACGCATAATGGCGTTGCATTCCGCGTGGTTAATCGCGTAATCGCGCAGGCGGTAATAGTGTCCGGTCATGGTATCGCATTCCGTACGGCAGGCGTGGTGGCTGTAGGCGATGAGACAGACCGCAATCCCGGCGGCTTCAGCGCTCATCTCCGCGCCGTTGCCGTTCATGGGGTTAAACAGCACCCATTTTTCATCGTCGCCTATGTCAGTGTCCGGAGCCATAAATGCCCCACCGTTGGCCAGAGTATAAAAATTCCAGATGCCGCCGTTGTAGTGCTCACAGAAACGCTCCATCCACGCAAAAACAGCCGGTTCAAGGATTATCCATTGTGGAATGCTGCCAAAGTGCTGCGGCCAGAAGGCAATGCGCTGTTCATCCGGTACAGGTGTGCAGACAATTGCGGTTGCGTGCTGTTGTTCAGTGGATGCTGAGTCGACGGTATTGTCGTCCAGGGTGAGCATGTTGTTCATTTGATTTCCTTTGTATTTTCGGATGGGTTGTTAAAACGAAGTGACGGACAGGACTGTGCGTAGCCATTCTCATCACAGCGTGAAGGCCAGGGCCCCTCAGGGATACTTACGCTGCACTGGCTGAGTTCACCGGGACGATAAAGAAGGTGAGAGTACCAGGCGCACAGGTCGTCATCAGAGATGGAGCGGCAGCCTTGCTCACTGTTCAGGGGGAACTGATGTGGCGAAACCTGAATCACGCCGCCGGGAATACACTGCATTACTTCAGACTCTCGAGCAGGCTTTCCGCCATGACCCACAGGGCTCGGTTGAGCTTCACGTCGCCGTCAATGCCTTTAACCGCACGGGTGTGGGCCCGTTTACCTTTCGTTGTTCTGCCCGGCAGACCGCCTTTAATCAGGTTTTCCTGGATACGCTGGTAGGTGGTCCACAGGTCGGAGCTTTCATCCTGCCAGCGTCGCGCAGACAGAATCTGTGCTTCCGTCACCGGCTGGTGCTCTTCCCCAAAGCGGTACGTCAGGGCGGCTTTAGCAAACGCCTGTTGTGCCGGCGGAGGAAGTAGCAGTGACTGCATGGCATCCCGCTTCTCCTCCACCCGGTCAAATATCCCCAGTACCTCATAAGCCCCTTCAATGACTTTCTCCACCACATTGCCCTTATGCGGTACGCGAACCTCACCAAAGGTTTCGCCACAGACAAGTCCGTTCTGGCAGACAAAGCGAAACAGGCCCGGCAGCATCTGGTATGAACTGGAGCCGTCGTGGCTGTTAAGCAGAATGATTTCGGGGACCTGTTTGCCGGTGATTTGCCCCTCACGCCGCAGACGCAGCATGTGCTTTGTGTGGTCGCGTTTATTCAGGTCGCGCACGCGGGTCTGGCAGGCAAAGAACGGCTGGAAGCCTTCCCGCTGCAGATTATCAAGCAGTGTGATGGTCGGGATATACGTATAACGTTCTGAGCGTGATTCGTGCTTTTCTTCACTGAATACGCTGGGAACGTAATGGGACAGTTCGTCGCGGGTCAGTGGGCGGTCGCGGCGTACGAGACTGGCCGCACCAAAACGGCTGGCTAAGCGCATGGTTAATACCTCTGATATCAGGTGAAAGGGCATAAAAGCAGAAAGGCCATGTTCCGGAAGGTGCATGGCCTGTGGGGGACTGTGTGCTGTTGAAAAATGAGCAGGACTCCGCCGCTCAGTGGCTCAGTGACTGCGGTGACTGCGGTGACACAGGGATACCGTCGCTGATGAGATAGCGGTTCAGTATCTCTCCGGCCTGCGGGGCAAAATTCCAGTCCCGCCATATCAGCATTTCGCTGCAGTCGCGGATGACCAGACGAAAATGGGTGCCCTGGTCGTCTTCGATAGTGACGTTGAGGTAGCGTGCGGCCATGGCTTCCGCCTGTGCCCGGGTGAAGGAGCCGGGTGGCAGCGATGTATTATCAGTGGTCTGCATATCTGATCCCTGATGAGAAACAAAAGAAAACGCCCCACTCAGGTGAGCAGGGCGTCGGCGGTGTGAAATACTGCTGCAGTGATCAGGGCTGGCGGGTTTGTACTGCCGGAACCGGGATATGCGTCATGGACTGAGGTTCCTGTTGTCGTGAGCGTGAATGAATTCAGAAAAAAGGCGTTACCTGTCTTTATTACGGCAGGGCATATTTCGGCAGACAGCCGCTGTCCCCGAACGCGGGAAGGACCTTCCCCGCACCGTTAAGCGTAAACACGGCTGCCTTTACGCCTTCCCCGGACACAATGACCCGCTTACCGGTGCGCAGTTTATCCCATGCCCATGCCACGTTGTCTGAGCCCACATGTGACTCGCTGTCACTGACGCTGACAGGCTTCTCATCGTCAATTTTCATGTCCAGCGACTGGCCGTTATCCATCCTGACCTGATGGCCTTTTTCGTCGGTGAAACTCAGCGTGGCCGCGCGGGAGCCGGTGTCTTCGCAGGTCAGGTAAAGCTGCGACGGTCCTTTCCCCAGAATCACAAACTCAGACACCCCCTGACTCCAGCCGCTGACCCAGACATCACGACTGCCAAAGGCCTGTGACACTGCCGGAGTCAGGGCCGATATCAGAAGAGTGGAAAGCAATATTTTCTTTTTCATGGTATTCCCTGAGGGTGATGGTTAAGACGATACGGGTCTCTCCTGAAGACGGTGAGACGCATTAAGAAAGAGGGCGGATAAGTGATACTGACCATATCACTGGCTGACGGTGAATGTACCCTGGTCGGTGAACACCCTGGCCTCAACAAAATTGCAGGCTTTACCAAAGTCGAGAGTGTGACCAAATTTCCAGAAGACACTGTCAGCGAAGGTCATTTTGCGGGGTGTGAACGGTTTATCTGTGGGCCACCAGCCATCCACGTTCCGGCCCCTGTAGGCTATTTTTCGGTGTGTCAGCATCGGGCATTTTCCCCGGTTAACATCGATTTTCTTTATCAGAACGGTGTCGGTTTTTGCTGTCACGGTGACATAGACGCAGCCATAGCACTCATGACCGGCATGGCTGACCTCCACTTTAACGGGCATATCGCTGCCGGCCAGGGAAGGAAGTGAGGTGAACAACAGACTGGCGGTCAGCGCCATAAAAAACCTTTTCATTACTTTTCTCCGGATGAAGGCATTCCTGCAATTCATCGCATTGATTTTTAATCAGTAAATGGCTGAATACAGTATCCCTGAGGGATTCTATAACCGGAAATTCATCATGAATAATGAATAAAACCGATCGGGTCGATCGACAAAATCGATCGTGACAGAGCCAGATTATTTATCGAAATGGAAGACAGGCTTATCGATGCGGAAGTCAGCCAAAGAAGAAGGACCAGACGGTTCGGGCAGCACGGGCCACGGTGTGTGTGACGGTCTGAAGTGCGTAACGTGCAGCCTGCGGCAACGGGGCCAGGTCGATGACCGCATCAATCACTTCCACCACGGCATCGCCAAAGCTGTTGCGGGCGGTACTGATAATGTCGGGGGTGTGGTACCCGCTCTGCAGGTGAGGTACCAGCGGGCTGCGGGCCTGCTTTGGGAGACGGGTAATCATCGCCTCCACCAGACGGGGAAGGTGGTACCGCCCCCTGACTGACACCGGAAGAATATCCGTCTCTGCTGTTCCCACCTGACGGGCGACGGCCTGGCGCTTCTGCGTAATATGCTCACTCTGTGATACTGAAGGCTGTGCCGACAGCCAGTTCCACTGTTCAGCCGGTTCGGTTTTATCCACCTGGTTGAGGACCCACAACACCGGTGGCAGCGGTCCGCTGTATTGTGCGAATACCCCCTGATAAAAATGCTCTTCCACCGAAAACGCCCGGTCATCGGCCTTCAGCACCCACAGCACCATATCGAGCTGTGGCATGAGTTCGCGGTACAGCTCACGGTATTCGTCGTCGCGGCTGATGCTCTCTCCCACACCGGGCAAATCCACCAGTGTCAGGTAATGACTGCCGAAGCGCAGGCGCACACGTTGTGGCTGTCGGGTGCAGGCTTCCACGGCATTCACCGCACAGACTTCACTCCGAAACAGCGCATTACACAGCGAGGATTTTCCGACGCCGGTTTTGCCCATAATGCCAATAACAGGTTCATACGTGACCAGGCGGCTGAGTTCCTGGAGAAGATGCTGCCGCAGAGCACGGGGATAGCGCCGCAGATGGCGACGGATAAGGGCATAGCCCGAAGGATGTTTCATATAAGCCTCGGCATAATAAAAGGCCATCCGGTGGGGATGGCCTGACTGAAGTAAACGGGAGGGAATTCACTGAGGTGATATATAACTGAGAAAATTTTAAAAATGCGGATATAGCATTTAATCCAGATATCAGCAGGGGCGAGCGCCCCCCGCAGATATGTTGATTCAGTTTATGGTACGCATAAAAGGAATTTTGTTGATTTTTTTTGCAATTCTTAAAAAATATTCCCTGTGAATTGCAGGTGTGTTTTTTAGTTTGTCATAACCACTCTTTTTTTTAGTCGCACTGATTTCTGTCTCCCTGTCAGCAAGACGTCGTCTGTGGGTTCTGTTGATGTTATCTTCCCTTTCTGTTCTTCTGACCAGACGGGAAAATAATGCACAGGGTTCACGGTTATCATATCCGGTAGCTGTGACGTCAGGGAACGGGTTCAGTATATCGGATATGAAAAAAGTTATTCCTCCTGGCGTGGGAGAACTTTTTTGTTCATTGATGACTACACGCTGGAAGTTGAGTAAGAAATTAAAGTCAAAACCAGAAACACCCACCAGGCATTCAATGTCTCCAGGGATGAAAGAGTACCAGACCTCAATAATTTCCCTGATGAAGTCATGACTGACGGCCCCGTCCTGAATAAAAAATAACACATGGGCGAAAGGCTCAAAATTTTCATCCAGTATGCCCAGCCTTACATGTCCGGCTATCCGGCTGTACATTGTGCGATGCTTTATTTTACTCATCATCGAGGCAAAGGCCATGTTAATCATGGTTAAGTCATCGATGATGTGTTCAAGTTTTCCATTTGTCCTGCGGTTGAGGTGAAAGCTGATTGGGATTATTGTGATTTTTCCGGATATTTTATTTTTTATTTTGTTATATTCAGTCTGGATTTTAAGTAACACATCTTCTTTATGAATAAGATTTTTCTTCAGTTCTTCTTTATATTCTGGGGTTGCTTCGTAATGAAGTTTCAAATATTTATGCGTTCCCGCGAGAGAACGGGGTGAGCCAGGGCGTAATGAATGCTCATATTTAAGAATGTCCAACAAAAGATTGCATGCGTAGCCGTCTGTTACCTGTGTTTTTCTTTTTTTAGTGGAAGCTTCATAAGGCGGTATTTTTTCACATCCTGCATCTTTAAAGCTGATGAAGCTGTATATGTCAGCCAGGTCCGCGTAACGTATGGGTTCCGATGGATACGTGGCATCTATCTCCCTTAACCTCAGAAAGTTCACTTCATAAAAATCATTCAGTCCGTCCCTTCTCATTCTGCTCTCCCGAATACTGGTTCTGTTTTTATACCTCCGAATTATATTGTATAAAGCTCTGAATTAAGAGCGATTGGATCACAAATCCGGCATGGTAAAACATAGCCTTTTAAGCATTATTCAGAGCTTATGATTGTATTTTAATTCATTGTATTCATTGCATTATGCGTCATAGATTGTCATTTTTTTTGCGTTCGTTTTTTTTGGTTGTTTCAGATTGTTATGGCATGGTTTTAAGGTGAAAACGATTCTGACTGTCTTTTCAGGCGGCTGAGCGTGTTCTGTTACTGCTGGTCAGCGTCTTACGGGGAGGCTGTTTTTCCGACTGTGTTTACCTGGTCAGGGGATATCTTATCCTGTCAGCCAGTGCAGAGCATTCTGTGCTCTTATGGTTATCTCCGGGGAGAATGCGGTTTTTCCCTCGAAAATAAATACGTCAGACCGTCATAAACTTGCTTTTTTTCATGTTTTTCCGGGCCGCTCATGGAATATTTTTCCGGAGTAACCAATAATTACTCTCTTACTTCTACGTTTTTTGTGCCTGAAAATACCGGGGGCGTAATCAGGAAAGAAACCCCGTATCGGTATAAATAACGGAAAAATACTATTGCAGTAAATATTACAGTGGCAGGGTGACCCGTTCCGGGAGTCAAACAGTGTGCGTATACAAATCTTTCATGAACACATGCCTGTACAGGTATCAAGTCCGGAAGACAGAAATGGTGGCTGATATCATTTGAACACCAGGGTGTGAATAACTTAAACCTGCGTGATGTGTGTATTCTCTGGAGGTGACTGACTGTGTGAAATGAAACATTAAGGTTATTAGTGTTATTTTATAAAAGATGTGTTATTTATCCAACTGCTTACACCTTTGTATCCATGAATACTGACTCTTCAGTAAGTACAGTATTCCTTCGTCTACCGGGTGATGATTTCTTTTCAGACATCCCGGTACGTTCAATGATTACTAACATCATTGTTTATTCTTTGCCGTAAATCATAATGATTGTCAGACTTTTCTGTGTGATGAACATCCATTCCATTGCACGATAAGAAATTACTGTTACAGCACGTGTGAAAAATGATACTCAAGAAACATACTTTAATGGCTGAAAGCCTGAATCGGTATTCTGCATAAAAAATTAATCTCTCCCGTAATCTCATGACCAATAACTGTTATGGGATATTTATCATGGAATACGTAATCAACTCAAACCACAAACCAGACTGTTCTCTTCAGTCAGTATTATTTAACCATCAGGACCGGTTATTTGACTGTCATTCGAAATTACTCCTGCTTCGGGTGGATTTTGCATACAGGAAAAACTCTGATTCATACGCGTATGGTGATATTCATCAACTGGTGGCTGAGATGACATGGCTGACTGAGCAATGCGCAGAGATATCTGGTCTGGAGGGATATGCCTGGGTAATGGAATATGGGGGAGATCACCGTTACCACATTCATGCGGCGTTTTATATCAATGGTCAGAGCCACCGGAAGGCCTGGTGCTTCTGGAAATCCATCCAGTTGCTGTGGGAGGACATTACGGACGGAGAAGGCTACGCGCACCGGTGTGAGCCTAAGGGACATTACCGGGTGCGAGGTGAACGAGTAATCAACTTTTCAGATCGCAGAGGAAGGGAAGGTATGCAGTACATCCTGAGCTATCTGGGTAAACAGTCGCAGCGTACAGAGCGCCGGATTTACAGAGTCAGCGCAGTCCCGGTAGTGTCCGTAACAGGCAGACCCCGGAGTCGCGTTATCGGCTAAAAAATTACGCCAGTGCGTCATCGTTTGAAGAAGTCTGCACCATTCGAATACCTGGCTTCTTCTCCCTTATCACCAACGGAGAAAAAACGATGACCACACCAACCAGCCTGCTTAACGATAAGTTTGTCGATATGGCATTCATTACACAGCTCACCGGCTTAACCGACAAATGGTTCTACAAATTGATTTCATTGGGTGAATTCCCAAAACCCATTAAGCTTGGGCGTAGCTCCCGCTGGCTTGAAAGCGAAGTGGAAGCCTGGCTACAGCAGCGTATCACCGACTCCAGAGGCTGACTGAATCGCCACGGGTTTAACAGACACCTCAGAGTCATTTAAGATGGCTTAAAGAGAGGTGCCCATGAGCGGTAAGCGTTATCCCGAAGAGTTTAAAATTGAAGCAGTCAAACAGGTTGTTGATCGCGGTTATTCTGTTGCCAGCGTTGCAACACGTCTCGATATCACCACCCACAGCCTTTACGCCTGGATAAAGAAGTACGGTCCAGATTCTTCCACTAATAAAGAAGAGTCAGATGCTCAGGCCGAGATCCGCCGTCTCCAGAAAGAGCTGAAGCGGGTTACCGACGAACGGGACATATTAAAAAAAGCCGCTGTAGATTCAATTGGTCAGCGCAACAGTTATGTGAAAACATGAGGTTGCGGAGGATCTTTGGATGAGACGGACATTTACAGCAAAGGAAAAAGCATCTGTTTTTGAACTGTGGAAGAACGGA
>Ga0129314_1000081_pt1 | contig 120557 bp, 103 predicted proteins | sample O1111metagenome_FD_94431 | JGI IMG/M metagenome (GOLD analysis project Ga0129314, IMG submission 94431) | Orangutan individual fecal microbial communities from fecal samples from Wisconsin, USA - O1111 metagenome | ecosystem: Host-associated > Mammals > Digestive system > Large intestine >...
CACACTGCAACGATCCTGGCATTTTTAATTTTTTCCATCTGGGGAATATAGACGGTTTCCGCAATATTCCCGCAGCCCACAACACCAATTTTCCAAATTTTCATATCAATCTCCTAAGCATTAAGTTTTACCATTGCCTCCTGTCAGGCTGTTACCCTGCCCTTTTGCAGCTGAAGCTTATTGTTATGATCCGCCCGTGTGGATATGCACATAAACACCAGTACGATCATGGAAATGATGACCTGCGTAAAGGTACTCTTGATGCCCAGGAGAATGATCAGCAGCTTCACCATCTGAAGGGTTACACTTCCGAAATAGATGCCAATAAACTGATTGGTGGCCGCTCCAAGGGCCTGGCCGATAAATACACACATCATTGCATCAAAGCAAGTGCCCATTGTACTCATGGGAGAGGATGATGCCTTCCACACCCCGGTTCTTGCAAGTGTCGCAAATGCATAGAGCCCGGCAAATGTGCTTGCAATCACAAGAACCCTGAATTTCACCTTATATATGTCGATCCCTTCCTGGGCTGCGATCGCAGCACCGTTGCCCACTGCACGGACATGGTAACCAAACGGTCTTGCATAGAATAAAAATATGGAAAAAGCAAGCGCCGCTGCCCCAAAGCCAAGCATAGGAAGAGCCTCTGTCAGTGCAACATACTCCCCCGTAATAAACACACCAGCTCCGTTAAAAATAATTGCCGAAAGACTTTCCATGAGATAAACCATGCCAAGGGAGATGATCAGAGTAGGGATTTTAAGCAGGTAATACAATGTCCCTGTGATGCACCCGCAGAGAAGGCCCACCCCTGTACAGAGCACAAGCATCCCCACCGGACCCAGCCCCAGCATGGATGCAATGTTTCCTCCTACGATCGCCGAGATCATCGCAGCCGCACCCACTGAAAAATCCCAATTTCCTATTTTCATATTAAAACTGACTCCCCATGCCAGGATTGCCGCAGGCACGGACTGGTAGATCATATTCTGCAGCGTGCGCATGCCTATATTCTCCGGGAATACCAGTTTCATCACAACCATCAAAATCACCGGCAGGGACATAGTTTTTAGTGCTGCAATTATATTTTTTGCAACCTTATTCATACCAAACTCCTTTTTATATCCGAAGCAGCGGTTCGCCTGCTGCTCCGGTTGCTGATCATTGGAGCGCTTACTGCGCATAAGCCGCCTGTTTCTGAATCCACTCCATGGAATAAGCATCCATCATTTCCTGAAGGGACTGGGCATCTAAACTTTGGTTATTGGATCTCACTAAGGTATTCAGATAATCAGCCGTATAAATGTCGCCTACACGGGATAAGTCTGAGCCGAAATACGTCTCAAATGTCTTACACTCCTCTGCGCTTGTGAGGAAAATGTATTTCTGCCTGCAAGAAATATAGGAATCGGACAGCGGTGTTCCTGCAACTGCATTGTAACACATTGCCAGACTGTAGAGCGCGTCCGGAGCCATGCCTCCGCAGGCCACAGCCAGCGTGCCATTGTTAAAGGCTTCTTCCATCCCTGTAAAAAAGTCTCTTGTCACCAGTTTAACATTTGTACTTGTAAGAAGCTGTACGGTAGCCTCCGCCATTCCCTGTGAACCGGAACCTGAAAGGATCATATCCATGTTTGGATAGGCATCCAGAAAATTCTCAATATTGGAAATCGTCACATTGGCATCACCTGTATCGGAGATCGTGTATTCAGCCAGTTTATTTATGCCATATGCTTCCATACCGTCATTAAAGCCCGCAGTGACCTGTTTCTCATAGGGAACCGTGGGAGAGTTGTACCCGACCCCTGCATTTGTGCACCCTGCATCTGCTGCAATCTTTACCATTTCCTTTGCCGCATCATAGTCAGCTTCAAATGTCATTCCCACAAAATAGGGATTTGATGTGACCTGCCGGCGGATACTCTCATCAATAATATCCCTAAAGCAGAGCGAAAAGTACACGCCCGCCTTTTCACACATCTCAGAAGTCTTTTGCGTAACAGTATCAGCCAGCGGAATGATCACGATCCCATCCACGCCTCCCGAAATCAGATTCTGCACCGAGTTGAGCTGTGTATCATTGTCAAGGCCGCCAATCTCCCATTTCACATTTAATCCCCATGTTTTGGCAGCTTCATTTACCAACGCATAAACCACGGAACCCAAGGCATCTGTCTTGCTGTAAAATACAACGCCTATGGTCTTATCTCCCCCATTGTTCATGTCCTCTGTATCTTCTGCCTTTTGCGTATCTGCATCCACCGGCTGCCCGGTTGTGCCGGCTGCGCCGGAACACCCTCCAAGCATAAGAACTGCCGCCATGGAAAGTGCAAGTATGATCAATAATGCTTTCTTCATCCCTGTTCTCCTTTTAATTTGATTGTCAGATGGCTTTACGTTTTTTTCACAATCCCTTTATCTGCCATCAGATAGCGATCGCACTGCTGTTTCTGTCATAAGTAAAATATACAAACAGAATAAACACCGCTCCCTTTACAATATTTACCAGATCCGGATTTACTCCCCAGATGGACAGTCCGTTACTCAGCATATAGAAGGAAAATGCCCCAAGTAAAACACTGTAAAGTCTCAGTCTGGTGCCCCCTGACAAGGGGATTCCTCCAAGCACCACTGCGATCAGGGTATTGGTCTCCAGGTTCTGCCCGCAGGTAGAAGATACACCGCCGGAACGGATCAAGGTAAGGAACGCACATACTCCAATGCACAGCCCGCTCATAACAAATGCATATGTCTTGTATCTTTCCACCGGTACACCGCTGAGCAATGCGGCCTCTCCATTGGAACCAATGGCCTTGTTGTATTGCCCGATTTTTGTGTGTTCCATCAGAATATACCCGGCAGTAAACACAAGCATGACCACCAGCGCATAGAACCATGCCGTATTCAATTTAAAAAAAGATGCCGGGGCATTCATGATAATGACTGCCGAAAGTGTCTGGGTCAGACCCTTGCCGAGAATCATAACGCACATCCCCACCACAAAAGCCGGCACATGCATCTGTGTATGTACAAATGCGCTGACAAGACTTAAAGCAACGCCCGTGACCATCCCAACCGGAAGAACTAAAAACGGCGAAATCCTTCCTGCCAAAGCTGCTGCCATGCAGCTGATAGCTGTTGCGCCTCCCAGAGAAAAGTCAAGGTTGCCATGGGCCATTACAAAGGCAGCCCCAACACTTGCCACGATCACAAGTGCAGCCTGTATGACCAATGTCTCAATGTTGGAAAGTGTCAGGAACCTTCCTCCCGTGGTCAGGCTGAACAGCAAAAATATAATGATGAACCCCATAAAAGGGACTGCTGATCTTATATCAAATTTCTTTATCTCTCTTTTTTTATTCATATCATCACCTTGATAATCTTATTCTCTGTAAGCCCCTCCGAGCGGCTGTACTCACCGGATACCCGCCCGTCTTTCATGATCAGGACCCGGTCAGCCATTCCCAAGACCTCCGGCATCTCCTCGGAGATCATGATCATGGATTTTCCGCTGTCTTTTAATTCTGTCATCAGATCATAAATTGCAGCCTTGACCCCAATATCAATTCCCCGGGTAGGGCAGTCCATGATAAAGATGTTGGAATTATTGGCGATCCACTTTGCAACCACCACCTTCTGCTTGTTTCCTCCTGAGAGTTCTTTGGTCAGCTGTGTCACTCCGCTCATTTTCACGGAAAGCTTTTGCGCCATTTCCTCTGCCAGCCGCCTTGCCTTCTTTTTTCTGATCAGTCCATGTACCTTCAGATTGTCCAGGGATGGAAGGACAATATTATCTTCAATACTGGCCCCCAGGAACATGGACTCCCTGTCCCTGTCTTTGGGCATATAACCGATACCGTTCTCAATGGCTTTAGCAGTATTGTCAACGACAACCCTTTTATCAGGAAGTACCACTTCCCCCCGGTCCAGTTTCATACCTCCAAACAGACCTTTGGCCAGATCATGCATTCCGCAGTCCGTCAGCCCGCAGATGCCAAGGATCTCACCTTCGTAAAGCTGAAAGCTGATGTCCCTGAATTTTTCGCCGTAGGATATATGTTTTGCCTCCAGGACCACCCGGTCTCCATGGCTTTCCTCCCGGGCCTCACGGTAATAATGATCCGTCAGGTCCCGCCCTATCATCAGTGTTCTCATCTTGTCAACATGGATGTCTTCTCCCCTCAGTGTATCCACATACTGTCCGTCCCGCAGAATCGTCACACTGTCACACAAAAGCACCAGTTCGTCCAGATCATGGGAGATAAAGATAACCCCTCTTCCCTCTTTGCTGCTGTTGCGTATGATCTCATAAATCTGATCCCTTCCCTTCTGGGACAGCGCGGTGGTGGTCTCATCCACGATCAGAAGATCGGGATTCGTGCCTAAAGCAGTAGCCACTTCGATCAGTTTCCGTTCCTCAAAGGAATATGCCTCCACCAGATCTCCTGCTTTGATATCCGTGATCCCCATATCCCCAAGAGTTCTCTGGGCCTGGGCAGTCATGGCTTTCACGTTGACCATGCCCGCCTTGCCAAAGGAAGCCTCTTTTCCCAAAAACATATTTTCAGCAACAGTCAATCCGTTTATGGTACCGGATTCCTGCACCAGGATGCTGATCCCCTTATTTCTGGAATCCAACAGCGATGACGGTTTATGTATTTCATCCTTGTACCACATCTGACCGGAGTCCGGCTTATTAACTCCGGTTATCATAGAAACCAAGGTGGATTTACCGGATCCGTTTTCCCCTATAAGGCCCCGAACTTCCCCTCTTTTCACTTCAAGATCAACATTTACCAGGGCCTTTGTGGAACCGAAGGTTTTACTGATACCTTCAACTTTTACTAATATTTCTGGATTATTATCTTTCATGGATCACCATACTCCTTTGAATGAACAAAAACCGTCCTCTGCCATAACTGTGGTCCCGTTGATCGCAGACGCTTCGTCAAGTGAAAGCAAATGGAATACCCCTGCGATTTCGTCCGGCTCCTCCACTCTGTGCTTCATATGAAGGGTACTTGCCTCTTCCTCTATAGAAGGGTCCATAAGCCTTGTCCTGACCGTTGCCGGTGCCACTGCCACGCATCGGATCCCATCGGGTGCCAGTTCTTTTGCAAAGACTTTTGTAATAAGATTCACGCCTGCCTTTGCCCCATGATATCCCACACTGACATTGGATGCCAGAAAACCACAGATGGAACTGGTGTTTAAAATCACTCCCTTCCCCCTTTCCTTCATATATCTTCCCGCATAGACCGACATATAGATTGTTCCCATCAGATCCACCTGAATGACATGATTGACCTTTTGCAGGTCCGCCTCCAACGGTGTTTTCAATTCTCCTACAATGCCGGCAATATTGCAAAGAACATCCACTGCCCCATAGGTCCCTACCGTCTGGTCAACCACATCCTTACAGCTTTTCTCATCCGCTACATCCAATCTAAAATAAGTAACTTCTCCCAGCGGTTTCAGTTCATCCATGGCGCGCCCCACGGTCTCTTCCTCATCAATACTGGCGACAACAACTTTATTTCCATGTTTCAGGAATATTTTCGCGGTTTCCAGCCCGATTCCGCTTGTACCGCCTGTGATCAATACACATCTGTCTTCTTTCATTCCGCCTTCTCCATCTGCCCCTTACCTTACTCTGCTTCTCTGATCTTGTCCCAATCCTCGCCTTCATCTGCTTCCAGCAGTTCTACAATGGTCTTAATCTCAGAGCGGACATCCATATACGCATACTGTCCGTCTTTTGGTGAATCAGGCCAGGTGCCATATTGTATCAATCCTGCATTGCTTCTCCCTTCCATGTCTTTTATCGCCTCTTTGATATCATTTGTCTTAAAGGCAAGGTGGTGAAGCCCCTCACCGTCCCTCTCCAAACATTCTTTCCAAACCGAATCCCCTTCTCCATAGGGTGATACCAGTTCGATCTGGATATTATCCAAGTTAAACAGTGCCTGATAGCAGCGCCCGTAACAGGGTTTTCCCCAAAGTTCCTGCCTTGTAACTTCATAAGATTCCGTGACGCCTATATAATCCGCTTTCACTCCCAAAAACCGTTCAAATGCAGCTGCGCTTTTTTCCAGATCCCTTACAAGAATTCCAATCTGCCTCACCTGTTTTGTTCTTACCTTTGCCATCTTTATCCTCCTTTAATGTCCTCCTGATCAGCCAGGAAACGTCCTTACATATCTTCTTATTCCACCAGGAAATGTCTTTGCATATCTTCTTATTCCACCAGGGAACGCTCTGCATCTGCCCGCATCCCACCGCCAAAGGTTTTGGAGTAATAACCGGCCTTTAACGGTTCAAATACAAATTCCGTGGTCATCCCATAAACCTTGCCGTCCCTGGATGACTGATCCATCCCCAAAAGTATTTCCAGGGTGTGAAGTGCAAATTCCTTACTGCACCTGTTCCCCCTTCCCATACGTATGGCCCAGGCCATTTCCGCCGCTCCTACGCCGCGATGTCCATATGTGCGCTCAAAGTCAGTGGGATCATCCAAAACCGGGCTTCCATCATATCCATGTGTAAACGGCAGTTCACACGGTTCCCCTATCTCCCGGATCAGCTTTACCTCCCCGGAAAACGTATTGGGATCTCCCAGCTGCAAGATTCCCTCTGTCCCGTAAATGCGGATCATAGGCATTTCCTTATTAATGCTCAATCCATTCAGATGCAGCATCCCCAGAACCCCATTTCTGAACTTCAGTGCTCCTGTCATAAGATTGCTGCCTTCCAATTGCCAGCTCTCCCTGTTATCCATAAAAAGAAGCTCCTTTTCATGCAGGGGTGCCGGAGCTGAAAATCCGGCAACACTCTCAACCGGGCCCAGCAGGCTCAGCAGGGCCGCCACATAATATACGCCCACATCCATGGGAAATGCTCCTCCTGGCCCATTCTGAATAAACCGGAATGTCTCTGAAAGCAGAGGCTGGTTTCTGTTAATGCTTGCCAAACAGGAGGTCACCGTTCCAATAAGACCTGCATCTATGGCCTTTCTCGCTGTTTGAAGTCCTGCCCCTAAAACCGTATCCGGCGCAGCTCCCAGATAAAGCCCCTTTTTATCAGCCAGATCCACAAGTTCTCTTCCTTCATCCAAAGTAACCGCAATGGTCTTTTCCGTAAAAACATGCTTGCCCGCTTTTAACATCTCTTTGATCACACTGTAATGTGCACTGGGTCCCGTCAGGTTTACAACCAGTTCAATTTCATCGGAAGCCGCCAGTTCCTCCATGGTCATCACCTTGGGAACAGCGTAAATCTCTGCCTTTTCCGCTGCGCTTTCTGATCTGACATCACAAACAGCAGTCAGGTCAATGATGTGGAACAGGTTCTTCAGATTCCGGATATAAATATTGCTGATCATTCCACAGCCGATCACGGCTGTTTTTACAGGTTTTATATGATCCATATGTTTCACCTTTCTTTATCTATATATGTCCCAATTTTACTGCTTTTATGATACACATGTCCCGTTTAAGGCAAAAAAAATCCCTTGCTTAAGAATGTTTTCATCTCTTAAGTCTATTCCCGCTCCGGCTTTAATGCTGCCAGCAGAAGTTCCGTCTGCAGGTCCAGCATTTCCCGTCCATAGCCCAGTTCATTCCTGTAAACGCTTTCTCTGGGAAGGATCCGCTGAGCCATGGCAATACATGCGTTGATCAATGTATATAGTGTCAGTTCCGAATCCTTTAACGGGCGGATGCTTCCATCTTCGATCCCAATCCGGATGCTGTTTAACATCTCTTCCCTTCCCCTGGTGGACATGATTTCCTTTTCAAATTGTACAGCCTCTTTTGTAACCGGAATGAATCGTGGGAAAAAGTAATCGAAATCACGCATGAAAATGATTTCATCCACATTATTCATCATAAATGCCACCTGTGCCTTCAGCTGCCACACAAGCGCCTCATATCCATTCCTGAAGGTCATTCTCGGGGGAATGATCGCTGCTTCCATGATCCTCATAACAGACTCGCTTGTCAGACTGAATAAAATTGCTTCCTTTGAAGAAAAATGCCGATATAAAGTACTCCGGCTGCACCCCAGTTCCTTGCAGATATCATTCATCTCAATATTCACGATCCCGCTTTGTCCAAACAGCCTTCTGGCAATGGTCAGTATTTTTTCATCTGTCTCTTTAAATTTATCTGTTACGCTTCCATTTTTCATATCATCACTCTTCATTCCAAATTTAGTAGATTCCTTTAAAAGCAGTGTATCCGTCATCCATCATCAAAACCGATCCATTCACCGCAGACGCCTCCTCAGTAGTCATAAGGTAAATGGCATCCGCCGCCTCTTGGTCCCGGAGCAGGCGCTGTTTCATATGCAGTCTGCATCCTTTCCTCTCCCATTCCGGGGAATTCATCCCTGCCTTAACGCCTCCCGGCGCAATGGCGATACACCTGACGCCAAAGGGCGATACCGCTCTAGCCAATACCTTGGTCGCCATATCCACCGCGCTTTTTGAGCAGTGGTATCCGTAATCATCCGCCGTGACCATGGTTCCGCTAATGGAGCTGATATTGATGATCGTTCCTGATCCCTGTTCCTTCATATGGCCGGCCACAATAGTGGCCATACGGACTGTTCCCATTAAATTGATCTCCATGGTCCTCTTAAAATCTCTGAAATCCGTATCCAGCGGAAGGCTTGGTTTCCCCCTCACACCGGCTGCGTTGACAAGAACATCCACTCTTTTATATCTATTTATAACATTATTTACCAGATGGATGCAACTCTTTTCATCTGCCACATCCAGATAATGGTACTCCGCCTCTCCTATTGTCTTTAATTCCGACATGGCCCGCTGGACAATCTCCCGTGAATCCAGGCTTGCCGCAATTACTATTGCCTGTTCCTGAAGGAATCTCTTTGCAGACGCCAGCCCGATCCCTCTGGTGCCGCCCGTGATCATAACCACTTTTTTCATATTATTTACTTGAATTCCCCCTCTATGAACGGACCGTATTCATAGAAGAATTTATTGAATCTCCATGCTCCGTTTTCCCTGCGGGCCTGAATGCGCCAGCGTGATCCCACAATGTCCAGTTTTTCTGTTTCCTTTGAAATAGTATAGGGAGGATTGATCATGGTATTATCCATATGATACATGACAATGTCAGCTGTATCCCCATGGACATCAATGGATTTTACTCTCCCCATATGCAGGCAGCGCCTGGAACCGGATTTGTTGATCTTTAGTACATTTGTGATCCCCCGTTTATCATGAATGCCAAGAGGCGGAAGATAAGCGACAACATCATCAGTCCATACATCCTGAAAGAAACCAAAGCTGTCCGTGTCAATGGCAAAGCAATACTTAAAGAAAAGCTCCTCGATCTGTTCTTCATCCGTACCCACGTTATCCCTGTTCCGGATCACATTCCACGGGGCATCGTACTCTGCACAGATCGCATTTAATCTTGTCCCAAAATAAAATCCGTTCTTATCAATGATCGGAGCCCAGTTTTCCACAAAGGACAGATCCCCCGTCCCCTTTACCGTGATAAAGGATCCGCTCTCATCCCTTGTAAGAATGTTTGCGTCATCTGTGAGAAGATCAAAGCGGATGCTCTGCATCTGCCAGCCCTTCTCCGTCTTGATCCAGCTGTTGGCAAACAAGCCGTTAAAACAATAGTGTGCATACTCAGCACCGGAGCTGTCGGACATCAAGGCGGCCATACCCGCTGACTGCTGCGCCCTGTTCCCCTCAATGAGGCAAACGTAGTTGTTGATCAAAAATCTGGAGTAGGTTGTCTTTCTCGTCCTAACCTTCAGATTATTTTTCAGAAGATCCCGGCTGCAGGACTCACCAAACATACTGAAATTAGCATATGTATCAACCGCAACCACATCATCCATTCCATCCACATTGTTGGTTTCCCATGCCTTGATAAATTTTGAAAATGCCTCCTTGATCTCTGTATAATCGCTTTTTTTCTCCACTGCCTTCTTTACCTCGCTCATTATATCCTCCTCTTTTTCATTGAACCTCTGCGGGACATATGTCTCATTTGTATTTTTATCATACATCCTGTTTTATCTGCTGTCAATTATAACTATTACACAATTATTTTTGTATATATTTCATATATAACTTTATGTATATCAGCATTTTTTACGTTTTATTTTGATTCTATTTTTTACACAAATAAAACACGTGTCCCTTTTTATGCTATGTGTTTTGTTTCACCCGTGTTCATTGGGATCATATAGGCGGGCACAGTATTTTAAACAAATCTTAGTTCAGAGACAGAAGCAGGCTGGTTGTCGGGTAATTTCCAAAGGATTTTATGATCGAGGAAAATTAAAGAAGGGAAACAGCATGTTTAACTTTGAAGATTTTCAGATCCATATTCATGCACAGCACACAAAACGATCTTCCGGGCTTTCTCTTACGCTAAAGCCCGGAACACCGCATGATTCAAGCTTTTATACAATCTTCTGATCACAGGATATCAGTCTTTTAACCGCCTCGTCAATGATCCCCATCTCATCCGCAGTGAGCTCCCAATCAAAGGTAGAGCAGTTCTCCCATGCCTGCTGCGGGTCCCTGACTCCGCAGATTGCCGTGGACACATAGCTCTTTTGGGTGCTCCAGTTAATGGCGATCTGCGCCAGCGGTTTCTGCCGGGCCAGGGCAATCTGGTCCAGAACCGTTAAGAGTTCCATGATCCTGGAAAACTTTGGATCCCTGAAATAGTCGTAAAATGTATATCTAAAGTCATTTTCCTCCCAGTCAGGCAGCTCACGGACAGCTCCTGTAAGAATCCCGGCTCCCAGGGAACCATAGGTCATGGTGCCGATCCCCTGTTCCTCACACCACATGAGCAGATTCTTCTGGCTCTCCTCCACCATGCTGTACGGGGGCTGGAGAAAATCGATCCAGACCACCTTTGGGGCCGCTTCTATATAGATATCTATATGATCTGTCTTGAGACGCCTTAAGGAATCATCACACTCCCTGATGGCATTTTCATAGGAGCCGTTGTTGATGATCGCCCCGTTCTCATCATTGCTGATGCTGAATTTTGTTGCAAGAAACACCTTGTCACGGTAGCCGTCCTCCAGGGCTTTTCCCACCACCTCCTCGGAGTGTCCGTTGCCGTAAACAGGGGCCGTATCCACCAGATTCACACCTTCATCGATCATAGCCCGTATGGCTTTGATGGAATCCTTCTTATTCACATCCCCCCCACTTTTGCCCTCCGATCGCCCAGGTTCCCACTGCCAGTGCCGACAGATCGATCCCCGCATTTTTTATATGTTTATATCTCATAGTCCTTTCTCTCCTTTCCCCTGTCTCATTCCTGCAGTGTCTCTCCAATATCCCTGATCGCCTGGTGGAATTCCTTTGACTCCGTTACGATACAGATGGGCTTTCTGAAATCAACCGCATACATTTTTACGCCATACGCCAACGGTAATGAGCAGAACAACGAGTCCAATTACTCCGGATATCACACCCTTACTAGCCATTCCCCATTCAGGGAGCAGGCACATACACATTCCCAGTGCAAAAAACACTGCGCCAATGGTTCCGAGAATCAATGCAACAAAATCACTTTTTTCATCCTTCTTTCCCTCCAATTATGTATCTGATTAAGAGTTACTCCTGTAAAAAATACTTCAAATCCGAATTTCAGAGCCTTTTTCCGTATGCTCCTCTTACCTCTGGGATTTCCTTTCTGTCTGCTCCGCTGCCAGCCGCTTTTTGGCATCTTCCACGGATTCTCCCTCTTTGGTCAAAAACTGGTCCACGAACCCGGACTCAATCTTCTTATAACCGCCGACAACTGTTTCTTCAATTTTCTTGTAGCCGCCGACAACCTCCTCTGCAATCTTTTGATTTGCTTTTACCAATTTACTCTTTGCCATACGTTTTCTCCTTCTTTCCTAATGCGATATAAAAATGCTTTATTTGATGTTTATATTGTACCTTTGGTTTGTTTGTGTTTTACTTGAATTATGTTTGAAAAATATTAAAAAATATACTGACAGCGCGCCGCATACGTCAGAACTGATAAAGAAAAAGAAAATCGACCGCTTTCCGATACAATGTATCAAGAAACAGATCAGGACGCAGATGGCTCCGTAGATAGGCACCCAAGGCCCGTGCACCCCCCTCGGAATCCAAGTATTACCTGTATCACAGACCGCCGTGGTGTGTACCGTCCAGTACACCGCCACCTGCCGCATTGATAAGAAACTGTTTCTTTTTCTCCATGTAAACTCCTTCTAAGTACAAACTGCCGTTTATATATTGCAGAATCCCCTACACAACGTGATATCTGACCTGAGCCAGATACGGACTTTTCTCCAGTTCCAACCGGAAATGATTGGGCAGATACAGGGCAGCCGGTTTTTTGAGCGCGATTTCATCCGAACTCTTCAACAAATCAGCCACAAACTGGGAACAAAAGTAATGGTTTTTCCAACATAAAGGAATATGCAGAAGGCAGAAGAACAGTCCCAGCCGTGTATATTCCAGGCTTTCGGTATGCTCTTTAAAAAACTGCAGCCGCTTCTGAATCCGTTCATAGGCCGCCAGGGAAACCGTAAGCTCATAGCACATACTTTTTGAAACGCCCCGCCGTCTGTGCTTTTCAATCGTCTCCACACAAAATCCCTTGTAATTGAAGCTATAATAACAGTTGTCATCTTCCTCCTCTAAGGATATGGAAGCATGAGTATAGCCTCTGCCTCCAACATAATATAGAAACGAAGAAATACAATCAGAATATTTTGTCAATAAAACCCGAATTGTTTTGGTCTGAGTATCCGCCTGCTGCTTCACCATACAAAACCTCCTTTGAAACCTGATAAGGAAAGTTTAGCATACCAGTATTAGGGATTTGTCTGGTTTTTGTTTGAAAAAAATTAACTGTTCAGGACGGCCCATCTTCTTGACCGGAAAAGCAGGTCAAGAAGCATCGGATGTCCATCCGATGGGAAAATGGATGCAAAAACGGTCTTATAAGCAAGCTTAACGCCCACTTTTGCACCCATTTTCCCGCCGTCCTGAACTGTTTGAAAAAAGTTAATAAAAAAAGAGCCTTGAATCTACCAAAGCTCCTCATTCAACTTCCAGCTGCAGCCTCTTTGTCTGCCTGCCTGCAGAAACTATCATATAAATTCCAACAAAGGATACGATAGCGCAGACCGCCGTACCTGAAATTCCGTTCATCATCTTAGGCTCCAGCTCTCCCTCGCCAAAAGACACCAGCATCGCTGTCTGTAAGGATAACATGGACACCAGCGCGTCCACATAGCCGATATTACGGACAGCCACCAGAAGCGGCGATTTTAATCGTTTGGCCTTTACCATATGAATGACCGACATGATGATTTTATAAAAGGTGTAAGCCCCAACTGCCAGGACCAGGGTTCCCGGATAGCTTTTTCCGCCCTCGTTATGCACCAGCAGAACCACTGCTCCGTCTAACACAACCGAATTCATGAGCAATAACATTCCAATATTCCGGTATATTCTAATCTCCCGCAATTTTAAGGTTCTGTCAATCTGTCGGTCAGATACCTTCCAACCGTACCGCACCAGACCAAACCGCATCACGCTCAAAACCAGATAATAAGCGGCGAGGGTTCCAAGCCATGCCGACTGCCGGAACCAGCCATAGATGCCATTGCTCACCGCATAAAAAATATTAACCAGAAAAGAAAAAGATGTAAACAGAACGGTACGGTACTGATAATCCTGATGAATCCGATCCGCCAGAGCATACCTTGCTCTCAAATCCCTGACCGTCTTTTTTATTCCAACCGTCAGATCATAACACAGATAATAGCTGGAAAATAATAACCCACAGGCGGCCGCCACATAGACCGCTATATCCACTGCATCTCCCAGGCGGCTCTCCATTGTCTCCATAAGCGAAACGATACTACAAAGCACCGTAACGCAGTACAGCAGCAATCGGAATCCTACCGCAAGTTTCGGCGGTTTAAACTTTTTCTTACCGTTTTTTGCCAAATTTGATTTCAAATTCCGCCCCCCCCCCCCTACAGATATTTGCGGCTGCACTGTTTTCATCGCACCGTTACTTTTACACAGCCGCTTCCGCCTTTTGTCCCCGCCTGTAAAGCATCGCGATAAACAACACACCAAGTACATCCGTAATTGCCTGGGCTCCATAGATTGCCAGAACACTGTAAACCGGTTTTACCACTGCTGGAAGGATTAAAAGGAACGGCACATACAGACATTTAGTGAATGCCGATACAATAAGAGACTGTTTTTTCATTCCCCTGGCAATAAAAGACTGGATCAGTGTAGACTGCACTCCGGCAAATATCATGCCTAAGACATAGACCCGGATCAGATTCTTAGAAACCTCAATGACATCTTTGCTCCCGGTAAACATCTGGGAAAAGGTTCCCGGCGCCACCATCATAAACAGCCACAAAACCGCGGCATAAGCGGTCGTAATAACGATAGAGCACACAACCGCCTGATGGACCCGCTCTTTCTTTCCCGCCCCGTAATTATAGCTGATAACCGGCTGCAGGCCCTGGCAGAACCCGTTGATTGGCTGCCGGATAAAGGATGAAGTCGCCGTGACAATCGTTCCTACGGAAATGGCAAGGGTCGCGCCGTCCACTGCATATCCGGCCAGCGCTGCTGCACCATATTTTTTGAGAGAGAAATTCAGCAGAATATTGACGATACTTTCCGCTCCCGTCGTGATAAAGTTGGAAATCCCCAGTGTCACAATACTTCCCAGCGTCTTTCTATCCGGAATAAGATTGGATTTTCTGATCCGGATCAGTGAATGGGAGGATGCCAGATACCCGATCACCCAGACTGCCGATATCACCTGTCCGATCACCGTTGCCCAGGCAGCTCCTGCCACTCCCATATTAAGGCCGAGTATAAAAACAGCATCCAGCACAAGATTGATTACCGCGCCTATCATGACGGAAATCATGCCGACCAAAGTTTTCCCCTGGGTATTGATAAAAATATTCATGCCGGTTATCAGCATGGAACACGGAATTCCAAGACAGATAATGCGCACATAAGGAAGCGCATAGGGAAGATTCGTTCCAGTAGCGCCAAATAAAGGCAGAATCCGTTCCCCAAAGAAGAACAGGCAAAGGCTAAACAACACCCCTGAGACCAGCAGGGGAAGGAAACAACAGCCAAGATACCGCTCCGCCTTTTTTCTGTTCCCTGCACCGAGGGCAATGGCCGCCTGTGGGGCTCCTCCCCCTCCAAACAACAGGCTTACTGCCATAAATAGAATATTGATGGGAAGATAAATTCCGACTCCTCCCAGAGCCACCGCCCCGGTTTCCGGGATTCTTCCCACGAAAATCCGGTCAACAATATTATAAAGCATACTGACAAGCTGTGCGACTACCATGGGAACTGCGGTCCGCACCACCAGTTTTCTGATGTTACCCTGTGATAAATCCATTCCTTTCATGTTTGCACCCTCTCAATTCTCACCGTCTTACAAGCGTATGTCACTTCATCAGCTCATTGGTAAGTTCCATCACCTTGGGTGCTAGTTTTTCCCGCTCTTTCTTTGTAATGTTCACATACAGGGGATAGGTTATGCCAATTCCTGCAAGCCCTAATATTCCGATTCCGATACCCGGAATGAACAAACGATCCGCCCATACCATGGTGCAGCACATACCGATTCCCAAAACAAGTGTGCTGATAATTCCTACAATCAAGGAAACTATTGTACCCTTTTTTGTGGCGCTCTCATCCAATTTCCGAAGCTGTTCCATCTTATTTTCTTCAGGCGGAAGATATTTCTGACGGATATTTTTAATTTCCTCCTGCTCTCCCGCAGAATAGGTATAGGTAAATTTCTTATCTTTTTCTTCCATAATGATCAAACCTCCTGAACTTTTTTAAGCCGCACCGTAAAGGTACTTCCCTTTTCTAATTCGCTCTCTACGGCAATATCGCCTCCGACAATATCCACCACCCGTTTTACAAGCGCAAGCCCCAGGCCATTTCCCTGTGTGGCATGGGAACTGTCTCCCTGATAAAATTTTTCAAAGATATGTTTTCCCACATCATTTCCGATTCCACAACCAGTGTCCGAGATCCGGATAACCGCCGCTTCGCCCTCTGTCTTTAAACAGACCGTAATCTGTCCGCCGGGCGGTGTGAATTTTATGGCATTGGAAAGGAGATTATTCCAGACCAGGCTTAACAGCTCGGCGTCCGATTTTACCCTTACCCGTTCCTCTAAATCCACTTCCACCTCCAGATTTTTCCGTTCCAGCGCTTCATCCAGATTCAGGATACAATCCGACAGCTGGGTGTCCAAATCAAATTCCTCTGCAACCGGAAATATCTGCTGGTTCTCCAGCTTATTTAACTTTAAAATATTCGTGATAAGTCCGGTTAGTCTGCGGCAGGCATCGACAATCGCGCTCGCGTATTCTTTCTTTTGTTCCTCAGAAAGAGCTTCCGTCTGTAATAGAGAGGCATAGTTCTGAATGATTGACAGCGGCGTCTTCAGCTCATGGGAAACATTAGAGATAAAATCCGTCCGCAGTGTTTCCACACTGGATAACTCCTCCGCAATCCTGTTGAAATTCTCAATCAGCACATCCAGCTGATTTTCGCTGTCATACCCGTGGGGAAGAGGGATTCTCACGGAAAAGTCCCCCTCGATCAACGTCTGTGAAGCGTCCAGAATCCGTTTCATAGGATACTCCACCGTTATCTTATGGTAAATACCGTCCAGGACCGTGATAATCAGGCTGATCAACAGGACATTCATTGCGGTCAGTTTACCGCTTTTTTCTACACTGCCGTAATCCACTTCCAGGTGGCTCAAAAAAAGCATCAGGCAGCATGTAATGGCAAACGCAATCAAGATAAAATAAAAGATATAAGACCTGATAGAAAACAGACTACTTTTATATCTCAGTTTCTCACGCTTCTCATTCATAGCAGCACCGCCTTATACCCCAGTCCGCGAACCGTTTTAAGAACAAATCCATCGCAGCCGGAAAACTTTTTCCGGATACCCGTGATATAGACGTCAACCGCCCGCAATCCGATGTCGCTGTCCATCCCCCAGAATTCGTCCATCAGCTGCCCCCTGGAAAACGTTTTGTTAGGATAGGAAAGCAGTTTATAGAGAATGTTAAACTCTCTCGTAGTCATCGCAATCTCTGTCTCGTCCACAACGGCCGTCACCGCGTCTGCGTCCAGTACCAGGTTGCCAATGGTCAGTTTCCGTTCCATTTCAATGTTGGCCCGGCGTAAGAGAGCCCGCACACGCAGCAGCAGCTCCTCAACCTCAATGGGTTTTACCATGTAATCATCAATCCCAAACTGGAATCCCTTCTGCTTGGAAGGTAAGTCATCCTTTGCCGACATGAACAGAATGGGGATTGTCTTATTGACCTTCCGGATGGATTTGGCAAACTCAAACCCGTCAATCTCCGGCATCATAATATCTGAAATAATCAAATCATAAAGATTATTATACATCTCATCATACGCATCCCTGGCATTTAAGCATCCCTTTGCCGAAAAACCGCTGTTATTCAAATACGAACACACGAACTGATTTAATTCCGAATCATCCTCCACAATTAAGATATGGACCATAATGTCTCTCCTTCCGTCATATGAGCACGGTATCGCTTCCACATAGAGTATACCATGGTCACTAAGCTCGTGGAAGACCTCGCTAAGTGTCCAGGCATGCATTCTCACTAGGCTCGTTAATACCTCGCCAAGTGTTCATAGTATACCACACCAATTGTTTGAGAATTATTAAAAATGCTTTCCCAATACGGGTTCGATCAACCGCATCCCTCTCTTCATTTCCTGATAAGCACAAAACTTATCTGCAAGATTCACCAGAATGGCCTCCTTTGATTTCGGGAGCTCCGAAAATGGCAAAGGCCACATATGGCTTTTTATAATATTTTCTGTTTTCCTATCCAATCTGAAATGCTCCCTGGCGTTTTTAACGGCAATTTTCGGATGTATGATGCCATGCTGATAATCCCCCAGTCCCATTTTCTTTATATCATATAAATAATAGTCATGCAGCATAGCCCCCATAACCAGGATCTTCAAATCAATATTCCATTGCCACCGTTCTGAAAGAAAAAAACTGTACACCGCAACATTATGGCTGTGCCAAAAACAGTTGTTCCTTCCATGCTGCGGATATTTTTTCATCTCCCGGAGGTTTGGATTTTCCTCCATCCGTTTCAATAATTCCAGAAACATTTCTTTCCTTTTTATTTCCAGAGCCGCCACCACCCTTATAGCACTTTTAACTCATCTTCCTGATGTCTGTCCCAGCACACTTTTATACAATAAATAATCAGACCAATCATAGAGACACACGCCGTTGCTTTCAATATTTTTTTCATGAGTTCCTCTCTCTTTCTTTTAACCATCAACAAGTTTCTATGATAATATAATACCTTGTTTTTGTTTGGGATTTATTTATTTATCCCTCCATTTCTCCACAATCCTATTCCGTTGGATCTGTGCTGCCACCGCTGCCGCAATCACAAGAATTACAATTAATATCCCGCGCATTCTGCTTCTCCTTTTTCACTAGAAATTGATCTACAAATTTCCCTTTCTGCTCTGATTTCATATAGTGGTATCCCATCACTGAAAACACAAGCGCACCGATAAAATTCACAAATAAATCCTTCATCGTATCTAAAAGTCCGATATCTAAATAACCGCCGAGCCCTAAATCCTGTCCATTCACAATCACGCTGGTAATCTCATGTATTGCTGTCGGGTGATTGCCTCCGGCCGGGTCCAGCATAACAGAGGCAAATCCCTGTATTACCGTATCCTTCTGCATATCCAGGCCAAACATAAGATCACAGCCGCACTCAAAAAACTCCCACATGATACCTACGGTCATGGAGAAACAAAACGCCACAATCACTACAAAAATCGGTGAAAGTTTAAATAAGATTTTTTCATTTTCATTCAAAAGCTGAACCAGCGAAAATCCAATGGCCGCCACGATAAACCCATTGAGTGTATGCAGCATGGTATCCCACCAGGGAAACCATATATAGAAAGCCTCAATCTCTCCCAGGATTTCCGCACAGAAAATAAAAAGCAGTATGGTGTTCTGTACTGCATCCGGAAGTCGGATATGCCACTTTGATTCAATGAAGCTTGGCACCATAAAAAGCAGTATGGTTGCAAAGCAAAGAAACACATTTTGCCAGTCTCCGTTTTTTACCTGAATTGCCAGAACAACAGAAATCAATAGCCGAAGCAGAAAATAAAGGACAAATCCACCTTTGTGGCTGCTGATCTGATAGAGCAACTCCGGATACTCCTCCTCTTGCATAAATGGATCTCCTCCTATACTCCCAATTCTTCCAACACCTGTCTGACGGTCTGTATCCCTTTAATCTGTTCCACCTTTGCACTGCAGAATAATAATCCATGCTCAATATCACCGTTTACTGCATTGATTAAGGCCTGAGAAATACAATATTTTGCTGTCGTTGGATTACACGATTTCAGGCAGTTATAGCAAAAATCAATCTCCTCACGGCCCTTCATCATCTTTTCTACAAAGGCATTCCTTATGGCCCTTCCCGGCATTCCGACAGGACTGTCGATAATGACCACGTCTTCTGCCGATGCCCGTACAAATGCCTGTTTATAAGCATTGCTGGCATCGCATTCCTCTGTGGCTACAAAACGCGTCCCCACCTGCACACCGTCCGCTCCCAGTCCTAAAAAATGCTCCTTATCCTGCGCGTTAAAGATACCGCCTCCAATGAATAACGGAATTTTTCTCTGATACACTTCTTCATACACAGATTTTAACAAAGCCGTTTTTTGCACCTCTCTGTCAAACGCCTCCGCAGTCTGCTGCAGATTTTCAAGCTGTTCCCTGCTATATCCCTGATGTCCCCCCGAATAGGGGCTTTCCATCACCAGGAAATCCGCCGTACAGGAATACCTTTTGCTCCACATTTTAAGAATCAGGGAAGCAGCTTTTTCTGATGACAGCACCGGCGCAATCTTAACATCCGTTCCCAATGCAAACTTTGGAAGATCGACCGGAAGTCCCGCCCCGGATATGATGGCATCCGCCCCTGCGTCTATGGCTGTCTTTACATACATACCATATAGCTGCGTCACGGACATAATATTTACCGCGACTGCTCCCTTTCCATCTGCCGCATATTTGGCTTTCTTTATTTCAAACGGAAGCTCCTGTAAGTTTGCCACCTCCGGTTTTGATCGGAATAAAGGGGAGTCATATCCGATCTGGGCGGTTGATATGACTCCCATCCCCCCTTCCTTTGCTACTGCTCCTGCCAGTCTGCCGCGGCTGACGCCAATACCCATTCCACCCTGGATAATCGGTTTGTCTAATACCAGGTTTCCTATCTTAACGTTCGGCATCATAATCCCCTGCGCCACACTTTCCACAGGCACGGCAGGCTTTTCCCGACTCGTTCCATAAGCGGTCGGCCACCGGCGCCCATTTTCTTGCAGTTTCCACACACTTATCTGAAAATTCTTTTGCACTCTCCAGGTTCTGATAATCCGTACTCTTAGCTCCGCTTCGTTCCACTATCTCAGTCAAACGCCCCGGATTGTCCAGAACCGGACATGGGCGCAGCATGTTCTCGTTCCACGGCTGGTTATCATGGTAGCCCATAAACAGCGGGGAACAGTATGCCTCTAATAGCGTCTTTTCCCGGATATTAGAATCCGAATAGTGTACAAATGCACACGGTTCAATATCCCCGTTGGCATTGATATGTAAATAACTCCGGCCTCCTGCAACGCACCCACCCATATATTCACCGTCATTCCAAAAATCAATGGTAAAGATAGGTTTTGTACTTCGGTACGCGCGGATCTTGTGATACATCATTTCCCTCTGCTCCGCCGTCGCCATCAGTTCCGGCACCGCTCCTTTCCCGACCGGCATATAGGTAAAGAACCAGGCAAACTTCGCTCCCATCTCAATCATCTTATCAAAATATCCCTCGCTTCCGATTACCTCCGCATTGGCCGAGGTATAGCAACAGGAAATACCGAATGGCAGTTTTTTCTCCTTTAATATATTCATGGCCCGTATAATCTTTTTGTAGGTTCCTTCTCCTCGCCTGGAGTCTGTCGCATCTTCAAATCCTTCAATACTGATGGCCGGTATGAAATTTTTCACCCGCAGCATTTCTTCCGCAAAGGCCTCATCAATCAGCGTTCCATTGGTATAGGCGGAAAAGACGCAGTCGGGGTGATCCTCGCACAGCTGTATCAAATCACGCTTTCTGACCAGGGGTTCCCCGCCTGTAAACAGATAAACATAGGTTCCCAGTTCTACCCCCTGCTTTACGATATTGTCCATCTCCTCATACGTCAGGTTCATCTGATTTCCGTACTCTGCCGCCCAGCAGCCGGTACAATGTAAATTACAGGCACTTGTAGGGTCTAAAAGAATCGCCCAGGGAATGTTACACTGGTACTTTTCTTTGTTTGCCTCCTGTCGCTGATATCCAAGAAGGCAGCCGTTGATGATAAAATTTTCAAACAGCCGGTCCCGCACACCGGGATCTATATCCTTGCAAAGACTCATAATAAGCTGATACCAGTTATTTTCCTTATCATTTATCACACTCCGGACAGCGTTTCTCTCATCTTTCAGAGTGCCTTTCCGGTCAAATAAGTCGAACCAGTTAAGAAGCTTGGGAAGATTTTTTTCCGGATCTCTGTTCATATATCCCAATGCTGTTTTTATGGTCAATGTCTCCATACTTTCCTTAATCACTATCTTTTGTCCTCCGATTTTCTATTTCTTAATGCGTTTCTTTTCAGAATACGCATGAATCTGTCCCCAGACAGGCATAGGAAAAATTTCTTATGCCTGCTTTCTGCCATACATCTGTAATGCTTTATTTTCTTTTATTGTAACTGTTCAGGACGGCTCATCTTCTTGACCGGAAAAGCGGGTCAAGAAGATGAGCCGTCCTGAACAGTTACCAATTTGGGATAATTAATCGCCTTCCGTTCTTCCCAAAAAGAATAAAACAGCTTTCCAACCACTTTTTTGGAGCTTTTTTCAGAACTTACCATTGCAAATAATATGGCTTCAAATCCACCGGCATCACTTTTTGCAAGTTCTGATGTTGTTCTTGCTCCTCCTGCTTCCAGAGCATCAAAAAATTTCGTACAAAAAGTTCCCGTTCCTCAAAATCCGCGCTTTCAATCCAGCGGTCAAAAATCCCATTGTAAATCCAGGCTTTCTCCGCCAGCTGCCGCGCTGTCACAAAATGGTTCCCTTCTATCTGCCAGGAAAAGGCATCATGCTGTAAAATTCCATCCGCGCTGCTCTTTACAATAAGACCAGAATTCATCGCCACTGTCTGCTCCGTCCCATTTACAGGACTGTTACACCCAAACAGCATTCCTATAATACTGAACTCCGGCACTATTTTTATTATCCTGCCTTGAATATCCTGGCATTTTTCCTCATCTATCATAGCGGGGCAAAGTCCCGGACTGTCATTCATATAGATTGCATCAATTTGTTCCTTTGCCCCTTCACTGCACATCATCGCCCCATAAACGGCTAAATTTCCTCCCTTGGAATGTCCTCCAATTCGGTAACGTACCGTACCGTCTTTGCATATCGTTTCCTCCAGATACCCGGCAGCTCTTTTCTGGCCGGTACGACCTCAAAACCCAGCCGAAAGGATTCCCTCCAGCCAACGATGGTATTATCTGTACCACGAAAGGAGATGTAATCAATCCCGTCCTCCAATACAAAATGCAGGGCCGCAAACTGTGTCATTTCCTGTTCCCGATCCATGACGTCCCGGTATCCCCAAAGCATAACATCTCCATATCTTTTAGAAGCCGCGGCTTCTTTTAATAAATCCGGATCAGACGGGGACTTGCTTTCCCGGTGTTCAGAAAAAAATTCTCCGCCGCACACATCAAGGAAACCTGATTTTCTTCTGTCTCCGACACAATACCCTCAAAGTCGAAATAGGACAGGCCAGCCAGGATTAGGTTGTCTACCTCATTAAAAGGTGCTTCCGACCATAGTAAATCCCCTCTCCAGCGCAGATAAGAAATTATATTTCCCAAAAAATCACCTCTGTTTCTCTGTTTGTATTAACTTCTGCTCTCTAAAAATTCCTTTGGCAGATCTATCTGCTCTGTATCAAATCTGACACAGGTAAAGCCATCATCGCCCTCCTTTTCAAAACCGGATATATTCTTTTCACTCTTTACTTCCAGACACGCATAAGTCTCCTGGTCAAATGCGTACTGATATCTTTGTTCATAGTTGGCAAATTTAATGGAAATGGCGTAAACATCGCAGTCGCGCCCCACAACCGTTACCTGGCCGGTTGGCGTTTGATTGAAAGTCAGTCCGGCCTTTTCCACATAATCCCCAAAATCCTTTGTCAGCTTTTTTATATAGTCCGGCTGGTATTTATCGGACCCCTGCCTTGTAAATGTTCCGTTTTCCGGCTGATAAAGTATGTAATTCTTTCCCTCAAGCAAAAATAAATATTCCTGATCCGCCCCGTAATAGATGTTGCCGTCAGCATCAACTGCCTTTGAGACGGTTCTCACGATCCCATCTTCACCGGAAACCTCATAGGTAATAAAATACTGACTGGGAAGCGTTACGGTATGATACACCATTGGGGCCGCTTCTGTTTCTATCTTTGTGTCATTGCCTCCCGCCGTATCATTGTTGCCGCCGACCTGTACTTTTACAGGACTGCAGCCTGTCAGGAGACACATCAGTAAGCCGCCTGATAAAATACCCGCTATTATTTTTTTCATATTGATTCCTCACTTTTTTATGAATCTGTAAGAAAAGCCGTTATGGCTGACCGTTTTATAAAACCATCCATCCAGAACGGCTTATCCCATCTGTGTTTACTAACGTTACTATTTACATAAAAATCAAATTCAAATTTGGGAAACCACCACTGACATTCCAAACAACAAACATAATTACCAGAGCAATTACAAACGTAATCGCGCCTGTAAGATAGCGTTTATTTCCCTCCAGTACACCTTTTGCAAGCTGCTTTGGGAGCAGCAAAAGAGTCACGGAAATTGCCAAAAAGAACGAGGCGGCGAATACCATTGCCGATCCGATTCCTAACGGAATATTTGCAAAAAACAAAATCACGGAACCTACAATCCCAAGCAGTGCAATCGCCCACGACATATATCTGGTTCCTATTAACAGCCAATCAATACTTTCAAATAACTTCATAAATAATCTCCTCTCGTACTTACATTTTATTTTCCTGGTCTGCAGTGTCATTCTCCCGGTTCCCTTCCATTCTGCTGATCATGTTGAAATAATAACATTTCTTTATTTCAATTTGATTCGGGTATTGTTTGAGAATCATTAATTGCTGTTTTTCTTTGGTCTGCGACCACTCTAATATACCTGACGCGGTTTGCTTTCTTACAGGCTAACGCAATTCCTCCTGACACAAGCAATACCAATACCGCCGTTTTACTCCAAAAGTTTATCCACAGGTTCTGCCTCCATGATTGTTTTTTCAATTCTTTTCTTTACAACGGCAGCAATTTCCGGTGTTTTCCAACCACAATATTCCTCGTACGGAATGGGGTCCAGAATATGCACCTGCACAGTGGCTGGTTTTATACTGCTTTCATCAAACGGTTTGTAGGAATCTAAAAGTGCCACCGGTACAATGGGACACTTTGCTTTTACCGCTGCTTTAAAGCATCCGCTCTTAAAATCCAGAAGCCGGTTCCCCTGCCTGCTTCTGGTTCCTTCCGGGAATATCAGACAGTTTTCTTTCTTTTTGACGCGTTCAGCCACTTCCGATATCACCCCCAGCGACTGCCGGGTATCGTTCCGGTCAATGGGTATGGATTCCATACATTCAAATATTTGTTTTACCAGCGGCACTTCCGTCAGCTCTTTCTTTATCACCGGAGAGAATGGAATTTCACACGCAGAACCAAATTCAGCCTTTTCATATGTATTTATGATCCTTTCATTTTCTGCAAGCATACACCCTATTTGTTTTCAAAATTATTGAGTAATGTTTGAGTAATATTAAAACAGACTTCCGATATGACGTACCGGAAGCCTGCAATTTTCTTTACTCTATTGTCTTTACCTTAGCTGTATCTGGATTACATGGTTCGTTCAGCCCAGTAACATATCAAACCAATAGATTGACTACCCAGCCGGTAAATAGCGAAAATCCCATCACATATAGAACGTACATAAAAAAATGTCTTGCTCCCAGGACTATTTTCAGCGCACCCAGGTTTGTGATTTTCGTGGCTGGTCCCGTTATCATAAAAGAGGACGCGGCACCAAGGCTCATGCCGGAGGCCATCCACTGAAGAAGCAGGGGAATGGTGCCGCCACCGCAGACATATAATGGTACGCCAATGGTTGCGGCCATCAGCAGTCCAAAGCCCTCATTTCTCCCAAACAGCAGCGCAAATCCTTCCGCAGGAACATAGCGCTGAAAGATGGCCGATAAAGCAATCCCCAGCAGGAAATAGCCTCCCGTTGCCCTCACGTTTCGGTACAGATTCTTTAAGAAACGCAGGAACAGGTTGGAGTCTGTGTCGCGATTGACCGGAGCGGCAAACCTGTGAAAATTAAAGAAGCCCTTTTTTCGGAAACATAACCGTACCAGAACCCCGGCCAATGCTCCGCAGGCAAAACTGGATAGCAGACGAATCCAAAAAGCGGCTGGTCCCAGAGCGGTACTGTAAAGCATCAGCTGCGGATTCAGGAGAATAGAACTCATCATAAATGCCGCCAGCCAGTCGTCCTCCATGCCGTTTTCTGAAAATGACGAGGCCAGCGGTATGGTTCCATACATACATAAGGGGGAAAGGATTCCCAGGGCGCTTGCCGGGATTACTCCCAGAATGCCCATAGGCTTATCCTTCATGGAAGCAAACAGACGGTGAATCCTGTTTTTTGCAAATACGGAAATGATGGAACCCAGCACCATTCCAAGTATCCAGTAAAACAAAATCTGTTGCAGCTGTAATGTGAAATAGTACCATAGATAAATAAATTCCCGCTTAAAAATAGAAATCATATGTCTGCGTATCCTCCCAATTTTTGTATCTGCTTTTTTTGCATTGTATCATTTGACAAGAAGATGGCATTTGATTGATGCCCTGCCTCACGGTCGGCTGGAAGGCTGGAAATCCCACTATGCCCTCTTTAGTTGTCAACAAGCTCCAGCATTTCCGTGGAATACCGTTCCCCCATTACCGGATATGCACCAAGGATTGCATCCAGCTCCTCCAAATCTTCCATGTTTAATTCCACATAAGCCGCGCTCATGTTTTCCATCAGTCTCGCCTCTGACTTCGTTCCGGGTATCGGCACAATCCAAGACTTGCGGGATAACAGCCATGCCAGGGCAACCTGGGCCAAAGACAGCTCCCTGCTTTCTGCAAAACGTCTGATTACCCGGGCAAGCTTTAGGTTTGTCTTTAGGTTCTGCCGGTCCTGAAACCGTGGAATGGATCGCCTGACGTCCTGTTCCGAAAATAATATCGTCTCATCGATTGTGCCTGTCAGGAACCCTTTCCCCAGCGGGCTAAATGGAACAAAGCCAATCCCCAGTTCCTCCAGCACCGGCATCACGTCTGTCTCCGGCCTTCGGTACCACATGGAATATTCACTTTGCAGGGCGGCAACCGGACATTCCCTGTGGGCTCTGCGGATTGTATTCACGCCGGCCTCTGAAAGCCCCCAGTGCCGGACTTTACCCTGGCTTACCAGTTCCCTCATGGTTCCCGCAACCTCCTCTATGGGAACTGACGGGTCTACACGATGCTGATAATAAAGGTCAATGTATTCCGTCTTCAGACGTTTCAGGGAACCGTCCACGGACCGCTTTATGGTTTCCGGGCGGCTGTCCAGGCCCAATACCTTCCCGTCCCGGATATTCCAGCCGAACTTCGTTGCAATCACCACCTGCTCCCGGACAGGCTCCAGGGCCTCCCCCACCAGTTCCTCATTCCGGTATATGCCGTACAGCTCCGAGGTGTCAAAAAAGGTTTCTCCCAACTCCACCGCCCGCCTTAAAAAGGTGACTGCCTCCTGTTTATCAGGAAAGGGAGGATAGCTCTGGCTGAGTCCCATGCACCCCAGCCCCACTTCCGATACCAGAAGACCAGATTTTCCAAGTGTCCGCTTTTTCATACTTAATTTCTCCTATCTGCGCTTACAGGTTTTTATGCTCTGTTCCAGCCATGCTTTTCTTATACTTCTATTTGTAACTGTTCAGGACGGCTCATCTTCTTGACCGGAAAAGCGGGTCAAGAAGCATCGGATGTCCATCCGATGGGAAAATGGGTGCAAAAACGGTCTTATAAGCAAGCTTAACGCCCGCTTCTGCACCCATTTTCCCGCCGTCCTGAACTGTTACTTCTATTTTATCGAATCAGGAAAAAACAGCAATTTTAATTGGTAATGAACATGATAAGTAATACTTATGATGACTGATGGACGCACAAAACCGCACCTGTCTAAACAGATGCGGTCCTTCGGGGCATACCCTCTCGGTCATGATACTGTCAAATGAATCAGCCTGCGGAGGATATCAGCAAATTCCTCAATATAATAATTGGAGTTTTCCTTACGCCAGAATACGCAGAAATTCCGCTTTACCGGTGTTCCGGCTTTCAGCAGCGGCAGACGGATAATACCGGCGCCCGGCGGCAGCGTCCCCACGCTTTCTATTGGCAGAAATCCCCGGTTTCCTATCACCATCAGACGTCCCTCCTCCAGATTCTCCGCAAACAGGAAGTTCCCGCCATAGCCAAGGGTACTCCGGTAATATTCCTGCTCGGTATTCTGCTGCTCCTTTGATGAAATCAGGATGCAGGGTATCTTTCTGAGTTCCCCCAGCTCTATGTATGGCCGGGAGCTGATTTTGCTGCGGCTGGACACCTCCACATAGCAGTCGCACTGTAACACCTGGAAATTTACATACTCGTCAGAAAATGCACGCCTCTGGTCGCTGAGAGCCAGGTCAACACCTCCGAACCGCAGCAGATCATACAGTTCCTCATGGGTTCCGTTTACAATGTCAATAGACACCTCCGGGTAAGTCTCCGAAAACTCCGCAACCGCCTGATGGAGCTCCTGCCCGCTGTAACAGCGCAGGTATCCGATACGCAGTTTCAGCTCATGATCCTGCCCCAGCCGGATTGTCTCATGGCGCAGATGCTCTGCCTCATCCAGCAGCCCCTTACTGTGCCGGTAGAAATATTCTCCTGCCGGGGTCAGGGAAAATTTCCGGTTCTCCCTCCGTATCAGCGTCACACCCAGCTCTTTTTCCAACGCCTGTATCTGCTGTGAAATGGCGGACTGGGAGATAAACATCTGCTCCGCCGCTTCCGTGAAGCTGTTACATTCAACAACTGCAATAAAATATTTCATCTGTCTTAACAGCATGGATATACCACCTCCCGGATTATACTGTGCTATTGACAGTTTACCAGAAATGCAGGCTGGTAGCAATTACGAAGTAAACCTTCATGCGCCCGGCAGCGGACCACAGTAATTAATTATCCATATTTACCAACTGGTATGACCGGCTGCCCAGGCCGATTGCCTCCGCATTTTCCAGTGTGTGGATGCCGTTCCGGTCAGAAATCCGGTTCATCAGGCTTTCGTTTCCCTCTGCATGGGATACCAGATCGATACATGCCTGATCCAGCGCCACCGGGTCATTGGAGGCCAGGATTCCTATATCATGGATATCCGGCTCCGCAGGGTTGCCGCTGCAGTCACAATCAATGGATATCCGGTTCATCACGTTGATATAGGTAATACGCTCACCATTTCCCAGATAATCGGACACGGATTTCCCCGCATCCCCCATTGCCTCCAGAAATGCGTCCTGCTCGCCCCCCATAAAGCTGGTTCTGCTTGTGCCGCCGGTGTGAATCCAGTTTTTTCCTTCACTGGACCCCAGACCGATGGATATATTCTTGATAGCCCCGCCAAAGCCTGCCATGCCATGGCCTTTGAAGTGGGACAGGACCAAATAGGAATCGTAATCTCCAAATGCGGCGCCCACAAGGTTTTCACTCAGGCGGGTGCCTCCTTCAACCGGAATGGACATGGAGCCGTTTTCATCCTGTATCTGCACATCGGCGATTGCCGTGAACCCATGGTCTTCCGCCACCTGGTAGTGCATGGCGGTTTCTGCCCGGGAGCCGCCGTAGGCTGTATTGCACTCCACAATGGTCCCATCCACGGACTGAACCAGATTTCCAACCAACTCCGGACGCAGATAGTTGCTGGCAGGCGGTTCACCGGTTGACATCTTTACCGCTACGTTCCCGGTCGGCTCCCATCCCAGGGCTTCATAAATTCCCACCAGGGCCTCCGGAGTTATGTCGGAGATAAAGTAGACCACCGGCGCATCCTGGGAGTCCGTCCGGTATTCGAGGGAGGATATGGGAATCTCCGCTCCGCCGTTTACCGTAAGTGTTCCCGTGTCTGCCGATACCGCTGTTTCCCCTGTCTGTTCTGCCGCTTCTTCTGATGTTTCTTCCGTTGCCGCTGTATCTGCTGTTGCCTGCGTCTGCGGTGTCGCTGCAGCAGATGAACCGCCTGCACAGCCCGCAAGTGAAGCTGCCAGCGCAGCACCCATGGCTGCTGCCAGTATCCTTTTTTTCTTCATAAAATTCCTCCTTTTCCTTTGTTATGATTTATAGTTTTTGTACCTTGGTAACTCTCTGCTTTTTCTGCAGCATCTTCCCTCCATAATAGGTAAGGAATATGCAGGTTCCCATAATGGACGCCTCCTGAATCAGAAATTGGAAAGCAGTCCGCCAGCTGTCCCAGATTAAAAATTCGTTGGTCAGAAACAGATATACATAAAATCCCTGCTGCCAGAAGGACACTACGCCGTTACATGCAATCAGAAACGCAGCGGCCCGCAGGGCGGAGACAACTATCCGGGGCAGTTCCCTTCCCGACATCTTTCTCCCCATGGACATCATCATGCCCAGCATATCTGCCAGCAGAAGCAGGTTTACCGCCGCCTGCAGAATACGGAAGGCATTGTATTTCCCTTTTCCAAGGGAACGGTACCACCCGCGGTTTAGAAAGTTGTGAGTAAGAAAAAGGAACAGCATGGCAGCTCCCAGGCATTCATGGGCCAGCTCCCCTGTGTATTGGAACGCCATAAGACCAAACAGGATAAAGGTCATCAGAATATCTGTGATACGTTTCAGTTTCGTCCGGTTCTTCATGTCGTACCTGCCTTTGGTTTTCTCTTTTCAATTCTGCTGCCTGCGCTTTAATCCTCTGCCGTCTGCCCGATTTTCTGCATCCACTCTTTTATGCCTGCCGCAGTATCCTCATCGGCTGCTCTGCTGCCCCGAACCTCATAGCCATCTAAGATGGTTGCGTCCGGGCACAGCTCACGGATCACGGACACTCCGCTTCCCAGACCGCTTCCCTCATGGGAGCAGAACGGGATTACGGTTTTACCGGAAAAGTCGTATTCCTCCAAAAAGCTGGAAACTGCCATTGGTGTTGTCCCCCACCAGTTCGGGAAATAAAACTTGTATTATGTAGTACAACCCTTTATTTATCAGCATTTGAACAGTATACACACTTTTTACTATTTCTATTTATTCTCCGCTTTCTAAACATTTAATCTTCTACTTCATTGACAGTTTTTCCACTTTTCTTGTTAGCATTATATTCTCTTTTTTCAGGCGTTCATTTTCTTCCAATAACTTTTTTATCTCATTCTGGTATATTACCACCTGTTTCTCCATACTTTTCTCGCAGACTTCCCGTTTAATCTGCGCCAATTTTCCTTGATCTCTCTTTTCTCTTTCTTCGTCCAACACAGACTTTACTTCTTCATTTTTATAAAAGAATCCCTTGGACAGTCCTGTATTTTGTGAAAGTTCAGACACCGATAGACCTTTACCTTCTGAAGAAGCTCTGCGGATTTCTTCAACAGCCCGTTCTATTTTTCTTCTGCTTTCCTGGTGATTTTTCTCATTCATTTTATCGTATTTTGCCATTAACAAATTTCCTCCCAAGCTGCTTTCCATCTTTGCATAATACTCCATCGACTTTTTCACCAGTTCTTCATCCATCAATCCGATGTGTTTCTTTACCATTTCATCCGTTTGATAACCCATATAGTCACGGATTACCTGAATCGAAGTACCGTTTCTATACAATGTTTTACATACTTCATTTTGATAGCCATTCCCCTTAAACACATACTCATCTGTCAATATACCAGACCTTCTGCATTGTTTCATAATTGCATTTTGAAATCCTTCAGCCGTAAACTTTTTCCCGTTATTCAGGAAAAGTAAATTTTCCACAGATATGTGATTTCTATCCGAATATTTCAGAACAAGCCAGTGCAAAACATCTGGAATCGGTATGCTTCTGATGGTATCCGGTACCTTCATCCAGCTATTCTCATTTTCGTAGTAAAAATCCGCCTTTTTCAAAAGAAATAGTTGTCCCTTCTTGATACCTGTAGTAAGCAATATGAGACTCATAATACGAAGATTGTCCGGAGATTCTCCGAGATGGATCGTCAACAAATCTAGTTTTTGATCCAGATGATCAATTTCGTTTACAACCGGATAGCTCTTCTTATAATACAAGGGAACCAGATTAGAAAACTCGCCGATACAATCTGTTACCTGCAGATAATGCAAAAATGACGAAATAACCCGCAGCTTGTTATTATAACTTTCCGCAGAGATATGCTGCATAGATAATCTTTTCAAATATTCCCCTACCGAATTATGCTCGATATCTGTTATGTTCTTTTCACAATCTTCCAAAAATCTCAAAAACTCTTTGACATAAGTATAATGAATACGAATGGTCCCTAAATTTAAAGAAGTGATCGTCAAAAGATATTTCAGATATCTTTGCAGGTTCTGACGATTATCGTTGAAATGAATATCTAAAAAAGAAAAACTTTCAATGGTGTTGCTTCGGCTATATCTCTCTGACGAAATATTCAGTCTTTCTGTAAACCAGACATTAGCATCCCAATTTATTTTCTCAGCTTTCAGAAATAATACCTTACGGCAGAAAAAGATAAATTTTTTTGGACTCAAACAAGGATTACCATATTCCTCTTTAAGCATACAAAAATATTCCTGCTCTTGATCCTGCTCCATTTTCAAAATATCTCTCATTCCACTTTTTTCAGCATAACAAAACAGGCACTTGAGCGGAAGCAAGTACCCGTTTCGTCTCTCTGCTTTGTTTTTTATTGATTTTACAATCTCATTCAGAAGTATTTCTATCTGCATTTTGACCTTTTCGTCAAGAGCTTTTCTAAAATCCCAGTATAGGATTCTCAGTTCGGACTCTTTTTCAAAGGATCTGGCGACAGTATCATTGAAATATTCCGGCAGATAGATTTCCTGATCAAGCGGAAGTTTTCTCTTCATATCTTTTTCTCTGAGTAAAATGCTATTTTACAACCCACTGACCTAATCTACGTCCACCAACACGTTCAATCATTCCATCTTCCTGCATCGTTTTCATAAGACGTTTTATTTTACGTTCGGAGCAATCAAGTGTGCGGGCAATCTGTAGCTGCGTTATATACGGATTTTTATTTATCACAAATATTATTTTTTCTTCCAAAGTGCCATTTAAAGTGCCATCCAAAGTGCCATTTTGTCCTTTTGGCACTTTAACGCCCATGTAAGGTGTAAATTTTACCATAATATCTTCTAAATGAAGTGTATATTCCGGCATTGGAACACCATGTTTTTTACACGTCTCGCAGATTTTTTCGATTCCTCGTCCCCACGTTTCCACATATCCTGCCCGGAAAAACCCATTAGCTATATTGGGGTTATAGGGCTGTGAACGATGTCTTTCCATCAAAGTTTCTACTGTCCATCCTACCGGAAAAACACAATCGTTACTGATGTATACCGCATCCTCATGTATCCTAATCTGTATTGGAACTAAGGCCGCATAATTAGAATGGATAATTGCATTATATACCGCTTCCCTAACTGCCGCTTTCGGAAGAGGATAGGTCTCAATTCTGGTGACATTGTCATAAGATATGATGGCTTTCATATATTTCAGATAAATCAATTCTATGACCCTGTCCGCCTGTATAAACAAGGAGCCGTGAATCTCATCCTGATAGCGCAGATCAGATCCTTTACCAAAATATCCAATTTTAATATATGCACCCGTTACCCATTTTTCCGGATTACGATGAAATAAAAGAATCGCTGCTCGTTTTAGCTTCCCCTGCTCAAGAAGGCCGAGGCTGTCCAGAAGCTGTTCGTTGCTCATGTTCAAATCATTTTCCATCATACGACCGCTGCGCAGAGCTTCCCGCCGGAAAATATCAAAGCTCTCTTTATCCAGATCTTCAACTGTAACACCATCCACCGGAACTGCGTCCCATTTATATCCCGTTTTAGACAGTAAAAATTCCGTCAAGGCGGCTCCCTTGAGTAGTTGCTTTGTACTGCCGCTGCGATAATGATATTCTCCCTTATAATTAACCGGATAGCTACTTGGATTCACATATATTTCGATGTAATCTTTTCCATCCTGGGTCAGCAGATTGACATCTACGATAATGCCAAGGATATCTCGCACTTTATTTGGAATATCTTCCAACAGCTTTTTGCTGTCTGGCACACCAATGACGTTACCGTTGTCATCGGTTCCAATATATATCTTGCCGCCCTGAGCATTTGCAAAACCGCAGATCCATTTCAAATACTCATCACGCCAGGATTCTTTCCATTCTGTGTTTTGATTTTCTGCCATTCACTTTCCTCCAAATTGACCTAACGTAAAGTATATCTTGTTTCTGTCTAAAATGTCCTCAACAGAAATATTACAAATTTTAATACTATGGTATGAAGAACCGCCAAATCACCATCAATCTTCTGTCACTGTTTTCATATAGAGTTCTCGCATATTCTGCTCTAAAACCCTCATTCCTGCACGTTTAAATTTATACCGAAGCAATGCTGCTTTCGCCTCTTCATGCGTAGACAATACAATTTGCCCTATTCCCTGCTGTGTCAACAAATCCGCAAGTGAAATCGCACTAATGTCATCAATTGTCTGAAGTGGATCATCTATCAGTAAAATATCGAGCCCTTTTGTATCACCATACACATTTTTTATTGAAAGCAAAAATGCAATTGAAAGACCATTCAATTGTCCTGTGCTCAAAATATTATAAACATCACTTCCACTCTTAGAAACCGCCTCAAATACTAACTGATTAGTTTTAATGATTGCTCTAATTCCCAAACCCAATGGATAATTTTGTATAATTCTTCCGCTATATACCATTAATGGAATTTTAATTGCATTTAGAAGCTGTGTTTGATATTCTTTATTCGCATCTTCATATTTACTAATCAATGTTTTTACTGCATCTGTCATGGAATCTGTTTTCTTTTTGTATTCCTCATAATTATCTTTTAGTTTTTTTAGTCGTGTTTCTTCGGTAGAAAGCCGTATAGAAAGATTATCATTAAATAACTTTGCAACATATTGTTCTTTGCTTTGCAACTCTTTCACCGTGTGATAAGGTTTTTCATTATGATAATAGGTATTATGAATCGATTTATACAATTCAATTTGCTTTTCTTGAAAAATAATTTTATTTGGTACTTCCTTTTCTTGAAGTTCTTTCAACAAGTTTTCATATTGTTGAGAAAATTCTTCAATATCAAACTTTTTAATCTCCTGAGATTTAAACTCTGGTATTTTTACTTTATTCAACAACTGTTGTAATTTCTCCACTGATAGATTTTTACATCCTGATAAAGTATCATCCATTTTTATTAGTACTCTATTTTCCTCAAGAAATGCTTTCAATACAGGGATAATTTCTTTTTGAAATAAGTTTGTTATTTGTGTTTCAAGATCTTCTATTATTTTTATGCCATCTGTATGAATATTTTTTATAAATTGTTCCGTTTCTGTAATAGCTGCATCTATATCCGCAAACTCTGTTCCACACAATGGACATTTGCTTTTATTAAACTTTCCGGACTCCGCAGCATTATAAAATTCCTTAATTAGTCCCCTTCTTGCTTTTGTCATCTGTGCCAGAACTTTATCTGCATCATCCAATTGACTTTGTTCTTTTTTCTGGTTCAATAATGATGTTTTTATTTGTGTTACAATTTCTGGCTTTATTTTAATTTTATTGAACAATGTTTCATCTACTGACCAAACATTGTTGGTATAATCCATCAATAATTCTTTACTCTTATTTAACGCTTTTATGAGACTTTCTTTTTTTTTAAGTAATTCAATCTCCTGTTGATAAAACAATGCCATATATAATTGTTTCGGTGATTCTTTCAATTCCCTTATAATAGCATTATTTTTATATCGAATGTATTCATCATAGTTTTCTATAAATCCTTCAATTTGTTTAAGCTGCTGAACAACCGTTTCATATGCAATTCCTTGTTCCAATTTTATAACATCAAATTTGTATTCAGCTTCGTCAAATAATCGTATATTTTCTCCTGGCAGTTCCGCATTCAAGACAATATGCTCTGCCTGACGTTTTATCTCATTTACTTTTTTACCTATTTCATCTATTTGTTTTTCTTTATCCCCAATTTCTTTTTCTACTCTTCCCATAATACTTTCCTGAACAGATTTCAGCACCTGGATTTTATCTGTTATCTCTGTGTCATCTAAAAGAGAGGATACAGAATCTTTTCTATTTTTATACTTGTTCTGTAAAAAATCCAAAGACTCACTTTGAGAAATATATGTACCTATATCAAACATATTTGAACTCAAATGAAGTTTATCGTATAATTCTTCCTGGCTAATTTCTTGGTTGTTAAGTGTGATAATACTCTGAAACTCATTTTTACATAAAAGTTTTCTTTCTACGTATATTTCATCTGAAACATCAGATGATAAAATTGCTGATATAACTATATCCTTATTTATATCATTTGCCAGAGTTCCTAAGGTTTCTGTCTTCCTATTTTGTAAACTAGGGTTAAAATGCTTTATTTTCCCGGTCACCAAAATTTCAATAGCATCAAATAATGTAGTTTTACCATATCCATTTTGACCATCTAAAATTACAATATTACTACTCATAAAATCGAATTTTAAGGGTTTATTACTTGTAATATACTTAAAATTTCTAATACATAGATTCTTAAATGTATATCCCATCCAATTACTCCTCCAATATTTTTTGATATATTATATCAGACAATACTTCTACATCAAAAGATTCTTCTTCTATTGATTTTATAAACATATCATTTATCATTTCAACATTCTTTTTTTGTTTCCGTATTCCATCTATTTTTTGTCTTACCATTTCACCAAAATCATTCATAACTGCCTTTGGAAAGATTGGATTAAAAAATGGAACTTTGCTTAATAAACGAGTTAAAAATTGTACCTGCTCCGATTCATCATTCAAGAACTGTACCTCTTCTAATACTGTATCAAGCATTGGTTTCCCATTGATTTTCAATGACTCGCACCATTTTTCGAAACACTGCTGTTCTTTTTCCGTATAATAGAACACATATTTTTTATAAAAAAATTCATTTTCTTCAATTTTTATGATATATGGATACAATGTTTCCTCTATATGCTCCACCTTCCAAAACAATATCATATAAGAATCGCTTGGTTTCGGCTTTTCTATAACTGCATATGCATCGCTATTCAGTGCCGCATCTTCAATCTCTGCCAAATTATCCCGATTCTCATCATCTATTTCAAGTTCTGAAAAATAGTAATACTTACTTTCTTCTCCTGATACATCCACAAATAGTTGCACTTTATCATTATATAAGTCAATCTTTGTATCTTTATCTTTTTGCATTGGAATAACATTTCCTCCATTTAATAAACGGATTATATCCAATATAGTACTAATCATGATTACCTCCATTTTGTTCAAATTTTTCTTTCAATTCCTGAACCGAAATTAATTCTATATCTCTATAATATCCACCCACTTTATCTGGAGAACTATTTTTCCAGCCGGATGTAATTTGTGCTTGGGATAAAGTTCCCGAATAACTTCCCGGAATAATCGTAATACTATTTCCTGCCAATATATCAATAATATCCGTATTATTAACAATATTTTGAAAAATACTTTGTAGCGCTTGTTCTTTCCTAGCACCACGTGTAAGATCTAAAAACGTAGGTATGACCTGTCTGTTTGGTGCTTGTGAATACTTCGATTGTAAATATAACCCACAATTATCCCCTGTAACTTTTTCTGGGGTATTACTTTGATACAACAATTCGTAAATTTCACTTTGAATTTTATCGACTGAAAGATTTTCTACCAAGGTCAATTCGTTCTCCCACCCATCTACTTTACTCGGATTAAGTAATTTGCAAAACTGACCATAATCAACAATTCCAGCTATTTTTTCATACCCACATTTGGCAGCACATATTCTATCACAATTTTCTAAAGAAGTTGCACATTCATCTTGGCATAAATTATTCAAGGCCTTTTCAATATTTTGCATAACATATTCGTAAATTTTTTCTTTCAAATAATACTCTTTTCGCACATCTTCTTTATCGATGGCAGACTCCATAATTCCTATAATATCCGAAAAATCTATTACATATTTTCTTTTTTTTAAAACCTGTTTATGCATTTTTGCGATACTATCGTCTAAAAACAAACATAACTCCGCATATACAACTTCTGCCACCTTGTCAGAGTATCCTCTACTTCTCAAATATAATAAGATTTCTGTATTTATTTCATTCTTGACATCACATACACTCACCACTTTTGATGATCTTTTATATAATTCAATACTTGCACTGTATGTATTAGATGCATCATTCCAATCTTTTATTTCCTTTGCAACTGTAAGATAGCATTTTGCTGTCGGATTACTGGATTCAGACCTATGTTTCAATAATTTGTCCATCGCTTCACTATAACTATTCCATTTATTTTTAGACAAATAAGCCTTAACCTGATGAAATGATTTATATTCCGCATCACAAATAATACAAAAATCCTCTGTTTTTTCTAGTTCAACGGAGTAGGAATCTATACCTTTGCCTTTATCTTTGTCTATTTGATTTATTAACTCTAGGACATACAATAACATCATTTTCCCTTGATAATTGAACCCACTCCATGTTGGTATTGCGTCATTACCTCTACCCACAACATTACTCCTTATAATTTTTATACTCTCATTATACGACAAATAAATAATAAGTCGAGGTAATCATGAAAAAATAAAGATGATTTATTGAGTGACGAGACTGTGTGTGGAAAGTTTTTATATCTTTTAAATGCGGTATCTTATTGTTATCCCTATGCAGGAATTTGCCCGAATATATATTTAATACACTCTCATTATCTTAAGTATTTAAAATCGAAATATTCAATATATCAAAAAAGAGAGGCTCGTCTTTCGCAAATCACGAAGAAACTAACCACTCTCATCTATCAGCCTTTCATTCCTCTGGTCCTTATTTCTGGCAACTCAAACACCATCTGACACTGAGAAAATCTATCTGTACTTTCAAAAACTTTAAGTTCCAGATCTCACGAACCTAAACCATCTACCCATGCCTGTATTTCCTCCTCAGAAACCGTGGAGTTAAAGCGCATCCCCTCCAGCCAGTCTCCTGTTTCAGCCATCTCTGCCAGCAGCACCCCGCTTCTTCCCAGGCTGGAGGAGGCAGAAGTGCAGAACGGAATAACCGTTTTTCCGGTAAAATCATTGGAAGTAATGAAGCTGTTCACCGGCCATGCGGCTTGCCCCCACCATATTGGATAGCCAATATAGACTTTGGAAATAGAATCCCAATCATCTACCGTGGTTGAAACCAGTTCTACATTCCGTTGATCTTCATTTTTATACTCCATGGATACACGGCTGTTGTCATCTGAATAATTTAAATCTTCACTGGTATATGGATCAAGCGGTACCAACTCGAATAACTCTCCACCCGTTGCATTCGCAATCATGCCGGCGGCCTCTTTCGTATTTCTGGTTGCCGAATAGTAGACCACCAATGCCTTTCCTTCTGCTTCTGCTTCTGTTTCGCTCTCGCTGCTTGTGGTTTCCAGATCGCCCTCTGACTCTGTGCTTTCCATCTCTGTAGATGAACTTTCGGTGACTTGTTCCTGCTCCGTCTGAGAATCTGTTTCTGACGAACTATCTGAGGAAGCTGTACTGCATCCTGCCAAAAGACCAACTGCCATCATCCCTGTCAGCACCATTGCTATTACTCTTTTTTTCATCCGTTATCCTCCTTCCTTGTCATTATATTATCTATGTAAACAACATACACATAAAGCACAGATGTCTGTGTATACAGTTCTATCACTCTTAAAAATGCCACTTAATACACACGATACACAATTAAAACCATACTCCAGTTTAGGGTAGCCCACATAAACCACATCGTACAAGCTCATATCTTCCACATGGGCATCCAGCGCCGGTCTTGCATCAGAATTTAATTCCGCCCTTGCTTCATTGGTGGACTCACGGTAATTCTGGGAATAGCTGCGCTCAGTCTGAATGGAAAATATATCTCCTCCGGTCAGATCCTGAATTACCTCTGCCATAGCGCGCATATTCCCGACCACTTCTCCGTCACGGATGTTAATGCTTGCGGAGGAAACCGCATCCACGGAAGGTGTGCCGCCAATATTCTCTGCCCGGGAGAAATAAGCGACCAGAATGGAACTGTGTGACGCTTCTCCTGTCTGCTCTGCTCCCTGACTTACAGTAACAGCCGGCTGCTGATTCGGAGCTATCTCTGCCAAAACAGGTTCCTCCTGCCTCTGTACTCCCGGCTCCGCTGCTCCAGTTGACATATCCGGATTTTCTGTTTCTGAATCCGCTGTTAAAGCGGCTGTTCCTGCTTCTATTTCCGCAGCTGCCTCTGCGGTTTCCGTTCCGGTTCCTCCGCTGCACGCAGTAACAGATAGCTGCGCCGCGAAAATCATTGCTAACAGTAATGTTTTTTTCATGAAATCTCTCTCCTTATGCCAGATTTGTTTTTACCGTTTAAAATTCTGTATATTTTCACCTCCTATAACCCGCTTATTGCAATCTGCATTTCAACGGTATCACCTAGATTCGCCAAAACAGATAAATCCGAAGTGATTTTTCCCATTCGTATCAGCCCGGCCTGACTGGATTGTTCCTCACCTGCAAAGAATACGGCCAAAGAGGGTCCTGCGGGATAGTAAGTTACATCCTCATTTTCAAAATCGGGAATTGCCTCCCCTTCTTCGCTCATTGACTCGATCCTGCCATAATATTCACGGCCTCCGTATTGATTCATTGTCAGGGTTCGGGGCAGGGTGGCAAGAAAATCCCGGGGCGTGTTGCTGTCCTCCAGCAAAGCCGTAATGACCTGTTCCCCGGCAGTAATTGTTATTTCCGTAGGCTGGGGCTCCGGCGTGATAGCTGATTTCCTTTCCCCTGCCGGCAATGCTTCTTCCTCATTCAATTCTTCCTGTGTGCCTTCAAATTCCAATGCTGCGGTTTCCGCTGCCGCCTGTTGGGAACAGCCGCTGACCGCCAGTACCAGTACCATTGTCGCCGCAAAGACACCCGCTGTTTTTTTCTGAACATGGATTCCTCCTATTCCCGAATATCAGGTAACAGTTCAGGACGGCGGGAAAATAGGTGCAAAAGCGGGCGTTAAGCTTGCTTATAAGACCGTTTTTGCACCTATTTTCCCATCGGATGGACATCCGATGCTTCTTGACCGGCTTTTCCGGTCAAGAAGATGGACCGTCCTGAACAGTTACAATATCAGTAGAAGCCGCCAGCTCCGTCTGTGTTTTATAATCTGCAACGCGTTCCTCCAAACGTTCAATAGTGGCTTTCAATGCCTGTGAGCCAAGCACCATTCTCATAGGCGCAAGCGTCAAATCCGCACTCTCAATGATGCGTCTGGACATTTCCACCGGGTCTCCGGGCGCCAGTCCGTTTTCCGGGTCCAGCATATTCAAAAATCCATGGCAATGCTCATATTCGGGCATCAGGTTTGCAACCCTTGCGCTCCCATAACGGAACTCCGTTCTCGCCCCGCCCGGCTCCACAATTGTCACGCCTACGCCAAACTCCGCAACCTCCTGGGCCACGGACTCACAAAAGCCTTCAATTCCAAATTTTGTGGCATGATACATGGAATTGGACGCATACGCCACCTGTCCGCCGTAGGAGGAAATCTGGATAATCCTGCCCCCCTGCTGTTTCCTCAGATAGGGAAGGGCTGAACGGATTACCATAATCGAGCCGGTCAGATTCGTGGCGATTATCTGGTTTACCTGTTCATCGGTCAGCTCCTCTGCCGCCCCGAATAAGCCGTAACCCGCATTGTTCACAACGACATCAATCTTTCCGTGCTCTGTAAAGGCTGCGTCTACGATTTCATGGATTCCGTCCACATCCGTCACATCAAGGAGCCGGCAGTCAAAGGTAACCGGGTATTTCTCCGTCAGTTCTTTAACCTTTTCCCTGTTTCTCACAGTTCCTACAACGGTTTCTCCGTTTTCCAGCAAAAGCCTTGTCATCTCGTATCCAAATCCACTGCTCACGCCTGTGATCAGCCATGTACGTTTGTCCATTTCTTCTCCTCACTTTCATTGTGTGCAGTTGTAACTGTTCAGGACGGCTCATCTTCTTGACCGGAAAAGCGGGTCAAGAAGCATCGGAGGTCCATCTCTGCTTTTACAATTCTGCTTTTATTACCCTGCCATTTCCGCTTCGTTGACGCACCGCAGCGCATTTAAGCTGCGCGTATACCCAATAAACGGAATACATTGGGAAATAATCTTAATAAGGAATGACCTATCGTTGCCAATTCTCATATTGGCGGACGCATGGCTGGTGAGCTGTGGTTCACAGCCTCCCTGGGCCGCCAGAAAGCAAAACGTAATCATTTCCCGCTGGCGGTAATCCAGACCTGTCCTGGTATAGTAATCACCGAAGCAGTTATCTGTCAGCCACAGATTTATATGCCGGCTCTCCTCCGGCCCGGACTTCCAGAAATCCCTCATTTCCTCTCCGAAAATATCCACCTGTGCCCGAATGCCGCCATGCAGCCGGTTTTCTGTGGTGGTCGTGGACTGCCCCTCTAACGGCAGATTCACTCCATGCTCCGTCAGTGTCTCATTCACCACATGGAGAAATGGAAATACCCTGCCGATTCCTAAGTAGGCAACTGCCTGATAGACCATTTCCTTTGCTTCCACCGGGGTTACGCCAAAATTCAGGGCAGCCGGCAGCATGGCGCGGTACTCATCTATTCCCTGACAGCCAATCAGCACTGCTAAAATTGCTATCATTCTGGTGTGGTCATCTAAGTCATCACTGTTTACCACTTCATCGAACGCAAAGTTATCAAACCGTTCTATAAACTCCGGATCCGTCTCAACAAAACTGGAGTGATATCCCGGAAACATTTTCTCATGGTATTTTTTAGCATTTTCTGTGATACTCATGCCTTATCGTCCTCCATTTTGAAACATCCAAACCCACTTCTCTATTGCTTTCCCTGCCCGTTGTACATCAGCACCGTGGATTGCAAGTCCTTTTTCAACCTTCGCGCCCGGGCAGATTCTCCTGATATCAATTTCGCTGTTCGCCATTCCGCTTCCCTCATGTGTACAGAACGGCATAATTATCTTTCCTGAAAAATCATAGGATTCCAAGAAGAGAAATACATGTACCGGCATAGTTCCCCAGTAGTTCGGATATCCCAGATAAATCACATCATACTCTGCAATACTATCCAACTTCCGTCTGAGTTTTGGACGGGCGCCGCTTTTCAAATCTTCCAGCGCCTGTCTAGTGCACTCATCATAATCTTCCGAATACGGTATAGCCGGTTCAATCTCAAACTGGTCCCCACAGGTGAGTTTTGCAATCATTTCTGCTACAGCTTTTGTGTTGCCTACAGACAGGCTTCTAATCGTGCCGTTTACGTAGTTATTTCCTTTTCTTGAAAAGTATGCGATTAATGTCTTCATAATTTGAATCCCTCCTATAACTTTTATACTTTATTTTTCATAATGGAGCAATTCAGGTTACTAATCCTTTTAATAAGAATAACTTATACAAAAACAATTTCTGGGAGGTCTATCCTCTTTCAGCTCCTGAGACATAAGAGAGCATGATTTTACTAATATCAATGAAATTGCAGCAGAGGCGAAACCAATTGATATATGCTGATAAACTGAAACATAGAAAAACTGTACCGTGTATTAAGCCGAATAAAACATTATAGAAATACTGGGGATTTTCCAGGAAAGAAATCGGGAGTTAAGAAGAAAGAATATCGACAGGATTTTTGAAAAAACAGCCCTAACTGCGTTTCTGCTGCAGCTACGGCTGTTCATTATCGTCTGTAGGGTCAGGGATTTTGTTTACACTATATCTCCAAATATTATTAACTACTTCAGCAATTGAATAATACTGCTTCTCTTCAGAAAAATATAGCATGGAAGCAAAGCGAAAATCTGTACAACTAATACTAATCCTCCTGACATCATAATCAGAACATTCCGTCTACTTCTGAAAAAAGGCGAAAGGAGTTTGAACCAATCCACGGGGCTCCAAACTCTTCGTAAATCCCGGATATAGTAAAAGTTCTTCCGTTTACTTCAATGCCATTGCCAACATCATATGAAATAAGGCAATAATCCAAAAATAGAAACAAAATCAAAAATATTTTTTTAAATTAAAAGCTGGTACCAAGCGCCACTATTCTCCCACCTTTCACATAAATCAACATCGAACTTTGACCACCGCTAAATAATTCTGCCTGTTTTTCATAGCCCAAATCTCTATATTGCTTTCTAAATTCAAAGGGATTAAAGTTTAACATGGATATGGCATATATTTTATCATAGTCTATACTATGGAAAATACTGTTTACCTCCTCGACATTCCAGATATCTACGACCGACATGGAATCACCACCGGGAAACCACTCTTCAACGTCAGGATAACAGAATTTCAGTATTTCAGATTCATCACTCCCCACCTGCAAACCGCACCCCAGGGAGTATGTTCCATCCGTAATTAAAATTGCAGTCACACCCCCATCCATTCCCCCAAGTGTTGCATACTCCATTCCAGGCGTATAATAGTAAGTAGTTGTGGCATTTGTCCCTTCGTGCGTCCCCCTATATTGAAAATCAGGAAACTCCTCTTTAAGTTCTTTCATTGAAACAAATTGGAAGAACTTGTCATTAAAAAGAGGGTGTTCAGGGACAAAAAGTTCTGTGATTGAAAAATCATGTAGGTTGCCTACTGCATCATCAACAGAAACAGCAATCACTCTGTTATCTTTAACAAATGCCAGAAGTTGGCACTTTATATATGAGTAGACAAGCCCCTGATAGGTATAATCTTTTCCTCTTTCCATAACGATGGACGTTATATAAATATTATCATAATCCATCTTATCCTTTACTAAAGGAAGATAAGAATAATTCATCATAGTTACTAATGAACTATCATTAAATAGAACCGGCATATCCATTAGTTCTGAAACAGTCATTCCAACTTTTAAACCACAAGAAAATTTGTATGTTTCATCGGTGATAATAACACCACGAATTCTTTTTACACTGTTATCCATGGTGCCGCTTGGCTCCCCCGTAATATAAGTAATTCCTGTGTCCTCGAAAAAATGCAGATATCCATGTTCTGATTTTGCCGAGTATGATTCCGTATACGAATCTCCAGATAATACATCACCTAAGCTCACAGCAAAGAACGGTACTTTGCTTAAGACAGGGTGTTCGGGGAGCAATATTAATTCTGTAAGCCCATTATTGGAGGATTGGCCTTCGGTAATACTCTCTTCTGCATGTCCTGGTTCCACTGAATCTTGAGGAGAAGAGGTTAGCGTGGTTTCAATGTCTGCTAAATTGTTTTCTTCGGATAAGGTTGATGGTGTGTCCATATCCGAAATTATGGGAGGCTGTGCTGTATCTGAATCGTTATTCACTTTATTTTGCGAACATCCTGCTATTAGGTAAGTTGCACAAACACCAGCTATCAGTATTTTTCTTCTCATAAATTCTCTATTCATATAATCTCCCTTTATATAGCAAATTCAACGTCTGAAAAGAACCACCATATTTTTAATTGTAACTATGATTATATTCTAAATTATTCCTTTCTTCCAGTGACAAAACAGTGACAAAAGCTTGTTATATATCTATTACTTATAGTAATATAATAACATATATTTATCAATTTGTACTGAGTTAGGCATGTACAATTTTTGTAATGGCTACATTCTAAGTTATATCTTCCGCCCACAGACACCATACATTATAGAAGATAACAATAACAAAGGCGGCCCGCTACCAGGCAAAATAACGCCGTGTGGAGCGGGCCTGTACCATCATCATTCATGAATTAATCATATATCGTAGAATACGGTTGTAAAAATCATTCAAGCAGTATGTAAATTCAAGGTCTTCTTAAATCCCGATATTAACGCCGCCAACAGAGCTGTAATATCCCAGATTTTCTTTAACCACACCATAATAATTATAAACGGAACCATTTCCATATCGCCGGATGCTATACACCAATACTCTTTACCAATATTGTCAATGCTGTACAAATCATCGCCACACCGCCAATTCGTCCAATCCATCGTTTAGAATACTTCCCTAAAAAACCAGCTATTTTGTCTGCGCAGAAACTATATGTGAAATCATTAATTAAACCTATCATTAAATATGTTGTACCCAATATTATGATTTGTAATATATATGGTAGCTTAAAGAAGAAAAAGCATACTTTTGTTGGGGTAAGGGTAAGTATGCGCTCTTTATAGCTGTTCTCCTGCATGTTGATAAAAATAGAAGGGCTGTGGAAAAATGGAATTAAATCAACTTCATTTTTTCACAGCCCCATTAATTAAGGCCTTTAGTATAGATCAGCTTTAAACTACGGTCATCTATCGTTTTCTTACTACTACTTCATTAAACGCGATCATGCCCAATCAAACAGCAACATATATAATTTATTTATGGGATCAGTCCCCAACCATGATCCGCAATATCTCTTTGTCGGTCTCCCTCATTCCATCCTTGCCCAGCTTTGAGACACTTACGATTGTATTCTCAATGCCTTTCTTTACGATTCCGTCCCCGCCCTTAAACTCCTGGCCGTCCCTGGCCATTTCCAGGGCCAGAAACGCCGCGTCAATGGAGGACGCGATCTTTGCCGCGCAGGATGGTTTTGCTCCATCGCATATGATCCCGGAGGTAATGGCCAGGCAGTTTACAATGGCATGCTTGATGACCCTATCATCCTCATGCATAAGATACGCGATCCCGGCGCCCGCGGCGCAGCCGGCACTTACCGCCCCACAGTAAGCGGACAGACGTCCGATCCCTGCTTTCTGGTGGAGTCCCAGAAGGTTGGAGAGCACCAGGGCACGGTACAGCTCCTCCTGGGTGCTGTGAAGCTCCCCGGCATATTCGATCACAGGCACGGATGCCGTGATCCCCTGGTTTCCGCTTCCTGAATTAATAACCACCGGAAGCTCACATCCGCTCATGCGTGCATCGGAACCTGCCGCAGCTTTGGCCTTTGCGCGGATCCTGACATCCTTGGGGTCATTGGTTTTTAAAATAACCTTGCCCACATTTGCTCCCCAGTCATTGTCAAGGCCTTCCTCTGCAATCTTCATGTTATAGCTGATCTGACGCCGGATGATCTCCCTCACGTCCTCCAGATCACATGTTTTGGCAAAATCCAGGATTCCGTCCACTGTCAGCACATTCTCCTCGTCTGACTCAGAACCTCCGCAGCTGAACGGTTTTTCCAGTAAGACTTCCCCATTCTTTTCCAGGTAAACAATATTGGTGTGCTCATTTACAATGCGGACCACCACCTTGTCATCCCCGGCCCAGGCTGTGAGGATCAGATCAAAGACAATATCTGATTTGGCGATCTCCACGCTGATGACCTTTCTGTCCAGATACTCGCGGATCTCCGCCTTTTGCCAGCTTGTCACCTGGCTGATCACCTCCAGGAACAGGTCCGCATTTCCGGCGATCAGACCCGCTGCCGCCGCTGCTTCTATCCCCTTTAAGCCGTCTGTATTGGGCACGATCACACTTTTTACATTCTTGATCAGGTTGCCGCTGGCCTCCACCGTCACGCGGTCCGGCAGATTTCCCAGATGCTTTCCGGCCACAGCCGCGGCAAAGGAAATAGCGATCGGCTCCGTGCATCCCATTGCCGGCACAAGTTCTCTTTTTATGATCTCAATATATTGATTATATAATGCAGAATTTCTTTCCATTTTTTCCTCCAATGCACTTTAGTGTACCCGCGGATTCTCCGAAAGCGCACTTTATTAAAACGGCCCGATCTGAACAATGGCTGCAATTGCCACAAGGATGGCCGCCCACACGGAATTCGTAAGGAAAATGCGTATTACAAACCTTAAATATACACGGTAATCAATCTCCGCCATGGCAATGGCGCCTGAGGTCAGAGGTGAAGTAGGCATGATCATGTTTCCCAGCGCTCCGCCCAGGATCGCAGCCGCACATACGGTCTGCTGTGTGATTCCCGCCATGTCTCCAATGGGGGACAGGATGGGAACCAATACGGTTGCAAGTCCTGCATCGGAGATGATGAAGAAATTGCCGATATGGCCAATGAGGTACATGATCTCTGCCGTGAGAACGCCGGATGCATTGTTTAACATCTGTACCGCTGCATGGATAATGGTATCCACTGTTCCGGAATTGTCCAGGATCAAAGCGATCGCCTTTGCAAATCCCACTACCAGGACACCGCCCACAACTCCCTGAGCGCCCTTTCCAAAGCGGCGGAATACCTCGTTGGGAGAATACTTCATAACGATCCCAACCACTACCAGCATCATCAGGAATACGGCCGGAATGCCGTTCTTAAAGTCACCGCCGGTGAGAGCCAGATAGATGATGTAGCCCATTCCTACCAGAACAGATAAAAGCACCAGTTTTCTTTTTGCATCGAACTCCGGCATTTCCACAACCATGTCGGAACCCTCCGCACGCTGCTCCACATCATAGATCCAGCTGTTCTTCTTATCCTTTTTCAGCATGATGGCATATTTCATGGTCCAGAATGAAACAGATACATTAAAGCCGATAAAGGCCAGGATCCTTAACCAGATACCGGAGAACACAGGAAGCCCCACCAGCCCCTGGGCCACGCCGATGTTGAAGGGATTCGTGATTCCGCTTGCCAGGCCGGCGCCTCCCGCGCACACGGTTATGGCAATTCCCACCAATGCGTCCAATCCCATGGAACGTGCCAGCATAACTCCCAGAGGAACAAATGCCAGATATGCCTCCAATGTGCCCATCAAAGTGGGGACAATAGAAAACAGCAGGACAATAACAGGAATAAAGAAAATGTCTTTTCCCTTGCTTTTCTTTAACAGTGAGTTCAGGGCTGCCTGGATAGCGCCTGTATCACTGATCACGCTGAATGCTCCGCCTACGATCAGGATCAGGAAGCAGATCCAGCTGGTTGCCTGAAATCCTTTTGGCACTGATGTAAAAATTTCCAGCAGGGATGCCGGATGGCTTGCCACATATGAGAAGGAATTGGGATCTACCATCTCTCTTCCGTCAACGGTAGTCCTGACATACTCTCCCCCCGGTATGATGTACGTCAACAGCGCCGCTAATAAAATTAATCCGCATATAATTACCAAACCACTGGGAAATTCCTTGGCTTCCGCCTTGGCCTCAATTTCCTGTCCTTTTTTTAAATCCATACCTTACCTCCATTACCCTATGTATGATGATTGTCAGTTCTGTTAAAATTCAGCAGCTTTCCTTACTGCGTGGAGATTTTCCTCAGGCGTCCTGGGATCACACACGCATCCCGGTCCAATGATCAGACCTTTTCCATCCACCATGGCGATTGCCTGCTTTACATGGCCGATCACCTGCTGCGGTGTGCTCCGCCTTAAGAAACTGTCGTAATCCAACACACCGTTAATAATATTCGGAACCTCCTGTATTCCTCCCAGGAAGGTCTTTTTAACAGTTTCCCTTGCTGTCTTCATATCCGGCCGGGTATCCCTGTCATGCCAGTTGATGCAGTTGCAGGGGTATTTGCTCACCGTATCGTACATGATATTGGATCCATGGATATGAACCACGTTAAACCATGTCTTATCTTTATAGCTGTTGATCACTTCCAGATCATAGGGCTTACAGAATTCCGCGTACAGCACATCTGTCATAAAATCATAGGTCGCGGTCTGAATAGCAAAAAAGAAGCCGCTTACCCCTGCCTCAATATTGGCCTGCACAAAGCTGATGGTCGTATCCGTAATGGCCCGCAGCGCCTTATGTACTTCTTCGGGATGTTCCACCATATCCTGTATCAGACGGTTGCTGGTAAGCTTTTTAAGCGTTGTGGCCGGGCTGAAAATAGTCTGCAGATACGGCGTGTGCTTTGGTACGATCTTGGAAAGATGCCGGGTGACCTGCAGGGTCTTGCCCCAGGTTCCATGAGTGGCTGCCAAAGGCCGGATCATACCGTAGTCGCCCAGCTCCCTGATACCCGGTTCAATGATCACCGGTTCCTTATAGCGGTCACAGTAAATTTTAATCTTAGTTCCCCAGTCCTGGGTGGAGTAGGCGCCAAAGGGCATCATTTTGATAAAATCAAAATCATATTTCTCATTTTGGGAAACCATCTCCTCCGCCAGGGATCTGGGATCCTGATCCACCTCGGAGAGGTGCATCCACACACTGCAGGGAAGACGGTCAACCTCTCCGCCTGCAAGGGCCGCCCTTATTCTATCCTCTCTTGTCATCTATGTCCTCCTTTTTATATTATTGACTTAATGTATATACATCTTTTGGCAATATGATATCATCAAATTGTCAACTTGTCTATATAAGTTTGGCCTTCAATATCGACAAATATTTTATGGTTTTTTTGTAAATATTGCACTAAATTTTACGGTTTTTTATTCATTATAGTCATAATATATAAATTTATGAACATTTTTATCCATAAAAAAAGGTTGACACACCCTCAATATCAATCCATGTTATACCCACCTCAGGTTGTATATATGTATTAACAACTTTTTAACAACAAAAAAGCACCTCACAGGTCATATAAACGTTCTCTGTGAGATGCTGCTTCAATTGCCGTGCTCCCGGATCCTCTTTATCACCCAATGGAAAATGTCATAAAAGGCGTCTCTCCTTTATTCTCCGGTGAAATCGTGAAGGTGGTTGCAATTGTCTTTTTCTCTTTATTCAGGATATCTGTGGTCCAGCAGATCAGATTTTCCTGATCTGTAAATGACAGTTTATCATAGTGCATAAAAGAATACAGGGGAGTATTAATATACATACTTAGATACTTTGGATTGCATTCACTGTGTTTTTGCAGGTAGTCATGAAGACAGGTCTTGGTGATCTCATCCGACTGTATGGGAAGATATCCCGTCAGGTCAATGGGAAGATAACTGAAATCCAATGCCATCAGCTGACCCCGATGCTGAACGGAACGGATGATCTCGTACACCAGCGCATGCTCCTTTAGATGAAACTTTTCTAACAGCTCCGGATATGCTTCGATCACCATGGTCCGCTCCAGGCAATGCTTCTTGGGAACCAAAGGCTTTAGAAAAAGATTGGGGGCCAGCATCTTGGAGGACGTGGAATAGTCGGAAGAATCGCTGACAAAACTCCCCTTTCCTTTTTGCCTGGTCACCACCCCCATAATCGACAATTCCTTAATTGCCATATTAGCAGTGATCCGGCTGACGGAGAACATTTGGGCTATTTCATTTTCAGATGGTATCTTATCCCCCGGAGAATAGATTCCCTGCTGTATATTTTCCAAAATAAAATTCTGGATTTTTACATAGCTGGGAATGAACTCCTCATTCTTCTCTTTCATACACTTCTCCAATCTTAACAATTCTTTTACATATTAGTATAGCAAAACACAAATAGTTTTGCAAGAATCTGCGATATGAAACGAGTATTGTTAATGACAACCTTCCATCATAGTGGTAGACTATTGCTAAGACTATACATTTGCTCATAGTCATTATACTATACACTGTAACGGGGATTGGGACCTTATGAAATCAGAGAAACTGCAGACAAAGATAAACAAGTATTTTACGATATTCACAATATGCATCATTACAACCCTTTCGGTGATCATCGGCCTGTGCTCCAGCTATAAACTGCAGGCTGAAACCGGCGAAAACCTGGCCGACACGGCCAGGCAGATTTCCATGCAGCTGGATCAGTTTATGTGGAACCACTATCACCAGCTGGATCTGCTGAAGGCAGCAGACGTACTTGTCACCGATGACAGTTACCAGATTACCTCCACGTTGATCAACCAGCTTCATGATTCATTTCCATCCTTTTCCTGGGTGGGGGTTACGGATGCGGACGGCATAGTCAAAGCGTCCAGCGGCAACATCCTGCTGGATTCGGATATTTCTGAACGGCCTGTATTTATCCAAGGGGCCAAGGGGGATTTTATCGGGGATGTTCATGAAGCCCTGCTGCTTTCGGACCTGCTGCCCAATCCAGCCAATGAGCCGCTCCGTTTTGTTGATATCAGTTCCCCCCTTTTCGACCAGAACGGGGATTTTAAGGGTGTTTTGGCTGCCCACCTGAATTGGGACTGGGCGCAGGAACGTGTTTCCATGACCACTGAATCATTCCGTGACAGCCAAAAGATGGAGGTTCTGGTGCTCAGTAAGGATCATGATGTTTTGCTTGGGCCAAAGAAACTCATCGGCGCATCCCTGATTCAGACAATGGCCAAAACGGATCAGGACAACAACCGCCAATGGGCCTCCATCACCTGGCCTGACGATCAAACATATTTAACTGGTTTTACCGCCTCAACCGGTTATGACGACTATGACGGCCTTGGGTGGACCGTTGTTGTCCGCCAGCCGGTGGAGATTGCATACAATAATATTGTGCAGCTGGTGTTGCTGCTGATCGCAAGCGGAGGAGTTCTTTTGCTTTTATTCATGATGCTCAGTTCCATCATTTCAAAAAAGCTTACAGAGCCCCTGAACCGGCTATCTGAAGTGGCTACCCTTCTCAAATCCGGCCGCAAGGTACCCATGCCTGATTCCAACGGTATCTGCGAACTTGAAAACCTTGAATCAGCCCTCTCCAACCTGTTCAGCGATCTGAACATAACTGACGCGGCATTGAGCGAAATGAAAACCATCGCCACCACCGATCCTCTCACAGGCCTAAAAAACAGGCTGGGATTTGAAAACTCTATCAATCAGTGCAGTAAGACCCTTGATCCCCTATCTCACTCCCTTGCAATCCTCTATCTGGATCTGGACGGATTCAAGATCGTAAATGACCGGTATGGCCATGACATTGGGGACAAGCTATTGATCGAGATTTCCAGCCGGCTTACCACAGCGGCCCGCAGCAACGAAATCCTTTCCCGAATTGGCGGAGATGAATTTTTGCTTGCACTCATTGTCCCGGTTGGCGCTGCTGTTTCGGTTATAGAACCTATTGCCCGCCATATCATTGAGGCCGTCAACCGGCCGTTTCCCTGCGAAACTCACGAAATCCAGGTGGGATGCAGCATAGGCTGCGCTGTCTATCCGGAGGACAGCACGGAACTTCAGACCGTGATCAAATATGCGGATAAGGCTTTATACTATTCTAAATACCATGGAAAGAACCGATTTACCATGTATTCTTCGGGTATCTCCTCCAGGTAGAAGGCGGCGGGCGCGGGAGAGACGCCGTGATGGGAACCGGCTCAGGCTTGTTTTCTCACCTCATATGCCTGTCCGCAAAATCCATAAAGCAGTTCCAGTCATATTCGTCCATATCATGGTTCCCTGTCTTATGGTGATGCCCGATCCTCCCCTCATGCAGCGGGTGTTCCGGGAGGGGCATTTCCCTCTCAGCAATCCCGGGCACACCTAACAGCCGGTAAACCGGATCTGCCTGGACACAGGATTCAAACTGCCCTTCGGGGTCTGCCCAGCTGTCAAATGTCCTGGATGTGGTATAAACCAGTCTGGGGGCAATGAGGGCCAGCAGCATGTGCTGGTCAAAGGGAAGTTCCTCCTCCCTGTCCTTATACTTCTGGTAATTAGCGCAAAACCAGTAGGGAAACCGGTTGGCAATATCCTTGATCCGCTCCCCTTTGGACCCCCGGGCTATGGCATCCCCGCTGTTGCCCGCACAGCTGCTCACAGCCATGGCAAAGCGCTCATCCTGTGCCGTACACCACAGAGCCGTCTTTCCCCCACGGGAATGTCCCACCACAGCCACTCTCTTTTCATCGATCAGAGGATCAGTTTCAAAATAATCCATGATCCTGCTGGCCGCCCAGGCCCACACGGTTATGGCTCCCCATGCGTCTAATGGACGGTTCTCTCTGTACTCGGGAAACAATTTGTGAAAACAGGTACTGAATCCCTCATCATAATCCGGAGCTACTTCCTGTGTGCGGAAGGATGCGCAGGCATATCCCCTAGAGATGATAGTCTCTGCCGGATAAAAAGGACTGAGAAAATGTCTGGCAGGATCGCTGTCCCTGATTCCGCGGTTGCAGATGGTGATAAAGGCAGGCACCGGTTGTCTCATCCCCACAGGGATAAATACCACAAAATTAAAACTGAAATGATTTTCTCCCCGGATAGCCTCCACTTCCACCGTCCTGCGCACAGCACGGCCCTCCATCACGTTCGGCCCCTGCCTCGAATCCGCCGCCCGGATTTTTATTTCCACATCCTTCATGTCGGGCAAACGCCCATATTCCTGATCCCTGAACAGTTCCAGTATCTCCGGCCTGCGTGTTTCAAACCAACGCCTGCTGTCTCTTACAACGGTACCGTCCATGCATGTGAGTACAGACGGCACATTTCTCTTATTTTCCGGCATTTGGATCATTTTTCTTGTCCTCCTTTTTGACATTGAGTTTTATATCGCTGGGCGCATAGCCAAACTGCTTTTTAAAAACCTGGAAAAAATACGCGTAGTCGCTGTATCCCAGCATATGCGCCACTTCGTTGACCCTGTTTTTAGGATTTTTAAGCAGGATCCTGGCGTTCTCCATTTTCACCATGGTGACATAGGAAGAGAAGCCTGCCCCTGTTTCCTTTTTAAAGCATTTGCTAAAATAAGACATGGAAACCAAAAGCTCATCGCACACATCCCGAAGGGAAATGTTGCGGTTGATATTCCGGTCCACGTAGCTGATCGCCTGGGATACCATGGATGAATAGCCGTCCTTGCCGGAGCGGATTCCATAGATTCTCCTCTCCAGACTGTCCATATGGCCAGGAGCCGTCCCCGCCTCCTTTTTGTGCAGCGTGTCCGTCACATGCTTTAATGCCTGCTCCATTTCCTCTGTCAATATAGGCTTTAACAGATAATCACTTACACCGTATCGGATCGCCTGCTGTGCGTATTCAAACTGGCTGTAGCCTGAAATGATGATGAACCGGATATCTTTCCTGGTACCCTGGATTTTCTTGATCACATCCAGCCCGTTAAAACCCGGCATCTGAATATCAATGATCACAATATCAGGAGCCGAATTGTGGATCAGTTTTAGACCTGCAACTCCGTCATATGCAGTTCCGGCAACACGGCAGCCGAATTTTTCCCAATCCGTGGATTTGGAAATTGCTTCCACTGCAATCTTGTTGTCATCAATAATTACCACCGAATACATTTTCATCCCTCCTTTTCACGCAATCACCCCAGCGGCAGTGTAAGCTTGACCTCTGTATATTCATGATACTCCGACCGGATGGAAAGTCCATATTCGTTCCCGTAAAGCATTTGGATCCTGTCCTGCACATTCCGTATACCGATATGTCTTGACTCATCCCTTCCGGCCATTACCCGCATCAGCTTCTCCGGCTCTATGCCCTCCCCGTCATCCCAGATACGTATGACCAGACACCCATCTTCCTCCTTGACCCTGATCCATATGGTACAGGTTCCGATCATAGGCTCCATACCGTGTACCAGGGAATTTTCCACGATCGGCTGCAGGATATAGGTCGGTATCCTGACATGGAGGAAACGCTGGTCCACATCCCATTTGATATTCAGCCTGTCCGGATATATGTCCTTATAAAGCTCCAGATAATTCTTGGAATATTCCAGTTCTTCCCTGAGTTGGCAGGACACATTCCTGCGCTCCAGATTCCCTCTGAAAAATTTGGACAGCATACAGATCAGCCGGCTGACCTGCTTATCTCCGTTGATCTGCGCAATCCCATTAATGGACTGAAGGATATTAAAAAGAAAATGGGGATTCACCTGGGACTGAAGTTCATGATACCGAAATTCCAATAGCTGGTATTGGTTCTGCTGCTGTATCTCCTTATCCCTCACCACCTGGTCCATCAGGGCCTTGATCCTGCCCGACATTTCCTGTATGTTAAATGCAAGAACATCCATCTCATCCCCTTTCCGGAACAGGGTGGGTTCCAGGTCGAAGTCTCCCTCGGATACACGGTGAATGTTATCCAGAAGTATCTTCAGGTTCTTAGCCATATTTCCGAACATGAGCCAAAGAGAAACCAGGATCACTAAAAATACAAGGAAACCGATTCCTGATATAAGATATAAAAGGTCCGAGAACCTTCGGTTTTTCTCCGTCATATCAATAACATGGGCGATCTTCAGCTTTCCCCTGTTAATAGGGTATTCCGCATAAAGGTAATCCCTGGCCCTCCCCCGGCCGCTTTCACGCTCTCCTCTGTCCTGACTGCCCCCAGTTACTTGGATATCCGTAGAATATATGGGCATCCCGTTCCTGTCATACAGAGTAAAATTTCCCACCTTGCTGCTGTCAATGTGTTCAAAGATGGCTTTCAGCGATGTGTTTTTCACCTCTGCCGCAATAGATCCGCAAAACTGCATGGTATTAGTGTCAAAAACGGAACGCATCAGCACAATCCCATCCTCATTGCTGCTTGTCAGCCAGACCACATTGCCGGGTCTGTTTGAAAGGTTTTCCTTATTATCCAGGTACAGGGAAAGAAGTTCAATGCTTCCAGGCACCGTATTCCGGGGCCTGGAATCGCGGTATGCCAGATAGATCTCATTTCTTCTGTCAATGACCGCCATCCAGTTGATATCATCATTCATGCTCAACATTTCTTCCAGATGATTCCGGATCCTGAGACGCTGAAATGGGATCTCCTTTCCCACATCCTCATCCCTCACCGCGCTGAGCAATGGACCAAACCGCTCATTGGTGGCTGTTAAGGGCACGGTCTTCTCCACCAGTTCCTTCAGGGTAATATCCACATTCTGGCAAATTTGTTCTGTGAGCGTGTCGGAATGGTATGTCAGCTCCTCCTCAAACCGGCTGCAGCTGGCTTTATAGATCCACAATAGTGCAAGAAAAAACGTGACTCCCAAAAGAAGGGTGACCACAATCATTTTACAGTATAATGTTTTTCTGAAATGAATCCTGTTCCCCTGTTGTTCCATTCCCCACCTCCGCTATTATTTTCCAAATATAGCAACCGTCCCTGTTTCTGTCAATGCGTGCGGGGGGCAGACCGGCCATACTCAGCCCTTTACAGCTCCGGATGTGATACCACCTATGATATATTTCTGAAGGGTCAGATAAAGTATTAATATAGGTATCATGGACAGGATAAACAGAGCAAATGCCAGCCCCAACTCGATGCTGTTCTCCCCAAAAAAGAAGTATTGGGTCAAAGGCACGTTGCGCACTGTTTTTTTCTGAAGAAGAGTAAGGGACATCTGGAAATCATTCCAAACATTCAGGGTGTTAAGCACCACGGACGTGAGAATGATCGGCTTCATCAGTGGAAATACAATGCGGAAAAATATGGAATAAATACCGGCGCCGTCAATGGCTGCAGCCTCCTCCAGTTCCCTTGGGATACCTTTCACAAACCCGGAGACAAGCAGTACTGTAAAAGCGATTTGAAAACCGATTTTGGCCATAATAAATCCATAAAGCGTATTTAACAGCCTCCATTTTGTCATATCAATGTACAACGGCGTCATGATCGACTGAAAGGGAATGATCATGGCACCCACAAATATATAATAAACAGCATTATAAAACCGGTTATTTTTTCTTGCTATGATGTAGGCTGACATGGTACAGATCAGTGTGATCACCAACACGGCCGCAACCGTGGTGAATAAGCTGTTTTTCATGGCCAGACCAAAATTGGAAGTCTCGATGGCCCTTGTAAAGTTATCCCAGTGGATCACCTTTGGAAATGCCAGCCGGTTACTGACCATTTCAGGCTTTGACTTGACTGAATAAATGACGGCAATATAGAAAGGACTGATAACAAACAGGGTGACCACAAGCTTAAGAATCAGGAATAGTCTGTTTTTTACCATATGCTTCATTATACTTCCACCTCCCTGGCTCTCAGACTTCTGGAAACAATGGTGCTTATAGCAAATATGGCAATGGTAAATACCACCGCGATCGCCTGGCCGTAACCGGCCCGGAAATAGGTGAACAGGTTATTGTAGATCAGCATGGCCACTGTCTCCGAAGCTCGTCCGGGACCGCCTGCAGTAGCTGCCATGGGATAATCAAACACTTTCATGCCCCATGCCAGAAGCAGTGTGAAATTGGTGGTGACAGCTGGTGCGATCATGGGAAATGTTATGTCCTTAAATTTTTGCCACACCGTAGCCCCTTCCAGTTCAGCCGCTTCATAATAATCAATGGATACTCCCTGTATGGCTGCAATGTACACTACCATACAGTAACCAGCATCCCTCCATACGGATATCACTGCCAACCCCAGCATGACCCAGGTAGTGCTTCCCAGAGGACTTGGTATGCCGAATATATCATAAAACACATCACTGTACACATATCTCCATATATAGGATGACAACACAAGGCTGAGGCAATAGGGTACAAAGATACAGGTCCTGAGCACATTGTTCAGCTTTGATACCTTGGAGATCATCAGGGCAAACAGCAGGCCCAGAAGGTTTGAAAATATCATGGTCACTGCCGTGAATACCAGGGTATTCTTTGTGGCATTAATAACATTTACATCTTTGAAAATCCTCAAATAATTACTTATTCCCACAAATGTCTTTCCGGGACTCATACCGTCCCATTTGGTAAAGGATATGGGAAAACCCTGTAAAAAAGGATAGGCCACAAAGATCGTAAACATGATCAGGGCCGGTAATATGAATGTAAATTCCTGAAGCCTTTTTTTCATCTTATGGTTCATCTTTCCCTCCATTTTCTTGTCTGCACGCTCTGGTTTTGACAGCGCACTGTACCGGCTGACTGCACATCAGGGAGGACCGGAAACCGGACCTCCCTGACCTTTAACCAGATCATATGAATTTGAGAAACTACTGCCGGATCGATGCTATCTCATCATCAATATCTTTCAGCAATTTTGTGACATCTCTCTGGCTGTCATCCAGCGTGACAAATTCCTGGAGTTTGGTGCGGAACGCAGTGGAATACTCGGATGTATAATCAGGCACCAGACTCTTGGATACGATCATATCATTGTCAATATATGACTTTATTTCTTTGATAAACGCATCAGCATCATCGGTGGGAACCGTTATATTGCTGGTCATAAGCTTGGCAGTGCTCATCCATGTTTTAGAGCTTTCCTCATTGGCAAAGAAGTTGAGCAGTGTCATAACTTCATCCCTGTGTTCCGTCTGCTGGGAAACAACAAACACATCATCAATTCCGATCCAGAGTTTGTTCTCCTCCGGATTGTCGGACCATGGTGTGGGGAACATTCCGAATTCTCCATCCGGGCTTGCAGCAATCACATCCCCCATCAGCCATCCGCCGTTCATGTACATGGGTCTTTGGCCTGCTGCAAAGTTCTGGATGCCCTGGGTCTGGTCAACAGCCGTATCTCCTGCGTCCTTATAGGATGCAAACTTTGAGAACATTTCCATTGCTTCTACCACGGCAGGATTGCCGGATAGATCCTTAACGCCATTCTGTGAATCCATCCACACATTTTCATTATCTGTAGCCGCCGCCATGCTGGTGAAGAAGGAATCCAGCTCATGGAATACGCCGTGTATGAAATTATAGGGATGGACAAAGGGATAAACTCCCTGATCCATGAATGTATCGCACACCTTAAAAAGCTCGCCCTTGGTAGCGGGGACCTCCACTCCGGCCTCCTGGAACATTTTCTTGTTATAGAACGTTGCTTTTACCTGAGCATCAATGGGGAAACCGTACACACCGCCGTTTACCGTGCACTCATCCACCAGCATGGGCAGTACATTGGCCATGCACGCCTCATCCTTAAGGTCCATGAAATATCCGCCGTCCACAAATTCCTGCATGGTCTGAGGCTTTCCAAACATGATATCCGGAGCCTCCCCGGCAGCAATATAATTCTTATAAGTGGCAATATAGGAGGAGGATGCAACCACCTCCACATCCACCTTGATTTCCGGATGAGCCTCACTAAAGGCCGCCAGCATGGCGTCCAGCGCGTCTCTCTTGGCCTGCTCCCCCATATAGTGTACCAGGCGGATCGTAACCGGTTCTCCCGTATCTTTGCTTTCCTCTGTTTTTGATTCCTCATTGGAAATCTCTGTCTGGGCAGTTGTATCCGGCGTTGCCGTGGTCTGGCTCCCTGTACCGGATGAACAGCCTGACGCCGATGCTGCCAGCAAGGCCGCTAATGCCAGAGCCGATGTGCGTTTACAAAACTTCCTCATAATACATCCTCCTCTTCTGTCAGTTGTTATACCAGAATTTTAACAGACCAGAGCCTGGACTTATATAGGAAATTTTAGCCATATTATTATATTTCTTGTTATTTATCCGTTACGAATCGTACAATATACACAAACCACAGAACCTACCTCCCATCATCCCAATCCTGATCGTCCTCCACCGGACGCCAGGCCTGGCCAAATTTGACATCCCGAAACAGGGTGGCCAGCCCTGTGATCTGTTTGAGGCGCAGGATCTCATCCCTGTCCATTCCCAGATGTTTGGAAATCCATGCATCTGAACGCCCCAATTCATGCAGCTCCTTCACAATATTGCTCATCAGATCCACATTGTGGGTGCCCCTTGCCCTGTTATGGCGGATCGTGCTGGCCATCCGTTTGTCAATGGGTTTATCAATCACAGAGACGGGCAAAAGCCCCTGCTCCCTTTCGTATATGTCCGGATGGTCAAGCATGACCTGGTAGCGGTGAAATCCATCCACGATCAGATAGAGGTCCTGAGCCTTGGCATAATAGCAGACCACCGGCATGGTGTAACCGTCTTCCTTGATGCTCTCATACAGAAGACGCCTCTCAGGAGGAGCTACCTTATTGGGGTTGTAGGTATTAGGCTTTACTTTTTCAATTGGAACGGCAATTACGTTATATACAGGGCTTTGATAACTCATAATTGAAATCCTCTATGCTTTCGTATTTTTTCTTGATCAGCTTTAGGCGGTCCTGCTGCTGGCGCGTCATGCCAAATCCCATAAACCGGCATGTGTGATCATTTTTAAGGATGCAGTAACACATCCGTTTCCAGCTTGGTATGTCCTTGGTTGATCTGATATTATCCGTGTTGTCAGGAATGGGTCCCAGAAAAACAATGCGGGACTTTTTATTCAGGGTATAATTAGAAACACCGTTGCGCCTGATCCTGTATCCGTTCTGCTCCAGCTCCTGTATGACATCTTCATCCAGGCCGCCTCCTGTTTCATGCCAGAAACGTATGGATGTGTTAAACTTCCGTATGTAATTATTGCGAAGCCGCTTGGGAAGTGTGTCCAGCAGGAACTGTGTGTATGATTTCCAGGTGTGGCCCGGCGGCAAAGTGATGCTGCGGTATCCCATGGCCTTTGTCCTCCCGTAAATGGCGGAAAAATTAGCTCCCTGGACCCGTCCCACCAGCCTGCACCAGATTTCCGGATCGATCACCCGGTACAGATTAATGGCATCCTTTGAATAATCGTTAAACGGGGAAGCCACCCGCATCTGGGACACGGTAAGCCCTGCCTTATGGTAGAGGTCATAAAGGCCGTTGTAATCATAAGAGAACAGATAATTGGCATGCCATACATCCCTGACACTCCAATCATATAAGGGGGAGGCACACCACACGTCCTTAAATTGTTTGCTGATCCAGCATTCTCCCTTATATCCGTATTTTCTGTTCAAAAAGCCGCTGTAGCGCTGAAGGGATTCATCCGCACGGATCCCAAGCAAACTGATTGTCTTTTTATCTCCATGTTTTTTCCGGTACCACCGCCCAAACTGCTTTGCCAGATCCTCCTGGTGCATACGATAGCGGTAGGTAGTGATCGGATTATTGGACAGATTGATCACATACTCCTTGTCGGGCATGTCCCTGACCCAAAGTTCCTGTTTGGTGTCATCCCAGGGATACCAGTACATTTCATAGCTGCTCAAAGCAGTCCTGGTGGCCATGGGTAAACAGACCCAATACAGTTCTGCCTCATTTTTAATGCGCTCAAGCGTCCGTTCAATATATTCGGTCGTCACTGTGTACTGAGCCTCAAAATCCTGATGGAACACGCCGATCCGCCTGTCCGGAGCATATTTATTTCTGTAATCCAGGACCAGATTTAAAAGCAGGCCGCTGTCCTTTCCGCCTGAAAAAGAAACATAGATGTTTTCAAATTCCTCAAAGATAAAATGTAACCTGTCTAATAATGCTTCGTAAACATTCTGCTTTAGATATTCTCTCTTCATCGTCTTTCCCCATATGTGATTAACCCTAAATAGCAAAAAAAGCCCGGAGAATATACTCCCAGCTTCTATTGCCCGCAACATTTCCTAATCTATTCACAATTATGTTTTGTCCCATATGTAAGGACCGGGAGTCAAATACTTTAAGCCGATCTCTATAGACTTATAATTAAGTTTATAGATTTTTTTTTGCAGTGTCAATATTATTTTCCAAAAAATTGTAATGTAATCCATTGATAATCCATTGGTAATCCATTTTCCCTGTGAATCCGGTCCCATCTTGACAGCCGTCATCCCACATGATAAACTGTTACAAAATTCAACTTGGTTGATATACATGAACGGGTGAGCACCTACCGTATGCGAGGCTATTTCGCATACGGTATTTTTTAATGTACTCTCGGAGTCTCCTGGTGCTCAGCCAAAAAATGGGTGCCGGGGAGACTCCGAAAGTACTCTTTATAGTTTGGAGGAAGATATGGGAACTGGGAAAAACCAAACACATACCGCATTTGTACTCGTCAGGTTCGGCCTGCCGCTTATATTCAGCGGTATCCTTCAGCAACTTTACAGCTGGGCCGATGCCTTTATCGTAGGCCGCGTTGAGGGCGAGACCCCTTTGGCGTCCATTGGGGCAACTGCCGCCATAACAGAATTTTTTATCCTGTCGATCACAGGATTTACACTGGGACTGTCCATTCTTGCCGCACAAATGTATGGAAAGGATCAGAGCAAAGAAATCCGCAGAATATTATCATCCTTTGCCATCCTGTTGGGAGGTATCTTTGTACTACTGGCAGTGTTTGGATCCGCCCTGGCCGGCTCTGTATTGACTCTGGCCAATACTCCTGCGGATATGTTTCATTTTTCAATGGACTATCTGCGGATCATTCTCATGGGGATTCCTTTCCTGGCTGTGTACAATACATATTCCTCCGTGCTAAGGGCAATGGGTGACAGCAAAGCTCCCTTTTACGCTGTCTTCATCTCCTCCGCCATGAATGTTTTCCTTGATATCCTGTTTGTGGTGGTTTTGCACAAAGGTGTGGCCGGCGCTGCCATTGCAACCGTGATCTCCCAAATTGCAATGACCTGTTTCATAATCCTTTACAGCATCAGGAAACATCCTGTGTTAAGGTTTTCTATTCAGGAAAAAATGCTCCATTGGGATATTATTAAGCAGGGCTGTAAATTGGGTTTCCCGCCCGCCATACAATCCAGCGTAACATCCCTTGGGAACATCATCTTACAAAACTTTATGAATGGCTTTGGCACCCATACGGTAGCTGCAGTCACTTGTGCCTACCGCATTGACTCAATCATGCTGCTGCCCATTGTCAATCTGGGATCCGCCATCTCAACCATGGTGGCCCAAAGCAAAGGCGCAGGCAGACAAGGTTCAATCAAAGGGTATCTGGGCACAGGCATGGCTATGATGGCGGTCATTTCCCTGTTTTTGTCCGCTGTCATGATCCTGTTTGGCGGACGCCTGGTCTCCATATTCGGTCTGGACACAGAGGCCATTGGAATCGGCCATTCCTTTTTTAGGAGCATTGCTGTTTTTTACATTTTTTATGGTATGGCAACCGCATTCAGGGGTGCGGTGGAGGGTATGGGTGATGTAGTGTACTCAAGCATGGCCGGCATTGCAGCCCTTTGCATCCGCATTATGCTTTCCTATCTCTTTGCCGCTCCTCTTGCCAATATGGCCATCCCCTATGCGGAAGGGGTCTGCTGGATCTTTATGATGCTGTTTTTTGTACCTCGGATCGTAGTGAGGGGGAGGGAATTGGAGATACAGCGCCTACCACACAGATGATGGGCGGGTCTGAATGGGTTTTCCAATTTTACCGGTGTCAAATATGAAAACCGTTCTGCCATATCAATAGGTTCATGCTCCAGTCTAGAAAAGATATCGCCTCAGCATCCCGATCATCATCCAATGCGCCCTGTCCGCCTCGGTGTCATCCCGCCCATTCACCGTAAAGCCATGGGCAACACTCTGGAAGCGCATCATTGTCACCTCCACCCCGTTTTTTGCCATTCTCAGGGCATATTGCTCCGCCTCGTCCCGCAGTGAATCCAACTCAGCCGTTATTACCAAGGCCGGGGGCAGTTCTCTAAGAAGATCATCCTCTGCAAAAATAGGCGAGCAATATATCTCTTTAGCTTGTTCCGGAAGCCGGTAGCATAGATTAAACAATTCAGAAATATCAGGCGGTACTGCCCCCTTAACGTAAAACTTATCAGCGGCTGGAGTATACATGTCCAAAACCGGATAATCCAGGATCTGACAGCAAAAATTAATTTCTTTTTCCTTCGCTTCCCTCAGACAGATAGCTGCCGCAAAGTTTCCTCCCGCACTATGGCCTCCGATCGCCATTCGCTTACTGTCGATTCCGAATTCCCCTGGATTGGCATATACATATTTTATCACATCATACACGTCCAATTGTCCCTGCGGATATGGAAACTCCGGTGCCAGCCGATAATCGGGACTGATCACGCATACATCCAATGCAGCGATAATTTTCCGGCAGAAAATGTTGTCGGCTTCTGGAACGTCATGATTAAAGCCGCCTCCGTGAATATCAAAAAACACAGGCAGATTATCCTCATTCCTTTCGGGGCGGTAAACCAGGCATCTTATCCGCCCATCCCCAGCAGGAACATAAACTTTCTTTGCAGTCACATGCTCTTTCTTTGCCGCTTCCCAACAGACATTTCTACGTTTTTGTACAAACTGCGATACTTTCTCCGGCACCTTGATTTCCATTTATTTCCTCCTGCTACTGCAATCTGTTCATCGGCTCACAATCATGCCGATTCCTCCGGCAACATATTATTTTCTGATTCAACCGGAATACCGCATCATGCATTATACATCCCTCTGCCCGCATAATAAGCCGGATACCACCTCTGAAACCATGCGGTAAAAATCCCCAGCAGAACCGGAAGCGCCAAGTTGACCGCCCCTGTCCATGGGGCAAAGGGTGTCAGCAGCAGAAAATACGTCCACAGTGGGGTCACCAGGTACAGAGCTCCCCAGCATGCGGTTGGTGCGCAGAAACAGGGGATTTTCCCACTCCTGTCTGCCCCGGAAATTGTTGATGGAATAATAAGCTGACAGCGGCAGCCTGCACGGTCCCTGCCTCCCCAAGCCCCTTTGTTATAGAACGCCGCCATCTGTCGGGTGAAATTCAGGGAGGGATCCGGCTGCACACCATTCTGCTCCCCACGCTTCGCCCAATCTGTACGCTCCGCCCAATCTGTACGCTCCGCCCAATCTGTACTCTCCCCGCGGACCCCCCAGTCAGCGTCAGCCATCTCTTCAAACGCATCACGGGGCACCAATGGCTGGGTCAGCAGCTCCCATGTGGCAGACGAGATAGGACCAGCCGCAGATGGGGCAGAATCAGAAGCCGGCGAAATGAAACTCACGGCAAACTCCCTTCCCGCCCGGCGTACCCAGCTTAAGTATTCATCAACGCGTTTTCTCAGGGCAGGAACACGGAACAGCTCCCCTTCCCCACAATAGACGGATATATAGCCATCCTTGCCGTATATCCGGTCAAATTGGGTATTTACCCCATCATAATTACCCTGGGGCGTATAAAATCCGCAGGTAGAGATAGCGGCATAACGTTTGCCGGATAGATCGTACCGTCCGGGATGTCCGCCGCTCTCCTTACCTTTTGACATAAATGGCAAACTCATGGGCAGCTGCCGGTCCATGAGAGCCTTAAGCCGGGAGGGCAGGCCGAAATAGTACAGAGGAAAACTCCATATAATCAAATCAGCTTCAAGGATTTGTTCAATGATCCCTGCCACATCATCCTGGAGGCAGCAGGTTCCCGGGGTGACACTCCAGCATCGGAAACATCCCAGACAGTCCTGTATCTTTTTCTGGTAAACAGGCACGATTTCCGTCTGTATCTCCACCCTTTGCCCGATTCCTTCACAAAAGGCTTTTGTCAGCTCCATGGTATTGCTGCGCTCCCCTTTGGGACTGCCGTTTAGCACCAGGATCTTCATATGCACACCTCCAGCTTCATCTAAAACAACCGTTTCCCATCTGAGATATCGATACCAAGCTCTCTTGCCAAACTGTTTTGCTTGTATGGATTCACCTTTTCAACAATGCCCTTTTGTTTAAAAAATGAACCTGTATTTTTAAACCAGAATGTAACATTGGCTTTCACACATTGCTCTCTGATATTAAGCACCCAGTCATAATCACATTCCCGGGCCTCCCGCCCTGTCTCACCCCCAACTGTAACATGTTCCACGCCATAAAGATACGGAGACAGGTCTATTGCCTCCAACAGCGGGGCACATGCGATAAACCTCCGCTTGATGGGATAGGATAAGAACAGCGGAAGTCTGTAATCAGCTATTTTTTGGTTTTCTACCGTACATCCAATATTCACATTGTCATATCCCCGGCCCCAATCAGATGGAAGGGATACAAGGAAGCGGTCGATCCGCTTTGTCAGGATCAGAAATTCTATATCTGTCCGTTCCCTGATCATGGACCATGCTTCTTTGCGCCATTCATCCGCTTCAGGCAGGAAAAAGTCAGTGGCAAAACAGGTGGCAAGGATTTTATTTCCCTTTATGTTATATTCGCCCTTAGCTTTTTTCCTGATGGGCCAATCAAATTGATCCGTCATTTGTATGGTATTTTGACCATAGCGTTTCCCATGGGGCCCATAGAAATAACAATTCGTACATCCGTCACTTACTTTATAACACCCTGTCCAGGGTTCCCAATTCATAGGCTTCTCCCCAATTCACTCATTTTATCAAAAAGAACCGCTGACTTTTTTCCAGGGTCAGCAGTTCTCAATATTTACACGCAATAAAACCGGATTATTTTTTTCGGTTCCTCCACAGATATTCCAACAAATTGGCAACGAATATCACTAAGAAAAAGATCACTTCCAGTGATAATGATATCTTATATGGATTCCTGGTCACTGACCCATAAATCAGACAGATCAGGTTAAAAACAACAGAAATAAAAAGTGCTTTAAAAAATGCAACTTGTATCCTCCGTTTCATAAATTCCTCCCATCAGCCTAAGTATACTCCCGAAGAAACTGCTGATTGTCAACGTACATTTTTCCTCATGAGCAATCATGCTCGTCACTCATTCCAGCTGGTTGCATCCTCCGGCATTGACACATTATACCATCCTAGTTTATGGAAATTATACCACTCTGTAATAACCTTTTCCGGAGCTGCTTTCAGGGCGAACAGCACTTCTTTTGCAAACTCCAGAGGAGCCGTTCCATTGGCCGTGACAATGTTTCCATCCCTGACCGCTTGTCTCATAACGTATTTCTGTTCCCCGGTGTAGGCCTTGCCTGCCCACTGTTTCAGATCATTAAGGTCATTGCTTGTATGATTCACATTGTTCAAAACTCCCGCTGTACCAAGGAACCCTGATGCATCGCATATACCGCCCAAAACTTTTCCTTTCTCCAGGCATTTCTCCACAAGAGGCTGAATCCTGCGGGCTTCTTCATTCCTCCACGCCATTCCTCCAACCAAAATCAGCGCCTCATAATCGGCAGGAATCGAATTGATATCATAATCAGGCAATACACAAAAACCTCCAATGGAGCATACCGGCTCTTTTGTCAAAGACACGGTCTTAACCTCATACATACCCTGCCCTAACATTTGGAGGGCGGAGGACAGATAAGCAGCCTCCCAGTCGGCATATGGCTCTAAAATCACAAATAAGATGCATTTCTTCATACAATTTTCTCCTCAATTATTATTTTCCCATACAGCGTGTCCTTTGACCGGAATGAACATGCTGCGTATTATATTATTATATCATTAATCTCCTGTTTTGTATTGTAAAAAAACGACTTCATCCGCACATGATGCCCGCAGGCTGTCCACTGTCAGCGTGTTTGCGCTGCGCAGCATTTCCATGGGCGACTCAATTTGGGCCGCATATTCCTCTGCTCTTTTAAACCGTGCCGCCTGCTCCGGGTTACAAGGAATAGGCATGCCATGGGTGGGTATGGACTGCTTAAACATGGTGGGTGCATAATGTAATCGATGCTTTGGTCAATCAGCTTTTTCCGATCCATCTACGTATTCTCCTCCTCTTCCGTCCCTTTTCTCCTGATCAAATTCCCACGTTCCCATATTCTGCTCTTAAAATACAGCCCCCCGGCAACCGCCGGAAGAATGGGAGAAAGAGCCTGTCCCAGATATACACCGGGAAATCCAAAGGACAATGGAAATGCCAGCAGCCAGCTCACAGGCAGCCGCACCACCACCGCGTCCAAAAGAGCGTTTACCATAGCGACATTGGCGGAACCGACCCCAATGGCAAAGGAATCAAAGGTATACATAGCCCCATAGATCAGGCTGTTAAGCCCACAGCATATTCTAAGGTACAAGATACCATCCCGTGTGACCTCCGGGCTCACCGGGTCAAAAAGCCTGATGATCGGTCCTGCAAAAATCTGGACAAACAATACCACCACAGCGGTGATTGCAAGGTTAAGGCAAAGTCCCGTGTTTGTTGTTTCCCTCACCCGTTCCCTGTTATTCGCCCCCATGTTCTGCCCTGCCATTGCTGTGACTGCCTGCCCCACGGCCCAGCAGGGCATACCTGCAAACGTATTGATCTTTAAGCCCACACCGGAGGCCGCGGCAACCGCTACCCCAAACTGATTGAGCATCCCGGTGATTAAAAGGTAGGATATGTTCACTACCACCATCTGAACAGCCGTAGGCAGCCCCACCTTTAGGATCATGGCCAGCTTATCCTTTTTGACTACAAAATGTTCCGGCTTAAAATCAAAAATAAAGCTTCTGCGTTTCAGATGGATCATCGCTGCTGCAAATGAAATACCCTGGGAAAAGATCGTTGCATATGCCGCTCCTTTGGCCCCCATTCCAAATGGGCCAACTAACAGCAGATCTAACACAATATTCACAATGGCGGCAATCCCAACAAAATACAGGGGACTTTTAGAATCCCCAAATCCTTTCATAATGGAGCATACCCCATTATATCCAAACACAAAAACCGTTCCCCGGCAGATGACCTCCATATATTCACAGGCATCCCCCATTGCATCCGATGGGATGCTTAACAGGCCGAACAGCGGCTTATACCCTAGCAGCGCAGCGGCGGTGACAACACCTGACGCGGTCAGGGTAAGGGAAAATAATGTGCCCACTGTTTCGCTCTGCCCTTTCACGTCATCGGCGCCTTTGAACTGGGCGATCAAAACCGTCCCTCCCATTGTAACACCAATACAGATGGAATTGATGATAAAACTTACCATAGAGGCATTGCTGATGGCCGCAAGCCCTGTTTTTCCAACAATCCTGCCCACCACCAGCATATCTACAATACTGTAAAACGATTGGAGCAGGTTTGCCAACAACAAAGGAAGCGCAAAGGCGATCAGCTTTTTAGGTACACTTCCCGTGGTTAAATTCTCTTTATCAATCATTGGGTTCATTTCCTTTCTCAAAAAAACAGAAGGCCGGCACGGTAACGTGCGCCTTCTGCTGTGGTGTCAATATAAAAAAAAGACAACAAAAGGCCGCAGACAAAACACTGTCTGCGACCCTAAAGATCATAAAGCAGAATCTATGGTTTCATAGATTCCCTTTTCTTATCAGGCTCCGCACAATGTTTTGTGGTATATACTTGTTCGGAGCCAAACTCAATACAAAATTTTCCAAATAACATTGTACTCACCCTTTCCTGGATTCTAAAATAATTATAGATGGTTGCTGGGATTATGTCAATGCGGAGGGACCTTTAACGCACATTGTTTGTCATATTGTTTTACAGCGTTCCTCCATAAAAGCCATCCATTTATCCCGCTTCATCATGGAAATTTTATCAGTTATGATTTCACCGCTCTCCTTGTTCTCATAAGTAATGGCAATTCCGATGGGCATAAAAGTCTGTGAGCATTTCTCCAATTTTTGGATATTTTTATAGGGAATCACAATATTTTCTTCCAATAATCCGGTTGTCACGATCAGTCGTTCCTCCGTAAAATATGCCCATCCCTTCTTCCATTGGCCCAATTTTCCTATTAGGCGCTCAATGTAATTGGCCTGTAAAAAATCAATCAGCGTATCTGATTCCTCCATTACACCAAGTTTTACAAGGTTCTTTTTCTGCTTATCCAGCTTTGTTTCCTTCATGTCTGTTCCTCCATTCTCCTGATTCCGGGCATGCCCGATATCCACCCTGGTTAAACGGCGTCAAGGTGATTTTCTCTCCATAAGTGTCTTTCCCTCCGTCAGCCCCGTCCTACTGATGCAGTTTACTAGTTTTCCAACCTGTCTCAATTGCCGCATTACACTCCTTATCAAGCGCCTCGGCTACCTCCTGGGGTGTTTTGGTTCCAACAAGCAGTTCATGGATATGTGTATAAAATACATCGCGCACACCGCGCCAGTTTGGATTGTTTGCGGTGAAGTCCACCGTATTGCCTGCGTTGGCGGTATATGCCTCCTGCATAAAAATGTACTGGCTTACACGTTCTGCTGTGGCGTTGCTGGCGGGGATACCAACCTGCGCATAATTCATGAGTTCCTCAGTGGACATAAAATAACGCAGGAAATCCTTGGCGGCCTGAACCTTCTCCTGGTCCCCATTGTCAAAAATCTCAAAGCCGGTGACAAACGATGTATTATATCCGTTCCCATTCAGGCTGGGAAAATTGGCAACCCCTGTTGAACTCCTGTCCATACCAGGCAATGTGGCGCTGTTTGCCATGTAGATGGCAAGCTGGTTATTTGTAAACAGATCACTGCAGTCAACAATCTCCATATTTTCACAACCGGCTGGGAAATAACTCTTTTGGTAGGAATCCGCGATCCACTGCAGGGCGGCAATCCCCTCTTTTGTATTGAGATTAAAACGTCCATTTTCATCAAAGAACGGACTCCCCTTGCTGCGCAGTAAAGTCATGATATGCGTATCTCCCTGGTCGTTCTTGGCATACATCAACATGGGATAGGTCATCTCAGGCAGCCCTGCAGCCAATGTGGAGAGAATATGCTCCCATTCCTCCGGTGTCCAGTTCTGTATCGTGCCATCCTCTCCAACGTACTCCGCCAGTCCGCATTGACGGAACAGATCCCGGTTATAAATCAGCGTGTTTTGAAGGCTGTAGTAAGGCAGCATATAGGTCTTGCCTTCCACCTGGCTCATTTTCCAGAGCATATCATCAACATCTGCCCGCATTTCCTCCGTGATAATGTCGTCCAGCGGCACCACACGGCCTGTATGTATATATCCCGACATGTTAAAGTAGCCTTCAAGCAGAATGTCCGCTGCATCATCCGTATCAAAGCATCCGGTAATATATTCGTCCTCCTCCGTGTAGCCGAACTTCACAACCTCCACCGTGACATCGCATTCCGTGTACTGGGCGGCAAACTCCTGGCCTGCCTTGCTTAATACTTCATAAGAATCGGTAATGCCTGTGTCGGCGTTGGCCACGGTCAGCGGAGGGATTTTTACTCTCAGTGTGATCTGCTTCTTGGCTGCTTCCTGTGTTTTGCATCCGGTAAGCGCACCTAAAAACATAACAACGATTATTCCCCCCGTGACAATCCGTATCCAATTTTTCATTTTTTCTCCCCTCTATTTTACTGCTGCAAGCTTCTGCATCATCTTACTTACATCAATTGGTTTTGCAATAAAACCGTCCATTCCAGCTTCCCTCGCCCGGTCCTGATCCTCCCTAAACGTATTGGCTGTACACGCATAAATAATAACCGTCTTGGCGTCAGGACGATTCAGCCTGCGGATGAGCTTTGCCGCCTCATAGCCATTTCGCACAGGCATTTGCACATCCATCAGGATAAGCCCAAACTCATATTGAGAGGACTTTTCAAACAGTTCAACTACCTCGCCTCCATCTGCGGCCCACACTGCGGTGAAACCCGATGTATCCAAAATTTCCATAAGGATTTCCGCATTTAAGTCGTTATCCTCAGCTACCAGAATATGCAGTTTTCTCTCGTTTTCATGGTCCTGGTGTACGATGTCTGCCGCGGCAGCACTGCCAAAATCCTCCGGGGCAGTCTCTGACACTAAAGACAAGGTAAAGCAGCTTCCTTTGCCAAGCCGGCTTGTCACAGACAGCGTGCCTCCCATTTGCTTCGCCAGCAGAGAACTGATGGACATACCAAGACCGGTGCCCTGGCTCCCCTGTGAAATACCGCTGTGCTCCTGGCTAAACGGATCAAATATCTTTTGTTGAAACTCTTCGCTCATGCCGCAGCCGGTGTCTTCTACCTGATAGGTTGTCAATATCCTTTCACCTTCGGCCGACTGGAGTACCCGCATAATGACGCGGCCGCCCTTTGGAGTAAATTTAACCGCATTTCCCAAAATATTGACCAGGATCTGTTCAATCCTCATATCATCTCCAATAAGATTGGAACAGATAATACTTGTTTCGACCCGAAAGTCAATCTCCTTATCCTCCATACGGCTGCGCATCAGAGACTCAGTCGTGGAAACCAGCTCGTCAACAGAAAACGGCTTTGGCACCAACACCATTTTGTCAGATTGAAGCTTTGACATATCCAGAATATCGTTGACAAGTGAAAGCAGGTATTTTGCAGTTGAATCAGATTTTCTAAGATATCCTGTCATCCGTTCATGATCCCCAATGTTCTGCTGCATCAGATGGATCAGGCCGATGATTCCGTTAAGAGGCGTGCGTATCTCGTGGCTCATGTTTGAAAGGAACTCGCCGCGGGATTTTGCTTCCGCTCTTGCGGTTGCGGAAATCAGAGAGATGCGGACAATCGCAAACATCATTAAGCACAAAACGATCACAACCACCGCAAGCATCACAACTGTCATGAGTACAAACTGCTGAGTCTGTTCGCGGAACACCTCCTGTGGAACTGTGAGAACGATACTCCATGTCGTACCGGGCATCGGAATAAAGGATACCACCTGTGCTCCCTGATCTATATAATTAAAGTGCAATAGAAACTCTTCTTCCTGCCCTATCCGGGCGATAATATCCGAAATTTCCTTTTTCGACAGACCCGCACGATTTTGCAGCTGTTCAAAATAGTTGTCGATTTTCCCTATTCCCGCGCTGCGGTCCCGGTTGACAACGTAATTTCCGTCTATGTCAATAATTCCGGTATAGCCACGCCCGTCAAAGCTGTCTATTTTCAGGCGCTCCGCCATCAGACTGATTTTTGAAAAGCCGATGATTCCAATAAACTGAATACTGTCCACCTGAAAGGGCTCACACCGAACTCCATACACAAGACTTTCTGTGATCGTTTCCAAAACGTCCAAATTGTCATAGCGCATAACAATTTTATCTTGATCGGAAAAGAGTGACAATACATACTCCTTGTCCTTTTCATTTTTTATTACATTTGAGCCGGAGTATGTATTTCCATCAGAATCCACCAAATAAATTGTATTGAATATATTGGAAATCTGCTCCAAATTCAAGCGATTGCAAACCTCCTGAATATTAGCGCATTGGCTGGTCTGCGTTCTGGTATAAACCGCAGACAGGGAATCCCACGAGTTTTCCAGTTCACTTTGAATGTTCTGCATATCGTGTTTGGATAGTTCCTGCATCGAAGCTACCACCGAGGCGTCAGTTGCTTTGGTGAGCTGTTTCATATAGACGCAGACCGCAAGTGATAAAACGGCTAATGTCGCTATGACAAAAGCAATCGCCCGGTTTTTATTTCCTCTTTTCATAACGTCCTCCATTCTCTGGAATGTTCCGCTGGTCCAGATGCACTTCATCGTACAAGCATTTGACCAGAATCTATTATCCTGCAAATGCCAGAGGGAACTTTACGGAAAAGAGTATACAGGGCTCATCCATACAATTCAAACCGTTCAGCCAGTTCTTCCAATACCTGCGCCTGTGAGGAAAGTTCTTCACTGGCGGCAGCCAATTCTTCTGACGTTGCGGAGTTACTCTGCACCACATCCGATATCTGTCCTACTTCTGCTGTAATCTGTAAAACGGATTCGCTTTGATAGTTGGTTGCGGCAGCTATCTTATCCACTGTCATTATCACCTGTTTTGTACTTTTTACCACCTGTGCCAGCGAGCCTGCTGTTGCACAGGCTGCTCTTTCTCCTTCTTCAACCGCAGCCGCTGATTCCTTAATTAACACCGTTGTATTTTTAGATGCTTCCGATGTTCTGTCCGCCAGATTACGGATCTCTTTTGCGACTACCGCAAATCCCTCCCCGGCCTTACCTACTCTCGCCGCTTCCACAGAAGCATTTAAAGCCAGAATATTTGTTTGAAATGCAATGTCCTCAATTGTTTTTATGATTTTAGAAATCTGACTGGACTTTTCACTGATTACTTTCATTGCATCAATCATTTCCTGCATCTTTTTACTGCTCATGGAAACCTGTATACCTGCCTGATCTGTCTGAACACGTGCATCACCCGCATTTTCCGCTGTTTCATTTACACGTTCAGATATATTATGTACGGCTGCTGCAAGTTCTTCAACCGATCCGGCCTGTTCCGCCGCCCCCAGGGCAAGCGCCTGCGCTCCGGCAGATACTTGTTCGCTGCCGTCTGCAACCTGTTTTGCCGAATGGCCGATCTGCAAAAGAATACTGTCAAGGTTATCGCGCAGCTCCCTCATGGAAATTAAGATACGGTTATACTGACCCCTGTAATATTCTCTCGCTTTCGATTGAACCCTGAAATTCCCTTGTGCCATGGAACCAAGGATATCGCTGATATCCTCAATGATCGTATGCTGGTAGCTGATTAAATCGCGTATGCTGTCCGACATTTTACCCAATTCGTCTTCTGATGTATAGGCGACAAATGCTCCATCAAGTTCTCCTCCGGCCAGCTTTTGGGCGGCATGCTGGATTTCATTGACAGGCCTGAGAATACCATTGGATATATAAAGCCCAAACAATAATGCCGACATAATACTTAATACCATAATTACAATCACTATAACAATTGCAGCTGTCCGCGCTTGCTCCCCTTCTTCCACCATAAGCTTCGCATTCCGGCCTGCTACATCTGCTATTTCCTGAAGCGTATCCGACATCTGGTCCAGAAGCGGGATATAATTTAATTTCATGACCTCATAAGCTTCCCCACGTTGATCTGATTCCATCAGTTCAAACACCTGGTCACGGTATACGATAGCCTGCTCTAAGAAAGAATCAACCTGATCCACCAATGCAATATCCCCCTTAAATGACTTCCGGATCACAGGGAATGCCGCACGCATATTACCAAGATGCCTGTTTGCTTTTTCCACGTTCTCATTATCGTCCACGTCCGAATCTAATATGGCATTCAGGAGATCCGCACGCGCAGCCTGCATTTCCCGCTTTGCCATCCACACATGAACCGTAACGGTATAATTATTGTTGTAAAAGGAAGACAGGTTATTACCGATTCTATTCAGCATAAACAGCGCTGTGATACTTGCCGCCAGGCATATGATGATGATCACTGCATATGATAACAGCAGTCTGGCCCTTAATTTCATATTCTGTATATGTCCCAACATAATACCCTCCCGGTAATGATATGATATCACTGTCTTAACAGTTCAGACATGGTTCTATAAAGCACGTCTATATCAATCGTTTTCCCAATATGGCAGTGCATTCCTGCCGCCAATGCCTCATTCATAAAACCCATTGGCTGTCATGGCGAGAATCGATCCCCTTGTGCATTCCACAAAGGGAACTTTTTATAGAAGGAATTAAGCCTCTCCTCAACAAACAACTGCCAAAGTCCGGCAAACACTTCTGAATTGTCAGTTTGCAGAGCATCCTCCATCCGGCAGATCAAATCATCCGAATTGGCTTCCATCTGCCCGGCTGCCATTAATACAGCCGAAAAAATATACCCCCAGGCTACAAGCTCCCTCAATTTACCGTAAATCTCCCGCAAAGACGCGGAAGGGCATTCGCTGGAGATGAAATTCAGAAGAACATCTATACAAAGTATACTGTTATTTTTATCATGAAGCATTCTTATTGTCTGTAACAGTTCCTTCCTCCTCTCTCTTTTAACCGATTCCAATGTATAGTGAGTCACATTGCGAACCGTCAAAGCCAGTATCTGCATTGCCTCTCCATGAAGGCGCAGGTTTTCCCGGATTTCAGGTCTGCCCATGATATCAATGTCAACTGATTCCAGACAGACCTTTGTCCCAATCCCCATATAAGTCCTGGTCACCCCAAGTGAGTTCAATACATCCAAAGTCCGGCGTACTGTAATTAAGGAAACATGATACCGCTCCGCCATCTTGGGCAGCGAGGGCAGATAGCTTCCAACCGGATAAACATCCCACAGAATCTCACGGATAATGGTGGAGGCCAGCGTATAACGAACCTGCGGCCGCTTCCGGTAAATTGTCCATATAAACGGAATCTGAGTCTCATGCTCCAGATGATACGTTTCACGATTTAAGTCAATAAACTCCATAATACCCAAATAGATATTATAATAATAGGCATCTGTTTCTTCTTTTAGGCGGTTTGCATTTTCCGCTGATAATAAATCTTCCACTACATAATTCGCCTTCCTATCATTTCTAGGGGGATAGAAATAACTGATATAACGCATGTTCTGCCAAAAAAGGCTAAGCAATAACTCATTATGAAATGTATTCAAAACGTCCACATACAGCCTGATTGGCTCTGATGCGGCTTGGCCCGCTGTCTTCGTCCCACCGGGGTTTTTCTGCAAATCCTGTTTTAAATTCTGTATACCCTTTTCCCATATTGATGAAAACACTAAATTACCATTAAATTGAACGTCCTGGATCCCCTCCCTGCGCAGAGCAAAATACGTTACAACATTTTCCCTAAACAGTTCTTCCGATCCCTGATAAACAACCCTGGCAACTTTCCGCTTTTCTGTTTTTATATATCCATTCTCTTCCAGCCTGCTAAACGCAATTTGTACGGTATTCCTGGCCACCCTGAACAAAGTGCAAATTTGTGGTACCGACTTCAATTGTTCGCCGTACTTGTATATACCAAAGAGAATACGAGACTCATAGTACTCGTAAATCAATTCATTCAGTTCATCCCTTTTTCCCATCCTTGTCCTCCAGTTTAAAATAACATCTCTTGCGCCCGATATTCTTTATCAGCCAAGCATAATCCGTCCGGCATTTCCTGAGAAAACAGTAATTTCTAAAAACAATCACCACCCTGCTCATGATGGGTATTGTTTTATTGTACCACTCTTTCAGGAGGGATGCAATGCATATACTAGCATATTCTTACCATATACGCGAAAGGATCCTTATTTAATCCCGGCTAATGTCGAAGTTCTAGAAAAATGGAAATATTTACTGTTACGCGTATAAAGAAAACAAAATTCCAAATTCTTCAACACTTGGGAAGGATTACAGTCTTGCTTCGGGGAGGGATCACAGTCCTGCCCAGAAGAGGGATCACAGACCGGCTCAGATAAATTTTTATTGCTTGTCCCAAGAATGCAATTTATTTCATTAAAAAAGGCTAACCGTTTACTTTTTTCGGTCAGCACTTATTTTATCTCTTTTTATCTGTCTCATATCTGTGGAAGAGCCTGTTTGAAATTTTCCAATTCCACAAGCCGGAATCTGCCATAATGTATCTTATACTCAATAAAGTATGATGGATTGTTTTAAATATTTTCTTGAATTTCAATGCCGTAGTCGGATAGTATGAAAACCTTATATCCTCTGCGATACCGCATCAAACCATTGAGAAAACAACAGAGTATTTAATTAAACAGTGTAAGCAATCACTCTCAAATAATTGTACTTGTTTTTTCAGATGGTAAATATTTTAAAGACAGTACAAAGACGAATCTGGAAAGCCAAATAGGGGATGTTTTGATTTATATGTATCAATTATCGGAAGAGTTACGTTTGGAGCGCGTAAAGCGGGAAGAAGAACATAAATTATGGGTAGAAAAGCAAAGGCTGGATGAGGAACGTAAGCAGAGACTTGAGTATGAAAATGATTAAGTGGATTAAATGGGCTTCGGATAAAGATTTGGGGGTATCCTATCGTTTGTTGAGGCTGTAATTCGGATGCCAGAAAGACAGAATAATGCCTTGGCGAAAGTATTCTTCCTTCTGCTAACGTAGTGTCCTACTACTTTCTCTCGAGTCTCAACTTCGTCCTGTTTTTATTGTGCCATAACCTGGCACACTACTTTTCATTTGTTTTCTCTTGTAAAAAATGAAGTGAATTCAAATAATCTTGTTCCACATCGCTAAGTGTCCTTGCTTTATATTTCCTGTATTCATCTGTTGCTTTATCAACTGCCTGTTTATGTAAAATACTTCCATTTCCTTCTAACAGCTGCTCTCCACTCATTGTCAAAATACGGTCCAGATGGTCTGACCAGTCCTGCATGGTCATAACTTGTTCCCGCTCTGTTTTCCTGCGAAGGTAGTCAGCCCCATAAACTTTTTCTCTGCATCCGCTCTTGTATAAATAACCTCTGCTGCAGTTTGTCCATGAATCGCATAATGAATTTTATTCTGGACTTTTTTAAAAAAACGGATTGAAATCTCTGCATGTGGATCATAGTCAATACTCGTAGCATAAATTTCCAGTACCTGGCGGTAAAACACTTTCTCAGACGCACGAATGTCTCGGATGCGTTCCAGCAATTCCTTGAAATAGCCGACACCGCCCAGATTCTTCAACCGTTCATCATCCAAAGCGAATCCTTTCCTCATATATTCCTTCAAAATACTGGTCGCCCAAATTCTAAACTGTGTACCACGCTTTGACTTTACACGATAGCCAACGGAAATAATAACATCGAGGTTATAAAATTCTACCGGCTTGTCCGAATTTGCAATGTGCAAATTTTGCACATTGCCTGCTTTCTGGAGTTCTCCTTCTTCAAAAACATTTTTTATGTGCTTTGAAATTACTGAACGATCCCTTTGAAATAATTCAGCCATCTGAGCCTTTGACAGCCAGACGGTATCACCGTCAAAGGCCGTTTCAATTTTTGTCAAACCATCCTCGGTGGTATAAATAAGCATTTGAGATTTTTTTCCTATATCATCACTTAAATTCATTATATCACCTCATTTCCCTAAAATGAACCTTCTGTTTAAACTATCCGGATTTTCCGGATAGTTGGCTCCTGTGCCAGTTCATCATCCATATATTTTTTTAAGGTAACAGTATTAACATCCTTTTACTAACTACCAACCTATAATCCGTTTAAAAATATCAACATTTGAAATATAGATTCATCAAAATCAAACCGTAAGAATAATTAGATATGCAGCATTTTCTTATACATTTTGCGCTTCACGTTTTCGACAATAAGTAACATGTTTCGACATTTGTTGAGTGGATAATAATGATGTCGTGAAGGCGTACTCCTCCCCAAGAGAGAACTATATAATCATCTTTACACGTCATTTTGATCCACTTGATGTTCTAATTCCAACAAATACTTATCATAGTCTGACATAAATAATCGATCCTGAACAATACGATATTTTTCAAACTCTGTCTCTGCATGAAGTTTAGCCTGTTCCGCACTAACTTTTCCTGGTCCCATCAGCAGTTCGTTCCCGTTAAACTCCAAAAAACCATCAAGTCGCTTTGCCCAGTCCTCCATACTCATCGGTATTCTTCGTTCCGCCTGTAACTCCGCATAGTCGAGATACAGTGAAACGATTCTCTGTAAATAGGACATTTCCTTTTCGCTCAGATAATTCTTAGCAACAGTAACATCTGCTTTGACAATTTTCCCATCCGGCGCTGATTCCCATGTTGTCAAACCCATATGTTCTTTTTCGGCATTTGCACGCTCTACAATCAATTCTGCTGCCGTATGCCGATGTACGGCCCAATGCATCTTGTTCTGTACCATTTTGAAAAACTGCCGGGTAGTCTTGGCATCTTTGTCGTAATCAAACGCTGTGGCATAGAGATCTGTAACCTTCTGATAAAATTTTCGCTCGGACAGACGTATCTCACGAATATTTTCAAGCTGACGTTCAAAGTATTCATCGGTGAACATATGCCCTTTTTTCAGGCGCTCTTTGTCCATCGTCCATCCTTGAATTGTATAATCCTTGACAATCTGACCGGCCCATTTGCGGAATCTTACGGCACGGTCGTTGTTCACTTTAAAGCCAACGGCAATGATTGCCTGTAAGTTATAATGTTTCGTACTGTAGGATTTACCATCCGAGGCAGTTATTAAGTATTTCTTAATAACTGATTCTTCTACCAGCTCATCATCTTCAAATATCCTTTTAAGGTGCTGATTGATTGCCGATACAGAAACATCATATAAGGTTGCCATCATTTTCTGCGTCAGCCAGATATTCTCGTCCTCATAGCGCATCTCAAAACTATCTGAGTTACTACCTGTAGATGCTACATATGTTAAATACTCAGCGGCTGAACTATGGATTGTAATCTCTTTCTTCTTGTTTGTCATAATTTCTTTTCCTCAATCTTTATTTCTTCCAAATATCATAGGTATAAAATCTCTCTGTGCTAATTAAATGTTCTCTAAGCTCGCGTACATAGTTTCCCCACTTTTCATGGTCAGAAACCATGAATTTCCGAGCAACTGACTGTTCATCTAAATCGTCCTCTTCAAAAATATGTTTAATATGCTCGCCTTTTTATGATTTACATCTGTTTCCCTGTTATCAACTGATAATAAACTACCTTTAATAATCCCATTTCTCTCTTACCATACTTCCATTCTTAAACAATATTATAACTTCATTTGATGCCACCGTCCATATCCGTTCCACATAAAGGTTGACCAATTCATCTTCATACTTATTGTAATTCGAATATGCTTTCATATGCTTGAAGGGACATCGAATAAACACTGATTCCTCCCCCTCTAAGAATTTCCTAAGCAAGAGCTCACTCAATTCATCATATTCATTCTTGACATTTGCATAATATGCCATTAAATCATTCCATACCCAAAATCCTTGCACATTTTCTTGAATAGCCTTAAAGATCATTTTCTTTCTATCTGCCATCTGATCTGCAATTTGCTCTAGCTCTACTCGGTCAGAACAGTGCTTTATGTGTAATATACGAGAATATGCTCCCCATATAGCTTTATGCAAATCCGTTTCCGGGATGGTAGACAGCTTTGTGCAATATCTATCCCCATGCAATATGCGGCTCTTGCATCGCCAGACAATATGCTCTTTTCTATCCCTTTTTCTTGTCACCCGTAGATAATGATCTCCACAACAGTCGCACATTAGCTTCATTGTGATTGGATATTGGGACGGACGCCCTGCTTCTTTTCGTCTATAATAACTGCGACTGAGTTTTTCATTTTGAACATCATAGAATATTTCTTCTGATACAATAGGTGAATGATTGTTTTTAATAAAATATTTCGAGAGTTCTCCATTATTTTTCGATCTCTGTTTTGTCAAATAGTCCACAGTATATGTCTTTTGCAGCAAGGCGGCTCCTAGATATTTTTCATTTGAGAGCATTTTCTCAATCACCGTAGCACACCATTTATTTTTTCCCATTACCGTTTTCATTCCATGTTGTTCTAGGTATCTTGCAATAAAAGCACAGCTATGACCGATTAAATACAAACGGAAAACACTTCGCACAATTTCAGCTTCTTCTGGAACAATTTGGAGCTGCCCATTTGTATCTTTGGTATACCCCATAAAATGATTATGGTTGACCATTAGCTCTCCCCTTTCAAACTTCTGCCGAATACTCCAGCGAATATTTTCACTGGTATTCCGGCTTTCCTCCTGTGCTTGACTGCTGAGAATGGTGAGCAAAATCTCACCAGCTCCATCCAACGTATTGATATGCTCCTTTTCAAAATACACTGCAATGTTCCTACTTTTCAGATTGCGTATGGTAGTAAGCAGGTCGACTGTATTCCTCGCAAAGCGACTAATAGACTTTGTTAAAATCAGATCTATCTTTCCTTCCTCACAATCTTGAATCATTTGTAGGAAGCCATCTCTTCTCTTCTTTACCGTACCACTGACACCTTCATCGGCATAGATACCCGCTAAAATCCACCCTTCCTTTTTGTCAATCTTTTCTCGATAGTAAGACATCTGCCTTGCGTAACTACCAGCTTGTTGATCCAGTTCTGTACTAACCCTACAATATGCTGCCACGCAAAGCGTTTGTTTCTTTTCTTCTGTAATTTTCCCTATGGGAGAAACTGCAGGGATTTTTAAAACCTGCCGTTCTTCTTTCATTTTCATCATCCGGTCTCCTTTCATCGTTAAACATACCAACATATTCTACAATGAAACAGGACCTTATTTTCATCTGAAAGCAAATATTTTAAACAAAGCAGTAATTGTGCATCTGACTGTGGCACAATTACTGCTTTGTTAAGAAAAAACGCATTACAAAAACACCCACACCATTACAAAACATCTTACTCAATATTTATATTTCTACAGTCAAATTTATTTTAGCAAAAAACTCTTTGCTATCAATCAACATTGCTTGTTATAAGATTGTTCTATAATAGCCATAACATCATCAATTTGAGCGAGGCTTTCAAAGAATAATTCCACATCGCCATTTCCCCATCTACCAACTTCAGCTACATCTTTACATAATCCCTTAGGATCATATACTTCACTAAACTTCATATTAATAGCCAAGCGAAGCCGCGATTTTTGAATTACGATATCTACAAAATTGGTATCCACCTTATAGGCAATATATAATTTTTTAAATTCCCGTTTTACATCTGGCGATATATTGATGATTCTCTTATCCAGCTGCTCATATAACATCTCTGTAAAAGGATTCAAAAAATCATAATCATTAAGCGTGTAAATTTTTGAAACTTTTGACTCAGGTCTATATTGATTCAGAACAGCTTCTGGTAGTTCAGGATACGGCCATATTTGTTTGCATAGTTCAATTAATAAAGCTGCACGCTCTTGAATTAATTGTTCATTCCATGTTTCTTTTTCAATGAGAAAACTATTAATTCTCAAACCACTTTCTTTGAAACCGCCTTCCATATTTAGCTTTTCAATAAAAGGGCGATCACTCATCTCTGCGTTATAAGCTGTTAATGTTAAATTACCAAGTGTATGGAGATACTTCTTCTGAACCTCTTGCCAATTTTCTCCTAAATCATCTTTCCATTCGCTTGAAAGTTTGGGATTTTGGGGCATAATGTGTTCAATCGTATAATTGGACACGATAATCGGTGATTTGTTTTGGTAGCTTTCAATTTTTCCCAAGATATAATTGCGTAAACGCATATTATAAATATCCTTTATGGACATAGCAGCGGAAAACTCGGTGTCTGTTGGAAATGCTTTATACGATTCCATCAAAATCAGTGCAGCCTTGAAGGAATTTACGTAATCTTCAGCTTTGATGACATTTTTCAATGTTGCAAAGGTCTTATTCAATGAATTTGTAGGGATACCACAAATGGCTCGCCGCAAGATATAGCTGACACACAGTTCGCCAATCTCAGAGAACGACTGCAGGGAAATAACCGCTTGATTATAGTCAGCGTATACTTTCAGTAAGAAAGGATATACGACCTCCATCTGTAACCCTTTAATTTCATTGAAAACTTTATCTAAACAGGCCTGACCAGATTTAGCAAACGCCATATTTGTATAGCATACAGCATTATCAAAGATATCCTTACAAAACTCCACTATGCTTGAAAAACCACAGTTTACATGGTAAGCTTTAAATTCATCATAAATCTTATTTAGGTTCGGGATCCGTCCGTTCTTATACGTTAGATAATCACGGAAAAACTTATCCATAGAATCGCTTTGTTTTTCATATCCAAATAGCTTTTCCATCGGATACCAAATGGTTTCATAAATATGTGCCTGTTCATCCGGTTCAAGCCCCATTAGTATATAATTGCGAATTAAGTCTGACTGTGACAAATCCATCCCAGTCGAATTTAAGCTTTCAAAGATAAGCTGCGGATCATCCACCGCCCGATCCAATGTGATATTAACGATCTGTAGTTTTCCGATGGCTTCATAGATGTCTTTCGGCGAGATTTCCTGCCCTTTAATCTTTGCCGCAAAATAATTACAATTGTTAACCAAACGCCTTGAAGATGTTTCATCGGTTTGAATACCTTCAATCAGTTGGAGCAGCGTTTGCCGGTCAGATTGTGTTAAAAGCAATTTATAACGGTCATCGCCCTGCTGGTAGGTATTTTTCAAACACATATCAGTAATCATTGGCGCGTTAATGGTCGTATCTTCAGGATGTTCTATGGCATAATTTCGTAGAGCAATCAGCAATAAGGTTAAGGTAGTCATACGCTGCTGCCCATCAATAATCATAAATTTCTGCACGCCTGTAGGCATCACCTGTTCCGCTACATTGACGATGGAGCCTACAAAGTGACTATTACGTTTTCCCTTTTGCATATTTACAATGTCTTTCCAGAGCTTCTCACAGTGAGATAATTCCCAGCTATATGTTCTCTGGTAGACCGGAATGATAAACTGCCTGTACCCGTTGAGTATTTCAAAAATATTGCCCTTTTTTGCATCCATCTCTATGTACTCCTTGGAATTTATTCTCCATTATCAACCCATTGCTCACACTGCCGAATAATGGTGTCCATTGCATCCTCTACACCCTCTGGCGGATATTTATAGCGCTTTAAGAGACGCTTCACCATTTTACGCATTCCGGCGCGGGCGCTCTCTTTCTTTTGCCAGTCAATCGTCCGGCTTTTCCGTAGTTCTTCCGTCAACTCCCGAGTCATTTGAAGAAGTTCATCATTGTGGTAAAAGTCCTTTACTACCTGTGGCTTAGTGAGCGCATCATAAAATGCCAACTCTTCATCAGACAAACCAAGGGAGTTCCCCTGAGCATTTGCCCGTGCCATTTCTTCAGCTAATTTTTTTAATTCTTCAATGACTTCCTCGTTGCTAATCATGCCGTTGATATATGCGTTCATAAGGCGTTGAAGCTTTTCAGAGAATTTTTCCGACTTTACAAGGTTCGTTTTGCTATAAAGTCGCACCTGCTCGCTCAGAAGTTTTTTCAATATTTCAATTGCCAGATTCTTTTGCTTCATTGCGCCGATTTCTTCAAGAAATTTTGGATCAAACAATGAAAATTCTTCTTTTATATCGGCAAACAGATTAATAACACCTTCACTCTTTACACTTTGCTGCAGCAGATGATTGATAGTGCTATTCATTTCTTTCAATGAGAGCGCATGACCGTCACCTTGAGATAGCCTTACAACCATTGTTCGAACAGCTTCAAAAAATGCCGCTTCCAGTCTTTGTTCCGATGATGTTAAACTGGCGCACAAGGAAAGGGATTGCCTTAAAAGCAAAGCCTCTTTAATAAACACCTTTTGCGTTTCTGTTTTGTCTGGGGCTATCATAAAGTTGACGGCATCCGTTAATTGGGTTGCACGCTGCAAATCAGTTCCGCTGACAAAGGCAGAGTAATCGAAGCCATAAAAAAGCTGTTTACACACAGATAGTTTTTCCAGAAACTTTGGGAAAGCCAGGTTTTTAATGTCGGTATCGCCATAGTTTGATTTATCGCGGTTTGTATAGTCGTTCATCGCCTGCTTCAAGGCAGAAGCTATGCCGACATAATCCACCACCAAACCGCCTTCTTTATCTTGGAATACACGATTAACACGGGCAATCGCCTGCATCAAATTATGTCCGGCCATTGGCTTATAAACATACATGGTAGCAAGACTGGGAACATCAAATCCAGTCAGCCACATATCTACAACAATTGCAATTTTCATCGGATCGCTATTGTCTTTAAACTTCCTTGCCAGTTCCTCTTTGTATTTTTTGTTGCCAATTATAGGTCGCCAATCTTCTGGGTCTTTATTTGTCTCAGTAATGACTACCCGTACTTTTTCATTCCATGTAGGACGCAATTTTAATATTTCTTGATAGATTTGCATGGCGATTTCACGGGAATAGGCGACAATCATCGCTTTACCGGTCAATAGGTTTTCACGATAATTTTCGTAATGCTCGATGATATCGACAGCCAGAGAATGAATGGTCTGTTCCGCGCCAAGCACTGCATCCATTCTTGCAAGGTCTTTTTTGCTCTGTTCAATCGTGAAATCATCGGTGAGCTGTGCGAATTCTTCGTACTTATCATCCAACTGACGCAGTACCTTTTCATCCAGCTTCAACTTGATAACACGGCTTTCATAGTACACTGGGCGAGTAGCCCCATCCTCTACAGCCTGCGTCATATCGTACACATCAATGTAATTGCCAAATACCTCTCGCGTGCTGCGATCCTTTGAAGCAATCGGCGTTCCCGTGAAGCCGATATAAGTAGCCCCTGGCAGACTGTTTCTTATTTTACGAGCAGTGCCAATTTTAATTTCGCCTTTTTCTGTGATTTTTTCCTTAAGGCCATACTGTCCACGATGAGCTTCGTCCGCCATAACAATAATATTGCGGCGCTCAGATAGTGGCTCATCGGATTCCTCAAACTTTTGCATGGTAGTAAAAATGATTCCATTTGCCTTCCTGCCAGCGAGATAATCCATAAGGCCAATATCTTTTGCCGTGCTATGCTCGGTGATTTTGCGGCAGGTTGCCTGTACCGGAGTCTGGCGCAGGAAATCTTTACACTTAGAGAACTGGCTGTAGAGCTGGTCATCCAGGTCGTTGCGGTCAGTGAGCACAACAAGCGTAGGGCTATTTAATTGTGCCTGCAATAAATGAGCGTAGAACACCATAGAAAGGCTTTTTCCGCTACCTTGAGTATGCCAAAACACACCGCCCTTGCCGTCTGTATCAACGGCGGAGAGGGTGCTTTCCACGGCCTTTTTCACTGCGAAGTATTGATGATAGCATGCCAGTATTTTAATTTGATCTGTTCCGTCATTAGAAAAACAGATAAAATTTTTTAGGATGTCTATAAAACGTGCTTTGTCAAACAGGCCCTCAAAGAATGTGTCAAACTGTGCATAACGGGTGTTTTCATAGCTGCCATCCTTGGTTTTCCACTCCATATAACGGTTTTCTCCGCTGGTGATGGTTCCTGCCTTGCTGATCAGCTGGTCGCTCATCACACAGATCATGTTATAGTGGAAGATGGAGGGGATTTCATGCATATAATTGCGTATCTGTAAGTAAGCTTCAGAAGCGTCTGTTTCTTCGCGTGAGGGAGACTTCAGTTCCACCAGAACCAGTGGCAGGCCATTTACAAACAGAATTATATCTGGCCGTTTGATACTATTTTCTTCAAACGACCATTGATTGATGACATAAAAGCTATTGCGGCTTAGATTTTGGTAGTCGAGGAGGTAACAAATATTGCTCTGTTCCTCTCCTTTTACAAAATACTTGACTGGTATTCCATTTTGCAGGAAGGATGTAAATGCTGCATTTTTTTGCACAAGGGAATTTCCCTCAAGATTTTGCAGCTTATATAGAGCGTCTGCAAGAGCATCCTGCGGGAGGGTGGGGTTGAGCCGGGAAAGGCTCGCTTTTAGCTCGTCCAGAAATAAAGGGCAGCGGTAGTCCCTTGTTACATCAGGGCCATAGAGATGGGTATAGCCCATATTTTGGAATAGTTCAATGACTGCATTTTCATAGTTTGCTTCGGCAAACGGCATGATTTACACCTCCTACGGGATTTGGATTTCTCCGCTCATTAGTTTGGGGAGTAGGGTGTCGCGGAGAGTGGAGAGGGCTTCGTTTTGCTTAAAGTAAGATAGTATAATTTTATTCATATCACAGATCAGAACATCAAATTTTTTTACTACATCAATTGTAGGAATAATAACTTGCATGTTATTTAAACTAGCTTTGTTAATTGAACCAAAAACAGTACCCTCTCCATTATAAGTGTCAAAATAAGGCTTTAGATGCCCCATTAAACATACACAATATGAATAAAAACTAGGTTTTGGAGCAATGCTAGCCAATCCACGACCAATACAACATTTTTCTGTAGCAATATTAAAGTCACCGACAGGTGCCCGAACACTTAGTAATATGTCTTTTTCTTGTGCCTCACGTTTTGGTTCAGTAGTAAAGAGTCTCCTCTTTGGGAATCTATTCCCAAATTCAGCACGTCCTTGATAGAAAACCATTCCTTCACCATTTTCATTATAACTACTACCGGAAGGAGATTGCCCCATAACGATGTCACTAATTTCACCTAATGTACCGATACTCCACCCTTTGGGAATTTTCCCAAGCTCACTATCTATAAACTCACCATCTTGAAACGGCTCAAAGTCTACAAACCAGCTTTTAAAAATCGCCTGTAGCTGTGCTTCGAGGATTTTGTTAATGCGGTTATTTAATTCAATTTTATCATCGAGACAAGAAAGTATTTGAATAATCTTTTTTTGTACCGCTAACGATGGAAGAGGTAACGTCAATGACTGAAAGGTCGTGGTGGGTCGCGCTAATGCAGGAACACCCACTTGAGATTTATTTGATAAAATTTGGTATTGTCCTTCGCGTGTATGAAAATAGTAAACAACAAATTCTGGAAGTACACGTTCTAAATTACATCTCATACGAAACTGGCTTTGAGAAATTACATATCTTTGATATTTACTATCTGTGGGGATAATTGCGATTTGCCCTAGCGTTCCACGATGAGTCACTACTATATCACCACGAAATGCATTCGCTTTACCAAGTGAGTCAGCTTTTTCTGGTGTTACAAATCTAAAGTTATCTTCCCTTAGTTTCACAGTATCAACATTACTTCCATTTAAAACTGGAATTCCATCATCTACAAAACATTCTACTTTAATGTTTGAGCCAAATGGCCCCATTGATATTTCATCTATTATTTCCGAAATTGTCACCAAATCATAACCCATATCCTATCGCCCCCAGCTTCTCCTTAATGGTCTTTTCCAGCTCATGGCTTTGGGCGAACAGTTCTGACAACTCCGTTGTCAACCGCTCCATCTTTTCTTCAAACAACTCTCCATCGTCCTCCTGCTCTGCAATGCCAACGTAACGACCAGGGGTAAGAATATAATCTTGCTTTTTAATTTCAGACAAATCCGCAACAGCACAAAAACCTTTTTCTTCAACCAATGTTCCAGCCTCAAACGCATCATGTGTCTTGGAAATTGTAGCGATATCCTCATCCGTCAGCTCCCGCTGCTTACGGCTGATCATTGTGCCTAAATTGCGGGCATCAATAAACAGTGTTTTTCCCTTCTGCTTTTTACCTTTGCTCAAAAACCAAAGACAAACGGGAATTTGTGTTGTCATAAATAACTGGGGTGGCATGGCAATAATACAGTCCACTAAATCGGCCTCAATAATGTTCTTCCTGATTTCACCCTCCCCACCACTTTGAGAAGAAAGAGAACCATTTGCCAGCACCAATCCCATCTTTCCGCCTGCATCCGATAGATGATGAATCATATGCTGCATCCAAGCAAAGTTGGCATTCCCCGCTGGAGGAACGCCGTATGCCCAACGAGCATCGTCCTTGAGGCGGTCTGCTCCCCAATCAGATAGGTTAAAGGGCGGATTTGCCATAATATAATTTGCCCGTAGGGTAGGGTGGCAATCTTTAAAGAATGTGTCCGCGTTATACTCTCCAAGATCGGCCTCAATACCACGAATTGCAAGATTCATCATGGCCAGCTTCCATGTTGTCGGGTTAGAATCCTGGCCATAGATAGACAGATCGTTGATGTTGCCGCTATGGTTTTCCACAAACTTTGCACTTTGAACAAACATACCGCCGCTACCGCAACAGGGATCATACACACGGCCATTAAATGGCTCCAGAACCTCAACCAATGTCTTAACCACGCACTCCGGCGTAAAGAATTCCCCGGCCAGCTTTCCTTCCTGCTCCGCAAACTTTTTAAGACAATATTGATACACAGTCCCCAGCACATCCTTATTGGAGCCATCATCTGTCATTTTTAAGTTGGTAAATAAATCCACCACATCGCCCAACCGCCGTTTATCCAGCTCCGGACGCGCAAAGTTTTTCGGTAGTATACCCTTTAGCCGCTTGTTCTCCCTTTCAATTGCCCGCATCGCAGTGTCAATGGCAGTCCCAATTTCTTCGGTATGGGCCTGTGACGAAAGGTTACTCCACCGTGCATCTGCCGGCACAAAGAAGATATTTTCGCTGGTATACTCATCCTTATCTTCCTCGAAGCCGTCACCCTCCGCAACCAAAGCATTATACTTTTCATCAAAGCGATCAGAAATGTATTTCAGGAAAATCAATCCCAAAACAACCTGTTTATATTCAGATGCATCAATATTGCCTCGTAAAATGCAGGCCGCGTCCCATATTTTCTTTTCAAACCCGCCATTAGCAGTTGTATTTTCAGCCACTTATTTTTCCTCCGAATCTTGTATTTATTAATTTATAATCGATTGGTTTTACACCATTTCGTCCCACGGCCTGAGCCGACTGTCTTTATTGAATTTTCCCGTCGCATTTCTCCTAAAACTTTTTCCACTGTCGTTGGGGAGATATCTGGACAGGAATTAATAATATCTGCTTTTGTAAATAGGCCGATGGTATCTGTTACAAATTTTCGTATGCGTTCTTCCTTGGTCATTTTTGTATCTGCAATTATCATAACTCGTGCTTCAAACTCCCGGTATGCTGCTAAGAGTACTCCTAGCATATACCGTACAAAAGGCCAAATATCATTCGCACCATCATGCCACTGAATCGAACTTTGTTTTAGGGCTTGATAATAAGCATCTTTCGTTTTTTCGATTAGTGATTCTATACTGATATATTTTCCAACAACATAGCCATGCTGATAGAGAAGCAAAAGCGTTAATAGACGACTCATCCTTCCGTTTCCATCATTGAATGGGTGGATACACAGGAAATCTAATATGAAATTAAAGTCAATCAGTAAAGGTTCTGCTTTTTGCATATTAATTGCTTCATGATAAGCCAGGCACATAGCCTCAATCGAGGGAGACGTCTCATAAGCAGGGACCGGCTGAAAACGAATATGTTTCTGACCCGTTGCATCAATCTCTTGAATAATATTATCAGTACTTTTATAATTGCCGCCAAAGCCATATGGTGAAAACTTATATAAATCTCGATGCAATTGCAGAAGCACATTTGGTTTTACTGAAATATAATCGTGACTTTCATGAATCGTGTCCAATACAAGCCGGTATCCGAGAATTTCTTCCTCATCCCGATTTACAGGTGCGACATGCTCGTTTTTTAGCTCCTGCAATCGCTGATCAGTCGTGTGAATACCTTCAATACGATTTGACGCACCGGTACTCTGTATTTTTGCGACCTCAACAAGTTTATGCAAAACATCCGGTTGCTGAGAGTAAAAAGAAGATTGCTTTCCTTTAAACTCATGTATCTGTACCAAAAAAGAAACTACATCACTCGGAATTGGTGTGGTTTCTAAAAATCGGTAATCATAATTTCTCATCAAGAACTCCTTATCTGCATAACGCTAAGTGTTTAATATGCATATATTATATTCTAAAAAGAAAACAATAGCAACCAATAGTTTATCTGTTTCTACGGTATTAAACTTTATTTCAAAAGCAACACTGTCAACAATGAAACTCTCTATTCCATGTATGAGGGCTTTGTTCTTAGCAACGCCTATGTACTTGGCAGGAGCGTATTCTTGTCACAACTCCTGCCACTGTTCAGTCCTCAAAGTCAAGGTTGACCAGTTCGGAATCTACCAGTAGAACTGCTACTGGACAATTATTCACAGATTTTCCCAGAACGTTCAATTAATTGGCTTTGCATAATAGCATTCCACTATATTTTCTCTTCATTTACCACTATCCACTCTGTTATATCAGACAAACTCATCTGCCCTTCTACATTCTGATCCTCCATCCACCACGAAAACACATCCCGCGCGGTCTTCCACTTTGTTTTTCCACCGCCTGCGTGAATCGCCTCCAGCATCTTTCCGAATGCCCGAATATACGCCCGCTCATAAGTTGGGAATAATCGGAACTCTGTCCAACGATTCTTCCCAGCCATAGGACATCCCAAACATCCTACCCGGTAGAATCCCATATCATAAAGCGGATTAATCTCCAGGCGCTCGCTGCGTATATATTCCCACACATCCGAGTCCCGCCAGTCCACAATCGGATTGCAGATTCTTTTTCCTTTTAATGTGCAACTCTCAAACAACATGCGTTGCTCATCATTGTCATTATTCAGAATAATCTTCTTACTGGGATCTGAGACAAAATTTTCAAAAACGCCTCGATTATTTTTCCGCTTCACACTCTCCGCCCAACGCACACCGGTGGTAATGAACCGATCCCGGCAGGAGTTCTCTTTACAAATCTTATGGAAAGCTTTCCATAAGTTCCTTTATAGAAAGAAAGTACTTATGGAAAGGAACAGGGAAAATTCTTGTTTCTACAGGACATTTCCCCTGTTTTCTTTCCATAATACATTTATTACTTCTGTCCAAGACTTGTCAGCCAAGACAAAAGGTCATCGTTTTTTTGCCATGATGTTATTTCATTTGTTGAAATTCCTATGTCTGCTTTTTCAAAAGCTGCCCGTTTCATTTCTGCATCGGCTTTGGCATAAACCTCTGTTGTGGTGATATCGATGTGACCTAGAAAGTCACGGATATAATGCAGATCAACATTTGCCCTTAATAAGTGCATGGCTTTTGTGTGCCTCATGACATGAGGTGTTACCGATTCATTTGAAAGGTTCCCATCGGCCTGTAGTTCATTGGCATACTTTTTTAAGATATAAGTAACCCCAGGGCGGGTAAGGCGTTTTCCCTGATGATTACAGAATAAAGCCTGATCTGGGTTCCTTTGTGGATTTAATCCGTGTCTTTCCATATAACTTTTTAGAATTATTGCTGTCGGGTGCAGGATGGGGACTGTCCTCGTTTTCCTCCCTTTTCCCGTCAGGCGGATGACACTGGGTTCATCAAGTCTCACATCACGGACTGACAAATCAATCAACTCCTGAACCCTTGCACCGGTGTCATATAAAACACATAGCAGCGCGGCATCCCTCCTTCCATAGTTGGTAGTCTGATCCGGCCTGGCTAAAAGGTTTTTTAGTGAATCTTCTGATAAATAATTAACCACAGCCTTTTCATGCTTTTTCATACGTATTGATAGGATTTTCTGGCATTGCAAGAGCATATCCGGTCTGTTAAGCTGGAGATACCGAAAAAAGGCATGTACTGCCGCCAGTCTCTGATTACGGGTAGAAATGGAATTGTGTCTCTTGTCCTCCAACCACGCCATAAATTCGTTGATGGTCTGGTCTGTCAGTCTGCTCAACTGTACTTTTTCCGGCGAACAGTTCTGCTCCTCTTCTAAATAGGTCAGAAGAAGACAGAACGTATCGCGGTAAGAGCGGATTGTATTGATACTTAAGTTTCTCTGACCTGCCAGATAATTAGTGAAATAGTCTGCCAGACTTCGGGCAAAATCAGTCGGTTTGTTCATCGGCTTCCACCCTTTCCGGCAGCAATCCTCCAAAAGCCGCTTCCATTTTTTCCAAAATTTCAGGATATAGTTCAGAAGTTAGATGAAGATATTTTGAAGTCCCCTTGTATGTTTTGTGCCCCATATATGTGGATAAAATCGGCAGGACCTCGGCGGGCCTCTTCCCTTCTTCAAGAAGTTTCTGGAGACTGTGGACTGCAAATGTATGTCTCAGGTCATGGAGGCGTGGCCCAACATTTCGCCCTCCGTATGAAATACCGCTGTTCCAGAGGATATCCCGGAAAGTTTTACGGATTGTAAAAATGTGATAGGAAAGACCGTCAGGCGCAGGAAAGAAATATCCTTCCGGACCAAATCCGGATAAAACGTATTCTTTGTAATCCATACACCGCTGGTATAAGTCCTGGTTTAACGGAATCAGGCGGTCCCTATAGTCCTTTGCATCGTGGATAAAAATAACGCCGTGTTCAAAGTCAATATCGGAAACCTTCAGATTTAATGCCTCAGAAGCCCTGAGCCCGCAGCAATAAAGGAGGCGGAACAGCAAGGGAAGGATTAAATGACGCCGAATTGAGAAACAGGATGGCGAAAGGCTGTCAATCGTCTTGAATACACGTCTGATTTCGTCATGGCTAAAAATATAGGGGCTATGCTCATAGGTCCTCTTTGGAATCATACTATTGGGATACAGATAGACCTCGCAACCATTCCGAGACATAAACATGGCAAGTTGCCGTATTAAGTTAACTTTAGAATGGGTCGTCTGTGGGCTATGGTTTACCTGACGCTGTGTCCAGGCGAGTACGAGTTCTCTGGGCAGCCTGTCAATACAGTCGTAGTTAAGCGAAAACCTGTCCAGATTTTTCAGTTCAAAGTATTCGCGCTCATATTTATAGCCGAGGCGGTGTTTCTCTTCCAGGAACCCAATGATCCATTGTGAAAGACTACTAATGAATTTATAATCTTTTTCTTTGATCTGCATTAGAGTACCTCCATTGATAACGTGCAGCTACGCAGCTGCTCGGTATCCACACGAAGATAGTTCGCAGTAGTCTCCACTCTTTGATGGCCGAGTATTTCAGAAATAACCGGAAGGGGTACTTCTCTTTTTAATAATTCGGTAGCCAGTGAATGGCGCAAGGTATGCATCCCATGGGATTTTTCTGGTGTAACCACAATCCCGGCTTTGTAAATGTAGTTGTTCAGCATCTGGTAGAGACGGTTGTTTTCATTAAAAGCATTGTACGGAACCCTGTGGCAAATAAAAATGTTAGGAACCGGCGATTCAGGACGGCCATTCTTTAAATAATCAATGACGGCGTTGCCCACATCTTCAAACAGGGGCAGCGTCAGCGGCTGTTTGGTTTTAAACTGCACAAGCTCTATGCAGTTTTTCTCCCATTTAATGTTTTCATATTTCATATGGATGATATCCCTTACCCTCAATCCCAGGCGGGCAACCATCAGTATGATGGCATAATCTCTTTTTCCAATTGGATTACCAATATCAACGCAGTCCAGGATTTTTTCCAAATCTTCAGGACTCCAGATGGAAGGAAGATGCTCCCTGGAGCGTAAGATGTTCGATTTAGGTATAAAAAGGGATAAATCCTTTTCATGATGTCCATTGAGATACAGATAGCGGAAAAACTGCCTCAGCTCACTTAGCAGGGCGGCAACAGAACGGCCATGATAACTGGCAACAGTCGCAATAAAGGGGGTGATATATTCCGGCTTAAGCAAACGAAAGGATTCTACCTGCTCCTGCTGGAGAAACTTAGTTAGACGCCGCAGCGTTCTGGCATAATCTGAGATGGTAGACGGCACATACCCATTTGTCTTTAAATGCTGAAGAAACAGATCCGCAATGGTGCAAAATGGAGCAGGAATTGTTTCCGTATCCGTCCGGACCAGGCTCCAATGCTGTAAGCGGCCATCTTTATAAAACTGATAGAGCGTCTGAAAAGCTTCCCGCGCGGTGCGTTGATTGCGTGTAAGTTCTCCCTGTATTTCTTCAATCCCATAGACTTGTTTCAAAAAGTCATGCCAATCCTGTTGCTGGAAGTCTTCTTTCATAGAAAACTTAAGATAGCGTTTCCAGACTTCCCAACGATGGCGGATGGTGGAATCAGAGTAATTGAGCTTACGTAGCTCATTTTCAGCTCCAAGCATAAGAGAATATAGTGCAGAGTCTGATTGATGATTGTGGTTGTTCATTTGTGTTTACCTCCGATATTTATGATAGGCTTAGCCTTCCATTTGAGTAAACACTACCCGCATTGTAAATTCAACCAGAATTATGGAAAGCAATAGACCAGCAAAGATTATAATTACTTGATTTTTCTTAAAAACTTTCCATAACACATAACTTGTCATAACAAATTTGACAGCAATATCTCTGCAACCTTGTTGGCGGAAACTTTTTCATGGGAATTAGCGACCACATGGTAACTCTCTGGCCTTTGTATATCGGATAATTCACATAGCAGGTAATCCCCTCCAGTTCCAACCTGCGAAAAATATCTCTCACATAGTAAATGGTCTGAGGTGCATCTGCTGTAGTCAGGTTGTGATGAATCTCAAATGGTATCCCGGCACGTCTGACAATTTCCCTACAGACTGCGCTGTCTTTCCCTCCACTGTCTGTTACAACTAAGGGGCATCCGTATAGTCTTAGGGACATCTCGGACGCCATCTTCACTCTTTCTATCGCTTTCTGCTCTAAATCCATTCAAAAAAGAGTCAGATATCTTTTCCCGGCCGGAACTCTGCCTCCTTCTTTTTAGCTCTCTTGCAAGAGAAAAAAGACACTGATTTTCATCAGTTTCTCTCTGTCATAACATTCTGCTCTTTTCTATTCACACAATGAACACCATCACCTCCTTCACAGCAAAGCCTTACCATATTCCCGGATTTACATATTCATTAGCAGTCCCTGAGTTATTTCTGACTCTTGAAATAATCCAACATATTGACTAATCTCATCCGCCAATACCTGGTAATCCTTCTGGTTCGGCTTATAGACATACCACTCCTTATCCTTGTTTTCCCAAATGTACGGGATAATCCCTTCCTTGAAATTGGGATTGCTGACCGCTTTCCTGCCCCAAATATCCCGAAATTTCAACGCATTGGTATCAATCGTTCCCTCCTTTCGGTTAAGCATTGTCATAACGATTCCGTCATATGTTGTAGTAGAAGATCTGGAAAACTCCAGACGCATACGAACTTCCTCATTTACTCTCACATAACCGCAGCTTCCGATATATGTTGCATCTTCGCTGTATCGGGTCATACCTAGCACCTTTTTTAACTCCATTCGCAAAAAATTCACCATTTAACCTCCTCTGTCCCTTTTTACAATTTAATCCGCGGCCCCTGTAAGGTTTCTAGCTCTTGAACCAAGTCTGCATATTTATCAACCACCTCAGCCATTTTTTCTTAATCGATTTTTTCGAACAAATAAAATAAAGGCTATTACGATAAATAACGTTTACTAACCAACGCCCTATCATAACAGCCTTCTAGCTTGTAATTAACAAAAATGACCAGTTAGGTTCAATCCTGCTGATCATTTTTATTATGTACCATTTGCAATTTTTATGTCCATAAATCCGCCTACCATAAGTTGTCCATTATTTAAGTAAATCAATAAGTCTGCGTGTATGATTGCACACAGGTTTTCATCATCAGTGTTCCAAATCGTTGCTCCAACGTTCCAATATACTCTTTCTTTATATACAACTCAGTACCACTATATAATGGAATCGCGTTTCCAGGATACTCGCTGTCACCTTTATAACTCGATGACCATTTTTTCATAATAAAGACAATATCATTTTCCTGATTGACTGCAATATATCTCCCATGTAAAAAATCAAACTCAATATGAACGTTAAGTAGTTTAGAAACTGTCATTCCGGGCCACAAATAGCCTTCATCTTCTAATTCTCGATCTAGCGTTCTAATAAAATCAATCAATGATTCCGAATTATTTGAAATCATAAAGCTTTCTCCCTTTTCAACCGCTGTGGCTAAATATTGTTGGAATGGAATCTGACCTTCTTCGTCATTCTCTCCTACTATTCCTTGATATGCAAATACCAAAGATACCTGTTGATAATCGATGCGTTTCCTTGTTTCTGAGCAGCCTATTAGAATGTATTGGTCCTCATTATTTTTGAAAAAAGGCTCACACGAATTATTCTTATCATACAGATGATTTTTAGGTTGCACTTCACGACATTTAAATAATCTATACATTCCCTGATAGTCAGGCATCAACCGGAACAAGTTCTGTGGAATCAACTCGGGGTTTCTGTCCCCAAAGGCTTTTTCAATGATTGAATGGAGCGCATATTGAATTACATATGATTTGTACACGGTATTTGTTTCAGGAATCTTACTTGAGCCCCCAACAAAATCTTGTATTTTATCACTCAGCCTCCTTGATGCATGTAGTTTATCATAAAGTTCTACATAGTTAATACCGCAGGTATTTACCACCTGCATAATTGGATCTCGATATATTGAATTCTTAGCGAACTCATCAGCTCTTTCTCGAGTCTTTTCTTTCCCAAGATTGTATAGTTGTTCCGCTAAATAAAACTCAATATCTTCCTGTTCCATATAATCAGGTGCATGTTTATCAGAGCACTTTAAAAGAAAGCTCTTATATATTGTAAATTCCGAAAATATGACATCCAAAAGTAAATTTCCGGTTGGATAAACAGCATTAATTGCATTGAGCATTCGATCTATATTCAAATCCTTCAGACGATAACCATAACATCTTACTAAATCTGCGATTGCTATTTGTGTCACGAGATTATACTGTTCATAATGCTCCAGACAAAAAACTATCGATTCCGTGAATTCTGAATAATTCTCTTCTTCAGCAGCATTCGCCAAATAAGCATACGTTGCCAAAAACGATTCCTTCCCTCCATCAATGAACCGCATTAATAAGCAGTTACGCAGTTCTAACAGTTCATCCATTTCTTCCAAAACATTGTCTATAGGATACTGATCAAGGTTCGGAAAACGAAGCTTCATAATATCAAATGCACTTCTCCAAATCGTGATAATACTATCCTTGTCAAATCCAACCGCAAAAAGTGCATTCAAAAGGCCTTTTGTAATTCTGCCCGAATGTAAAATAATAACTTCAGGTAATTCACGATAAAACGTGTCACAGGCCACATCAGATTTCCTTCGTATACTATTGAGAAATTCATCCTTATCACTTAAAGAGCTTCCCCATTCATATGAGTAAAGGTATATCAACATATGAACTTCTGACATTTCTTTATCATCCAATTCCAAACGCCCAATGATTTGTAGAATAGTATCCTTATGTTTCTGACTGTACCTCCATCCACCAGATCTAGTAATTATGAATCTCAGTATCTCAAGTAAAGTATCTTTATCATTCTGATAATTCTTAAGAAATCCGCAGATATCTTGTATATCTCGCTCAGTTAAATCATGTGTTTCAAACCATTTCTTTGCGTCCTCTGGGGTTGAGGCTTCAAAATGTATTTGATTGTCTTCAAAAACATCAACTGTTTTCTTACCGTCTTTGTTGTCCATATCGTCAGCTTTCTTTATGCGGAAATATTCTATATACTGTGAAACATCAAATCCCGCTGACTTGACTGTTAACAAGAATTCTTTTATACTTCCATCTTTCCAAGAATCACTGTCCGGCCAAGGCATATCAAGTATATTGAATCTTGAAACAACATTGATAACAAGTTCATTCATACGGCGCTTGATCCGTAATCTTTCATCATCGTCTGTTCCTGTGCACATCTGCTCTAGTGTTCTAAATACAGATGTGGCCGCATCAATTATTCTTGGGCTTGTATCATTCGGAAGCGACTCAATCAGTCCAATTACAATATCCACATAACTAGAGTCATTGCAATACTTCTCTATAGCAGAACGTAACATACACTCCACAACCCAGCTTTTTCCATACTTGATCTGTAGCCCGGACAGGAATGCAAGAGCATACCTCGAATCTGTCTCAAGCAATTCATCAAACCAGTGGTTTAGAAAGTGCTTTGTTTCTCTTCCATCAGTATGATTCCAAAGAGCTATTGTCATTTTCGTTATTGTGTCACGTTCCTCTTCTGGATTTTCTGCAACAGATTCAAAAAATATTTTATAAGAATCCATAATCTGCTCCAGAATAATATCCTTGTGATATCCATATGCAACAAGATAACGTGTACACAAATCAAAATACTCTAAAGCCTCAGCCTGATTATACTTTGAAATAAGACTAACAAAGCGGAGCTTTGCCGCAGCTATGCAGTCATATACCTCATTTTTTTCTATTTTCTCCTGCGTCCTTAATAAATAAGGTTTTACAATTTCATAATTATCAATAGTCAGAAAACGAGATATTAATCTCAAAAATTCAGCATCAGTTAATGGCCCTCCCATGCTATGATCAAAACTTGTTCCAGTTTCATCATCAAGCCGCTCGAGAATACCTAATGCTTTCTCCAGATCCTCTACTGTCCCATTTTTGTTAATCAGTTCTACCGCCCGTTCATATGACCTTGTTAACTCATTCTGGAGAAAATACAAATCACAAGTACGTGGTTCTCCCTTGAAAACTTCCGTATCCAGTAGCAATAATTCTAAATTAGTAATCGCTGATTCACAGATGGATTTAGAATCCATTTGTTCTGTGTGTGCACACAATTCTGCCATCTTGATAGAATAAATTATCCAATTATAGAACCAGTTAATATTTTTACAATCAGCTAAGACTGCCTCTATAGCTTTTCTGTCCCCCTGCTTAGCGAGATGGTATACTTGTGAGAATAATTCCTTGAAAATCCTGATATCTTCTTCTCCTGGCATCTTCAGTTTTTTGATTTTTTCCCAATTCCCAATTGCAGCCTCAAAAGAAACATCATTTTTCGGATAATATCCAGTTTCAATATATGAAAGATAACTTTTCCAATGAATCAGTTGTTGCTCTTCCGCAATTGAAGCAATTTCATCAAATTCTATATAATCCTGTAGCTCATCATACGCAATCTCAATACATTGATTTCTTATTGAAACATTTTCTTTTTCTATCATCTTCATGAGCTTAGGAATGATGCTAACTCCCTGTTCATCAAGATGATATCTAAAATAGTATTTAAAATCCTCAATCTTGTACTGTTTAGCATCTGTATCTAAATACAGTTCCCACCAAGGTGTAATGCCAGCTTTCGAAGAAATATAACATGCCAGTCGACCTGTATTCTTATCAAAGGTTGGTTCTCCATTAATCTGCATTAATTGATTTAGTTTAGAAGCACCTTTTATATCACATATTGCTTGGAAGTATTCTTCACCAGTACTTTCGAATTCGTTCATATCATCGAGCATTGCCAACAATTCACCAGCTGTTACCAACGCAACTAAATTTTTGCTTCTACCTGCGCTTCGAATAATGCAATTCAGATTCATTCTTATACGTTTTCGAGAATACCCCTCTGAGACTGATTTAAGAACAAATTCTTTCTCAATCAAAGCAGTATTTTCAACATCCCTCTTGATCTTATACAGTAATTCCGTAAGATAATAAAACGACTTATCAAATTCAAAGAATGGTTTCTCCTGTAACCAATCAGCAAGGATACCATAAACATTTCTCTCTAAATCAACCTTTTTCTCCTTTAATGAGGACAACACAAATCGGCGAAAACTTTCATGATAAATTGAAAAGCCGCCGCTTAGAATATTTTCAATCAATAGTGGGTGAAGCACCGATATATCGCGTTCTACAAATTCTCCATCTCCAGTAATTTCCATTAAATCATCTAGACTAAGATAGAAGTCTGCCCCACAAAGTGCATTAACTGTGCGATTGTTATGAACCTTTTTATATAAATAGGAATAATACTCAGATAGACTTATATCGTAATCGGGTATTCCGTCAATTAATTCTTTATTTATATTTGAGTTTCGTAACTGACGCAAGATATAACTGAGGTACAACGCATTTCCCTGAGATTTCTTAAGTAGATATTCACTTATTGATAAACCATCGTCATCTTTGATTGTATCATCAGTAATCTGAAAAGTCGCCATTAAGGATTTTACTTGCTTAATACCCCATGGCTCAATTTCAAATACACAGTAGCTATTGGCTTTGAATTTATCCAGTGCGTCTATCGGCTGCGATGCTATTATGACATAGCAGTTATCAGAAAAATAAATTTCCAACAGTTCCGAAATGATTTCAGTTTCTGAACGTGAAATAAGATCTTTATGTAGATCATATTCTCTGGAGATGTGATCAAGGCCATCCACTACTAAATAGAATTCTTCTCCAATGAGTCGCAGCAGATTTTCAAGCTCTGCTTTATTAGCACCAAACGTTGTATTTTTATGCTCAACTAATTCTGGGCATTGTTCCACAATCTGTGAAACCAGATTGCCATATAAGGAAGTTACACGTATTCTCTCAAGACTATTTGTGTCCTGCAATGACTGGAAGCAATTATAATGAATAACTTTACAGTCATCATTCTCAAGTTTATCTATATATTCATCGACAAGCCAAGACTTTCCTGATCCAGGATTACCGGTAATAATAACACGTTTTGAATCACGAATTGTTCCGTGTAGCCTTTCAATCTCATCGTCAAGTATAACCTTATGTGCTGAATCCACTGGAAATCTTTGATCAAATTTCCCATAATCCATTATAAATCCAAGGCGTCCCATTAATGTATTGGTATAAAGTCTATTACCCATCGCTCTGGAGTGCTTCACTTCCGTAGCAAGCTTATAAATAACATCTTCAGCGTTGAGACCATCATTTGGATATATTCCTACGCCCAATTTCTCAACTTGCCGAATAATTACATTTTCTATGCCACCAGGATTCTTTAAATCAAGACTTGCCTTAGGCATTTCTAGAATAATCGTAAGTTCATTACAAAAAGACAAAAAGTCTTCTCTAGCAATAAGTCCTGCCTTAATTGCCAAATTAAACTTTCTCCACGTTTTTGGAGGTAAATTTTCTACTGGCCAAAACACTTCTCCATCAAACGAATATGCAGCAATCGAAAAAGGCAGGGTCTGTTCTTGAATAGGCTTCAGAAACTCTGTGATCGGATCTTCATCAGTAGGCCTACTCCACGCAAGGCATAACTTTATCTGAGTATCATTTTCAGATTCTTTTGTTGTTTTCCAAGAAGCGAAAAGATCGCATAACGCAATATCATGTCCATTACCATTTGCAAAGTCATCTTTAGTAAGTTTGTGGGAGCTTTCATCATCAGAATACTTAATCTGAAATTCAGTGGTACCATTAGGCGTCTTCACCTTTAGATCGTCAAATTTATCTCCACTGAAATTCTTACGATCAATAATTATTTCAGCATCTGTCTGGCGAAGCATCAGTTGTAGGATTATTGAAACAGTAAAATAATCCTGATATTCATATCCTTCATGGATTGCGCTCTGCATTTAATGACCTCCTCACATCAACACTAAGTGAATCAACTTTTTAATTCTTCCCCTATCATCAAATCATACGTTTCCTTATGCCCGTATAGTAAGTTAAATCGCAAGATGACATACTGTCAATAATTTTTACAAAATTCCAATTTGTTGAATACACTTTTTCAATTTATTTTTCCTTCATCCATTCGGTATCCATACGAAATATTGCAACTTAGACACTCAGGACTAACTTCCTTATATCCATACCAAGGGGGCCTTTTTTCAAAATATGCCCCCCAATTTTATTCGCCGCCCTCATGAAACACCATCAGGTACTCCTGCTCCCCAGTTCCTTTCTCTGTCATGCTGTTTTCAATACGGAATCCTTCTGCCCGGTAAAATGCCACAGCGCCTGTATTCTTCTCATATACATGCAACGACAGGCGCTTTTTCCGCTTTACCTCTGAAATCAGCTGATGGCCGATCCCCTGTCCCCGGTGTCCCTCCGCTACAAATAATCCGGCAATATATTCTGCGTCCATGCCAATGAAACCCTGGACCTCCCCGTCTTCCTCAAACACATACACCTCTGCATTTGGCAACACAGAGCGGACTGTCTCATAATTCTGTCTCCAATACTCCTCTTTTATAAATGGATGAGCCTTCAGGTTCCCCTCCAGCCAAATCTCCATAATCCTATCCAAATCCCGAAATTCAAATAACCGAATCATCTGATCTGACGCCTCCTCTTTCTACTGCTATTATACAGGAGCAGACTTGATATCGCAATACTCTTCAGAACATTTGTTCTTTTCAAATCAAGCATTTTTTTGGTTTGACTTGAAAACCTGTATTGAAAGACACTCGTTTAAAGCTGCAGCTCCTGCTCAATCTGACTTCCACCCAGGCAGTCCCGCCGAAACTCCTCCTCTGTTTTTATAAACAGGTTGTCATTATTGTCTGTATCCCAGAATCCAATATAGATCTCCCCCTTCTCCGTCCGAATAGGCCGGTAAAACAGTTCTTCTCCCCAGCCGCTATCGGCCATCGCCTTCCACTCTTCCATCACAGCCGTCAACTCCCGGTCATTTAATTCTCCGTAAGTTCGTACTGTAAGCACGTCCCAAAGTCTGCCGGCATATTCTTCTACATCTGGCGTCATGGAGGCAACCCGTTTTTTAAGCAGTTCAGAAAACAGATGTTCTGCCAGTCCCTTCTCTGGGCAGCTTTTTAAGCTGGCCTGTATCTTTTCCCGAATCATTTTTTCATACGAGAGAAGCTCCTCCCCATTTAAAAGCTCCGGCACAACGGATTCACTTTCATTCCAATAAGCGGTTACAGCCAATGAATTGTACAGGCGGAATTCATGAACAGACGGACTCAGTTCCTGTATCGGATGTCCCTTACAGATGAGCGTGCCAAATGTTGTCTCCACCGGCCCATTCTCTTTCATTTTCTGCAAACCAAATTCTTCGAGATGGATATATGGTTCCAGTTCCTTCTCGATATAAATCTGATGTAAATTCAGCAGATACTTTGCATAGCACTCCGCTGACAACTCCTGAACCGGGAGGAATTCATAATCCTTATAATTACGAATAATCTGACACGCTGCATCTGCATCCCTGGGAACCTCCGCTTCTAGTGAAGCCAGAAGTTTCTTTCTCGACACAGTGGTTTTATCCGCCAGGTTCTGTATCTCCATCGCAATCTGGTTCAGCTCCCTAAATGTGAGCCTTGGAGGTAAGAACTGATCCAACTCCCAGATATTGCTGAGATAATCTGCCGCCTCATCACCATCATATGTTCTACACTTCTCCTCCAGGGCCTCCAGCTGTTTCGCCGTCATGGGGAAGTAAAAACAGCTCTTTTCCGGATACCTCTTATCAAATACCAGATACACTCGGAACACTGCTGATCCAGGCTGCACCACTTCCGGATTCTGCTTCGTTCCCACTGCTGGTTTTGGCGCCTTGATTCTTGTGACGAGTCCCTCATGTGTCAACCGCTCACTGGCTTTCATATTCAAACGGCCATATGCCTCATAATCAAAATAGCCGGTCAATTCCACAGGCAGCCTTCTTCCTTCCCGCTCAAACAGATAATGTCCATACTGTTCCAGGGATTTTATCTCTGGATGACATTCGTACTGGTCTAACTGTTCCATTGCCTCTACGATTCGCAACAAGGAATCCGGCTTTTCATTCTGCAGCACAGCCTCGAAGACAGCCCGCTCCTGTTCCGACCAGGAACCAATCTTTGCGGCAAGGTAGTTTAATTGCCCCAGGTTTGACTCCTGAAACACAAATTCTCCAATTAACAGATGAGCCAGACCGGCCACCGGCGCTTTCACATCCCCTATGAATGGAATCATCCTGGAAGGATGGTACCCGGCCAGCTCCTCCAGGACCTGCTCTGCCTGTTCCTCCGAGGCCGGCAGCTTCATCCAGATTCCGCCATCCCAGTTTTCACGCTTCACAAACACTTCCATTTAAGCCCTGCTCCCTTCCTCATTCCTTCTATATAAAATATGGTTCCGATGATTTAAGTAAGAATATTACTCGGCAGCGCTCCCGTCTGTACTTCCTGCCCCTGAACTTCTCCTTTCTGCTGTCCATGAACCAGTTCTTCCAACTGAAACAGGGACAGATATCCATTGACCGCCTCCGCTATCTTCTGGTAGTCCGCCTCTTCCATCTCACAATTCCACCAGACAGAATCCTTATACGATCTCAGTTCCGGCCCTGCTATCCGTTCCCCATCAATTTCTTGTTTCAGACCGGTCACATCACTGATCAAAAACTTCATCTGATCCACCAGCCCATTGGTCCGCTCCAGCACCGAGACGGTAAGCCTGGTATACCCATTATCCATAAAGCCCTGTCCCAGCTCAATCTTCCCTCTGAGATTCTCCTCCAATCTCCCATAGCAGGCTTTCCCCACATAATGCATATCCTGCATCGCAATCCGCCCTTCAAACATCTTTTTCAACTCTTCCGATACCATTCTGCTGTTCCTCCACTTCTATCGTTCCGACTCCTCCCTATAATGCCAACAATAAAACCCCCAGTTGTGATAGGGATATCAATATCACATGGTGTCTGGGGACTTTATTCTTGCCACTGTCAGGATCCCGGCAGGCAGGAATCCTTTGATTCTGCCGCCGGTCTTAGTCATAATCGTTGATTCTCTGGGTCATCACAATCCCTGAGTGGAACTGGATTTCAATCTTATCTTCGCTGATTACCTTGATGGCTTTAATCAGCCGCCTGACCAGTTCATCGTCAAACTGGCGCTTTAAGTAGTTGGTCTTTTGGATGTACTGGCCCATGCCTTCCACTCTCTGATTGTAAGCTTCGGCCAGTTGCTTTTCCCGGATCAGCTCTGTCCTCTTTTTCTTAAAGGCCCGGATCTGATCCGCAATCTCCCGGTACGCCCGGTCGAATTCCTCATCGGCGCTCTCTGTTTTGGCGCTGTCCTCGATTAGGGCCAGCATCTGTTTCTGCAGCGCATCGATCTTCTCGTCATATTCGGTTGGTTCCACGTTGTCCGAGTAGCTGCCTAGGATCCGGATGACATTATCCCGGAAGGCATCGATGAACTCCCCTTCATCCTTTACCACGGAGTTGACGGCCTCCATAATCGCTTCATGGAGCGCTTTTTCCTCCAGGCTGGGGGAATGTTTGCACTTCTTGGTTCCGCTCTTCAAGCGGCTGTAGCAGCGCCACACCGGCTTCTTTGTCTCGCCGTTCACCCATACCTGTCTGCGGTAAGGCTGTCCGCACTCCTTGCAGTACATGATGTCGGCCAGTACATACTTAGAACTGTATTTTCCCCGGATGGTGGTTCCCTTCTTGTTTGCCGGACGGTAAACATTCGCCCGGCGGGCCCGTTCCTCCTGTACCTGGTAAAACAGTTCCCGAGGGATAATCGCTTCATGGTTGCCTTCGATGTAAAACTGCGGTACGATTCCTTTATTGACCACCCTCTTCTTTTCCAGGAAATCCACGGTATAGGTTTTTTGCAGCAGCGCATCTCCCATATATTTTTCATTCATTAGCATCTTGGAAATCACCGTGGCATGCCATACGGTGTTTCCTGTCACAGTCCGAATTCCTTCTTTTGTTAATGTTTCTGCAATTTTGTTAATGCTGTTTCCTTCCAGGTATAATCGGAATATCCTGCGGACCAGCTTTGCCTCATCTGGCACAATGACCAGGTTTCCTTCTTCATCCTTGGTGTACCCCAGAAATTTATTGTGATTTACATACACCACTCCGTTTTCAAACTGCCGCACATACCCCCAGTGGACATTTTCGCTCAAGTTCCGGCTTTCCTCCTGAGCCTGGCTGCTAAGGATGGTGATCAGCATTTCCCCGCCATCCCCCAGGGTATTGATATTCTCCTTCTCGAAATACACGGCAATATTCTTTGCCTTTAATTTTCGGATATGGGTAAGGGAGTCTACCGTGTTCCTGGCAAAGCGGCTGATGGATTTTGTGATGACCATATCAATTTTTCCTGCCATACAGTCATCAATCATTGCTTGAAAGTCATTCCGCTTACGGGTCATGGTAGCGCTCTTCCCGTCATCTGCATAGATTCCTGCAAACACCCATTCCGGGTTGCTGTTGATTTTTTCTGTATAATAATTCACCTGTGCTTCATAGCTGGTCTCCTGCTGTTCCTGCAAGGTACTGACCCGGCAGTAGGCGGCTACCCGCAGCCGCTTATATTGGGCCCTTGTATCACGGCTGTATTCCGGATTGGCTGGAATTACAGAGATATTTTTCTTTACAACGGTTGCTGTTCTGGCCCGTCTCATCCGGTTTCCTCCCTTCTGCTGCTTCCCTGATAGGAAGCTCGATTTTTACACCATTCATTAATTCAAATTCGAACCTTCTGTCCTTGTGAACGGTAATCCGATGTATCGTTGCCTTAAAAAGTTCACTATCAAATTCTTTTTGGAGTGGATTTTCTTCCAGGACTGTTTTCAGTTTTTCTGTCTGGTAATTCTGGTACTGAATTCTAGACACCCGGTACTGTAATCTGGCCCGCTCATAAATCAGCCATACCATCTCCTCGGATGGATACTCCAGCTTTTCCTCCAATTCCTGCAGCTTTCTGGTCAGTTCTGCCACCTCACGGCTATATGGCAGGCCCTGCATAATGGTTTCCGGCTCTATTTGGAACCTCCCATCCTTCACCCCTCTCATCAGTTCCATAAATGCTTGGATGATCTGACTGTCTACCAGGAATATGTTCCGGCAACACACCCTATTTTCATTTATGTAGTGCTTACATTTCCAGACGATTTTTTCTCCCGGCTGTCCGCAGTGCTCCACGTACCGGCGGTAGGGCTGCCCGCAGACTCCACAGACCAGACTGCCTGCGAACATAGAGCGATTTCCGAAGCTGTTAGGCTGCATGATGCGCCCCAGTTCCCTGCTCTTTTCTATCCTGCGCTCCTGTACCTTGGTGAACAGTTCTGGTTCTATCATTGTTGGATAAAATTCATCTCCCAGATACTTTCGATTCTCCAGGATTTTTCCAACCGTCCCATGATTCCACACCGGCTTATGGTTTGCATTGAGTGCCCCCTGTTCTGTAAGTTTTCTCGCAAGCTGGTACAGGGAAGCTCCTTCTGAATACTCCTGGAAGATTCGATTTATAATCTCTGCCGTTTCTGGATCAATTACTATTTTTCCTTCCGCCATCCGATACCCCAGCGGCATATGGCGTTGTCTCATACTTAGCTCACCTCCTGTTCATTTTCTTCCAGTTCCAGACCATTCTTCAGACGGAATACCAGCCGGCGTCCGGGCAGCACTGTGATACGTTCCACCAGCAGTAGGAAGAGTTCCTCGTCATACGCTTCCAGGATGGCAGGACGGTTGCGGAAGACGCTTATCAGATATTCGGTCTGGGATATCTCCCATTCAAAGGCTTTCTGCCCCTGCAGCTGCCGCAGCCGCCTCCGGTCCGCTTCCAGCTGTGCCTCAATCTGGTTCTGTCTCTCAATAAAAATGGCAGAGCTTATGCTGCCTTCGGTTAATACCCTGCCCAGCCTGTAGCCCTGCCGTTTTAGTTCCTGAATATTCTGTTCTATCTCCTGCATTTCCCGGTCTTGCTCTGGGTTGCCCTGGATTGCCTTCAGCGCCGCCAGCATGGGGATCAGGATCTCCTCATAATTGCTGGCTAGCCGGTTCCAGAGCCTAAGAAATGCAGCCTGAATGACGTCCTCACGGACTGCCTTCTGGCTGCATTTCTTACTGTCTTTAATATGCTGGTAGCAACACCACTGGATTTTTTCATATGGCTTTCCGATGTAGATTTTCTGCCTGCGAAATTTTGTCCCACACTCCCCGCAGAGAATCCGGCTGCTGAATGCATACCGGTTCTGATATACACTGGTATCCTCCACACACTGCCGTTCCCTCCGATACACATAAATCTGGCGGATAGCCGCAGCCTCCTCTCTGGTAATGATGGGCTCATGGTCATCTGCTATCAGATACTGGGGCAGTTCTCCCCGATTGTTCTTGCGAATGAATGGGACTCCATCGGTCGTATAGGTTTTCTGAAGCAGCAGATCCCCTTCATATGCACAGTTCTGAAGAATCCCCTTTACCACACTGTCCAGCCATTCCTTTGCTCCACGGATCGTGGGAATCCCTGCTGTTTCCAGTTCTGCGGCAATGGTGTAGGACCCTTTCCCTCCCAGGTATTCATCAAAAATCCAGCGCACGATCTCTGCCTCTTCTTTTTTGATAACCAGCTCTCCATACTCATTATTCTCATAACCATACGGTGGGCTGCTTATAATGAATGTACCATTTCGGAATCTCCGTACTACCGACCACTTATTATTGGTGGAAATACTCTCGGATTCTCCCTGGGCGATAGAGCTCAAGATGGTTATCATCTGTTCGCTCTTTTCCATAAGGGTGTTGACCCTCTCCTTCTCAAAGTAAACGCCTATCCCAAGGGCCTTCAGTTCCCGGATAGCTTTGATGCTGTCCAACGTGTTTCTGGCAAACCGGGTCACGGATTTTGTCAGGATCAAATCAATTTTTCCCTGCCGGCAGTCCTCCATCATCTGCTGGAAGTCATCTCTCCGGTACAGCTTTGTGCCGGTCCGGCCTTCGTCTGCATAGATACCAGCCAGCACCCAGCCCTCCTTCTCTCCAATCAGCCGGGTATAATAGTCTACCTGGGCTTCAAAGGAATTTTTTTGGTCCGCCGAGTTCGTACTGACGCGGCAGTAGGCGCAGACACGTTTGACCTCCACCGCATTGGCGGCGGAACCGCTGCTAACAGGCTCGATTTTTGTGATTTTCTTTACAACCTTCTTCGCCATAGGCTTCTCTCCTTCCTTTCTTTGTTCTCCTGTTAGCACCACACAATACCACAAGTTTTCAGATATATCCAGTGTTTTTACCCATATACTTTCAACAATTCCGGAGAGAATGTTTCCCGGTTCAAAGCATCGATTTTTTTATATTCCTCCTCCGAGATAAAGCCATTTTCCAGCATCAGATTCAGCAATTTCCGGGCTACACTATACCGGACCTCGTTTGTTTCTTTCTTCTGTCCCATGGGCCTGCCTCCTAACGAATGGACAAATTCGGACTGTCATCCGGTACCGCTAATGCCGAGTCCTTTAACACAGAAGTGCAAAGCACTTCAATCTTCCCCTGTTCTGGCGAATAAGCCTCCACATCAAAGTTCTGTAAAAACTCTGCATAGGCAATGATATCCTTTGCATTGCGGCTCAGGCGGTCGGGACCGCTCACCACTAGAATATTCACACATCCCTGTGATACCGCATCGGTCAGTGCCTGGAGTCCGGGCCGGTTCATATCCCGGCAGGAACCGGTGTCCTGGGAATGACCGACCACCTCCCAGCCCATGCGGGAGGCATATTCGGTTAGCTTCTGGTCCTGCCGCTTCAAGCTCCCATACCTGTCTTCCGGCGCATCGATCCGGGTATATACCCATGCTTTTTTCTTTTCGTTCATAAGATCCTCTCCCTCCTGGACTACAACGTTCAATCGAACTTTAAATCTATATATACGGCTCGGCTCTTTCTGCCGTTTTGTTGTTTTCCGTCTAACTAAGGCCGATACTGATTCGCAGCGCATGATCTACCTGCTCCATATCCTCTTCCGTCAACCGGCCTATGTACTCCCGCAAACGGACACGGTCGATGGTCCGGATCTGCTCCAGCAGTACAACAGAATGTTCTTTCAGGCCACAGTGGTTGGGACTGATTGGGACATGAGTCGGTAGCGGATGCTTGTCCTGTCTGCTGGTTACGGCCGCTACGATCACGGTTGGACTAAACCGGTTCCCCATGTCATTCTGGATCATCAGCACCGGCCTTACGCCGCCCTGCTCGCTGCCGGTTACCGGTGTCAGGTCTGCATAGTATAAATCGCCCCTTAAAATATTCACTTTGGTTCTCCCCTCTCTTACCAGATTTCTGGAAACAAAAAATCCCCTCACTCGTATTGAACAAGGGGATGAAACTCTATGTAGTTTTATCCAGTTCTCTTTTAAAGCCGGACTTTACTCAAAGGATAGTTTTCCTGCTCCTTTCGGTAATCCTCCCACATCTGTTTCCAGTCGATACTGTCATGTTTGCAAGGGTCGTGATGAGCCGATTCTGCTCTCCCAAATCGGATATACATTGCCACTGTCTTTTTGCTATCATTCCTCATGATTTGCTTCCTCCTCTGATGATTTATTCTTTCTATACCACAACATATCTGAATTATCCTAAAACAGCTATCACCATATCTAATAAAAATGGATGGTATTCTTAGCCAATCTGACAAAAGTTCACTGTTTCGATAAACTGTATCTGATGGCGGCGGTTAAAAAAACAGCCGCCGCCACACAGTATAAAAACGTACTTGTTCTTCATTTCATTTTTATTATATACTTCATGCTCCTATTCGGCACACCTCCCCGGAGCCTGGCAGTCGATTACAACCGGCCCTGGCAAGGCCGTCATGGGCACAGCTTCTTTTGCTGCCCCAGCCGGGATCTCCGGCTGCCGCCCTCATTGCGTGATCCCTCGGTCAAGAGGGGCTGTGACTGGACGGAAGTATCATCATAGGCTGCCCAGGTCATGGCGGGATGGCCCGGCCACGGGCCATTTCCAGAACAGAAAAAACCGCTCTGCACCTTCGATATGGTCGGATTGACAGAATACTAGAAATCCTGCAGGTGGTCGTGGCGTATCTTTCTATGCCGCTTTCGCTTTCGCGCTGAACAGCTAACGTATCGTAATCGCTGGATATGAAGTTTTCAAGGAACAATGGGGACTGAATAAGCCCCTTCACTCCTATAAAGGAAAAAGTGAAGGGGCCCACAACCTCAGAAAACAAAAAATTTATTCTATTTTTTCACGAAGCTTTCTCAGAAGCCGTTTCTTCCGCTTACTTACTGCCTGTTGGGTAACTCCAAGATGGGCTGCCAGTTCGCCTTCCGTAATCCCAGAGAAGAATAAAGCATCAATTAACAGCCGTTCCTCCACGTTCAGTTCATCCAGCGCATGATACAGTCTGCGGTTATCTTCAGCCCGGATCATTTCCTCTTCAATTCCTGGAGCCGCGCGGACCACACGATATTCCGCACTCACGCCTTCCTCCTGGAACCGCTCCAGCGACATTTCGATCTGCCGGATGACACGATTCTGATACCGTTCCGCCTCACGGGCTTTATGATAGGCATAATAAACTTCTCTGCTCACTTCCACACGTTCTCTCTGTACAACAATGGTATAAATCCTTTCTTCCGCCATAGGGCTTGTCCTCCAATTCTTGAAATTTGAAATGAAGAACAAGCCCGGCGGTGAACGGCACCGGGTGTTATGGATAGAAACACAGAATGTATGATAACTGGCTGGCTCATAATCTCCTGTATTCTTCTGTCTATGTCCATCTCTATTCTTTATCGATGGCTTATCTCTTCCCACAGTCAGAAATAGAGATACTTCTTGCCTTTGTTTTAGGCCGATTCTATATTCTGTGTTACAGCTGATTTATAATATCGCTGCTTCTAATCAGCAGCGACAACGAAATCAACCAACGCAAAAAAATCCCCCCTAGCGTCTGCTATATTTAGGGGGATTTTTTTGATTATGTTAACAAAACCTCGTAGTACAACCTTTGAATGGTCTAATGTTTGTTAAATAGTTAACAATATCGTTTGAATTAAAATTAAAATATATGGATGGGTGCTATTGAGGGGAATATTAATGAATAATCAGGGAAGCACTCGGCACCCTATGATAAAAATGCTGAGAAGCATAATGTATTCACAGTATTTTAGTACTATTTATTATTTCTATCATCAACAAAACGGTATCCAATCCTTTAAACATTTTTATAATATTTTCAAGTACTATAGCAAACAATGTGAATTCTTTCTACGATGTAATAGATAGGCACAATAATTCTTTTTTATACTAATAGCACACATTTTTCTACATACAGGAAAATGCATACTTTATCATACGATACAGGGGCCAGACTACCATAAGAATTGTCAACGAGGCCTCTTTTTGCCACTCTTCTGCATCTAAGGATATTCAATCAGACTTCTTTAGCGAGTCTCATATAATTATGGTCCCTTTTTTATGGCCAGCTGCAACACCCATCATGAACCTCTATATCAAGATCCCCTTCCCCCTGGAACCTTCAGTCAATGCCTGCTGTTCCCATGGTGCAACCGAGTCTTATTCTATGAGAACAGATAGCATTGATTGGATTGTCCATCCCAAGGGGACTGGGGCTGGTCCCGGCCCTTGTCAGAAAGTTGCCCCCATTGCAAATCCTATAAAGCCAACTGTCATAACAGCAGAATCATAATCACGCCTCATAATTATAAATACTATTAAATCAGAGAATACAAATATTGCAACTACTCGAACAGACAGTGTTACTATAAGCAGAAAGCGCCAGATCCATGAGCAGCCACGCCAAAGTCGTTGTCAGGAACTAATTCAAAGACATTTAACCGACTACATTCACCTCTTCCATTGGGAATTCGTGATAAATGGTGTCCACGATGTTAAGTAAAATCACCGCCACGTTCATTGCTCCAATATATTCAGGGAATGTAAGTCTGATACTAAGCTGGGCACCAACAAAATTGCCAATTCCCACTGCAAACATCAGCAGCATAAATGTGAAGACAAATTTTGGGGGGCTGTAAGCCCACCCATGACAGAACCAGCTCCACGACTAAAGTAGCGGATACAAGACCTACAACTGAAGCTCCAATAATCTCCATTCCATCCATCTATTCTCCGTATAACGCAGCCGTCCCCAGTCCACCAATCATTGCAATAGAACATACACATAGACCCAGGCGTGGATCAGTTCCAAGCGCGACTACCCATCCGGTTCTGACTACATTCTGAATTACCGTCATCACCGTTTCTAAAATAAGTATCAACAAAACATCCCTGCCACCTTTTTGTACAGCGGAATACTCACAAAAAACCGACCGTGGTAAAAAATATTCATAAATGCAGTCTGTAATGTAGAATCGAAATATATATAAGTAACTCCGGCAGCACACATAGCAATATTTCACAATGTGAAACAGAGTCCTCCTACCAGCGGAGCAGAAATACAATTAATCTTATTTCACTCTTAGATATTTCTTTTTCTCAACTCTCTTTCTTTGGCCTCCCTATCTTGAATTATTCAGGAAGCTCCATTCAGCTCCCTTTGTAGTCTCTCTATTACTCTGATATTTTATCCATTCCGTTTTGAGCGGATATTCCTACAACCAAAAGTGTTAACATAACTGGAAATACAATCGGCACTCCTATATTTACAACTGCCTGGGCCGCATAGCAGCTAACTGCATATACAATTGACATAACTGAGGCTTCCCTTTTTGAAGCCTTTATTATTTCGATTATAGAAGACACTAATAAAAAAAGATAGGAAAACAGCCCGACTATCCCAATAGTGATTAGATATTGCAAATACTCATTATGTGCACTATCAAATATTTCATAATAACGCTCAATCATTTCTCTATAATAGCTTTGTGTAACAATTCCAAATGTATCAGGACCGGAGCCAAACATCTTTCGGAGAGGTGAGTATTTCATGTAACATTCAATACCAATCCTCCAGATGTATCCCCTATGTGTTCCCCATTCATCATTAATCAATAAATAATCCTTTAATATCCCATACTGTTGTCCATTCCCCATTCGTGTCGTATCGAACGTCATATATATGAGTACAGCTATCACCAGAATTAACACTGTCCCCCAAGTTCGTCTGCATATACATATTTCGCACACGTCTTTGTATTTCTTCTGCACAAATCTCTCTAATATATATATGAAAGCGGTGCATCCCCACAGTGCTGCCACTACGAAAATAAGCCAATCACCCCCGACTATCAAGCGGAATAAACCACCTATCGGCAACACATGCGATGCATACCTTCTATCAATCGCGCCAATTGCCATAAATTCTGTATTGATCATAGATATTAAAAGCATATATTGTTTTAATCCATACATATCACGAAACGCGTATAATGGAAGAAAAAGCACTATGACTCCTATTGTCAAATATGCATTATCACTATTCCCCGTAACCAGTGCAAATAATGATAGAATAACTGTAAATACATACCATGATTTTCTGGCCGTATTTCTCTCTCTTACAAATAACGTAGTACTCATTCCAAATATAAGTGCTACATAAGAAGCGTATGTATTGATATTACCAACTGTGGAGATAAAAGAAGTGTAATGGCTTGCATGAATATCTTTTTTTAACCCAAATGGATCGAGGAGGAAATATTGCATAATTCCAATTGAACAAACAACCATTCCTGTGACAAGAAAAGCCTCCAGATACCATCTCTTAAATTTCAAACAATGGCCGAGCGTAAAGAAACTGATACCTAATATCAAATACAAAAAAGTCCCCATAAAGCGGCCTTCTGTACCCCAAAATGCCTCGAAACGGTAGTTAGACCAAACACAAGATAACACCACCGAAAACAAAAAACCAATCATCGCCCAATCAGATTTTCTGAGCTTTGGAGTCATTACAATCGTCCCTTTATTAAGCCAAAGAACGATAAGAGTCAATAACAGCATGACTGCCGCCATGCAAATAACCGTGCTACAATAAAAATAATATTTTGTATCTAATATATCAAAATAGTAATCATGAAATACCAGAGGTAGTATCGAAATAATGATTACTGTAGTTATACAGGCAATCACCTCATTTGCCAGTTTCCATCGTTTCATTAAATCCTTCATATACACACCCTCCTAGTATTCGGGCGCTAACTCGCACATTCTACTCGTTTCATAGTCCCAATTCATTCACCTAAACCAGGGATGCAGCTGCATTACAGAGTAGCCCCATGATATACCATGATCTTCTTTTTTATATTCCCTCTGTCTACCGCACCTGTCATTATGTATGCCAATGTATCATGCCACCTTCATCTTGTAGTTCTATAGCAGCCATATTTCTCTTTCTCATTCTTTCTTCTCTTATTCTGTATAATGTTCAATGATGTAGTTCTTCCGCAAAATCTACATGTAAATACAATCTTACTTGTGAAAGTATCTCTTCCCGTTCCCTCTATCGTTGCCAGATTCTTTCCACAATATTGGCACTTAATATCCATTCCCTCTCCTTTTAATTTACGTTACAAATTCTACGGTCTTACGAAGGATTCCGACACATCTTACTATACCATGCCATAGATGCAATATTTAAAGTCACTGCTGTGACTCTAAATATTGCTCTATTATTTGACCAATGAATCTACTGAAAAATTGAAATTCGTTTCGTTTTTACCAGCTCACGCAAAGTAACTTGTTACCGATATGCACTGCATTCCGCTTCTCCACTTACAATAATCTATGACATGGTATGCTACCAACACCTATCCTTGATTTCCCTGAGTTACCTCCCTCTTCAATATGGAACCCGCGCGGAATACGGGAACCCTACGCGGTTTAATCTCGATTGCTTCTCCGGTTCTTGGATTTCTTTCCTGACGTCCTGCCCGTTCTGCAACCGCAAAAGTTCCAAACCCCATCAAGCACACATCCCCTGTTTTTAATTCCTCAGAGATAGAATCAATGATCCCATTTAGTGCATTCTCACTTTGACAGATGGTCAAGCCTGATTTCTCAGAAACTTTTTCAACCAGTTCTTCCTATTCATTTTGCTGCTCCTTTTTCACTCTTTTTTGTTCTCATATCATCCATTTTTTCTTTCGCTAAGCTTTTTAGCTGTTCCCTGCCAGGTACAAATAATGCATGTGGGTACAGTTTATCTGAAAATTCTATGCCCCTATCCATTTGAAACAGGATTTTCACTTCTGCATTAAACGCAAATGCCTTTTCTGTCATTTCCAAATAAACGAAACCAGGCAGATGGTCTGTCACAATTATGATGTCAAATCCTCCAGGAACGAATGACATCACTCGCAGAAGCGTTTCTCGATTTTTTGCCAACATCATGCTAATCTTGTAATCTGATTCAGCTTCAAGACAAATCAAAAAATCTCTGAATTCCCACAAAACATCATTCCTGCTTCCAAGCACCCCTATATTAATTTCTACCTCTCCTGTAGATTTCCACCGCATAAACCATACCTCTTATGTAAAGATTTTCAATCATTGCATGCACTCCTTCCTGACCGGTTAGTCTTCCAACCTACACACCTCTGTTTTTGCAACATATTCGTTTGACTTGGAACCGTCACTTCTGATTACCACTCCATAAGAAGCCGGATCATAATATTTGATTATTTTAGTCTTTATGATCGTTTGAGGTATCTGGCTCTTGTACAGATGCATCTGAAGCAGGCTTATATTGTATCGTACAAGTCAGGCCGAATGCCTTATTTGCCAATTTAGATGCTATGGGAATTCTTGCATCTGAGTCTTTTGATACTTTCCCTATTGCGATAAGTCCAATGATTAACAAAAGAAAAGAGAGAATGCCGCTGATAAGACCAACGATTCCAGAGAAAGCAATTCCTAAGATAGGTATAGCATATAGCCCTGAAAAAATATTCGTTACGCATGATATGATACTTTCTACAAGAGCAAGAAAAAATGCCTGCATGACCTGCTTTGTAAGCCATTCATCCTTTTGAATCACAATAACAAAACCAAGCAACATACCGCATAATAAAGTTTGTCCTAAAATTGCTAATACAAATGCCAACACTGCATAAAAAGAAATACAAATATTAAATCTGTCTTTTCTCATTAAAAATCCCCTTCCTTGCTCAAAGCGCTATATTTTGACGAATAATCCGTAGTTCTGTATCCTATTTATGAAAACCAAACAATACAGTCCCATCCTATTTTTACATATGACTATAAATAGCCATTATTCATCATGGTGTCTCTACTGTTTCCTGTTCTTTTCTGGTATTCCCATTAGAACCTCCGTTCTTATTCTTTTCATTTCGCATATACTCATATTCACGCAGCATTCTCATCAGCTCTAATGCGCTGCGGAATGAAACACCGTTTCCGCCGCTGCATTTTCCTTTTATGCGTCCCTGCATACTGGAAAACTGACGCTGATGAATTTCAATAATCAATGTTTCACACGCGCTTATACCTAAAGCCATAAAGCTATCCATATTTTGAATCTTTGTACAGTATTTCATTGGAATATGCTCTTTGTCCAGTTCCCGCTTCTCATATGCTCTTTTCATATAAGCGGTCAAAAACCTTGGTTCTGTTGTCGCCATAGGCCGTTGAAATTTCGCGCATAATGTATCTATTTTCAGTCCCAAATCCAGTATGCCGGTAAATGCCACGGGTTCCTTTAAATAAAAATTTACAATGTCCCCACTTAATTCTCCCTGTTTATTTTTAATACAAATGAGAAATATACCCACACGGTCCGTGTTTTCCAGTGTATAAAAATCACTTTCTTCCATATCGATCACCTCATCATATTCCTTTCATCGGTCATAGCTTCATATGCCTCATCGCATAACAGCATAGGATAATTCTGCCCCGTAATGCCATCACAGCACTACAGGGCAGAATTGAGTCTCACTTAAGGTGTTTCCCGAGTCCAGGCTCCGTTTTCGTCAACCTGGTATCCATCTGGTGTCATCTCATTTATATACAGAGACCCCAATGGACGGCCATTCTGATTCGTATATTCCCATCGTTTCGATCCCTCATTAAACGTCCAGGTCTTCTGCTGGCTATCAGCAGTCAGATAATACCATATTCCATCAATCTTCTGCCACCCCATCAGCATAACTCCGGTAAACGGACTCAAATAATACCATCTACCATCGTCATCATCATAGTGCCATCCCTTTGTCATTCGGCCAAACCAGCCATCGTGTACATTGGACAGGAAATACCAGTTATCTGTATCCTGGTCCAAAAACCAGCCACTGTCCATAATACCCTCACGGTCAAAATGATAGGTGGCAATCTGGCTGCTTCCATTATAATTGTATCGTATATTGGCCCAGCTGTCTTTGATACGTGTTCCACTGTTCAATACAAAGGCCCACTTATGGTTAGTCTGATCAACATTATTCCATATGCCCTCGGTGCCATCTAAATACGTACGGTAACTGTTTTCTGCGCCATCACTGCCCGGTCCATGTCCTCCGCCGGAAAAACCTTTTGAACCGCCGGAACCACCGGCACCGCCAGAACCGCCGGAACCACCGGAACCACCAGAACCGCCGGAACCACCAGAACCGCCGGAACCACCAGAACCACCAGAACCGCCGGAACCACCAGAACCGCCGGAACCACCAGAACCGCCGGAACCACCAGAACCACCACCGCTAATACTCTCTACCAGTGCTTTCAATGTGTTAAATGCACTTTCCAAGTCACTAACCGAAGGTCTGGGCAGACGGTTCAGCACTTCAACAGCCTCATCCACAGCCTCAGTAAGGGTATCTCTGTCTTCTGCGCTTACAGACCCATTATTCTTCAGGGCATTGGCGATATTAATCTCCTCCTGCAGCCTTTCTTTTGCTTCCTGCCACTGGGTATCGTCTTCGGGCTCATAGACAGCATACAGTTTCAAATCTCTTGTCACTGGATCTGAAGTATCATACATCCCTCCTCCAGACTGGCGTTTCGACAGGCCTGTGAACTCATACGCTATGCCTGTAACGGAATCCGTATAGCCTTCGTGAATATCTAAATCCATATAGTCTTCCGTATCATCCAAGGACCTGCCATCCCTTACCTTAAATGTGTGAACCTGCCCCCTTCCGGTATCCATGATGGTCACTTCATACGCTTTATAATAACTAAATACCAGAGTATCACCGATATTAGCTTCAAAGGCAAAGCTTCCAGTAAAATTCTTATCCTCATTCGGGTCAGGTGTTATCAGAACTTCATCGCAGGATGTATCACTCTCATCCTCTCCAAAATTAATTTTCCATAACCTGTATTCCAGATTTTCCAAAAGACTGGTGTCTAATTTTCCAAACGCTTTAATTGCTGGAGTCAGATTTGCATCCTCCACCAGTGGTTTATTGGTTCCATCCACCTTTCGTGTAAGTCCGATCTCCAAACTCCATGGTGTCTTAACGCTCTCCCCGTCATCCACTTCCTGCCTCACAGCTTCCGAAGCAGATGCCACCGGTGCGTGTCGGTCGAACTTAACTGTATAAGCTATCCGCTGCCCGTTTGAAAG
>Ga0129314_1000084_pt1 | contig 118742 bp, 114 predicted proteins | sample O1111metagenome_FD_94431 | JGI IMG/M metagenome (GOLD analysis project Ga0129314, IMG submission 94431) | Orangutan individual fecal microbial communities from fecal samples from Wisconsin, USA - O1111 metagenome | ecosystem: Host-associated > Mammals > Digestive system > Large intestine >...
ACTCCAGTTGAGTAGTCAAGCTACAGAATAGAATCAAAAGTCCATAGTATCTGAATTGTATTGAACCACGATATTAAAAGAAAGGAAACGTGTGATAATTAACTTCCTAATTATCATACAAGATTAAAATGAATTGCAGAATATGTGGAAATAATCAGGGGAATAAAGAAATAAAGCTGAAAGGAACTATGTACGGTACAACGGGAGAGTATCAGTATTTCAGGTGCGGCAAATGCGGATGCCTGCAGATTGAAGATATGCCGGATGATATAGGAGCATTTTATGATGCCGGTAAATATTATGCTTTTAATATGGAAAAACGTAAGCTGAAAAACAAATTGCTTTATTTACAGATGAAGAATCAGGTGAAGCATTTTGATTTGCTGGGAAAAACGGTACAGATGATTTATCCGGTAAATTACTATTTTTATAATCTGATTTCAAAATCGGATGCACTGCTTGATGTGGGATGTGGTGAGGGAGAGATGTTGTGCTGGCTGAAGGAACTGGGGTATGAAAAGGTTATGGGGGTAGACCCGTATATACCCGAGGACAGATACTTTAAGGGCGAATTGCTTGTCTGTAAAGGGGATGCTAAAGATTACCGGTTTGAACACAAGTTTAAGATGGTTACCATGATACATGCGCTGGAGCATGTGTATGAGCAGCAGATGGAAATTATAGCCTTGGATAAGCTGGTTGAAAACGGGGGCTATATGGTATTTCAGCTGCCTGTTTTTTCTGAGTATTATTGGAAAGAGTACGGACAGAATCTGTATACATTGGATCCTCCCCGGCATTTTTATCTGCATACGAAGAAAAGCCTGCAGGAATTGATGAAACCTTTTTCATATGAGATGATTTCCTATCAGACGGAGATAGATGTGGCAATTCCGAAGATGGCAAAAAATATAGAAAATAATGAAGTGGAAAAGAACACCGGAACAGGATTTGTATCGGGTACTCTGACGGCGCTTAAGTCACAGAAACTGCGTAGAAGATTGAAAAAAGAAGAAGACGGCGCGATTGCAACGGTGGTTTTTAAGAAGGTTCGTTAGAGAAGCAAAGCAGGACGGAAAATCGCCCTGCTTTTTCTACTTTAATAGTGTAGATAAATTTTATTAAATATCGGGAATGAATCCTTGCCTTTTTAGTCAATCCTGTGTTATAGTATCCGTAGAGCAGATTTTCTATTATCTTTATAATTTTATATTCTATTTTCAAATCTATCGGTGGGATTTATTTTTCTTATCCCACAAGTCAGGAATTCCTGCTTTTTCTATTATTTTCAAAGTCACAATCGAAATGATTTACCAACAGAAGAAATAAACGAAATAAAAAACAGTTGTATAAGAAAAAAAGATAAGTTATAATGGATATGGTTGGATGCCTTTTGCGGATAACTGTATTTATTGTTATCCTGTGCAAAAGGAGGAACTATTTGAACAAAGAACTGAAAAATGCAGTAGAAGCGGCGGATGCAAAAGCACAATATGATGAATGCGCCAAGCGGCTGCTGGGGTTAAAGAGCATTCTGTCATATATTTTTGCCCATACCATAGAAGCTTTTCAGGGGATGAAGCCGAAAGAAATCATTCCTTATATCGAAGGAGAGCCTTACATAGGTGATGTGCCGGTAGAGCCGGGGCTGACCAATGCTGTCAGGGAGCAAAACGGGCAGAGGGTTACCGGGCTTAATACGGAAAATCGGGAAATCCATGAGGGTGTGGCAAAGTTTGATGTTGTGACATATGCGTGCCTGCCACCGGAAGACATAGAGCCGGAGGATAAACAGAAGACGGTTATTGTTGATGTGGAGGCTCAGAAAAAGGACCCATCCGAATACAAAATCCTGAACCGGGCAGTTTTCTATGTGGGGAGACTGCTTTCATCCGAAAAAGAACGGGATTTTACCGGTTCCGACTACGATGCAATCAAAAGTGTGTATTCCATCTGGATATGTATGAATAAGAAGGAAAACAGCATAACCCGGTTTCGGTTTGCCGGGGAAGATCTGGTTGGCACCGGTCAGTGGAAGGGGAACTGCGGCCTGATGAATATTATTATGGTTGGGCTGGCGAAGGAACTGCCGCCGAAAGGAGACGAGGTGTATACGCTTCACCGGCTGTTGGGGACTCTGTTTTCGGAAGAGTTAACGGTTGCAGAGAAATTAAACATATTGGAAGAGGAATACGATATACCTATAGAAGAAAATCTGGAAAAGGAAGTGAATTATATGTGTAATTTAGGAGAAGGAATTGAGGAAAGAGCATTGGAAAGGGGAATTACCATGGGGCGAAATGAGGGAATTGCAGTCGGCGAAGCAATTCTTGTCAAAACCATGAACAAAAACGGCTTTACGGCAGAACAGATAGCGGCAGCCATAGACAAAGACGTTGAAGAGGTGGAGGCCATCCTGACAGACGGAGAACCGGTGCTGGCGTAATATCGGGAAAAAGCTGCTTTTAAGCAAAAAGAGATGAAAATACATCGCCGTACGATAAAAAAACAGTCTTCAGGCGGTATCCCAAGGATAAATCCCAGGGAATGATGCAATCGAAATGGGAAAAAAGTCATATCCGGCAGAATAAATTCAGGAAGAAGTGAGAGCGATACCTGGCAGGCGGAGAGCCGGTATTTGCGCGATATGAAATTTTTAATATATATATACAAAATTTCATATAACGAAACTATAAAAAAGCATGTAAAAATTCCGAAAATTCACGGAAAATCCAATCATATTGCAAATAATAAGAAATGTATGGAAAATTGAAAAAAAACCCTTGAAATCTCCCATGCTTCTTGCTATTATATTATAAGAGTACGACTAAGAAAGAGTTCAGATAGCCGTTTTCCACGCCAATGGATTACGGATATTTTTGTCACTGGGAATAGATAGAGCTTCTCTTGGCGGCAGATGAATGAATGAAAGGAGGTCACTTTCTATGGAAGGGACGCAAATTTTTTCATGCAAATCTGGCAACAACATGAAAAATTTATTTGTGAAAAACAACGATGCCATGTTCCTTAAGGTGGAAAACAACAGGATTTCCGGTAAGGGATATGTATGTAATACGGAGGGGAAAAACGGTTACATAGATGAATTTGAAGTCGCTATTGAAAAAATCAGCGGCGTAGGAGAGACTACTTATTTGGGAGAGCCTGCACTGGCTATAAATACCAGACTGGATAATCTGTATGGTTCCAAAAAAGTACAGTTGGTATTTCCCCAGATGAAAAATATTGATTTGGCACTGAAGCTGCTTAGAAAGCTGCGTGAGGAAAACGGTGTTGCGGATGAAGCATCAAAGCCCGCACCTGCACCTGCATCTCCGACACCCGGTTCAGCCCTGATGGGAGGCGCTGGCCAGGGATATACGCCGACTTCCAGCTACACACCCGGACAGCAGGCACCCAATGCATTCCAGCAGCAGGTTGCATCCGGTTCTGCACTTATGCCCAAAGTGGGAGCAACGCCCGGAGCATCTGCAGCAGGCGCTTCTGTAATCGGTGCAGCCACCATGGGCGCATCTACGATTGCAGCAGCTGCACCTACGGCCGCACCGGCACCTGCACCTACAGCACCCACCCCGAAGCCGGTACAGCCCGCACCTGAGGAGGAGTCTGAGGATGAAGAAAGCAGACGCAGTGAGGACGAATTTAATGAGCGTATGGAAAAACTGCAGGTATTAAAGGACTGCGGTATTCTCGGTGAGAAGGAATACAATGCCAAGAAGTTTGAACTTGTCAGCCAGTTCTGTGATCTGACCGATTTCAATGAAAAGATCCAGAAGCTTGTGGTATTAAAAGACTGCGGACTTCTTTCCGAAAAAGAATTTGATGCCAACCGTACCGATATTATTAAAGAGTGTTGCGATACGGACGCCAATGACACCAAGACCTATCGTAAAAACATCCAAAAGCTGGTTTATTTACAGATCGGCGGTGTGATTACGGAAGAAGAGTATGAAAAGAATAAACAGATTATGGTGGACGATGTAAACTTCAAGCTTACGGATGATCCGGAACTGTTTATGCGTAAATTAAAGAGACTGCCGGTACTGAGAGACTGTCAGATGATTACCGACAAGGAGTACCATGCAAAGGTAGAAGCTCTTTACAAGCTGATTGAGATTGATTCTGCGGATTCCAACGAGGTCATGGTCAACAAGATGAACAAATGGCCGATTCTGGTACAGGCAAGATACATTACCGAGACGGATTTACAGGAAAAGCAGATGCCTATTCTGGAAAGCTGCATGAAGATGCCGATGAACAGTCCGGAAGATATCAAGGCAGTGATCGAAAGACTGGTTACCTTAAAAGACGGCAACTGGTTATCTGAGACCGATTTCGAGGCTAAGAAACGTGAGCTTTCCGCAAAGATTGATGCCATCCCCGACTATGAGACCCGCATCAAGATTTACGTGGCATTGCCTACCATGGGCTTCATTACGGAAGATGAGTATGAAGAGCAGAAGCAGAGATGCATTGCCGAAATCTTCTCACAGTACTCCGGCATGGATGAATTCAAGAAGCGTGTTAACAATCTGCTTACCTTGCATAAAGCAGGCATGCTGACAGAAGAGGAATTTGTTTCTTACAAGACAAAGCTGATGAGCGATTTATAAAAAATAAGCGATTTCTCCTAAAAGGATGACTTTTAGGAGAAATTTTTTTGCTTTAAAGTCACTTTTGGCTTATTTTTATGAAGTTTCAAAAAAAACTTGCATGGGCGGGGCTTTTGGTGTATAGTGAAACGCGATTATTAAAATGGACAATCGGGGGAATAGAAATGGCGAAATATCTGGTTATTGTGGAATCACCCGCAAAAGTGAAGACGATAAAAAAATTCCTGGGCTCCAATTATGAAGTGGCTGCCAGCAACGGACATGTACGGGATTTCCCGAAGAGCTCTCTGGGAATCGATGTGGAACATGATTATGAACCTAAGTATATTACCATCAGAGGCAAGGGGGAAGTGCTTGCCAATTTGCGTAAGCTTGTAAAAAAAGCAGACAAAGTATATCTCGCAACCGACCCTGACCGCGAGGGGGAGGCGATTTCCTGGCATTTGTATTATGCCTTGAAATTGGAGAACAAAAAGACATACCGTATTACCTTTAACGAAATCACCAAGACGGCGGTAAAGGAGTCCCTGCAGCATGCCAGAGAGATTGATATGGATCTGGTAGATGCCCAGCAGGCAAGAAGATGCTTAGACCGTATGATTGGTTACCGGATATCGCCCCTTCTCTGGGTAAAGATTAAAAGGGGACTTTCTGCCGGACGCGTGCAGTCGGTTGCTCTTCGCATTATCTGCGACAGGGAAAAGGAAATTGACGCTTTTATTCCGGAGGAGTACTGGACACTCAATGCTTCCTTTGCCGTGCAGGGAGAAAAGAAGCCCCTTGTGGCAAAATATTACGGTACCGGGAACGGAAAGACAACGATTTCTAATAAGGAAGAGTTAGATAAAATCAAGGAATCCCTGAAAGGGGCGGACTATCGGATTACCGAGGTAAAGAAAGGGGAAAGAACGAAAAAAGCTCCCCTGCCGTTTACAACATCCACCCTGCAGCAGGAAGCCAGCAAGGTACTGAATTTTTCACCCCAGAAAACCATGCGCCTGGCGCAGCAGCTTTATGAAGGTGTGGAAGTAAAGGGGGAGGGCACCATCGGCCTTATCACTTATCTGCGTACTGATTCCACCCGTGTATCCGAAGAAGCGGAGAAGATGGCGAAGGAATACATTGAAGAACGGTACGGCGCGGAATACGCAGGCGAGGGTACGGAAAGAAAGCCGGGACAGAAAATCCAGGACGCCCACGAAGCCATCCGCCCGACAGCTATCAGCCGTATTCCCTTAGACTTAAAGGACCAGCTTCCGAGAGATTTATTCCGTCTGTACCAGCTCATCTGGAAACGTTTTACCGCAAGCCGGATGCAGGCGGCAAAATACGAAACCGTTTCCGTAAAAATAGGAGCGGGAGAGCAGATTTTCACAGTAGCATCTTCCAAGCTTCTGTTTGACGGCTTCATGAGCGTATACACCCAGGAGGATGAGGAGAAGGAAGAAAACAACCTGTTAGCCGGTTCCCTGAATAAAGATACAAAATTAACCTTTGAAGAGTTTGAAGAAAAGCAGCACTTTACACAGCCACCTGCCCACTATACCGAGGCATCCTTAGTAAGGGAGTTAGAGGAGCTCGGCATCGGACGTCCCAGTACCTATGCGCCGACCATTACCACCATTATGGCAAGACATTATGTGGTAAAGGAAAACAAGAATCTTTTTGTGACGGAGCTGGGGGAAGTGGTCAACAATATGATGCAGGAAGCCTTTCCGGCAATCGTGGATGTGAATTTCACAGCCAATCTGGAAACCCTTTTAGACGGTGTGGGAGAAGGAAAGGTCAACTGGAAAACCGTGGTCTCCAATTTCTATCCCGATCTGGACGAAGCGGTAAAGAATGCGGAGCAGGACCTGGCAAAGGTACAGATTGCAGACGAAGAGTCCGATGAAGTCTGCGAGCATTGCGGCAGAAAAATGGTGATTAAATACGGCCCTCACGGCAAGTTCTTAGCCTGCCCCGGATTCCCGGAATGCCGCAACACCAAGCCGTATTTTGAGAAAATCGGTGTTGCCTGCCCGAAGTGCGGCAAGGATATTGTCATCAAAAAGACGAAAAAAGGCAGAAAATACTATGGCTGTATCGGCAATCCGGACTGTGATTTCATGGTATGGCAGAGACCTTCCGCAGAAAAGTGCCCGAAGTGCGGCTCCATGATGCTGCAAAAGGGAAATAAATTAGTTTGTATGAACGAGGCATGCGGATTTATTAAATAGACAGAAAATTAAAAAAATAAACAGATATTACATTGAAAAATAAATTGATGTATGTTAAAATGTAACAGTAATCGGTTTTTGGCTAATAGGAGAAATTGTCTCCTGACAATCTGGAGGGTAGCATATGAGCAGCGTACAGTTATTGGACAAAACCAGAAAAATCGGAAAATTGTTACACAACAACAATTCCAGTAAAGTGGTATTTAATGATATTTGCAGAGTCATGCGGGAAATTTTAAAATCCAACTGCCTTGTCATCAGTAAAAAGGGCAAGGTGCTCGGTGTCGGCAAGCTTGACAATATTGAGCCCATTGCAGAGCTGATTGACGAGCATGTGGGCGGGTTTATTGACCCCATGTTAAACGAAAGACTGCTGGGAGTTCTTTCCACCAAGGAGAATGTCAATCTGGAGACACTCGGCTTTGAAAAGACGGACTCTAAAAAATACCAGGCCATGGTGACTCCTATCGAGATTGCCGGTGAAAGACTGGGAACTTTATTTTTCTATAAATGCAACGAACAGTATGAAATAGACGATATTATTCTCTGCGAATACGGCACCACGGTGGTGGGGCTGGAAATGTTAAGGGCGGTCAACGAAGAGAGCGCCGAGGAGAGCCGAAAGCAGGCGGTTGTGAAATCCGCTATTTCCACACTGTCGTTTTCGGAGATGGAAGCCATCATCCATATTTTTGACGAACTGGACGGCATGGAAGGCATTCTGGTTGCAAGCAAGATTGCGGACAGAGTGGGAATCACCCGTTCCGTTATCGTAAATGCCCTGCGGAAGTTTGAGAGTGCAGGCGTTATCGAATCCCGTTCCTCCGGTATGAAGGGTACTTATATCAAAGTATTGAACGATGTGGTGTTCGACGAAATCGCAGAGTTAAAGAAAATGAACCAGAAGCAGTAAAGAAAACCATAAAAATTCCGGCAAAAAGGATTTTGCACGGACGGCAAACGGACTTGTGTTTCTATACATATAGTCCGTTTTTTTATTCCTTAACAGGAAAAAACCTTGTATTTTTTGATGAAATATATATAATTGTAAGAGTATCAGTATGTGTGAAAATTTACCTAAAACCGGAAAGGGGTTACCATATGATTAATACCAATGTCTTTGATTATGTCAATGTACTGGATAAAGCGGCGGATGCGGCATGGATGAGAAACAATGCCATCAGCAACAATATTTCCAACGCTACCACGCCGGGATATAAAAGACAGGATGTGGCTTTTGAGTCGGAGCTGGCAAAAGCGATAGGCAGAAGCAGCAGTACCGCCAACCTGGACCAGAGAGTGGCGGCAGCCGGCAAAAAAGGAATTACACCCAAAGCTTACACGGACCTGACGGGCTATTCCTACAGACTGGACGGTAACAACGTGGATATTGAAACGGAAAACGTGGCGCTGGCGGAAAACCAGATAAAATATATGTACCTGATGGAAACCATCAATCAGGAATTCCAGAATCTGCAGGGCGTTATGAAATAGTGATACCGTAAGGACTGCAGAGTTTACAGGGGAGAGAAAGGAACGGATACTTATATGAGCATGTTTACAGCATTTAATATCAATGCTTCCGGACTTACGGCACAGAGATACCGTATGGATATTATTTCCGAGAACGTGGCAAATGCCAACACGACAAGAACGGCGGACGGCACACCCTACCGCAGAAAGGTAGTGACCTTTGAAGAGAAAACAGGCGGTGTGGAAAAATTCGGCGCCGTATTCAATAAAGCGAAAAACAATTACTGCGGCAACGGCGTAAAGGTGGACGCTGTGACGGAGGACACCTGGACGGAGATGAACAAGGTATACGATCCGTCCCATCCCGATGCGGATGAAAACGGCTATGTTACATACCCGAATGTGAACATCATTACGGAAATGACCAACTTAATCGACGCGAGCCGTGCTTATGAAGCAAACTCCACCGCCTTTAACGCCAGCAAGTCAATTGCACAGCAGGCGCTTAACATGGGCAAATAAACAGTGGGAAAGGGTTAAAAGGAAATGGACATTTCAACTACTCTGGCGGGTGTGCGTTCCACTAACATTGCACAGAACGCCGCCGCCATTGGCTTAAATTCTTCAAACGGAATGATTGGAAAAGTACGGGCAGGGGAAAGCCTGTCTGCGGAGGGTACCATGTTTGATACGCTCCTTAATTCCGCAATTGACAATCTGAAAACAACAAACGGTTATCTTTCCGATGCCGAGAACGAAAAAATCAAATTCGCTCTGGGCGAGACGGAAAATACACATGACCTGATGATTTCCATGTATAAAGCATCTACGGCAAGACAGTATACGGTGGCAGTGAGAGACAAGCTTTTGGAGGCTTATAAGGAAATTATGAACATCCAGATGTAAATTTCGGCTAAGGAGAAACAATCATGCCTGACAGGATTAAAAAGATATTAGATAAAGTACTGGCCTGGTGGAATAAATTCACGACCAAGCAGAAGACCATTATCGTGGGTGCTTCCGCCGCCGTGATTTTTACGTTTGCCATTTTAATCTGGGCGTTCACAAGACCGCAGTATACCCAGTTCCAGCAGTGCAGCTCGACCGCGGAAGCTTCCAAGGTCATAGAAATACTTGACAGCAACAGCATTGAATATAAGACATCTACGGACGGTCTCCGGATACAGGTAAAGAACAGCCAGCTGTCCGCAGCCAACTTAGCGCTTGGTGCAGCAGGTTACATTCCGGATGACTATACGTTGGACGAGGCACTTTCCGGCGGCTTTTCCTCCACGCAGTCCGATACCCAGAAACGGTATGCCAACTATCTGGAGAAGCAGCTCGTAAAGGATATCTGCAACATAGAGTCCGTAAACAGCGCCACGGTAAAACTGAATATACCGGACAATACCGGCACCCTGATTGCGACCGACCAGGAGTCCTCCGCATGGATACAGCTTTCCTTAAAGGACAAATTCACGCAGGATCAGGCGCTTACGGTTGCCAAGGCAGTTGCTACGGCGCTGGGCAATACGTCCACGGCAAACATTACCATCACGGATACCAATGCCAACCTTTTATTCTCCGGTGAAGAAGATTACTCCACCGCGGGAGTGGCGAGCAATATGCTGGAGCTCCGTTCCCAGGCAGAAAGCCTTGTGGGCTCCGAAGTAAAGAAGGTTATGGTAGGCTCCCGGCAGTTTGATATGGTGGAAGTTGCCTGCAGACTGGACATTGATTTTTCGGAATACGAGAAAACGGTGCATGAATACTATGCCAACAGCGGCAGGGACGAAGGTATGCTTTCCCACAGAGAAACCACGGAAGATACCAATACCTCCGGCAGCGGCGGCATTCCCGGCACCGATTCCAACAATGAGACTACATACCAGTACCAGACCGGTACGGATACGGAAAGCTCCTCTACATCCAAATTGGAGGATTTCTTGCCGAACGAAAGCCTGAGTGTGCAGAATCTTCCGGCGGGCGTTATCAATTACGGCAATTCCAGCCTTTCCCTGACAGCGATTTCCTATCGTGTCATTAAGGAAGAGGATGCCAAGAGCCAGGGGCTTCTGGACGGCATCACCTGGGATCAGTACAAGGCAGCCAATGACGCGTATACCAAAATGGATGTTGACCAGGATTTTTACAGCCTGGTTTCCACGGCTACCGGCATTCCGGCGGAAGCCATTACCATTATGGCTTATGAAGTTCCCCAGTTTATTGACAAAGAGGGAGCGTCCGAGGAGCAGATAAGCATTGCGGTTTCCGTTATTCTGGTATTGCTTATTCTGGCAATTTTAGCATTTGTTATCATCCGCAGCATGATGGCGGGCAAGGAAGTACAGAAGGAAGAAGAGCTTTCCGTAGAGTCCCTGCTGCAGTCCACACCGGATGAAACCGTAGAAGATATTGAACTGGAATCCAAGTCGGAGACCAGAAAGATGATAGAAAAATTCGTGGATGAAAATCCGGAAGCCGCCGCAAACTTACTGCGCAACTGGCTGAACGAAGATTGGGGGTAAATTATGCCAAAGAACGGCGATGATAAAATGAGCGGGCTTCAGAAGGCTGCCGTACTCCTGATTACTTTGGGACCGGAGCGTTCCGCCGGCATTTTTAAGCATCTGAAAGAAGAAGAAATCGAGGACCTGACCCTGGAGATTGCCAACACCAGAAGTGTAACGCCCCAGGCAAAGGAAGATGTAATCAATGAATTTTACGAGCTCTGTCTGGCACAGCAGTATATTGCCGAAGGCGGTATTTCCTATGCCAAGGAGCTTTTGGAGCATGCACTCGGAAACGAAAAGGCAGTGGAGATTATCGGCAAGCTGACATCCTCCTTACAGGTTAAGCCCTTTGAGTTTATCCGGAAAACCGATGCAGCCCAGTTACTTAACTTTATCCAGGACGAGCATCCCCAGACGATTGCCCTTATTTTGTCCTACCTGCCGGCTACCCAGGCGGCGTCCATTATTTCCGCCCTGCCTCCCGACAGACAGGCGGATGTTACCAAGCGTATTGCCGTTATGGACAGGACGAGCCCGGATGTCATCAAGGAAGTGGAAAAAGTACTGGAAACCAAGCTGGCTTCTTTGGTAACACAGGATTACACCATTATCGGTGGTGTGGATGCGGTAGTAGATATCTTAAATACCGTGGACAGAGGTACCGAGAAACACATCATGGAATCTCTCGAAATCGAAGAGCCGGAACTGGCAGACGAAATCCGCAAGAAGATGTTCGTATTCGAGGATATTTTACTTTTGGACGACCGCGCCATCCAGCGTGTGCTGCGTGATGTGGACAACAACGACCTTGCCATTGCCCTTAAGAGTGCCAATGAGCAGGTACAGTCCGCTATATTCAACAATATGTCCAAGCGTCTTGCCGTTATGATAAAGGAAGACATGGAATTCATGGGCCCTGTCCGTATGAAGGATGTGGAAGAAGCACAGCAGAAGATTGTAAATATTATCAGAAAACTGGAAGACGCAGGAGAAATTGTAATTTCCAGAGGCGGAGGCGACGAGATCATTGTCTAATAATTTGTTAAAAGGAAGTTTTACCCGCCTGAATACGGACAATGTCAGGGTGATTGACTCAAACAGCCTTTTACTTTCCAAAATCAAAGCGGAGCCGGAGAAAAAGCAGAAGGGCATGATGCTTACCGCAGAACCGGATGCGGATGGCTTTGCCAGAGGAATTGCCACGGATGTGGTCAATGTGGAGCCATCCGAAGAAATCGAAGAGGCCGGTCTGAAAGCCATGGAGGTAACGCCCGAAGAGGAAGCTTACGGAGGACCATCCCCGGAAGAACTGATAGAAGAAGCCAATGCACAGATTGCACAGATGAAGGCGGAAGCGGAAGCAGCTGCCAGACAGGAAGCGGAGCAGATAAAAGAGGCTGCCAGACAGCAGGGCTACCGGGAAGGCTGTGAAAAGGCGGAAAGAGAGCTTCAGGAAAAAGAAAAAGCGCTTTCCGACAGACAGAGCCGCATGGAGCAGGAATTTGAGGAAAAGGTTTCGGCACTGGAGCCGCAGCTTGCGGATACCCTTGCCGGCATTTATGAGTATATTTTTCAGGTGGATCTTTCTCCCTATCAGGATATCGTGACCTATCTGGTGACATCTGCCCTGAAAAAATCGGGAGAGAGCAAAAGCTGTATTGTACATGTTTCCAAAGAAGATTATCCCCATGTAAGCAGCAGGAAAGAGGAAATGACAAAGGGACTTCCTTCCGGACTGCAGGTGGATATTATCGAGGATATTACCCTTGGCAAAAATGAAGCGCTGATTGAAACGGACGGCGGCATCATTGACTGCGGCCTGGGGACACAGCTTACGGAATTAGGACGGAAAATCAGGCTGTTAGCTTATGAGAAAACCGAAGGATAGAGGCGTATGACGGATATTTCCAAATACGAAAAATTGAAAGAAGAGGATTTCTGCCAGAAGCTTGGCAAGGTGGTCAATGCCGTGGGTCTTACCGTAGAGTCGGCGGGACCGGATGCCAGACTGGGCGATTTGTGTGAAATCTACCCGGAAAACCGGGAAGGAAAAGCCGTCCTTTCCGAAGTGGTGGGCTTTCACGACAAGAAAACCATTCTGATGCCTTATGAAGTGGTGGAGGGCATCGGCCTTGGCAGTATCGTAAAAAATGTGGGGGTACCCTTTACCGTAAAGGTGAGCGATGACCTCCTGGGAAAGACGCTGGACGGTCTCGGCAGACCGGCAGGTACGGATGCTGATAACGGCAGGGAAGAGATTGCCGGTGCGGTCAGCTATCCTGTGGAGGCGGCGCCTCCCGACCCCATGAGCAGGGAAATTATCAGTGAAGTGCTTTCCCTCGGTGTAAAAGCCGTGGACGGTCTGCTGACAGTGGGAAAAGGACAACGTATCGGCATTTTTGCCGGTTCCGGTGTGGGAAAATCCACCCTGATGGGTATGTTTGCAAGAAACACCCAGGCGGACATCAATGTCATTGCCCTGATAGGAGAACGTGGCAGAGAGGTGCGCGAATTTATAGAAAGAGACCTGGGCGAGGAAGGCATGAAGCGTTCCGTGGTGGTAGTGGCTACTTCGGATAAGCCGGCGCTGGAACGAAACAAGGCAGCCAAGACGGCTACCGCCATTGCCGAATATTTCCGCGACCAGGGGAAGGACGTCCTTCTTATGATGGACTCCCTGACCCGTTTTTCCATGGCACAGAGAGAAATCGGTCTTGCCAGCGGCGAACCGCCGGTATCGAGGGGGTATCCGCCCAGTGTGTATTCGGAGATGCCGAAGCTTTTAGAGCGAGCCGGCAGGGCGCGGGTAGGCTCCATCACCGGACTTTACACGGTACTGGTGGACGGCGACGATTTCAACGAGCCCATTACCGATACGGCAAGAAGTATTCTGGACGGACACATTGTGCTGGACAGAAAATTGGGACACAAAAACCATTATCCTGCCATTGACGTACTGCAGAGCATTTCCCGATGCATGAGCCAGATTGTGAGCAAGGAGCATAAAAAGCTGGCAAGCCGGCTGAAAACGGTTCTGGCTACCTATGCGGAGGCAGAGGATTTAATCAATATCGGTGCATACAAATCCGGTACAAATCCCTCCATTGACTACGCCATTTCCAAAATTGATGCGGTCAATGCCTTTCTCTGTCAGGATACGGAAGAAAAATTCGATTACGAAGAAACGCTGTCTCTTTTGAAGAAATTGTTTGAGGATAGCTGATGGCGAAGTTCAAATACAGAATGCAGAGCATTCTCAATGTCAAAATGAAGCTGGAAGTGCAGGCAAAGCAGGAATTTGCATCGGCACAGGCAACGCTCAACCGAGAAGAAGAAAAATTAAACCGGCTGGCAGCCCGGAAGAAAGCTTATGAAGAGGAAGCGGAAGAACTTTTAAAGGGAAAGCTTAATTTTCAGGACATCGCGGACAACCGCACCGCCATACATACCATGGAGGACTACATGGAAACCCAGAGGGTGCAGGTGAAAAAAGCGGAGAAGGCGGTGGAAGCGGCAAGGGAAAAACTGACGGAAGTCATGCAGGAAAGAAAAATGCATGAAAAACTGAAGGAGCACGCTTTTGAAGAGTTCCTGACGGAAGAAAAGAAACAGGAAGGCAAGGAAGTGGACGAACTGACAAGTTATACCTACGGTCAGCGGATACAGAATGCCAACCGTAAGAAGGGTGAATAGAATGGCTAAGACACCGGATGCTTCCGCAGCGGAAAAGAAACGGCTTGCGGATGAAAAGAAAAAACTGAAGGAAGAACAGAAAAAGCAGAAGAAGGAAGCTAAAAAACGGGCGAAGGAAATCGAAGCCCAGGAGGCAGAGCTTTCGGCGGATGACGAAAGCGGCGGTTTCTTTACGGTGATAGCAACCATCGGCATTATTTTGGTATGGGTGGCTATCCTCTGCGTAGTTATCAAGTTAGACGTGGGAGGCTTCGGCTCCAAGGTACTGACTCCGCTTTTGAAGGATGTGCCGGTGGTGAATCTGATTTTACCGAACAGCCAAAACAGCGGCAACATTTCCACGGATAACGGCGGTTACACCAACTTAAACGATGCAACGGAACAGATTAAAAATTTAGAGCTGCAGCTTCAGCAGGCACAGACGGATAACTTAAAGCTGCAGGAGGATGTGGCAAATTTAAAAGCGGAAAATGCCAGACTTCAGGAATTTGAAGACAAGCAGGTGGAGTTCCAGCGGATTAAAAACGAATTTTACGAAGAAGTGGTTTATGCGGAAAACGGACCGGGAGCGGAAGCTTATCAGAAATATTATGAGTCCATGGACCCGACCACGGCGGAATATTTGTATAAACAGGTAATTGCACAGCTGCAGGAGGATAAGTCCGTACAGGATTATGCGTCGGCATATTCTTCCATGAAGCCCAAAAAGGCAGCAGCTATTTTTGAACAGATGACGGACAACTTAAATCTGGCTGCCCGCATCCTTAAGACCATGAGTGCGGAGAACAGAGGCAATATTTTGGCGGAAATGGACCCCGCGATTGCTGCAAAGCTCACAAAAATCATGGACCCGGAGTCTTAAGCACAGAGTGCTTCTGACCGATATATATTATGTACTTTGAAAATTTAAGAAAGGAGGAGAAAACGTGACAAGTATTCCCGTAAACAACAGTGTGAAGGGTATCGTCCCGGGAGCGCAGACTCAGAAAAAGGCGAGCACGCAGGATGCCGCAGGCAGTTTTTCCGATATTTTCAAAAATCAGAAGAACGATAACGGCACCGATGACGGAAAGATTGTTTCCGCAGCGCAGAACCGGACGGAAAACCGGAACACAGGAATTTCCGCAAGGCAGCGGAAGGTACAGGATGCCGTAAAGGAAGCAGGGGAAGCAGCAGGAAAGGACACAGGCAAAAAGGTGGACGAGGCGGCGGACAAGATGCTTTCCGATACTGCGGAGGAGCTTTCCGTAACGGAAGAGGAGCTGCTTTCCGTATTGCAGAGTTTATCCCTGACACCCGCCGATTTACTGACGAAAGAAGGCTTGCAGCAAGTAGTGCTTGCCGTATCGGGGGAAACGGACTTCGCAAATTTCCTAACGGACGAAACGATGTTTACCACATTGCAGAATTTATGCGGAGAGCTGCAGACGACGCTTTCCGATCTGGCAGACGAGCTTGGCATCAGTCAGGATGAGGTACAGGATTTCCTGACGGCTTTAGCAGATAAAGCAGGTGATGCATCCGCATTACAGGCGGAGGTGCTTTCCGCAGAGGAGTTTTCCACAGAGGAAACGGAGGATGCCGTAACGGATGTGAAAAAAGGTTCAGACACCGAAAGTATTACCGGTGACAAGGCAGCTTCCGAGGTGACCGTTCCGGGTAAGGAAACCGGAAAACAGACGGAAAAAGAAACATCCGGAGAAGAAAAGAGCTTTACCGGAGACAAGACGTTTGACAATTTCACCCAGAGTTTTAAGACCGGACAGACACAGAACACACAGGCGGCAGCCGAAGTTACACCGCATTTTGATGTGGAAACGGAAAATATCATCCGGCAGATTACGGACTACATGAGAGGCAATGTGACGGACGGTGTATCCGAAATGGATATGCAGCTGCATCCTGCCAGCCTCGGCAGTGTACATATTCACTTAGAGGCAAAGGAAGGCGTCCTGACCGCGCAGTTTACCGCACAGAATGAGTCGGTAAAAGCAGCTTTGGAAAGCCAGATGATTCAGCTTAAGGACAGCTTTGAGGAGCAGGGACTTACCGTAGAGTCCATTGAGGTCATGGTTTCCAGCCAGAAGTTCGACCAGAGCTATGAAGAGGCGGAAAGCCATGCAAACGATACGGGCAGCCGTTCCGGCAGACAGCGCACCAGAAGAGCAGGCTTACATGTTTCCATGGAGGACGAGGAATTGTCCGACGAAGAAATTCTGGCAAAGGAAGTCCTGAAAGGACAGGGCAGTACCGTAGAATTTACGGCATAGGGCATAGGCCTTACAAACAGTTTGAAACAGAAAGGATGTGAAACATATGGCATCACCGGTAGCAGAAGTAAAAGACGGTAAAATCGTCAGCCAGACAAACACCACCCAGAAAACCACCAAGTCAAACGGCATGGACAAGGAGTCTTTCTTACAGCTTTTAGTAGCGCAGATGAAATACCAGGATCCTCTGGAACCGACCTCCAACACCGAATATATTTCCCAGTATGCACAGTTCTCCCAGGTAGAATCCCTGCAGAGTATGAGCAGCAACATGGATTTGCAGAGAGCAAGCAATCTGGTAGGCAAGGAAGTTTACATCGAAACCACCGGTACGGACGGCGAAACCAAGACCGTACAGGGCAGAGTGGATTATGTTACCTACAAGAGCGGTAAAGCTTATGTATATGTGAATGAAAAAGAATATTCACTGGACGATGTGAAGACAGTTCTTGACTCTGATTACACAGAAGCATGTTCCCTGGCTTACAATTTCATCGCTGCATTAAACAAGCTTCCGAGCTTAGAGGATTTAGACCTTTCCGGCGAGGAAAACGTTGCAGCTCTTTCCGAAGCTTACAACAGGATGACTTCTTACCAGAAGACCTTTATCGCTTCCGAAAAAGTAAACCTGCTGCAGAAATATGCGGACAAGATTGCAGAGCTTAAGAAAGCAGCGGGAGATAAGACGGAAGACAGGACCGAAGAGAAAACGGAGGCACCCGCAGACAAGACGGAGGAATAAGAATGAATATTCAGAAAGGCAGCTTTTCCTCCATTGAACAGCTGCAGGACAGATACCTGACACCGGCAAAAAAAGCCGAAAGGAAAGAGAACACTGCAGTATCCTTTCAGGACATCCTGAAAGCGAAACAGGAAACGGCAGGGGCTCACGGAGAACTTAAGTTTTCCAAGCATGCATCGATGCGTCTGACGGACAGGAACATTACCCTGACAAACAGTCAGTGGGAGCGTCTGGAAAGCGGAGCTGTCAAAGCGGGAGAGAAAGGCATTCAGGAATCTTTGGTCGTTGTGGATGAACTGGCGTTTATCGTCAACATTCCCAACAAAACGGTGATTACGGCAATGGACACGTCGGACACCGCAGATAATGTATTTACAAACATAGACGGAGCAGTATTTATGTAGCCGGACCTTTTAAGGGGGCACAGTTTTCCTGACTGACAGAAGGAAAAAGCTTCGTAAACATGAAGGAGGTCACTCATTATGATGAGATCACTTTTTTCTGGCGTATCGGGCTTAAAGACCCATCAGACCAGAATGGACGTAATTGGTAACAACATCGCAAACGTAAACACAACCGCATACAAATCCAGCAGCATGGTATTCAGTGACATGATCAGCCAGACCACACAGAAGGCATCCGGTCCCAATGCGGCAACCGGTACCGGCGGTATCAACGCAAGACAGATCGGTCTGGGTGTAAAGACAGGCGCCATCAACACCAATATCAGCGGACAGGGCGCTTCCCAGAGCACCAATAACCCGTTCGATATTATGATTAACGGCAGTTCTTTCTTTGTCGTAAGTAACGGCAGCGAGAACTTCTTTACCAGAGACGGTTCTTTCTATGTGGACGCAGCCGGCAACCTTGCCATGACCAGCAACGGCTACAATGTCATGGGCTGGCAGGTAGACCCGGATACCATGAAGATTAAACCCGACACCGTATCCGCACTCCGTATCATGGATGCGGCAAACATGACTTACCCGCCCGAAGCCACCACCAAGGCGCAGGTAACCGGTGTCATCGATAAAAACGATACATCCCTGACAAGCAGCACCGGCAAGTATGTATCCTTAAGCTTCTTTGATTCACTGGGATACAGCTACACCGCAAAGCTTGCCATCAAGCAGTCCGCCAACGAAAACGAATACAGCGTGGAGCTGGCAAAGCTTACCGATGCTTACGGCAAGGAAATTGACATAAGCGGCGTGAAATTCGGTTCCACATCCTCCCAGAAGGTAAACAATACCGTGAAACTGGATACCACCGCGTATAAGTGGAACGGTACGGAGCTGCAGAATGCCGTTGGCGGCAGCAAGGTATTTGATCTTGCAGAGCTGTTTGATGCAGCTGCAACCGTGGATGATCCGAAGTTAGCGGATACAGACGAAGGCAAGGCAGCCCTTGCGGCACTGGCGAAGGCTTACGGCTACGAAGGCTCTGAAAAGGAATTCATGAACCTGACCGTAACCCTCACAAACGATGCCACCAGCGGTACCAATTTCCAAAGCGGTACCTACAGTGTACAGCAGCTGTTCTACAACCAGTTAAAGGGTCTGCAGCCCAGCTTCTCCACACCGGACGGCGCTTATACGGAGGATATCGAAAACTTTAGCCTTACCGCCTTTGATACCTCCGGTCGTGTATTTGAAGGTGCAACCATCGTATACAACCCCGATAACGGTACCTTCTCCGGCGTAAACGGCATGCCGAACCAGACCGGCATCACCCTGGCGCTGAAGGATGCCAGCGGCAACTTTGAAGATATTTCCATTGATTTCTCCAAGACCACCATGTATGACAAGAAGGGCACCAGTACCCTGGAAGCAACCTCCGGTGATGCGGACGGTCTGGGAGCAGGACGTAAAATCGGTGAAATGACAGGCGTTTCCATCCAGACAAACGGTATGATTTACGCAACCTATGACAACGGTATGACCAAGCTTTTAGGACAGATTGCCGTAGCACAGTTTGCAAATGTTTCCGGTCTGGAAAAAGCGGGCGACAACCTGTATTCCGCAACCTTAAACTCCGGTGAATTCGACGGTGTCGGAGTGGATATTACCTCAAACGGCGACTCCATGTCGACCGGACAGCTCGAAATGAGTAATGTAGATCTTTCCCAGGAATTTACGGAAATGATTACCACGCAGAGAGGTTTCCAGGCAAACAGCCGTATCATTACCGTTTCCGATACTCTTCTGGAAGAGCTTACCAACCTGAAGAGATAACGGCAAAGAGGCAGTTATATAACAAACACAGGATAAAAAAACAGATACATAATGGCGGGAATGCAGGAAGTACACGGACGGCTTCCTGCATTCCTTAGTGTTTATAATGGGAAAAAACATGATAGAGATTACAAAATTAAATGGGCAAAAAGTACTAATCAATCCCAGCCTGATTGAAATGGTGGAGGAAACTCCGGATACGGTCATCAGCCTGACTACGGGGAGAAAAATAATTGTAAAAGAAAGTAGACAAGATATAAAAAATTTAGTAAAATCATATAGAAAGGATATTTTTTTGCAGTAAAAGGGCAAAAATTGGCAGGTGAAATAAAGTGGACATAGCTTCATTAGTGGGATTACTTTTCTGTTTGGCCATGTTTTTGCTGGGCGTTGTAACTTCCGGCGGTATCGCATCGTTACCGAGCTACTGGGATTTACCTTCCATGGCAATTACCATCGGCGGTTCGTTTGCATCCGTTCTGGCGGGTATGTCTTTTAAGAGCTTTATAAACGGCTTAAAAAGTTTTGGTATGATTTTACGTGTCCCCAAGGACAATACCACTGAAATGATACAGAATATTATCAACTTATCCAATGTAGCCAGAAAAGAGGGTCTTCTTTCCCTGGAAGAAGCGGCAGGCGATCTGGATGACGAGTTTTTGAAAAAGGGAATTCTTCTTATAGTAGACGGTACCGACCCCGAACTGGTGCGTGCCATTATGGAGACCGAGCTTGTCAGCATGGACTCCCGTCACAAGGCAACCATCGGCTTCTGGGAAAGCATTGCCGGCATGGGTCCTGCCTGGGGTATGATCGGTACCCTGGTAGGTCTGGTAAACCTTTTGAACAACATGGATGATGCGTCCGCCATCGGTCCCAACATGGCAACAGCGCTGATTACCACTCTTTACGGCTCCTTACTTGCAAACTGGATCTGTGCACCTATCACCAGCAAGTTAAAGGGCTACAACGAAAGCGAAATTATGCAGCGGGAGATTATGATTGAAGGTCTGTTATCCATTCAGGCCGGCGAGAACCCCCGCGTTATCGAAGAAAAACTGAAATCCTTCATGGCACCCGGTGACAGAAATGCAGCCGGCGGTGATGACGGAGGTGAAGAAAATGGCTAAGAGGAAGGAAGAACTGCCGGCTCCCGGAGCTCCGGCGTGGACAGCCACATTCGGTGACCTGATGAACCTGCTTCTTTGCTTTTTTGTCATGCTTTTTGCCATGTCAACGGTTGACTCGGAGAAGTTTAAGGCGATTGCTGAGTCCTTTTCCAAGACTTTTTCTATTTTTGAAGGAGGCGCCACATCCATAGGTGACGGTCTGCTTATCAGCAACGGTGTCAGCCAGTTAAACGATCTGGACCAGTATGTAAACAATACCGGCAAAACGGAAGAGGGGAAGGATGACCCCGAAAAGATTGACAACTACACAGAGATGAAAGACAAACTGGAGGAAGCCCAGTTAAACGAGTCCGAGCAGCTTGCGGAAAAAATAGACGAGTCTGTGGCGGAAAGCAATATGGCGGATAAAATAGATATCACCTTTACATCCCAGTATGTGCAGCTTACCTTAAAAGGGGCACTCCTGTTTGATTCCGGCAAGACGGAAATCCGGGCGGAAGCCGTACCGGTTGTGGACAAGGTGGGCAGGATACTGGAAAGCTATGCCGGCAACGTGATTGAGATTGAAGGCCATACGGACAACGTGCCCATGCACAGCGCCAAATATGCCAACAACAGTGAGCTAAGCTGCGGCAGAGCGCTGGCGGTCTACGATTATCTGATAAGCACCACCAATCTTGACCCTTCCAAAATCAAGTATGCGGGCAGGGGCGAATATGTTCCTGTTGCCGACAATTCCACGGAAGAGGGAAGAGCGAAAAACAGACGTGTGGAAATCCGTATTTATCACGATTTGAGCACATATGAATAAATAGCTGCCGGCAGCCCGACAAGAAAGGCAAGGATATTGTTTTGAAAAAGAATTTACTTTCCATATTGATACTGACACTTCTTATTATCAACATTGCCCTGACATCCATTATGATGTTCGGCATGATGAGCTCCGTAAAGAGTACATCCGCGCTTGTGGGCAAAATTGCCGCTGTGCTGAATTTAGAGCTCACAACGGAGGAAAAGGAAGAACAGCAGGTTTCCATCGCGGACAGCGTTTCCTATGATATTTCGGAAGCCATGACCATTCCGTTAAAGAACAGCGAAAATGATGAGGAACAGCATTATGCCAAGATTTCCGTTTCCATTCTGATGGACAAGAACAGTAAGGATTTTAAGAAATATTCCGATTTGTCCGCCTATGTACCGGAAATCAAATCCATCATCATCGATGTGGTTATGAATTATACCAAAGAAGAATTCATGGCAACCAAGGATGATATCTGTAAGGAAATCCTTTCCAGAATTCAGGAAAGATTTGACAATTCCGATGTGATTTACAACATTGTAATCAGTGATTTTCAGGTATATTAAGTCCCTCGAAAAGAAAATGACTGTAAGGAGGTGACTTTCATGGGAGACGTGCTTTCCCAAAACGAAATAGACAATCTGCTGGCGGCACTCTCGACCGGTGAATTAGATGTCAGCGATATCAACGACGGCAGCGACAAACCGGTGAAAAACTATGATTTCCGTCGCCCGGCGAAGTTCTCCAAGGAGCATCTGCGTACCCTGGAAATTATATTTGAACATTATGGCAGACTGATTTCCACAAACCTGCCGGTTTACCTTAGAAAAAATGTACAGGTAAGCGTGGCAAGCTCCGAAACGGTTACTTTTTCGGAGTTTACCAACTCGCTTTCCAACCCGGTTATTTTAGGAATTGTGAATTTCCATCCGTTGTCCGGCAATATCATCATTGATATGTCGACAAACCTCGGCTATACCATTATAGACAGGATGCTCGGCGGGGCCGGAAGACCGCTTGAAAAGAGCCGGGAGTTTTCGGAGATAGAGCTTACCATTATTGAAAAGATTATCATTGTCTGTGTGCAGCTTATGCGGGAGCCATGGAAAAACGTGCTGGAAATTGACCCGGTACTGGACAGGCTCGAAACCAATCCGCAGTTTGCACAAATCATATCTCCCAACGACATGGTTGCCATTGTAACCTTAAACGTAAAAATCGGAGATGTGCAGGGATTTATGAACATGTGTCTTCCCTATTTTACACTGGAAGACATTATGGATAAACTGAATACCAGATACTGGTATGCCAATATGCAGGAACGGCGAGACGAGGATTATGAGGAACAGGTGGAAACCCTTATACGGAGGGTGGATGTCCCTATGAAAGCCGTGTTGGGAAAGAGTATCATTACGGTCAACGATTTTGCCAACCTGCAGGTCGGAGATGTTATCCGGCTGGATACCCATGTAGAGGACGAGTTGTCCGTATATGTGGGCAATATTAGAAAATTTACTGCGTTACCGGGAGTCAGCAAAGAGAACTATGCGGTTAAAGTGACTTCGGTAATCCGAGAGGGGGAATAGAACATGGACAACATGTTGTCCCAGGATGAAATAAATGCACTGTTAAGCGGTATGGATCTATCCGACAACAAACCTGCGGAAACACCGGAAGAGGAGCCTGTTGACGAAAGCCTGCTTTCCAGTATGGAGAGAGATGCCATTGGCGAAATTGCCAATATCAGCATGGGTTCTTCCGCTACGACACTGTATTCCTTAGTTAACAGAAAAGTAAATATCACCACACCGGTTGTTACACTGGCACACTGGAAAAATGTGCTGGATGAGTATGAGAAGCCCTGTGTATTTATTCAGATTAAATATACCAGAGGACTGGACGGCACCAACATTTTAGTACTGAGGGACCATGATGTAAAAATCATCACCGATCTTATGATGGGCGGCGACGGCACCAATACGGACGGGGAGCTGGGAGAGCTGCACTTAAGTGCAATTTCCGAGGCCATGAACCAGATGATGGGTTCCGCGTCCACATCTCTTTCCACCATGCTGGATGAGACCATTGACATCAGCCCGCCGGAATCCAGTCTCATTGATTTGACGGAATACCACAGCGGCTCAGATATTGCCCCGTTCCTCGGCGGCACATTTGTAAAAATTGCATTCCGTATGCAGATCGGGGATTTGGTAGACAGTACCATTATGCAGCTGTACCCCATTGAATTTGCGAAAAGTATCGTAAAGAACTTCTTACATCAGAATATGGAGGAACCCGCAGCGGCGCCGGCACCGGCACCAGCTCCACAGGCGGCATCGCAGCCCACATATCAGCAGGCGGCAGAGCAGCCCATGTACCAGCAGGCAGCGCCCCAGCCCATGTACCAGCAGGCAGCACCACAGCCTATGATGCAGCAGACAGCACAGGCTTATGTTCCGCCGCAGATGAGCATGCCGCAGCAGGCAGCGCCCCAGCAGAATGTAAACATCCAGCCGGCACAGTTCCAGACACTTTCCAACGATTATGCGGGAGTGGCGGGCAACCAGAACATCGGACTGATTATGGATGTGCCTCTGGAAGTAACCGTAGAGCTTGGCAGAACAAAGAAATCCATTTCCGAAATTCTGGATTTTGCACCGGGTACCATTATTGAACTTGACCGTATTGCAGGCGAGCCTATTGACGTTCTGGTAAACGGCAAGTATGTGGCAAAAGGTGAAGTAGTAGTTATCGAAGAGAGCTTCGGCGTTCGTGTAACGGAGATTATAAAATAGTATATAAGGAGTGGCAGAAACTATGGCAAAGAATATTTTAATCTGTGATGATGCGGCATTCATGCGCATGATGATTAAGGACATTTTAACCAAGAACGGATACAATGTTGTTGGCGAGGCAGAAAACGGAGCAAAAGGTATTGAAAAATACAACGAACTGCATCCCGATCTTGTTCTGATGGATATTACCATGCCGGAGATGGATGGTATTGCGGCGCTTAAGGGCATCAAGCAGATTGACCCCAACGCACATGTTATCATGTGTTCCGCAATGGGCCAGCAGGCAATGGTTATAGAGTCCATCCAGGCAGGAGCCAAGGACTTTATTGTAAAACCGTTCCAGGCAGACCGTGTACTGGAAGCCGTAAAGAAGGTTGTGGGTTAATGCATATTGCGATAACGGCGGTAGACAGGGCGGATAGTTTTGCACAGCTTATCACAGTTCTGATTATTTTTATTCTGGTTTTGGCGGCAACCCTTTTTACCACAAGGTGGATTGCCGGCTACCAGAAGGGACAGAACAAGGGTAAAAATATCGAAGTTGTGGAAACGTACCCTATCGGAAACGGAAAATACATACAGCTTGTAAGACTGGCAGGAACTTACGCGGCGATTGCCGTATGCAAGGATACGGTAACCATGCTGGCGGAAATTCCGAAGGAGGATATCCGTTTTCCGGAGGATGCCGGCGGTATGACACTGCGCTTTAAGGACTTGTTCCAAAAGGCAAAGGATGAACTCCCCAAGGAGGAAATTTCATCGAAAGAAGAGTAGGCTTAAGAGTGAAAACACGTAAAGGTATTTTATCAGGTAATATAATAAGGAAAATAATATGCCTGCTGGTAACGGTAGGCATATTGTGTATTATACCGGCAGGCGAAGCACATGCTACGGGCAACACCGTAACGGACCCGCAAAGCGGCAATTCCACCGTCATAAATGAACCGGGCAGTGCACAGACCTCCGAAGATCTGAATCAACTGAATATTGCCAATACGGTAAAGATTGAGTACAACAATGGCAACGGCTCCATTAACGGAGCGCTCCGTATTTTATTGATACTGACGCTTATTGCCATTGCTCCGACACTGCTTATCTGCCTGACTTCGTTTACCCGGATTATTATTGTACTGCATTTTACCAGGTCGGCACTGAATACGCAGACGGCACCGCCCAACCAGGTTCTTATCGGGCTGGCGCTGTTTCTCACGTTCTTTATTATGACACCGACCATTACCCAGATATATCAGGATGCGTATGTGCCCTATGAGGCGGGAGAAATCAAGGAAGAGGAAGCCTTAACGGCAGCCATCGGTCCCATCAGGCAGTTTATGTACGGCGAAACCCAGACGAAGGACGTAGAGCTTTTTATGGGAATTGCGAGACTGGACTGGGACGGGGAACTGGATGACATTCCGCTGACGGTACTCATCCCCAGCTTCATGGTAAGCGAGCTTCGTACCGCGTTCTTCATGGGATTTGTGATATACATTCCGTTTATTATTATTGACATGGTGGTAGCCTCCGCCCTCATGAGTATGGGTATGATGATGCTACCGCCCACCACCATTTCCATGCCGTTCAAGATTCTGCTGTTTGTCATGGCGGACGGCTGGAGCCTGATTATCGGAAGTCTGGTAAGGACATTCCACATCTGACAGGAAAGGAAGGCAGCATATGAGTGTAGAAGCGGTAACTGAAATTACCAACAAAGCTTTATATCTGATCATAAAAGTATCCATGCCGATACTTTTAGTTTCCCTGATCATCGGTCTTGTGGTGAGCATCTTCCAGACAGTAACTTCCATTCAGGAACAGACGCTGACTTTTATTCCCAAGATTATCGGAGTCTTTCTGACAATCATGATTATGGGGCACTGGATGCTCAATCTGATTATTGAATATACAACGGATCTGTGGCTGAATTTTTCCAACTATGTAAGTGGATAGGAAAGTGTGAAAAATGGTTGATTTGTCTTTTTCCCTTATGGATCTGGAATATTTTCTGCTGATTTTTGTCAGGGTTTCCTGCTTTGTGTTCATTGCTCCCTTTTTCAGCATGCAGAACACGCCCCGGACGGTGCGCATAGCCATTTCCTTTTTCACGGCCATGCTTCTGTATACGGTGCTGACACCGAGTGCCGGTGTGGTATACGACTCCGTGGTTTCCTATGCGGTAATCGTGGCGAAAGAAGCGCTGACGGGTCTGCTTATCGGCTTTGCCGCCAATATCTGTACGGCAATTGTCAATTTTGCCGGTTCCGTTGCGGATATGGAAACGGGACTTTCCATGGTTACCCTGTTAGACCCGGCGACAAGGGAGCAGACCACCATCTCCGGCGCTCTGTACCAGTACGTCATTATGATGATGCTGATTGCCAGCGGTATGTACCGGTATCTTTTAGGTGCCCTGGCAGATTCATTTTTACTCATTCCCGTAAACGGCGCCGTTATCCGGAGTGAGAACCTGCTTAACACGTTGATCCGTTTTCTGACGGATTACATCGTGATTGGCTTTCGCATCTGCCTGCCGATTTTCTGTGCGGCATTGCTGTTAAATGTGATTTTGGGTGTACTTTCCAAGGTTTCCCCGCAGATGAATATGTTTGCCGTGGGAATCCAGCTTAAGATAATGGTAGGGCTGGCAGTTCTGTTTCTGTCATCCTATATGATGTCGGATGCGGCAGGCTTCATTTTCAACGAAGTGAAAAAAATCACCGTTTCATTTGTAGGGGGTATGATGTGATACTGAAGTATAATCTGCAGTTCTTTGCGGCAGAAGGCCCCGGCGGTGAGAAAACAGAACCGGCTACCGAGAAAAAGCTGTCGGATGCCAGAAAAGAAGGACAGGTTGCCAAGAGCCGGGAAGTGGGCAATGCCCTGGGCATTCTTGCCATGTTTGTGGTCCTGAAGGTTTTTATCGGCACGATTGGCAAACAGCTCATGGAGCTTTTTTCGTCCGTTTACGGAAATATGCCGGAGACGGTCAAAAGCTGGAATGGTTATCTGCCGGAAAAAGGCATGAGGGATGCTTTTTTTCAGATTTTTATAAAGACCATTTATGTGACAGGTCCCATATTTGTAATTTTTTTCCTGATAGCATTTATTGCAGACCTGGTGCAGGTCAAATGGAAGGTGTCCGGCAAGCCTCTGAAGCCGAAGTTTAACCGGATGAGCCCGGTCAGCGGCTTTAAGCGGATTTTTTCCGTCAACTCCCTTGTGGAGCTTATAAAGGCCATCTTAAAGATCGGACTGATCAGCTATGTGGCGTATCAGTACCTGAAAAATAAAGTTAACCGGATTTATCTTCTTTACGATATGTCCTTTACCCAGGCACTTTCCGTAATCAGTAATCTCATTACGGAAATGGGTATCCGGATTTCGGCTGTGTACTGCGTCATTGCGGCGGCGGATTTTGCATACCAGAAGGTGAAGTTCACCATGGATATGCGGATGACGAAGCAGGAAGTCAAGGACGAGTACAAGGAGCAGGAAGGTGATCCGCAGATTAAGGGAAAGATCCGGCAGAAAATGCAGGAGGTATCCCGCAGGCGTATGATGCAGAACCTGCCCAAAGCGGACGTGGTCATCACGAACCCGACCCATTATGCGGTGGCTATCCAGTATGACCTGGAGATTGCGGATGCGCCCATTGTCCTGGCAAAGGGTGCCGATTACATGGCAAAAAGAATAAAAGAAGTTGCCAGGGAAAACGAGATTGAAATAGTAGAAAACAAGCCCCTTGCCCGTATGCTTTATGCAAACGTGGAAGTGGGAGACATGATTCCGCCGGAGCTTTATCAGGCAGTGGCGGATGTCCTTGCTTACGTGTACCACTTAAAGGGCAGGGCATAAAACGGACAGAATAGTCCGGAATGACAATATAGATAAGAGAAAAGAGGTGAGCAGATGAACGTTAAGTTACAAAAATGGGATGCGGTTGTGGCAATCTATATCCTGACGGCGTTTATTATGCTCATTGTTCCTTTGCCGGCATGGATTCTGGACGTATTTATGGCATTCAACATGGCAGTGGCATTTACAATTCTGTTTGCCGCCATGTTCACCAAAGAAGTACTGGATATGTCCTATTTCCCGTCCATCCTGTTGTTCACGACCATTTTCCGTATCGCCATGAATGTATCGTCCACCAGGCTTATCTTAACCACCGGTACGGCCGGCAACGTGGTTATGACCTTCGGCCAGTTTGTAGGCGGCGGTGATCTGATTGTCGGTGCGGTTATTTTCATTATTCTTATTCTGGTGCAGTTCTTAGTTATCAACAAAGGTACCGAACGTGTGGCAGAAGTAACGGCAAGATTTACCCTGGACGCCATGCCCGGTAAACAGATGGCGATTGACGCGGACTTAAATACCGGCGCCATTGATGACAAGGAAGCCAAAATCAGACGTGATAAAATCCAGCAGGAGTCCAGCTTCTTCGGCTCCATGGACGGTGCTGTGAAGTATGTAAAAGGAGATGCCGTAGCGGGTCTTATCCTTACCGTCATCAACCTGGTGGGCGGTATTATCATGGGTATGACGAGAAGCGGCATGGACATCAATTCGGCGCTGAGCACCTATGGTGTGCTTACCATCGGTGACGGTCTGGTAAGCCAGATACCCTCCCTTCTGATATCTCTTTCCACTGGTATTTTAGTTACCAAGGGCGGTAAGGAAGCGGAATTCGGCACCACCATTGTAAAGCAGCTCTTCGGTATTCCCAAAGCCATGTATATGGTTGGCGCGACCCTGATGTTCTTAGGTCTTACCACGGGTCTTAATACCATTTTGTTTTTGGGACTGGGACTTTTGTTCATTGTTGCGGGCAGAATGGTGGCAGGCAATATAGAAACCGCCGGCATTGAAAATATGGTGGATGCGGAGGAAACGGCAGCGGAGGAAATAAGACAGCCTGAAAACGTCAACAGTCTCCTGCAGGTGGATCCTATTGAGCTGGAATTCGGTTATGGCATTATCCCCCTGGCGGATGCGGCGCAGGGCGGCGATCTGCTGGACCGTGTGGTTATGATAAGAAGACAGATTGCACTGGAGCTTGGTACCGTGGTACCCATTATCCGTCTGCGTGACAACATCCAGTTAAATCCCAACCAGTACATTATTAAAATTAAGGGTATCCAGGTCAGCGAGGGCGAAATCTTGTTTGACCACTATATGGCGATGAACCCCGGCTATGTGGAAGAGGAGATTACCGGTATTCCCACCTTCGAGCCTTCCTTCCATCTGCCGGCTATCTGGATTACGGAAGGACAGAGGGAGAGAGCGGAAAGCCTGGGATATACGGTTGTAGACCCGCCTTCCATTATTGCGACCCATCTGACGGAGGTCATCAGGCAGCATATCGCAGAGCTGCTTACCAGACAGGATGTGCAGGGACTTATCAACAACTTAAAGGAAAACAACCCGGCGCTTGTGGAAGAACTGGTTCCCAAGCTGCTTGGGCTCGGCGAAGTACAGAAGGTATTACAGAACCTTTTACAGGAAGGTATTTCCATCCGCGACCTGCTTACCATTTTTGAAACACTGGCGGACTATGCTCCCACCACGAGGGATACGGATATTCTGACGGAATACGTCAGACAGAGCTTAAAGAGGGCCATTTCCGTGAAATATTTCCCGGCTCACGAAACTACGCAGGTTATTACGCTGGACCCCAAGATTGAACAGGAAATCATGGGAAGCGTCAAACAGACGGAGCAGGGGGCTTATCTCAATTTAGACCCCGAGAGAACAAGAAAGATTATGGACTCTTTGGGTAAGGAAGTGCAGAAGCTGGAAAATCTGGGCAAAAACCCTATTATTATTACTTCACCCATCGTCAGAATGTACTTTAAGAGACTGACGGAGGACTATTACAAAGACTTGATTGTGGTTTCCTACAATGAAATTGAATCCAATGTGGAACTGCAGTCCGTTGGGATGGTGACAGCATAATGATTATTAAGAAGTATCAGGGAAAAACAGAAGAAGAGGCACTGGCGGTAGCCAAAAAGGAACTGGGCGACGGTGTCGTGGTCATGAATGTAAAGAATGTGAAAAGGAAAGGTCTTTTTGCCTTCTTTAAACCGCAGCTTGTGGAAGTTACGGTAGCCATTGAAGAAAAGGACCGGTATTCCCAGACGGTGGGAAGACCGCAGACACCTGTCTTTACACCGGCACAGCCTGCCGCAGCTTCAGACGGTGGTCAGGCAGCGGGCATTTACCGGAAAAGTGCCGCAGGCATCGGCAATATAGAGGAAAAGTTAGACAGCCTGCAGTCCCTTCTGGAAAAGCAGCTTAAAAATCCGGAGCCGGAAAAAGAAGCGGACGGTGAGGAAAACGGAAAAGAAAAACCCGCTGCAGAGCCGGAAACGGAAAAGGATGCGGAAATGGTACGTTTCATGAAGCTTCTTTACAAGGTCATGACGGATAACGAGGTGGATGAAAAATACATCAGCCAGATCATGGATGAGATTGAAAAGGTACATAAGCCGGGAATGCCGTTTGACTATGCCCTTTCCAATGCTTACCAGAAGCTGATATTAAAATTCGGCAAGCCTTCCGAAATAGAGCCGGCAAAATCCGGCTGCAAGGCAGTTTTCTTTATCGGACCGACCGGTGTTGGCAAGACGACAACCATTGCCAAGATAGCATCCCGGTTCAGTGTCGAGGACAAAAAGAAGGTGGCGCTGCTTACGGCGGATACCTATCGTATTGCAGCGGCGGAGCAGCTCCGTACCTATGCCAATATTTTAGAGGTGCCGTTCCGGATTATTTATACGGAAGAGGATATGCAGGGAGCCATCAGAGAATTTTCCGACTTTGATTATGTCTTTGTGGATACGGCGGGACATTCCCACCAGAATGAGGAACAGAAGGACGCCATGAAGCGTCTCGTTCATTCTGCAGACAATCTCTGCGAAAAAGATGTGTACTTAGTACTGTCGGCAACCACCAAAAAGAGGGATTTGGAGAGCATTGCGGACAGTTATAAGGATATGGCGGACTACAAGCTTATTTTCACCAAATTAGATGAAACCACGGCTATCGGTAATCTCCTGAACCTGAAGCTTTATACGGGTGCGGATTTATCGTACGTGACCTGTGGACAGAATGTACCGGACGATATCGAGAAATTCAATCCGCAGAAAATGGTGAAGCAACTGTTGGGAGGCAAATAGAAAGGGAAAGTAACCATTATGGATCAGGCGGAACAGTTAAGGAATATCATAAAAGCCGAAAACAAACCGAGACCGACAGCCAGAGTTTTGACCGTTACCAGCGGAAAGGGCGGTGTGGGCAAATCCAATACCGCCATCAATCTCGCCATCCAGTTCCGGAAAATGGGAAAGCGGGTTATCATTCTGGATGCAGACTTCGGACTGGCCAATATTGAAATTATGTTTGGTGCGGTTCCCAAGTGGAATCTGTTTGATTTGGTTTATCAGGGAAAGAACATAAAGGACATAATTACCTGGGGACCCATGGAAATCGGATTTATCTCCGGTGGTTCGGGTATTACCGGCATGTCCAATTTAAGCAGGGAGTCGCTTACCTACATTATCCGTAATTTAGCGGAGCTGGATACCCTTACGGATATCATCATTATTGATACCGGAGCCGGTATTTCCGACTCGGTGCTGGAATTTTTAGTGGCATGCGGCGAAGTGCTGCTTGTGACCACACCGGAGCCTACCTCCATCACGGACTCGTATTCCCTGCTGAAGGCATTGTGCTCCCATCCCCGTTTTTCCACGGAAAATACCAGGATAAAAATGGTGTCGAACAAAGTGGCAAACGAGAGAGAGGGACAGCTTCTGTATGACAAGCTGCATGCAGTTGTGGAAAAGTACTTAAAACTTCCTTTTTCTTACCTTGGGGCGGTGGAAAAGGACAAAAACTTAGAGAAAGCGGTTATGCAGCAGGTACCGGTTTCCTTACAAAATCCGGAGGCGCGGAGCAGCAGGCAGTATGAGGCAATCGCCGGCAAGCTGATGAACGTACCGGAAGCGGCAGTAAAACAAAGGGGAATGGTGGATTTCTTTTCACACATTATAAATAGTATGAGGATGGGGTAAGCGGATATGTTGACAAAACTGATTGAACCGGGCTGCAAGGTGGAAATGCAGCTTATAAGCAGAAAACTGACGGCGGCGGAAGAAAAGAAAGTATACATAAGCAAGGTTTTTGATGTGCTGTCCGAAGACAGAATGGAAATCCTGATGCCCATGGAAAAGACCAGGCTGATTCTGCTTCCCGTGGACGGGGAAATCGACATCACTTTCTATGCGGGTGAGTATCTGTATCAGTGTTTTACCAGAGTGGTGGACCGTTATAAAAGGGACAGTATGTATATTCTCCTCATGGAGGCAACCAGCAACCTGCGCAAGGTGCAGAGGCGGGAATATTACCGCTTCAGCTGTGCGCTGGAGATGTGCTCCCGGCTTTTGGTGGAGGAAGAGATAAAGGCAGTGGAGGAGCACCGGAATTATTATCTGACACCGGGACTTCCCCTGAAGAGAAGTCTGATTGTGGATATCAGCGGCGGCGGACTCCGTTTTATGAGCGATCACAGATACGAAACGGGCAGCCTGATATACTGCAGCTATTATCTGATTGTGGGCGGCAGAACCAAGCAGTGTGAAACGGTTGGAGAAATTCTGAGCGCCAGGGAGCTGGAGCATAAAAAGGGGACTTTTGAACACAGAGTACGATATGTAGACATGGGTGAGGGGGAAAGAGAAGAAATTATCCGGTATATTTTTGAAGAAGAGCGGAAAAACCGGAAAAAAGAATCCGAAGGCCACTGAATTTACGTGACAAAAGACTCTGAAATGATTACTTTGCACTCATGAGAAGGTATGGGTATGGTATAATAAACGTAAGTGAGGTGAACGATACGGAAAAGATACCTATGAACGGAGTAGTAGCAATCGCAAGCTCGACAGGCGGTCCCAAGGCTTTGCAATCGGTAATTCCAAGGCTGCCGGCAGATTTTCCGGTTCCGGTGCTGATTGTCCAGCATATGCAGGCAGGCTTTACGAAGTCTCTTGCGGAGAGGCTCAATACATTAAGCGCTCTTACCGTGAAAGAGGCGGAAGAGGGAGAAGCACTGAAAAAAGGGTATGTGTACCTTGCAAAAACCGGTATGCACATGCAGGTGAAAAAGAAACCCGGAGCCCAGTATGTGATTCATTATACGGATGAACCGGCAAGGGAAGGCGTGAAGCCCTGTGCCAATTATCTGTATGAGTCCCTGGCGGAGACCGGTTTTGAAACTATCGTCTGCGTTGTCATGACAGGCATGGGCGCCGATGGCAGGGACGGTATCCGGCACCTTAAACAAAAGAAGAAAATCACGGTGATTGCACAGGAAAAGAGTACCTGTGCGGTTTACGGCATGCCAAGAAGCGTTGTGGAAGCAAATCTTGCAGATAAAACCATTCCTCTCGAAGAAATCGCAGGGGAAATTATGATTAGTATGGGGGTAATGTAAAATGGATGTAAGCCAGTATCTTGAAATCTTCCTTGATGAAACCACGGAGCATTTGCAAAATCTGAATACCCAGATTTTAACCTTGGAGCAGGAACCGGAAAACATGGATACCATCAATGAAATTTTCCGTGCGGCACATTCCTTAAAAGGAATGGCGGGTACCATGGGGTATAAGCGCATGCAGACGCTGACCCATGATATGGAAAACGTGTTCTCCGAAGTGAGAAACGGCAATATCAAAGTAAAGGCAAACATGATCGACCTTCTGTTCCAGTGTCTGGATGCACTGGAGGAGTACACCAACAATATCCGGGAGACCGGGGACGAGGGTACGAACGAAAACGAGCCTTTAATCAAGCTTTTGAACGAGGAGCTCGGCAAGAAGGATGAAAAGCCCGCCGGGGAGCCGAAAAAAGAGGAAAAAGCACCCGAAGGCGGGGATAAGAGAAAGTGGCTGAACATCAAGCTGGACAGCACGGACGTCATGGTCATTACGGAAGCCCGGAAGCAGGGAAATTTCGTATATGGCGCAACCGTTTATGTGCAGGAGAGCTGTTTACTTAAAGCAGCAAGAGCGTTCTTAGTATTCAAGGCTGTGGAAGAAGTGGGCGAAATCATTGTTTCCAGCCCTTCCGCACAGGATATCGAGGACGAAAGATTTGAACTGGATTTCTCCCTGATTGTGATTTCGGACAAGCCGGTGGATAAGCTGATTGCAGCTATCAGCAATGTTTCCGAAATCGCAGAGGTTTTGGCAGAGCCCATTGATTTAACGAAGATGCCGGGCAGCGAAGAAGGAAAGAGCGCCGCACCCGAGCAGAAAAAAGAAGAGCAGAAAGCAGTACCGGCAAAGGCAGCCGCGGCAGCCGCAGCTCCGGCAGCGGACAAAAAGACCGGCGTGGCAAAGCAGGCAGGCGGCAAACCTATTGTAAACCGTACCGTCCGTGTGGATATTGAAAAGTTAGACGTATTAATGAACCTTGTCAGCGAGCTTATTATCGCCAAGAACTCTCTGATAGCGGCATCCAATGCCCAAAAGAGCGCCAGTGACAAGGCTCAGAACAATGTAAACGAGCAGATTGAATATCTGGAGAGCGTGACCACCAGCCTTCACGAGTCCGTTATGAAGGTACGAATGGTTCCCATTGAAAGCGTTGTCAGCAAGTTCCCGAGAATGATCCGTGACCTGACAAAGAAGCTGGACAAAAAGATGGAGCTTTATATGTCCGGTGAAGAAACCGAACTGGACCGTACCGTAGTGGATGAAATCGGCGACCCGCTGATGCATCTTCTGCGTAACTCCGCTGACCACGGCATTGAAAGCGCCGAAGTCCGTGCGGAAAGAGGCAAGCCCGAAGTCGGTTCCATCTGGCTGGATGCTTACCAGGACGGCAACAACGTTGTCATCGAAGTAAGGGACGACGGTAACGGTATCGATACGGAAGCCGTTAAGAATAAGGCTATCAGCCGCGGCACCATCACACCGGAGCAGGCAGCAGGCATGTCTGAAAAGGAAATTATTGATTTACTGTTCTTACCCAGCTTCTCCACCTCCGAAAAGGTTACGGATGTATCGGGACGAGGCGTAGGTCTGGACGTTGTAAAGAGTAAAATTGAAGCCTTAAGCGGCGAAGTGGAAGTAAAGAGTGTGCTCGGAGTCGGCAGTACCTGGATTATCCGTCTGCCTCTGACACTGGCTATTATCCAGGCGCTGATGGTGGTAATCGGCGGCGAAAAGTATGCGATTTCCTTAGGCTCCATTCAGACCATCGAGGATATTCCCACAGATGAAATCCGCTTAATCCAGAACAAGGAGGTCATTCATCTGCGCGGCAATGTCATTCCTCTCATCCGTATGGACAAGGAGTTGGATACCGTAAGCACCAAGGGACCGGATGAAAACATGACCATCCTGATTGTGAAGAAGGGCGATAAGCTGGCAGGTCTTGTGGTGGATGAACTGCTTGGTCAGCAGGAAATCGTTATCAAGTCCATGGGCAAGTACATTGACAACAAGTGCAGGCTTATCAGCGGCGCTACCATCCTGGGCGATGGCGAAGTAGCCCTGATTTTAGATACAAACGTATTGTTATAAGCAGGAGGAGAGTAAAATGGAAGAGATTAAAGTAGCAGGCGAAACCGCCCAGTTTATCGTGATACGTCTTGGACAGGAACAGTATGGTATTGACATCAGTTACATAGAAAATATTGTGAGAATGCAGCACATCACCAGAGTGCCCAAGCTGGCGCCCTATCTGAAAGGGGTCATCAACCTGCGCGGCGAGGTCATTCCCATTATGTGCCTTTCCATGAAAATGGGACTGCCCGTGGAAGAGGAAACCAAGGCAAGCCGTATCATCATCATCAAGATGGAGCAGTGCGGTACCCTCGGCCTGATCGTGGATGAGGTAAAGGAAGTGGTTACACTCGATATGACGGAGCAGGTGGAGAAGTTAGCATTCAAAAAAGAAGACAAGAGCAATTTTGTACAGGGCGTCGGAAAGTATGCCGGCGGTCTTATTTCCCTGCTTGACTTAAATGCGGTAACCGCAGAAAAGTAGGAAGCAAATGATAAAGGAGAACAGTGCATGGCAGATCAGGACATGAGCCTGGAAAAAGTGACGGAAAACTATTTTGATGTATTGAGAGAAATTGGCAATATCGGGGCAGGTAATGCCATGACCGCACTTTCCCAGATGCTGCAGTGTAAAGTAGATATGAAGGTTCCGCAGGTCAAACTGCTGGAATTTAAGGATGTTGGCGCTCTTATGGGCGGCGAGGAACAGATTATGGTGGGCATTTATCTTGCCGTAGAGGGAGATATTACCGGCAGCATTATGTTCCTTGTCAAACAGGACAGCGCCAAGCATCTGGTAAACAAGATTATGATGGGCATGGGGGGCAGCGAGGGGCCCGGCTTGAATGAAATGGAGCTTTCCGCTATGAAAGAGGTAAGCAACATTATCACGGGAGCGTACTTAAACTCTTTGTCCGCACTCACCAATTTGAAAATTTATCCTTCACCGCCGGAACTTGCGGTGGACATGGCAGGAGCTATTTTAAGCGTGCCGGCTATTGAATTCGGAGCCATAGGGGACAAAATCCTTTTGATTCAGTCACAGTTTTACGACGACACAATGATTGATGGCTATTTTATTCTGATTCCGGATTTGGAATCCTATGCTAAGATACTGCGTTCACTTGGAATGATGTAGATGGGAGTAGACATGGGTGAATTGATAAAAGTGGGTATGGCCGATTTTAAGATATGTTCCGGCACGGACGGTCTGACCACCCTGGGGCTGGGGTCCTGCGTTGGCATTGCCATCCGGGATACCCTGACACATATAGGGGGACTGGCGCATGTCATGCTGCCGGATAGCACTGCTATCCGCGGAGGCAGTGACAATATTCCGAAGTTTGCGGATACCGCAATCAGGGAAATGGTGCGCCAGATGGAAGAAATGGGAGCAAGAAGAAGCAGGATGACTGCCAAGCTTGCCGGAGGCGCTATGATGTTCGCATTTCAGAATAAGTCGGATCTGGTCCGCGTAGGAGAGCGAAATGTAGAAGCATCCAAACAGATTCTGCAGAGTATGCAGATACCGGTCATCGCGGAGGATACCGGCGAAACTTACGGACGAACCGTTATTTTTTACCCGGAAACGGGCGACTACGTGATCAGAGCGGTGGGAAAGCCGGAAAAAACCATTTAAGGTCTGACTTTCGGAAAGGCATGGTAGTTTATGAAAAGAAGAAATATACCGCTGATTTTAATGCTGGTGGCGGGTGCTGTTACCGGCATTATTACTTGTGTGAAGGGTTATTCCATTGTGGAAAAGCTGACAGCGTTATTGATTTCATTAGTTGTGTTTTATCTGATAGGGGTGTGCTTCAAAACCCTTCTGGATGTTTTTGACAGACAGAATGCCGAAAGGCAGAAAGCGGAGGAAGAAGCGGAACAGGAGCAGGCGCAGAAGGAAAAAGAACAGGCAGCCGGTAAGACGGAAGGAAAGTAAGCAGCCGGCACAGGCAGCATGCAGGAAGGCAGACAGTAAGCAGCCGGCACGGGCAACATGCGTGAAGGCAGACAGTAAGCAGCCGGCACAAGGCTGACCGTCAAAAGTAAGAAGGGAAAGGCAGGGTTCAGACCATGGATGAAGCAGGCAGAAAAAAGCTTTGGACAGAGTATGATAAAAGCAGAACCCCGGAGTTAAGAGAAAAAATCATATTGGAATATGCACCGCTTGTTAAACTGGTGGCTGGCAGACTCAGCATGTATCTGGGGTATAATGTAGAGTACGACGATCTGGTCAGCTATGGGATTTTCGGTCTGATTGATGCCATTGACAAGTACGACTACGCAAAGGAAGTCAAGTTTGAAACCTATGCCAGTCTGCGTATCCGGGGTGCCATTCTGGACCAGATAAGAAAAATGGACTGGATTCCCCGAACTATAAGGCAGAAACAGAAGCGCATCGATGCGGTCTGCAAGGACATTGAAACAAGACTCGGCAGGAGCGCTACGGATGAAGAAATCGCATCGGAACTGGGTATTTCGGATGACGAATATCTGGAATGGCAGAGCCAGATGAAAATAACCAACGTGGTTTCCCTGAACGAATATATGGAACAGGGTGCGGAGGTACCGGCGGAGGGCAACCAGTTTACCACCGCACGGTTTGACAGCCCGGAGGAAAACATTGAAAAGGAAGAGCTGAAAAAGGTGTTGGAAGAGTCCCTGGAGCAGCTTACCGAAAAAGAAAAAAAGGTCATTCTTCTTTATTATTATGAAGACCTTACACTGAAAGAAATCAGCAACGTACTGGAGGTTTCCGAATCCCGTATTTCCCAGCTTCATACCCGGGCGTTACAGAAGATGAAAACGAAAATGGGAGATTACATGGGAATTTTTGCAGGATGATGGGGGATATGGCTTATGCAGAATGCGTATTTTAAAATTACATCTGACGGCAGCAAATTCGGATTATTACTGGAACCGCCCCAAAACGGCGGAGAACCCTTAAACGTAGCTGAGGTCATGGATTACTTAAAGGAACAGGGAATGGTATTTTCTTTTGAAATGATAAGTGATGCCATAGAGTCCGGCGAGCGTAAGATTTTACCCCTCGGAACCGGTAACTGTCCCCGTATCAACATGGAATATGAGGTCAGGGTTACCGAAGACGCTATGCAGGCATATGTAAGGCTTTACAGTCCGTCTGACACAGGAGCGGCTTTGACTGCCGGTGAAATTATCCGCGGACTGGCGCAGAAACAGATAAAGGTGGGCATCCTGGAGGAAGCCATAAAAGAAGCCATAGAAAAAGAAATGTACTGTACCGATATTCTGGCAGCGCAGGGCAGCCCCATAAGGGAAGGAAAGGATGCATATATTACCTATCTGTTCAATACAGACCCCAAGGTACGTCCTACGTTAAATGAAGACGGCAGTGTGGATTTCTTCCATCTGAATACCTTAAATCCCTGTAAAAAAGGGGATGTTCTGGCAAGGCTTACGAAAGAGGACCCGGGCGAGGTGGGCATGACCGTTTACGGAGCCAGTGTAAAGCCGAAGCCCGTCAGGAGAGCCTCTCTCCGAAGCGGAAAAAACCTGACGATTTCCGAAGACGGTACGGAGCTCATTTCCGAAGTGGACGGTCATGTTTCGTTCCTGGACGGACGGGTTTTTGTATCCGATGTATTGGAATTAAAGAATGTGGATACTTCCACAGGCAATATAGATTTTGAAGGCAGTGTTACGATTGAAGGCAATGTGCAGTCCAACTTTTCCGTGAATGCGGGAGGAAACATTCTCGTACGCGGGCTGGTGGAAGGAGCCACTTTAAAATCCGGTGGGGATATTATTATTATCCGCGGCATGGCGGGAGCCGGAAAGGGCAGCCTGACGGCGGGAGGCAATATTGTTGCCAAGTTTTTGGAAAACACCACGGCTTCAGCCGGCGGTTATGTGCGCTCGGAGTCCATTCTGCACAGTACCGTGATGGCAAAAGAAGAAATTACCGTAGACGGAAGGAAAGGCTTTATTTCCGGCGGTAAAATCGCAGCCACAAATCTGGTGGAGGCTAAGACCTTAGGCTCCCATCTGGGAACGAGCACCGTCATTGAGGTAGGGGTAATTCCCGACAGAAAGGACAGACTGAACAAGGTCAGGAAAAGCATCGGCGAGCTGACAAAGAAAATTCATGACATAGATCCGGTAATTGTAACATATTCGCAGAAATATAAGCAGGGCGTTTCTATCAGCATGGATCAGATGAAGTATCTGAAGAACTTAATTCAGGCAAGGGAACAATGCGCAAAGGAGCTGAAGGAATTTACCGCTGAAGCGGAAGAAATCGAAAGCATGATATCCAGACAGGCAGATGCCCAGGTTATTGTCCACGGAGAGGTATATCCCGGTGTCCGTATTGTAATCGGAGATGTTTCCATGTCGGTACCCGGCAATATGCAGTACTGTCGCTTTATTAAGCTGCGCGGAGATGTGAAAATGGTAGGAATTTAAAGGGAGGTAGTTGTATGGCAATCGGTGGAATTGAAATGACATCCATAGTCAGGTCGCAGGATTATACGGCCATTAAATTTAACGAAGACAGCAAAGGTGTCATGCAGCAGAGCAACCTGATAACTAACATGCATCATCAGGAGGAGCAGAGGGCAAAACAGGTCAACCAGGGAGAGGATGCGGACTGGCAGCAGAAAAAATTTGATGCCAGGGAAAAGGGGAACGGCCACTATGCCGGCAATTCCGGACAAAGAAAGAAGAAACAGGAAGAGGAAAAAGCAAAAAATGCTTTATATCACAGCTCCGGCTTTGATATCAAGATTTGAAAGCTTAAGGTGGAGAGCATATGACAACATTGGAAATCGTTTTGCTGATTTTGGGAATTGCCATTTTTGTACTTAGTTTTTTTGTGTTTGGTGGAAACAGCAGACAGGATCTGACGGAAATCAGGGAAGAAGTGAAGGAAGAGGTCAGGCAGGCGGTAAACGTGCAGATGGCGGAGGCAGGCAGACGGTGGGAAGACACCCTGCGTGAAAAAGCGGAGGATGCCGTGAACAATACGGAACGGGAACTGTCCAAAGTGTCCAACGAAAAGATTATGGCGGTCAGCGAATATTCCGACACAGTGCTTGCGGAAATCGATAAAAACCACAAAGAAGCCATGTTTCTATATGACATGCTCAATGACAAGCATAAGGACATAGGCAGAACCATTGACCTGGCAACGGATTTCAAGGGATTGGACGATATTGCGGAAGAGACCTTTGAAACGAATACTCCGGTGGCCGAGGTGCCTGCTTATGAGGCAACGTCTGCTGAGACACAGACCGCAGATTTGAATCCTGTTAAAGAAACGAAGTCCGGAACCTTGCAGATGAATCAGACGGATATCAGCTTTATGCAGGACGGCGGCAACAATAACGAACGGATACTGGAGCTGCACAAGCAGGGAAAATCCAATGTTTCCATAGCTAAGGAACTGGGGCTCGGCGTGGGCGAAGTCAAGCTGGTCATTGACCTGTTTGAAGGCATGAAATAAGGACAGAAGGAACAGAAGCATGAAATTGAAGTACTATTTACGGGGACTGGGTATCGGCATTCTAATAACCACCGTGATTTTAAGCTTAGCCGGTATCGGCAGGAAAAACATGACGGATGAAGAGGTCGTGAAGAGGGCAAAGGAACTGGGAATGGTGGAAAGCACCCTGCTTTCCGACCTGCCGGACCAGACAAAAGCGGAAGAGGTCAGACCCACGGAGCCTGAAACCAGCCTGCAGCCGGAAACATCGGAGCAGGAGAGCAGCGCGGAACCGGAAACATCAGAGCCGGAAACATTGGAGCCGGAGGTCAGCCCGGAGCCGGAAGAGACGGCTTCCACACCGGAAACACCGGCAGCTCCGGAAGAAACACCTGTGGCTCCGGAAGAAACACCGGTCAGCCCGGAGGACGGAAATCCGGATACTCCCGCCGGGGAAACAGTTACCCTGGTAATCGGAAGAGGAGAGAGCTCCACCACCGTGAGCAAAAACTTAAAGAAGGCGGGAATCGTGGAGGATGCCGCCGCCTTTGACAGATTTTTATGCAATAACGGCTATGATAAAAAAATCATAACGGGCACCTATGAAATCCCGTACGGAGCATCCGAAGAGGAAATCGCAAAAATCATTACAAGAAAGTAGAAACCCCTTGCAATAGGGGCTTTCTTATGTTATAATTCAAATGTTGTGACAAAAAACACGTAAATTTATTCGCAGCCGGTGTCCGTTTTCTTCAAAAAGGAACAGATTAGCTGTGGAGGTGTCCGTATTTTAACGCAGATGCGGAGAAAAAATTTACGGAAGACTATTAACCAAACGGAGGTAAAAACATGAGCGTTATTTCTATGAAACAGTTACTTGAAGCAGGTGTTCATTTCGGACATCAGACCAGAAGATGGAACCCTAAGATGGCTCCTTACATCTTCACCGAGAGAAATGGTATCCACATTATCGACTTACAGAAGTCTGTAGGCAAGGTGGATGAAGCTTACAAAGCCATTTCCGAAATCGCTGCACAGGGCGGCACCATTCTTTTCGTAGGTACCAAGAAGCAGGCTCAGGATGCTGTTAAGACAGAAGCTGAGAGATGCGGTATGTACTATGTAAACGAAAGATGGCTTGGTGGTATGCTTACCAACTTCAAGACCATCCAGTCCCGTATTGCAAGACTTCATGCAATCGAAACCATGTCCGTAGACGGTACTTTCGATGTTCTTCCCAAGAAGGAAGTTATTGCACTGAAGAAGGAATGGGAAAAGTTAGAGAAGAACTTAGGCGGTATCAAGAATATGACCAGAATTCCTGATGCTATTTTCGTAGTAGATCCCAAGAAGGAAAGAATTTGCGTACAGGAAGCTCATTCCTTAGGAATTACTCTGTTAGGTATCGGCGATACCAACTGCGATCCCGAAGAATTGGATTACATCATTCCCGGTAATGATGATGCTATCAGAGCTGTAAAGCTTATCGTTTCCAAGATGGCTGATGCAGTTATCGAAGCAAAGCAGGGCGAAGCTGTTTATACAGACGCTGACGTAGAAGCTGCTTCCGAAAATGCAGATGTAGAAGAAATCGCTGCTAACGAAGAATAAGAATAACGAAAGGACAGGGTAAACTTATTATGGCAAATATTACCGCAGCTATGGTAAAAGAACTGCGTGAAATGACCGGCGCAGGTATGATGGATTGTAAAAAGGCTTTAACAGAAACAGACGGAAATATGGATGCTGCTGTTGAAGTATTAAGAAAAAGCGGTGCTGCTAAGATGGAAAAGAAGCAGAGCAGAATCGCAGCAGAAGGTATTGCCCGCGTTGCTGTAAAGGACAATGTAGCGGTTGTAGCGGAAGTTAACTCCGAAACTGACTTCGTTGCCAAGAACGAAACCTTCCAGGAATTCGTTCAGACCGTAGCCGATACCGCACTTGCATCCGACTTAAACGGCGGAGCAAACGGCGAAGACATCGATGCACTTCTTAACATCAACGGACTGAATGAATTACTCGTTGAAAAGACCGCAACAATTGGAGAGAAGTTATCCATCCGCAGATTTGCAAAGGTTACCGGCGATATCGTTACTTCCTATATCCACGGTGGCGGAAGAATCGGTGTTATTATTGCAGCAAAGGGTACCAACAACGATGCAGCAAAAGAAGCGCTGACCAACATCGCTATGCAGGTTGCAGCAATGAATCCTCAGTACATCAGCAGAAATGATATTTCTGAAGAAGAACTTGCTAAGATTAAAGATATCACAACCGACAGCGCATTAAATGATGCAACAACTCTTCCCAAGCCTATCTTAAACAAGTTATTAGACAAGGCAATTAACGAAAAGTTATGGAGCGAGGATGACATCCAGCAGTTTGAAGAACATAAGAACAACATGAATTATGTATGGAACTTCCTTTCCGATGCTGCAAAGGCTAAGCTCGGTGAGCTTGCTATGGCAGACAAGGAGTCCATCGTTGCAGAGAAGATGTTCGCAGGCGTTGTAGACGGCCGTGTATCCAAGCAGTTAAAGGAAATCTGCCTTCTTGACCAGACCTATGTTAAGGCTGAAGATGGCAAGCAGTCCGTAGCTAAGTATCTTGAGTCCGTATCCAAGGATATCGTAATCACCGAGATGGTTCGTTTTGAAGTTGGTGAAGGTCTTGAGAAGAAGAACGAAGACTTCGCAGCAGAAGTTGCAGCTCAGGCCGGTATGTAATCCGTAATTTTATAAAGAAACAAAAGCAGGGCATTCCGCTTAGGCGGAGTGCCCTTTTTTGGTGAGAGAGCAGAGAACAGATTTTTGAGCAAATTAAAAAGCCAATGCTATGGCACCGGCTTTTTAATGTAAGGAGATGAGCTTTGAAAGCACATCCGTCTTATTCACCTTTTTCAAGATTTGCAAGAACCTTCTTTAATTCTTTAATCTCATTCTTACGCTTTTCGCTGTCTTCACTTAATTTTACGATAGAAGTTAACAGTTCTTCTTTGGAAATGATATTGCTGAAGTTACGGTAGTCTTCTAAGAACTGATGTAAAATAATGTTCTTGGAAGAAGCTTCCGGCTCATACTGACGACTTAAAACATTACCGCTGTGAGTAATGCCGCTTACTTTTACAAGATTTGCATTCAAAAGCTTACGAAGTACAGCCTGAACGGTACTCTGGCTTAAACCTCTGCCGGCATTTACAATATCAGAAGAAGTCATAGGTACACCGCTGTTCCATAAAATATTTAAGATATCCAGTTCACGTGTATTTAACATAGTAACATTCTCCTTTTGATTATATATTTTTTATGTATCTACACTAAATAATATCACCATTTAGTATACTTTGCATTGTTGAAAATGTCAACATGCCATTGTACAAAAAATGCTTGTCTTCGCACAAAATTTATTCTTTTTTAATAATTTTTCTGATAAAAAATCAGATAGGCAAGATTTAAGAAGTATGTTATAATATTTCAAGACAGATAATCCCGTTTTTACGGATATAATTTGAGTATATCTATGAAGGAGGAACAGTATGCTGGTATCGATTATTCCTTTGTTTGATGAAGATATAGCAGTAAGAGCCTATTCTCTTTTTGTTCAGAAAAAGAATTATTTTTTAAACCCCAATCTTTTGGGAGGTGCGCAGTTTGACGGCGCCGGTCATGTGGACGGTCTGGAAGTAATTGACAATATGGGTATGGAAACTCTTTCCAATGATGCGGAGGTTTTTGTACAGGTGAGCAATATTTCCGTATTTTCCGATATTGAAAATCAGTGTGATGCCCCTCACGAAAGAGTGGTGCTCCTTTTAGACAATACGGTTTTGCCGAGTGATATGTATTTGGACAGGCTGAAAGCACTCCGGAAATCCGGTTATAAGCTTGCCATCCGTAAGCTGGAGGTTTCCCAGTTTGAAGATTACAGGGAAGTTCTGCAGCTCATGGATTACATATTGTTAAATCAGAGAAAAATAGATATCAGTAAGGCAAAAATATATTTTCAGAGCCTGTTCCCCAATATTAAGCTGTGTGCGGTTGGCGTGGACAGTATGGAAACCTTTGAAAAACTGAAAGCTGCCGGCGGCTATTCCCTGTACGAAGGCGAATTTTTCCGTATTCCTGGCAACCGGAGCGAGCACGAGGTTTCTCCGCTTAAGGTCAACTACATTCAATTATTGAACATGGTAAACAGCCCGGAATTTGAACTGACGGAAGCGGCGGACATTATCGGAAGGGATACCGCACTGGTTATTTCCTTATTAAAGATGGTAAACCGTATGACGCGAAACTCCACCATTACGTCCATCCGGCACGCGGCAGCCATGCTGGGCGAAAAAGAACTCCGCAAGTGGCTGATTACGGCAGTGGCGGGACAACTTTATACGGATAAACCCAACGAACTGACCAGAATGTCCTTGCTCAGGGCGAAGTTTGCGGAAAATTTAGCACCCGTATTTTCCATGGCAATCCAGTCATCGGAGCTTTTCCTGATGGGACTCTTTTCCGTATTGGATGTTATTCTGGATATGCCCATGAAGGACGCACTGGAAACGATAAAGGTTTCAAAGAATATCAGCGATGCGCTTGTTTACCATAAGGGTATCTTTGCATTCCCGCTTGAATTTATCCTGCAGTATGAAAATGCAAACTGGCAGGAGGTTTCAAGACTGATGATTGTGCATAATATTGAGATGCAGCCGGTTTACGATGCTTATCTGAATGCACTCCGTTGGTACAGGGATACAATTTTTGCAGATACTGACAGTCAGACTGCAGAGGAAAAACCGGAGGAATAGAAATGTCAGTTATTGACCAGAGCAAAATCCGCAACTTTTGTATCGTTGCCCATATTGACCATGGTAAATCAACCTTAGCGGATAGAATTATTGAAAAAACAGGACTTCTGACCAGCAGGGAAATGCAGGCGCAGGTTCTGGACAACATGGATCTGGAAAGGGAAAGAGGTATTACTATCAAAGCCCAGACCGTTCGTACGGTTTACAAAGCGAAGGACGGTGAGGAATACATTTTTAATCTGATTGATACCCCGGGACATGTGGACTTTAATTACGAAGTAAGCCGTTCCTTAGCTGCATGTGACGGCGCCATTCTGGTAGTGGATGCCGCACAGGGCATAGAAGCGCAGACACTTGCCAATGTGTATCTGGCGCTGGACCACAATCTGGATGTATTTCCGGTTATAAACAAAATCGACCTGCCGAGTGCACAGCCGGAAAAGGTCATTGAAGAAATTGAAGACGTTATCGGTATTGAGGCGCAGGACGCTCCTCTGATTTCCGCAAAAAACGGCATCGGCATTGAGGAAGTGCTGGAAGCCATTGTGAAAAAAATTCCGGCGCCGGTTGGTGACCCGGATGCCCCGCTGCAGGCGCTTATTTTCGACTCCTTATACGACTCGTACAAGGGTGTTATTGTGTTTGTGCGAATTAAAGAAGGCCGGGTAAAGAAGGGGACTGTCATCCGCATGATGGCAACCGGTGCGGTGGAAGAAGTGGTGGAGGTCGGCTACTTTGGTGCCGGACAGTTTATTCCCTGCGAGGAACTGACGGCAGGCATGGTTGGTTATATTACCGCCTCCATTAAAAACGTCAGGGATACGGCGGTCGGTGATACGGTTACCGACAACAACAATCCCTGCAAAGAGCCTTTGCCGGGTTATAAAAAAGTAAACTCCATGGTTTACTGCGGTATGTATCCGGCGGACGGAGCCAAGTATCCGGACCTTAGGGATGCTTTGGAAAAACTGCAGTTAAACGATGCTTCCTTAAATTATGAGCCGGAGACATCCGTGGCTCTGGGATTTGGTTTCCGCTGTGGTTTCTTAGGACTTCTGCATCTGGAAATTATTCAGGAAAGACTGGAGCGCGAGTACAATCTGGATCTGGTTACCACGGCTCCCGGTGTTATTTACAAGGTGCACAAGACAAACGGGGAAGTGATTGAGCTGACGAATCCGTCCAACCTGCCGGATCCTTCCGAAATCGAGTACATGGAAGAGCCCATAGTCAGTGCCGAAATCATGGTTACCACCGAATTCATCGGTTCCATTATGGAGCTTTGCCAGGAAAGACGCGGCAGATATCTCGGCATGGAATATATAGAAGAAACCCGTGCTCTCTTAAAGTACGAGCTTCCGTTGAACGAAATCATTTACGATTTCTTTGATGCCTTGAAATCCCGTTCCAGAGGCTATGCTTCCTTCGATTATGACTTAAAGGGCTACGAACAGAGCCGTCTGGTAAAGCTGGATATTCTGGTAAACAGAGAGGAAGTGGATGCACTTTCTTTTATCGTGCATGCGGACAGCGCCTATGAACGCGGCAGAAAAATGTGCGAAAAGTTAAAGGATGAAATTCCCAGACATCTGTTTGAAATTCCCATTCAGGCAGCAGTCGGCGGCAAAATCATTGCCAGGGAAACTATCAAGGCCATGCGTAAGGATGTGCTTGCCAAGTGCTACGGCGGTGACATTTCCCGTAAGAAAAAGCTCTTAGAGAAGCAAAAAGAAGGCAAGAAGCGTATGCGCCAGATTGGTAATGTGGAAGTGCCCCAGAAGGCATTTATGAGCGTTCTGAAGCTGGATGACAGAAATTAAAAACGTGTCAGGAATTGGTATCGGTAATTCCCGACAGAAGTTGAGCAAATCATGAAATCTATCAGTATCTATATTCATATCCCATTTTGTGTTAAAAAATGTCAATATTGTGATTTCCTTTCTGCACCGGCGGACAGCCGGACGCAGGAAGTGTATTTGCGCGCCCTGAAACAGGAGATTAGAGAACAGGCTGCCCGTTACCGGGAGTATGAAGTGCAGACAGTTTTCATCGGCGGAGGCACGCCGACCGCCGTGCCGTGCGAAAATCTCTGTGAGGTTTTAAAAACGGTATTTTCCTTTTACCGGATGAACCCGCATGCGGAAATCAGTATGGAAGCCAACCCGGGTACCGTTACGAAGGAAGCTCTTTTGTCGTACCGGAAAGCCGGTATAAACAGGATCAGTATCGGCCTGCAGTCCGCCGACGACGTGGAACTGAAGCTGCTTGGCAGAATTCACACCTACAGGGATTTTCAGCAGACCTACCGGTGGGCGCAGGAAGCCGGCTTTACCAACATCAATCTTGATATTATGTCGGCTCTTCCCGGACAGAGTGTGGAAAATTACAAAAAGACACTGGAAACGGTTCTTTCCTTAAAGCCGCAGCATATTTCCGCGTACAGCCTGATTGTGGAGGTGGGGACTCCCTTTTATGAAAAATACGGGCAGGAGAGTGAAAAACTGCAGGCAACCGGTGAAAAGCAGCCCGACCTTCCTTCTGAAGAAGAGGAGCGGGAAATGTATGCCCTGACGGAAAAGCTGCTTGCCGCTGCCGGATACCACCGCTATGAAATTTCCAATTATGCACTTCCCGGCAGGGAGTGCCGTCACAATCTTGTGTACTGGAAGCGGGGCAACTACGTGGGCTTCGGACTGGGCGCTGCCTCCATGGTGGAAAACGTACGCTTTGAAAACATCCGGAAAATGCAGGAATATCTGGCAGAATATGCGGGCATGCCGGATGCAGAGCCGGTGTTTGCGGAGGTGGCACAGGGGGATAAACAGGTGCTTTCGAACGAGCAGGAGTTTTCCTTGCGTGAGGATACTCACTCTGAAAACGCGCAGGTGCTTTCGATAAGAGAGAATGTTCATCCGCTTTCGCCCCAAGAACAGATGGAGGAAACCATGTTCTTGGGACTACGGCTTACCGAGGGCGTATCCAAGGCAGAGTTTCATCGGCAGTTCGGTGTCTCCATGGAGCAGATTTACGGGGAAGTCATACAGGAAAATATAGCTCAAGGTCTTCTCATCGACGAAACCGGGTATCTCCGCCTTACCCGGGAGGGCATGGATTTATCCAACTATGTTATGGCGCAGTTTTTACTGGATGAGGTCTGACGGGCAAAATGGCAGTGCAGTAGGGACGGCAGAGCAGGCGGCGCCTCCGGAGATTTTAGTTTCCAGAAAGTGGAAAGGCACTTCAGAGGCAGAAGCTTCATAGAATATTATAAATCTGCTTTTGGAGGTTCTCTTGAAGACTTTTCAAAAACCTTTATCCGCAGAGGAGGAAGCTGCTTATATCCATGTCCTGAAAGACGGCAGTCCGCAGGAAGCCAAGGAAGCAAAGGATGTTCTTGTTATCCGGAACATGCGGCTGGTCGCCCATATTGCCAAGAAATATCAGAATGCCGAAGAGGATATGGAGGATTTGATTTCCATCGGAACCATCGGGCTGATTAAAGCAGTGGATACGTTTGATGCCGGCAAGGGCAGACTGGCTACTTATGCCTGCCGTTGTATAGAAAATGAACTTCTGATGATGTTTCGGAGCCGGAAAAAAACATCCCGGGAGGTTTCTTTGTTTGAGTCTATCGGAACGGACAAAGAGGGGAATGAAATTAATCTTTTAGATGTCGTGGAAGGGCAGCAGACGGATGTGGTGGAGCAGATGACACTTCTTGACAACATCCGGCAGATGTATTTTTTTATGGATAAAATTCTGACAAAACGGGAAAAAGAAATTCTAATACTCCGCTACGGAATCCTGTCCGACAGGGAAATGACCCAGAATGAAATAGGACGCAAAATGGGGATTTCCCGAAGCTATGTTTCCCGTATCGAAAAAAAAGCGCTTCTCAAACTGAAAAATGAATTTGTAAAAATTCATGCATATTCTTAATTCTATTCAAGTTCTTAATTCTACGCAAGTTCATAAGTCAACGTATGTTCATAACTCTACGCAGGTTTTTAACTCTGCTCTTGTTCCTAATTCTATGCCCGGCAGCCGGTTCTGCGGCTGCCGGGGAAAAGTCCCTGTGTTCTCTTGTTTTCAATTTTTAAATCTTAATTTTTCCAATATTTATTAAGTCATTTCCACATATTCAAATTATTCAAATTCAAAGGAGGTTTTTTATGTTTCAGGTATTTTATGCAGGCGGCATTCAGGGGATGAATGCCTACAAAGTGCGTGTGGAAGCGGATGTTTCCAATGGTCTGCCGGGATTTGAAATGGTAGGTAGTCTGGCATGCGAGGTCAGAGAAGCAAAAGAAAGGGTGCGGGTTGCCATGAAAAATGCCGGATTTCCGCTGCCGGTGGCACGCATAACGGTCAATCTGTCACCGGCACAGATTAAAAAAGAAGGCACCGGATATGATCTGGCGATTGCAACAGCCATACTGGCATGTATGGGAATGGTGAAAAAAGAAGGTCTGGAAAACACTGCTTTTTTGGGCGAACTGGCTCTGAGCGGCGAAGTACATAAAACGGACGGAGCGCTGCCCATTGCCCTGCAGTTGCAAAAAGACGGGATACAACGACTGGTGGTTCCAAGGGCAAATGTGGAGGAATGCCGGATGGTACCAGGGCTTACGGTGGTACCTATGCGGGATATGCAGGATTTATCATCATTCTTACGGACAACGGAAGAGAAAAGAAAAGAGTGGGAGGTAAGGGGAGCCGGAGTAAATGTCGGGCATGACAAGGCGGACTTCATGCAGGCAAATGCCGGGCATGACAGGACGGAATTCATGCAGGCAAATGCCGGGCAGGACAGGTTAGAATTCATGCAGGCAAATGCCGGGCAGAACAGGTTAGACTTCATGCAGGCAAATTCGGAACAGAACATGCTGGATTTTTCGCAGGTAAGTGGACAGGAAAGCATGAAACGGGCGGCTTGTGTAGCAGCAGCCGGTTTTCACCATCTCCTTTTTTCGGGACCGCCGGGAGCCGGAAAAACCATGATTGCCCAGAGGATTCCGGGGATATTGCCGCCGCTTACGAGGGAAGAGCAGCTGGAGGTTATGAGTATTTACAGTATTGCCGGAAAACCTCTGACAAAAATGCGCCCTTTTCAGGCACCACATCATACGATATCCCCGCAGGCACTGGCGGGAGGCGGCAGAATTCCAAAGCCCGGCGTTTTGTCACTGGCCCATCGCGGAATTTTGTTCCTGGATGAAATGCCGGAGTTTTCCGCAAATGTGTTGGAGGTATTGCGGCAGCCTTTGGAGGAGAAAAAAGTGCAGATTGCAAGAACACAGGGCATTTACCGGTACCCGGCGGATTTTATGCTTGTCTGTGCCCTTAATCCCTGTCCCTGCGGATATTTTCCCGACCGTAACCGCTGCCGGTGTACGGAGCCGGAAATCCGGCACTACCTTGGAAAAATCTCAGGTCCTATCTTAGACAGGATAGATATTTGCGTGGAGGCAGCGCCGGTTACCATTAAGGATTTGGATGCCCCGGCTTCCGGATACGACACGAAGACCTTGCGTGTAATGGTAGAAGAGGCAAGAGAAATGCAAAAGAAACGATATAGGGAGACTGCCTATGATTTTAACGGGGAAGTGTCCGGTAACGATGTAAAAAAATTCTGCAGGCTGGGAGAGAAAGAACAACGTTTTTTGGAACAGGCTTACGAGGCGGGACAGATGAGTGTCCGTTCGTATCATAAAATCATTAAACTGGCCAGAACGATTGCGGATTTAGAGCATGCAGACGAAATCAGTGTTGCCCATCTGGCGGAGGCAATCTGTTATCACAACGGCAAGCGGCTGTTTGAAAGACGGAACGAATAATACGAGTGGGGTGGAAAGAAGGAAAAGCAAATGACAAAGGAATAGGAAGATAAATGTAGACGGAAGGAGAAACAAATGACAAACGGAAACAGGATTCATATAGCAGATTGGGAGTTAGAAAGGGAGCAGCCTTATGCCTACTGGCTTATGTGTGCACCAATCGGAGAAGCGACAAAAAGCAGGCTGCTTTTGCGGTTTGGGCGTCCCAGCGGTGTTTTTGAAGCTTCGGAAAAGGCATTGCTGGATAGCACTTTATCTATTGGTAAAAAAGAAAGATGGATTGCTTATATAAAGGAAAGAAAAGAGGCAAATGTCAAGAGAGAGTATGAGAAATTGCAGACAAAGGGCATTTTATTTTACCCGGAATATCATCCGCATTACCCGGTGAAGTTGCTGTCCATTCCGGCGCGACCGTTTGGTATCTTTGTAAAAGGAAAGCTGCCCGATATACGGCAGCGAAGCCTTGCCATTGTGGGAGCAAGGGACTGCTCGGAATACGGACAGTATGTGGCACGGCATTTTGCGGAAAAAATGGCACAGAATGGAGTGGCAGTAATCAGTGGGCTGGCAAGAGGAATAGACGGTATAGCGCAGAGGGCGGCAATGGAAGCAGGAGGCGAAAGCTTTGGTGTGCTGGGTTGCGGAGCGGATATCTGTTATCCGAAATCCAATGAAAAATTGTATCGCATGTGTATGGAACGTGGCGGTATTCTGTCTACCTATTTACCGGGAACACCGCCCACACCGAACTTATTCCCACCGAGAAACCGTATTATAAGCGGACTGTCGGACGGTATCTTAATCATTGAAGCAAGAGAGAAAAGCGGTACTATTATTACAGCAGATCTGGCACTGGAGCAGGGGAAGGATGTGTTTGTAATACCGGGACGTGTGACGGACAGGCTGAGTGACGGCTGCAACAGTCTAATTCGCCAGGGAGCTTCTCTTATCCAGTCACCGGAGCAACTTTTGGAAGAATTGAACATAGGGTATGGGAAAGTGTGTGTTACGGGGTATGAGGAAGAGGAGAATCCCTATGAGCAGGGAAAGGAAGGCGGAAATTCCGCTCAACGAGTAGCTTATAAGGTGGATGACTGCATTGGTCAATCTGATAACAGAGAGACATTTTCCCAGTTTACTCTTGAGGAACAGGCCTTTTTACAGTTATTTGATTTGGAACTGCTCTCCATAGAGCAAATCAGGAGAAAAATGGTTGCAAGTTCATTTCTAAAAAGCATTACCCTTCCGCAGACCATGGAAATGCTGATGAAATTTGTGATTATGGGACAACTGCGGGCGGAAGGAGGTTATTATGCAAAAATGATGAGTGGTATTGGAGATAAAAAGTAAGCGTCATTTATCTAATTTACGTGCCATCAAGGGAAAAAGATGTTCAGCACGTAAGGAAAGAAGAGAGCTTACGTGCCATAGAGAAAAATGTAAGTTTGGCACGTAAGGAAAAGAGAGAGCTTACGTGCTGTAGAGAAAAATGTAAGTTTGGCACGTAAGGAGAGAGAAAAGTTTACGTGCCATAGAGAGAAAAAGTGAGATAGGCACGTAAGGAGAGAGAAAAGTTTACGTGCCATAGAGAGAAAAAGTGAATTTGGCACGTAAAGAAAAGAGAGAGTTTACGTGCCGTAGAGAGAAAAGTGAAATAGGCACGTAAGGAGAGAGAAAAGTCTACGTGCCGTGGAGAAGAAAAGTGAAATAGGCACGTAAGCGGAAATAAAATGATATTTTAATGGACAAAAATAAGATAAAATCAAGGAGAGAGAAAATATGGAGCATTTAACGAAAGTACTATTAGAAAAGAGAGAACAGTTATTACAGATAAAGCAATTTATTGCATCTGACAGGTCCGTTGAACAGAAGGGAATTTTGAGAACCAGCTATAGCTGTGGTAGTTGTCAATATTATTTGCGAACAGAAGAAAATGAAAGCAGGTATCCGAGAGGACAATACTTACATAAAAATGATATGGACATAGCAAGAAAAATTGCGCAAAGGGATTACAATCAAAAGATGCTTAAAGAGATAGAAAAGCAGTTAAAAATTGTCGAAAAGGCTATTTTACAACTACAGAACAATAAATTGGAAGAGATTTACAGGAAAGAGAGCGAGGCAAGGCAAAAACTACTGCACCCATTGGTTCTGCCAATAGAGGAATATGTGAAACAATGGGAGACTGTTACCTATGAGGGCAAAGCTTTTCCGGACGGGCAGGTAGAAATTTATACGGAGAAGGGAGAGCGGGTGAGGTCAAAGTCAGAAAAGATAATAGCGGACAAGCTATATAAGAAGGGTGTTCCTTACCGTTATGAATTTCCATATAGACTGGCAGGAATGGGAATGGTGTATTCGGACTTTACCTGTCTCAGAAAATGGGACAGAAAAGAAATTATCTGGGAACATTTTGGGATGATGACGGACAGCGCATATGCGAAGAATGCCATGAAAAAAATAGAACTATATGGGAGAAATGGATATTATGCCGGGAAAAATATAATATATACGTTTGAGGCGGCAGAGTGTCCGCTGAATACGATAAGTACGGATAAAATAATAGAAGAAATGCTGCTGTAAGAGATTATAGTTTTTTAATAATTGTTGCGCTATTTTTTATTGACATTTCACCCTTGGCGTCCTATCATAATAAAAAAGTTCAAAAATGAAATATTCACATATGAAGCAAATAAAAGAGGTGCAGGAATGAATATAGGATTGGAGCTTATACGCAAGTTCGGGCAGGCATACAGGATAGCCTGCAAGCCGGTCTGCAAGGAGTTTGGGCTTCCGCAGACGGCATTTGACATTCTGATGTTTTTGGGAAACAACCCCGAATACAAGACGGCATCTGACATTGTGGAAATCAGAAATATCAAGGCAAATCTGGTGTCCATGCATGTGGACAGGCTGGTAAAAGACGGCTTTCTGGTGAGAGAAGAGGCAAAGGACGACAGGCGGAAAACATTACTTATGTGTACGGGAAAAGCCGGACCGGTCGTGGAAAAAGGAAAAAAAGTACAGGAAAAATTTATGGGGACTTTGTTTGAAAATACCGATGAAGAGGGAAAAGAAAACTTCATAAAAACTCTTAATATCATCAGTCATAACATGGACCTGGTTATAAAAGAGGAAAGGACGGATAGAGTATGAAATTACTGATAACTATTTTAGTAACATTTTTTGCGGGTATGGGAGCAGGCCTGGGAACAGGCTTTGCGGGTATGAGCGCAGCAGCCGTCATCAGTCCCATGCTTATCACTTTTTTGCATGTGGACCCGTATATGGCAGTGGGAATTGCCCTGTCATCGGATGTACTGGCAAGCGCCGTTTCGGCGTATACTTACGGAAAAAACAAGAATCTGGATATTAAAAACGGACTTATCATGATGGGAAGCGTTCTGACATTTACCGTTGTGGGAAGCTACCTGGCAAGCCTTGTACCTTCGACAACCATGGGCAATTTTTCCGTGTTCATGACCTTCTTACTGGGAGTTAAATTTATTGTGAAGCCGGTTATGACAACCAAGGAAAGCATGCAGGGAGTATCGGCAAAAAAGAGAGCCATCCAGTCCCTGATCTGCGGTATTATGATTGGACTTATCTGCGGTTTTGTCGGTGCAGGCGGCGGCATGATGATGCTGCTTATCCTGACCAGCGTTTTAGGTTATGAACTGAAAACGGCGGTAGGAACCAGCGTGTTTATCATGACATTTACAGCGCTTACCGGTGCAGTTTCCCATTTTGCCATCGGCGGACAGCCGGACTGGCTGATATTCGGGCTTTGCGTGGTATTTACCCTGCTTTGGGCAAGAATAGCCGCATTGTTTGCCAATAAGGCAACGCCTAAGACACTGAACCGTGCTACCGGTATTATTCTTGTCATTCTGGGAATTGTGGTGCTTTCGTTCTCCCTGTTTGGCTGATAAGGACTGGAAAGCTGAGCTGATAGAAAACAGAAAATCTGACACAACAAATATATCAGAAACCATCCGTTTTAAAACCATAAAACGGGTGGTTTTTTCCTTGAATGTTAATCGGCGCTTCGGTATAATGAAAGACAGATTGAAGTTACATAAGAACAGAAAGGCAGATATGATGTATACAAGACAGAAGGGCAGACCGGCGGATGTGACCGGCAGACTGGAAAAAGAAATCCGAGTGTATGATTTACTGGACAGTTTAGGCGTGGAGTATGAAAGAATCGACCATGAAGCAGCATTTACCATGGAAGTCTGTGAGGAAATAGATAAGGCGCTGGAGGCGGTTATCTGCAAAAATTTATTCCTTTGCAACCGGCAGAAAACCATGTTTTATCTGCTGATGATGCCGGGAGATAAGCCCTTCAAGACAAAGGAGCTATCAGCGCAGATCGGAAGCGCACGGTTATCCTTTGCGGATGAAGTGTTTATGGAAGAATTTTTAGACATTACGCCCGGTTCCGTGAGTATTATGGGACTTATGAATGACAAAGAAAACAGAGTCAGGCTGCTGGTGGATGAGGATGTGTTAAAGGGAGAATATTTAGGCTGTCATCCCTGCATCAACACTTCCAGCCTGCGGCTTAAAACAAAGGATGTTTTCGGACCGGTACTGAAAGCCATGCATCATGACATGACGGTGGTAACTTTAAAAGGCGAAGAAAATTAAGAAGACATGTTCTGTCAGAGCAATATGATAAGATAGATGTATAGCTGCCTATTCGGAAGCAGCAAAGAAAGGGGTAACTTATGTACAGAGACCATACAAAGGTGATAAAAATCGGAGACAGGGTAATCGGAGGGGGCAATCCTGTTTTGATACAGTCCATGACGAACACCCCCACGGAGGATGTGGAGAAAACGGTAGCCCAGATTAAACGTCTGGAAAAAGCAGGCTGCGAAATTATCCGCTGTACGGTACCGACCATGGAAGCTGCGAAAGCGGTAGCGGAAATTAAAAAACAGATAACCATTCCTCTGGTGGCGGATATTCATTTTGATTACAGGATGGCAATCGCCGCCATGGAAAACGGGGCGGATAAAATCCGCATCAACCCGGGCAATATCGGCAGCAGGGAAAAGGTACTCAGTGTGGTAAAAGAGGCAAAGGACAGAAATGTTCCCATCCGTATCGGGGTAAACAGCGGCTCTCTGGAAAAAGAATTGGTGGAGAAATATCACGGTGTAACGGCGGAAGGCATTGTGGAAAGCGCTCTTTCCAAAGTGCAGCTCATTGAGGATATGGGATATGACAATCTGGTGGTCAGTATTAAATCTTCGGATGTAATGATGTGCATCAAGGCACATGAAATTCTGGCGGAAAAAACAAACTATCCCTTGCATGTAGGCATTACGGAGTCCGGTACGGTATGGTCCGGCAATATCAAGTCCGGTATCGGGCTTGGCGTTATTTTATATGAAGGAATTGGCGATACCATCCGTGTATCCTTAAGCGGTGACCCGGTGGAGGAAGTGAAAACCGCAAAACTGCTGCTCAGGACCCTGGGACTGCGTAAAGGCGGCATTGAAGTGGTTTCCTGTCCGACCTGTGGCAGAACCAAGATTGACTTAATCGGTCTGGCAAACAAGGTGGAGGAAATGGTAGCCGATTATCCTCTGGATATCAAGGTGGCGGTTATGGGCTGCGTGGTAAACGGTCCCGGGGAAGCAAAAGAGGCGGATTTGGGAATTGCCGGCGGAATCGGAGAGGGACTTCTCATAAAAAAGGGCGAAGTGGTGAAGAAAATCCCCGAAGCAGAGTTTATTTCCACACTGAAACAGGAACTTGACCACTGGAACGAATAATTTGAATAAAAATGCGGGATGCGCATGCACAAGGAACAGGGACGATAAGAATGAGTAAAGCGTTTTTGGAAGTTTTTGCGGGACTGAAGCTGCCCACGCAGGTAGGCAGACAGTTTGAGGATGTGGAAGTGCTGAAAATCACCAGCACCTCCAAAAAGGATTTTTTACGGATTTATATTTCCAGTGAACATCTGATTTTCAAGGAAATTGTATATAAAGCAGAAAATGAAATAAAGAACCAGCTGTTTAAGAACAACGACCTGACGGTAAAGATATACGAAAGGTTTCAGCTTTCCAGCCAGTATACGCCGCAAAATCTGATGGATGCGTACTGGGAGAGCATTCTTTTGGAATTCCGGCAGTACGACCATATTATGTATGTTGCGTTGCGGGGGGCGGAGGTTACCTATCCGGACAGTGCGAAGATTTTGCTTACCGTGGAGGAAAGCGTGCTCACCAAAAGCAAGGAAGAGGAAATGCTCCGCATCCTGAACAAGGTGTTCCAGGAGCGCTGCGGCGTGGATGTGGTGATTAAATTTGACTATAGAGAGCCGGTGGAAAGCAGGTTCGCCGAAGAAGAGGAAAAGAAGCTTTCCATGGAAGTAGCGGAAATTGCGGCGAGACTGCGTGCCTTAAACGGCAGGGACGATGACGGAAGCGGTCAGCAGAGTGCCGTACAGACTGCCACAGCGGATGAAAAAAATGCAAATGACTCAAATGGTCAAAATGGTGCAAAAGCGGACAGGATGCAGGCAGGTCAGGCAGCCGGAAAAACAGGAAGCACTGCTCCCCAAGCAGGCGACGGCAGAGGAAGCGTTTCGGCGGGAGCCGGAAACCGGAATGCCGGCGGAAAAGGTTTTCCCCAGAAGGGCGGCTTCAAAGGCAAGGGCGACCGCTTTTACGGCGGCGACGGCAAAAAAGGAATCAGGCGCTCCGACAATCCGGATGTGGTGTACGGCAGGGACTTTGACAAAGAAGTTACGAAAATAGTGGATATTATCGGAGAAATCGGAGAAGTAACCATCCGCGGAAGAGTGACGTCACTGGAAGTCCGGGAGCTTAAGAACAACGAAAAATCCATTCTGATTTTTGCTGTGACAGATTTTACGGATACCATTTCCGCCAAGGTGTTCTGTCCCAATGAGTTTGCAAAAGAACTGGCGGGTGAACTTGCGGTGGGTAAATTTATCAAGGTGGACGGCATTGCCATGCTGGACAAGTTTGACCATGAATTATCCATCGGCTCCATTACGGGGATTAAAAAGATTCCTGATTTTACCACGACACGTTCCGATCACAGTGTGAAAAAGAGAGTGGAGCTGCACTGCCATACCAAGATGAGCGACATGGATGGTGTTTCCGAAGCCAAGGATATTGTAAAACGTGCTTACAAATGGGGACATCCCGCCATTGCCATTACCGACCACGGCGTGGTGCAGGGCTTCACGGATGCCAACCATGTGTGGGACGATTTATATAAGGCAGAGAAAAACGCACGAAAGGAAAAGGGAGAACCGGCGCCGGACAAGCAGGATTTCTTCAAGGTAATTTACGGTGTGGAAGCCTACATCGTGGACGACTTAAAGGAAATTACCAACAACGACAAGGGACAGGAGATTGCCGGCACGACCTTTGTGGTATTTGATATCGAGACCACGGGCTTTTCTCCCGTACATAATAAAATCATTGAAATCGGCGCCGTAAAAGTAAAGGACGGCAGGATTACAGACCGTTTTTCCACATTCATTAACCCGAAGGTTCCCATTCCTTTCGCCATTGAAAAGCTGACCAGCATAAATGACAGCATGGTGGCGGATGCACCGGAAATCGAAACGGTGCTGCCGCAGTTTCTAAGCTTCTGCGAGGATGCCGTGCTGGTAGCGCACAATGCTTCCTTCGATACGGGATTTATCCGGGAAAATGCCAGGAGACTTTTCCTGCCGGCGGATTTTACCTATCTGGATACCATGATCATGTCCAGAGTTCTTCTGCCGGAGCAGAACAAACATACCCTGGATGCTTTGTGCAAGGTGTTCAATGTTTCCTTGGAAAACCACCACAGGGCGGTGGACGATGCGGAAGCAACGGCGCATATTTTCCTGCATTTTATGAAGATGATGGAAGAGCAGGGCTTAAAGACGCTGGCGGAAATGAATACCTTTGCCAGGCCGTCCGATGAAAACATTGCCCGACTGCATTCCTACCACTGCATTATTTTAGCGAAAAACGATTTGGGACGTATCAACATGTACCGGCTGATATCCATGTCTCACTTAAAATACTTCAGCCGTCAGCCCAAGATACCGAAGAGTGCCATTAACAAGTACAGGGACGGTCTTATCATCGGCAGCGCCTGCGAAGCGGGAGAGCTGTACCGGGCGCTCCTGGAGGACAGGGGCGAAGAGGAAATAGCCGGTATTGTGGATTTTTACGACTATCTGGAAATCCAGCCCTGCGGCAACAATGCCTTTATGATTGACTCTCCCAAGCATCCGGATATCAATTCCGTTGAGGATATTCAGGACATCAACCGAAGGATTGTAAGACTGGGCGAGCAGTTCAACAAGCCGGTCGTGGCAACCTGCGATGTGCATTTCTTAGACCCGGAGGATGAAGTGTACCGCCGTATTATTATGGCGGGCAAGGGCTTTGACGATGCGGACAACCAGGCGCCGCTGTACCTGCGCACCACGGAGGAAATGTTAGAGGAGTTCCAGTATCTCGGCAGCGAAAAGGCGGAGGAGATTGTCATTACCAACACCAATATGATTGCGGATATGATAGAGACCATTGCGCCGGTGCGCCCGGATAAATGTCCTCCCGTCATTCCCGATTCCGACAAGACGCTGACCGCCATCTGCTACAACAGGGCTCACGAAATTTACGGGGAGACTCTGCCCAAAATCGTAGAAGACCGTCTGGAAAAGGAACTGCATTCCATTATTACGAACGGATTTGCGGTTATGTATATCATTGCCCAGAAGTTAGTGTGGAAGTCCGTGGAGGACGGCTACTTAGTAGGCTCCCGTGGTTCCGTAGGTTCCTCCCTGGTGGCGTTTATGGCAGGTATTACGGAGGTTAACTCCCTGAGCGCCCATTACCGCTGCCCCAAGTGCCGCTATTACGATTTCGATTCCCCTGAGGTAAAGGCGTTTGCCGGCAATGCCGGATGCGACATGCCGGATAAGGTGTGTCCGGTCTGCGGAGAGCCGTTAATCAAGGACGGCTTTGACATTCCGTTTGAGACCTTCCTGGGATTTAAGGGTGATAAGGAGCCGGATATCGACTTAAACTTCTCCGGTGAATACCAGAGTAAGGCGCACAAATACACAGAAGTTATTTTCGGCGCCGGACAGACCTTCCGCGCCGGTACCATTGCGACCCTTGCGGATAAAACCGCATTCGGATATGTAAAGAATTACTATGAGGAGAGAGGCATCCACAAGAGAACCTGTGAAATCAACCGGATTACCCAGGGGTGTACCGGCGTCCGGAGAAGTACCGGACAGCATCCCGGCGGTATCATCGTGCTTCCCATGGGACAGGACATCAACTCCTTTACCCCGGTGCAGCATCCGGCAAACGATATGACAACGGATACGGTAACGACCCATTTCGATTACCATTCCATTGACCACAACCTGTTAAAGCTTGACATACTCGGACACGATGATCCTACCATGATTCGTATGCTGCAGGATTTAACGGGCATCGACCCCACGAAAATTCCTCTGGACGACAAGGCGGTTATGTCCCTGTTCCAGAATACGGAAGCGCTTGGCATCACACCGTCCCAGATAAGCGGTACGCCGGTGGGCTCCTTAGGTATCCCGGAATTCGGTACGGATTTCGTTATCCAGATGCTTCTTGACACAAAGCCCAAACAGTTTTCCGACTTAATCCGTATTTCCGGTCTGGGTCACGGAACGGACGTATGGCTGGGCAATGCGCAGACCCTTATTTTAGAGGGAAAAGCCACCATTTCCACGGCTATCTGCTGTCGAGACGATATTATGATCTACCTGATCAACCAGGGCGTGGAAAGCTCCCTATCCTTTACCATCATGGAGAGCGTGCGTAAGGGAAAAGGCCTAAAGCCAGAGTGGGAAGCAGCCATGAAGGAAAAGAATGTTCCCGACTGGTACATCTGGTCCTGCAAAAAGATTAAATACATGTTCCCGAAGGCACACGCGGCGGCGTACGTTATGATGGCATGGCGAATTGCCTACTGTAAAATCAACTATCCGCTGGCGTATTATGCGGCCTATTTCAGTATCCGCGCCAAGGCGTTTTCCTACGAGCTGATGTGCCAGGGGCAGCAGCACTTAGAGGCGATTATGAAGGATTACAAATCCCGTATGGACAGCCTTTCCAATAAGGAAAAGGATGCCTACGGCGATATGAAAATCGTACAGGAAATGTATGCCAGAGGATTTGAATTTACGCCCATTGATATTTTCAGCGCCCAGTCAAGACTGTTCCAGATTGTGGACGGCAAGCTGATGCCTTCCTTAAACAGCATCGACGGTCTGGGGGAAAAAGCGGCGGATGCCATTGTGGAAGCTGCCAAGGACGGTCCGTTCTTAAGTAAGGACGATTTCAAGCAGAGAACCAAGGTGAGCGGCACCATCATCGAACTGATGGACAGTCTGCACCTGCTCGGCAGGCTGCCGGAGTCCAACCAGATAAGCCTGTTCGACTTTGTGTAAAAATTTTATCATACTCTGTGTTGACAAACGGAAATCTTGTGGCTATAATGTGACTAATTCCTAACAAAAACAGTAAATGCGATGAAGAGAAGAGTACCATCATTAAGACCTACAGAGAGTTGCCGGAGGCTGAGAGGCGCAGGAGAGATGAATGGGAAGTACATCTCGGAGCAGCAGACCGAAATGCCCTGCAAAGTAGACTCTGCCGGCCGGCACCGATAGTAGCCATGGTTGTAATAAGATGATAATCTTACGCATACCAAGAAAGCCGTAAATCGTGAGGTTTACGGGAACGAAGGTGGTACCACGGGCTTATACCTGTCCTTTCTTTACAGAGAGGACAGGTTTTTTGTTATGGTAACAAGGCGGACAGGTACTGTCTGCACAATAGAAAAAAGGAGAGCAAAAATGAAAATCTATGAAGAATTACAGGCAAGAGGCCTGCTGGCACAGGTAACAAATGAAGAAGAAATCCGTGAAATGATCAATAACGGCAAGGCCACCTTTTACATTGGTTTTGACTGTACGGCAGACAGTCTGACAGCCGGACATTTTATGGCACTTACTCTTATGAAAAGACTGCAGATGGCAGGAAACAAGCCCATAGCCTTAATCGGCGGCGGTACTACCATGATCGGTGACCCCTCCGGTCGGACCGATATGAGAAAAATGCTTACCAGAGAGGACATTGAACACAATGCGGCATGTTTTAAGCGCCAGATGGAGAGATTTATTGATTTCTCCGAAGGTAAGGCGCTTATGGTAAACAATGCCGACTGGCTGCTTAATTTAAACTATGTTGACCTGCTCCGTGAGGTAGGTCCCTGCTTTTCCGTAAACAATATGCTGCGTGCCGAATGCTATAAGCAGCGTATGGAGAAAGGCTTAAGCTTCCTTGAATTTAACTACATGATAATGCAGAGTTATGACTTCTACTACATGTTCCAGAAATACAATTGTAATATGGAATTCGGTGGAGATGACCAGTGGAGCAATATGTTAGGCGGTACCGAACTGATTCGAAAGAAACTGGGCAAAGATGCTCATGCCATGACCATTACACTGTTAACCGACTCCCAGGGAAAGAAGATGGGAAAAACTGCAGGAAATGCCGTATGGTTAGACCCCAACAAGACCTCTCCCTTCGAGTTCTACCAGTACTGGAGAAACGTAGGCGATGCCGATGTCATGAAATGCTTACGGATGCTGACCTTCCTTCCTTTAGAGCAGATTGACGAAATGGACAAATGGGAAGGCAGCCAGTTAAATCAGGCAAAGGAAATCCTGGCATACGAGCTGACAAACCTGGTTCACGGCGAAGAAGAAGCTAAGAAAGCACAGGAAAGCGCAAAAGCACTGTTCTCCGGAAGCATTGCCGGAGAAATGCCCGAAGCAAAGCTTACCGAGACAGATTTCCAGGACGGCTCCATTGATATCATGGGCGTGTTGGTAAAGGCAGGCTTATGTGCATCCCGCTCCGAAGCAAGACGTGCCGTAGAGCAGGGTGGTGTTACCGTAGCGGACGAAAAGGTAACAGACATCAAAACCACATATGCGCCGGAGCAGTTTGACGGTGACGGACTTGTGGTAAAACGCGGCAAGAAAAACTTCAAACGTGTGAAGATGTAAGCATAATGAAAGCTCCCCTTTCATACAATTTATTAAGTATGGAAGGGGATTTTTTTATGGACCTGATGGTGAATAAAGAATATGACTTGTACAAGGACATACAGGAAAGATGCCGTGGGGAAATCTACATAGGGGTGGTAGGACCGGTGCGTACCGGCAAATCCACGTTTATTAAACGCTTCATGGATGTCTGTGTGCTTCCCTTTATGGAAGATGAGCATGAAAAGGAAAGGGCAAAGGACGAACTGCCGCAGAGTGCGGGAGGAAAAACCATTACGACCACGGAGCCGAAATTCATTCCGAAGGAAGCTGCCGCCGTGCATCTTGGCGGGGACGTGGAGGCAAAGGTAAGGCTCATTGACTGTGTGGGCTACATGGTGGAGGGCGCCACCGGCCACATGGAAGAAAATACGGAGCGTATGGTAAAAACGCCCTGGTCGGATACGGAAATTCCGTTTACACAGGCAGCAGGCATCGGTACGGATAAGGTCATTCACGACCATTCTACCATAGGACTTGTGGTTACCACGGACGGCAGCTTCGGGGAACTCCCGAGAGCGGCGTATCTGGATGCGGAAGAAAAGACCATTCTGGCATTAAAGAAGCTGCGTAAGCCGTTTTTGGTGCTGCTTAATTCCGAGAAGCCCTATGCAGACGAAACAAAGGCGATGGCGGAAGAAATCGGAGAGAAATATAAGGTGGCGGTCCGTCCGGTCAACTGTGCCCAGTTAAAAATGGATGACATACATAGCATCATGGAACAGATACTTTATGAATTCCCGGTTTCCCGCATGGAGTTTTTTATGCCGAAGTGGGTGGAGATGTTAAGCCTCGACAATCCCATGAAGAAGGAAATGGTGGGAGCGGTAAAAAACATCATGAAGGCGGTAAATTCCGTCCGGGATATCCGCAGCATGCAGGTGGATGGCAGGGTGCCGGTGGAAAGCCGGTACATAAAACGGCTGAAAACAGAAAACATCAATCTTGCGGACGGCAGTGTGAAGCTGCAGATGGATGTGGACAACAGCTTTTATTATGAAATGCTGAGCGATTTGGTAGGGGACGAAATCAGCGGCGAATACCAGCTTATTACCAAATTAAAAGAGCTCTCCGCCATGAAAAAAGAATATGCCAAGGTGCTGCAGGCGGTACAGTCCGTACGGCAGAAGGGTTACGGTGTGGTAACACCGGAAAGGGAGGAAATCAGTCTGGCAAAGCCGGAGTTAATCCGTCACGGCAACAAGTTTGGCGTCAAAATCAAGGCGGAAAGTCCGTCCATTCACATGATACGCGCCAACATCGAAACGGAAATTGCGCCCATTGTGGGAACGGAGGAGCAGGCACAGGATTTAATACGCTATATCAACGAAGCGGACAGCCGGGAGGAAGGCATCTGGGAAACCAACATCTTCGGCAAAACCGTGGAGCAGCTTGTGGATGACGGCATCACCGGTAAAATTTCCATGATAGGCGAAGAAAGCCAGGTGAAACTGCAGGACACCATGCAGAAAATCGTCAATGACATGAACGGCGGCATGGTGTGTATTATTATATAAGTAAGGCATGAAAGAGGCGGGATTTTTCCTACGCAGACGCGCTTGCGCTTAGTAGTCACCGTAGCGGCACATAAGGTGTCAAAGTACGACACCTAAGTGCCGACGGCGACTAAAAGTCTGCTTTAGGAAAAATGCCCGCCTTCTTACATGCATACCGTTTTGCTACCTTGTTTTTCATTCCCTACACTGTTATAATGTACAAAGCCGCATAGTGACGTCAGTATGCGGCAAGAAAACGAAAAGGAACCGAACACGCATATGGAATATGTTGTTTTTGCCTTTGTGGCAGCAGGTCTTGTTGCACTGTTAGCTGCCAAAGGAATTTACGATAGCAAATCGGAAAAGGCGAGGATACTGTACAGGTTTCGGCACAAGTACGGGGAACTCCGCAAAAAAGAATACGGACTTGACCGCTATAAGGCGATAGCGGGGTATTTCAAGCATCACGGAAATGAAGAACAGATAGATGAAATCACCTTTCAGGATTTATCCATGGATGATATTTTCATGCAGATGAATTTCACCAACTGCCAGGCAGGGGAAGAGGTGCTGTATCATTTGCTTCGGACACCCGATTTTACAGAGGAGCCCCTCGCCCACAAGGAAGCGGTTATCCAATATTTTGAAGAGCACAAAGAGGAACGGGTACAGTTGCAATACCGTCTGAATGAGACAGGCTATACTGGCAAGTTTTCCCTCTATGATTATCTGGACAACCTGGATATTCTGGGAAAGCGCTCCAACCTGCATCATTACACACTGCTTATCAGTTACATTCCTGCCATTGCATTCTGCTTTTTCAGCCCGTCTCTGGGTATCCTGCTCATTCTCGGTCTGATGATGTACGGCATGATAAGTTATTTCAGAGAAAAAGGCGAAGTGGACGTGTATTTAAGCAGCTTTGCATTTATCTTAAAGCTCATGGAAACCTCGGAAAAAATAGAGCAGCTTGCGGCAGAGGGTATCAAAGAGGAACAGGGCAGCCTGCGGGAAAACAGAAAAGCGCTGGGACAGTTTAGGAGGGGCTCTTTCTGGCTGATGTCCAACGGCAGAATGTCCGGCTCCGGCAATCCTCTGGATATGATACTGGACTATCTGCGCATGAGCCTGCATTTTGACCTGATAAAATTCAATACCATGTTAGAGCAGGTAAGAAAGCATACGGAAAATGTGGACGGGCTGTTTTACACCATAGGTTATTTAGACGCCATGGTTGCCATCGGGGAATACCGGGCATCCTTACAGAACGGATACTGCATTCCGGTGCTGCAGGGGGAAAAGGAACCGTTTCTTAGCATGGAAGAAGGCTATCACCCGCTTCTTGACAATCCGGTGAAAAATTCCATAGAAGCGAAGAACGGCATTTTGCTGACCGGCTCCAATGCGTCCGGTAAATCCACCTTCTTACGGACGGTGGCAATTTCCGCCATCCTTGCCCAGACCATTCACACGGTACCGGCAAGGCAGTACCGGGCAGGGTATTTCCGCATTATGTCCGCCATGTCCTTAAGTGACGATATTTTATCGGGCGAGAGCTATTATATTGTGGAAATCCGGGCGATAAAGAGAATAATGGATACCATCCGGGAAAAAGGGCATGTGCTCTGCTTTGTGGATGAAGTGCTGCGCGGCACCAATACCGTGGAGCGAATTGCGGCAGGTACGGAAATTTTACGGAAGCTTCTGACGAACCATACCCTGTGCTTTGCAGCCACCCACGATCTGGAGCTGACGGAGCTTTTAAAAGACAGTTACGACAATTATCATTTTGAAGAAGAAGTAAAAGACGGGGATGTGCACTTTAACTACCGTCTGATGAACGGCAGGGCAACCACCCGTAATGCCATTAAGCTGCTTTCCGCCTTCGGCTATGACGAGGACATCATAAAGGGAGCCGGCAGGAGAGCGGATGAATTCCTGCAGACGGGACAGTGGAAGTAAAGAGATAGTGGCATAGAAAGCCAAACAGGCGCGGATAAAGGGAAAAGAAAGACGGAAATGAAAGGATAGAAAGAAGCATATGAAAGTTACGTTATATTCGGACGGTTCGGCGAGGGGCAACCCGGAAGGACCGGGAGGCTATGGCACGGTGTTGCAGTTTGTGGATGCCAAAAACACCCTGCATGAGAGAGAATACAGTGCCGGTTACAAAAAGACTACCAACAACCGCATGGAGCTGATGGGCGTGATTACCGGTCTGGAGGCGCTGACAAAGCCCTGTGAGGTAACCGTGATTTCCGACTCCAAGTATGTGACGGATGCGTTCAATGCGCACTGGGTGGACAGCTGGAAGAAAAACAACTGGCGGACAAGCACCAGGCAGCCGGTTAAAAACAAAGAACTCTGGGAACGGCTGTTGAAGGCTATGGAGCCCCATTCGGTGACCTTTGAATGGGTGAAAGGGCATAACGGACACCCGGAAAACGAAAGATGCGACAGGCTCGCCACCACGGCAGCGGATGGGGAGATACTCCTTGACGATGACGGGGGTTCGTTGCTATAATAGATTTTACATGAAAAAGTGGAAGGGATGAGAATTATGGCATTTATCAATTCATTTTTAAGTTATCTTCTTGTTTTCTTTGTATTCTGCATTGTTGGCGGATTTGGCATTTTCATGGGCATTACCTTACGGAAACGGAAAAACACCAAGGAAGAAAATCAAAGTAAAGAGGCAGAAGCCGTACAATAACCATGGACACATGGCAGCAGGCTCTGAAAAAGGACTGATAAGAATCCGGTAAAACTGGGTTCTTTTTTGTCTTGCCGGGGGATAAGAATATGCCAAAGAGCGAAAACCAGAAACAGAAACTTCTGTATATTATAAAAATTTTACAGGAGTATACGGACGAAGACCATGTAATCAGTACGAAGGATCTGATTGAAAAGCTTCGGGCAAATGACATAAGCGCTGAAAGAAAAAGCATTTATGCGGACATTCAGTGTCTGCAGGATTTTGGCTTTGACATCATGCAGAAAAAAGGGAAGACGGAGAGCGGCTATTACCTTGCCAGCCGGGAGTTTGAACTGGCGGAGTTAAAGCTTTTGGTGGATGCTGTGCAGTCTTCACGCTTTGTGACGGAAAAAAAGTCAAGAGAGCTGATACATAAATTGGAGAAACAGGCAAGCACCTATCAGGCACGCCAGCTTCACAGACAGGTGAAGGTACTGGGACGTGTCAAAACGGAGAATGAAAAGATTTATTACAGCGTGGATACCATTTATACGGCAATCGATGCGGACAGACAGATTTCCTTTTCCTATCTGGAGTGGACGACCACAAAGACCCTGAAGCCCCGCAGGAACGGCAAGACCTATGTGGTGAGCCCGCTGGCGCTTATCTGGGATGATGAAAATTATTACCTGGCGGCATATGATGCGGAAGCGGACTGCATAAAGCACTACCGCGTGGACAAAATGAAGAACACGAAGGTGGAAGAGAAAAAGCGCGAGGGACAGGATTTCTTTAACATGGATCCGGCGGAGTATTCCAAAAGCACGTTCGGAATGTTTGGTGGCGATGAAGAACAGATTACCCTGCTTTTGCCGAAAAAACTCATTGGCGTCATTATGGACCGGTTCGGCAGGGAAACGGATGTGCGGGTAGTGGAAAACGATAAAATCCGTGTGCACATCAGAGCTGCCGTCAGCGGACAGTTTTTCGGCTGGCTGACCGGTTTGGGAGAAGGCGTGCAGATAGCATCCCCGACAGAAGTGAGGGAACGCTATAAACAGTGGCTGAAGAATATGCTTGCCGCGCAGGATGGCGCGGAAGAATAGAGAAAGAGCGAAAGAGAAAGAAGGACAAAAACATGCTTGCAGCAGACAGAATGAAGCAGTTTGAAAGCGGTATTTTCCAGCTTTTGAACGACAAGAAAAATGAAGTGGAAAAGGTAGGAAAAAAGGTTTACAACCTGTCCGTGGGAACCCCGGATTTTAAGCCGGCGCCCCATATTGTGGAGGCAGTGGCGGAAGCCGCAAAGAAGCCGGAAAATTATAAATACGCCCTGGCGGATATACCGGAGCTTATTAAGGCTGTGCAGGAAAGATTTGCAAAAAGATACGATGTTACTTTGGAAGCGGATGAAATCATGAGCGTTTACGGCTCCCAGGAGGGTATCAGCCACATCGGTCTGTCCCTCTTTAACGAAGGCGACCTGGTACTGGTTCCCGACCCCGGATATCCCGTATTCTCCATCGGACCTTTCTTAGCCGGTGCGGATGTGGAATGCTATGAGTTACTGCCGGAAAACCACTATCTGCCGGATCTGGATGCTCTGAGCAAAAAATACGGAAACAAAATCAAATGCATGATTGTTTCCTATCCCTTAAATCCCATATGCAAGTGTGCGCCCCATGAGTTTTACGAAAAGCTGATTACATGGGCAAAGAAGAATGATATTTTAATCATTCACGACAATGCCTATTCCGATATTATTTACGACGGCAGAAAGGGTATTTCCATTCTGTCCGTCCCCGGAGCAAAGGACTGTGCCGTGGAATTTTATTCCCTGTCCAAATCCTTCAACTACACCGGAGCCAGAATGAGCTTTTTAGTAGGCAATAAGGAAGTGGTTGCAACCTTTAAGAAGCTCCGTTCCCAGATTGACTACGGTATTTTCCTGCCGATACAGTACGGCGCCGTAGCAGCCCTGACCGGTCCGGATGACTGCGTGAAGGAACAGCGGGCGAAATACGAAGAAAGAAGAAACGCCCTCTGCGACGGTCTTACTTCCATCGGCTGGAAAGTGGAAAGAAGCGAAGGCACCATGTTTGCATGGGCAAAAATTCCCGATGCGTATACGGATGACTTTGCCTTTGTGATGGAGCTTCTGGAAAAAACAGGCGTGCTCTGCACTCCGGGCAGCAGTTTCGGCAAGCTGGGAGCCGGTCACGTAAGGTTTGCCCTCACATTACCGGTGGAAACCATAAACGAAGCCGTGGAAGCCATTGACAAGAGCGGTATCTTAAAATAAAATTCCGTACCCGTGTTTTAGAATTATTCGCACAGGGATTTGAGGATTTTCGATTGACTTTTTGCCGGGGCTTTCTTATACTTAGAATACGACACTAAATATGGTGATGGAAAATTGAAAAACACACCATATATTGTAAAACACAGGAAAGCGGGGGAATGGCGCCATGAGTATTGAAGTGGAGCAGGTGGGCGAAGACACAACCGATTACGGTGCCCAGTTTAAGACAAAAAGAGATGTGAAGGTCGTTAAAAAGGACGGCAGCAAAGAGACATTTAACGTGCAGAAGGTAGTGAATGCCGTTGGCAAAAGCGCTTACCGTGCACTGACTAAATTTACAGAAGAAGAAAAACGTCATATCTGCCAGTATGTGGTAGAAAAGGTGGACGAGCTTGAGCAGGATGAAATTCCCATCCCCATTATGCACAACATCGTGGAAAGTGCTTTGGAACAGGTAAAGCCCATTGTAGCAAAGAGCTACCGGGATTACCGCAACTACAAGCAGGACTTTGTGCGCATGCTGGATGATGTTTACAAAAAGAGCCAGTCCATCATGTATATCGGGGACAAGGAAAACGCCAACACGGACTCCGCACTGGTTTCCACCAAGCGTTCCCTGATTTTCAACCAGTTAAACAAAGAGCTTTACCAGAAGTTCTTTATGACAACGGAGGAAATTCAGGCATGCCGCGATGGCTATATTTATGTGCATGATATGTCCGCCAGAAGAGATACCATGAACTGCTGTCTGTTTGACGTGGAAAATGTGTTGTCCGGCGGTTTTGAAATGGGTAATATCTGGTACAACGAGCCAAAGACCCTGGACGTTGCGTTTGATGTTATCGGCGACATTGTGCTCAGTGCGGCAAGTCAGCAGTACGGAGGATTTACCGTACCCAGCGTGGACAATATCTTAGAGCCTTACGCAGAAAAATCCTACAAAAAATATATTGAGAAATACAAGAGACTGGGAATTGACGACGATACGGCGGAGGCAGAAGCCTATGCGGACGTGGTAAGAGAATTCGAACAGGGCTTCCAGGGCTGGGAGTACAAGTTCAATACCGTTGCCAGCAGCCGAGGCGACTATCCGTTCATCACCGTTACGGCAGGTACCGGCACCGGCAGATTTGCCAAGCTGGCAACCATTTCCATGCTGAATGTCAGAAGAAGAGGACAGGGCAAGAAGGAATGCAAGAAGCCGGTTCTGTTCCCCAAGATTGTTTTTTTATACGATGAAAACCTGCATGGACCCGGCAAGCCGCTTGAGGATGTATTTGAAGCCGGTGTGGCATGCTCTGCAAAGACCATGTATCCCGACTGGCTGTCCCTGACCGGCAAAGGCTATGTGGCAAGCATTTACAAGCAGTACGGAAAAATCATTTCTCCCATGGGCTGCCGTGCGTTCCTTTCTCCCTGGTATGAAAGAGGCGGCATGCATCCGGCGGACGACAAGGATGTGCCTGTATTTGTGGGCCGTTTCAACATCGGTGCGGTTTCCCTGCACCTTCCCATGATTCTGGCAAAGTCCAGACAGGAGAGCAGGGACTTCTATGAAGTGCTGGATTATTATTTACAGTTAATCCGTCAGCTTCATATAAGAACCTATGCATATCTTGGCGAAATGAGAGCTTCCACCAACCCGCTTGCTTACTGCGAGGGCGGTTTCCTCGGCGGACACTTAAAGCTTTCCGACAAGATTAAACCGCTGTTAAAAGCCGCAACCGCAAGCTTCGGCATTACCGCCTTAAACGAGCTGCAGGAGCTTTACAACGGTAAGTCTTTAGTGGAAGACGGACAGTTTGCCCTGGAGGTTATGGAGCATATCAATGCCAAGGTCAATGAATTCAAGGAAGAGGACGGCAATCTGTATGCCATTTACGGCACACCCGCAGAAAACCTCTGCGGTCTGCAGATTAAGCAGTTCCGTAATAAATACGGTATTATCGAGGGCGTTTCCGACAGGGAATATGTCAGCAACTCTTTCCACTGCCATGTAACAGAGGACATTACTCCCATTCAGAAGCAGGATATTGAGGAAAGGTTCTGGAACTTAAGCAACGGCGGCAAAATCCAGTACGTGAAATACCCCATTGATTACAATATTGAGGCAGTGAAGACCTTAATCAGAAGAGCCATGGACATGGGCTTCTACGAAGGTGTTAATCTTTCCCTTGCTTACTGCGATGACTGCGGTCATCAGGAACTCGAAATGGATGTATGTCCCAAGTGCGGAAGCAGAAACCTAACCAAGATTGACAGAATGAATGGTTACCTGTCTTATTCCAGAGTACACGGGGACACCCGCTTAAACGAGGCAAAAATGGCAGAAATCGCAGAAAGGAAGAGCATGTGACGGTCTTATGAGATATCATAATATTACCAAGGACGATATGTTAAATGGAGACGGTCTGCGCGTCGTCCTGTGGGTAGCAGGCTGCAGTCATTGCTGCGAACAGTGTCAGAATCCCATTACCTGGGACCCGAACGGGGGACTTTTGTTTGATGAGGAAGCCAGAAAGGAAATTTTTGACCAGCTGGACAAGCCCTATATTTCCGGAATCACCTTTTCCGGAGGGGACCCCTTACATCCGGCAAACCGTCTGGATGTGAGAAATTTCATGGCGGAAATCAAGGAGAAATACCCTGACAAGACAATCTGGCTGTATACGGGCGACTCCTGGGAAAATATTCTGTATTATCCCATGATGCAGTACGTGGATGTGGTAGTGGACGGCGAATTTCATATTGGTGAACTGGATACCAAGCTTCTCTGGAAGGGCAGTAAGAACCAGAGAGTCATAGATGTTCAGAAAACCCTGCAGCAGCCAGACCCCTTACTTCCGGTCCTGCACTGCGGAGATTACGAATAGACGACAATTAAATTGTGACTGCACAGGGCGGCAAAATACCGGAAAGACTGCAGGACACTGAAAGGCATGGATAACATAATGCAGAAAATCGCACAGTTTTTTAAGGTTTCCAAAGAAAATTATATACAGGCGCTTAGGGGAGACTTTCCCGCATACGACGAAGCGGCAGCGGAAAAAGTATATGAGGAGTTAAAGCTTCCCATGCGTGCAACCAAAGGAAGTGCGGGCTATGATTTCTATGCCCCGTTTTCCTTCACACTGGCACCGGGGGAAACCATTAAAATTCCGACCGGCATCCGTGCAAAAATGGAAGAGGGCTGGGTACTTCAGCTTTTCCCCAGAAGCGGACTGGGATTTAAATTCCGTCTGCAGCTTAACAATACCGTAGGCATCATCGACAGCGATTATTTTGACTCCGACAACGAAGGTCACATATTTGCCAAGATTACCAATGACTCCAACGAAGGAAAGACCCTTCAGGTGGAAGCCGGAACCGGTTTCTTGCAGGGAATTTTCTTACCCTTCGGCATTACGGTGGATGATGAAGCGGACGGCATCCGCAACGGCGGCTTCGGCAGCACCACAAAATAAAATCAAAAGTATAAATTTTCTCCTTTTCGGAACACTGATAGTGATTCGGGAAGGAGATTTTTTATGGAAAAAAAAGACGAAGAAATGACGGGTGCCTTACGGCAGGATATGAATTATCTGAACGACCGGCTCAAGGTGGACAAAAGCTTTGATTTGATTTACCGTACCATTGAGATTGGCGGCAGGGAAGCCTGCATGTATTTTATAGATGGATTTTGCAAGGATGAGCTGATGGAAAAAATCCTGCAGTATTTCCTCAGCATCAAGGCGGAAGCTATGCCGGAGGATGCCCATAAAATGTGTAAGCTCTGCATGCCCTATGTGGAGGTGGACTTAAGCGGAAAGTGGGACAATATCTTAAATAATCTGTTGTCCGGCGTGTTTGTGCTGCTGATTGACGGCTATGATAAGGCAATACTCATAGACAGCAGGGAATATCCCTCCCGGAATGTGGCGGAGCCGGATAAGGATAAGGTGCTTCGCGGCTCCAAGGATGGATTTGTGGAAACCATTGTGTTCAATACGGCGCTTTTAAGAAGAAGAATCCGCAGCACGGATCTGCGCGTGGAAATGTATGCTGCGGGAAAGAGCTCCCATACGGACATTGCGGTCTGCTATATGGAAAGCCGGGTGGATAAAAAGCTGCTAAACAAAATTGTGACGAGAATACAGAACATCAGGGTGGATGCCCTGACCATGAACCAGGAGAGCCTGGCAGAGTGCCTGTATGAAAAGAAGTGGTACAATCCGTTCCCGAAATTCAAATATACGGAACGCCCCGATACGGCAGCGGCGCAGGTACTCGAAGGAAACATCATTATCCTTGTGGACAATTCCCCTTCGGCAATGATTCTGCCCACCTCCATTTTTGATGTGGTGGAGGAAGCAGACGATTATTATTTTCCGCCCATTACGGGCACGTACCTGCGGCTGACGAGATTTCTTATTTTTATTTTAACGTATATCATGACGCCGACATTTCTGCTTCTCATGAACCACACGGAATGGATACCGGAAAAATTTGCGTTCATCACGCTGAAGGACACGGAGAACATTCCGCTTATCTGGCAGTTCCTTATTTTAGAGCTTGCCATTGACGGCTTAAGGCTTGCGGCAGTCAATACGCCCAGCATGCTAAGCACTCCGCTTTCCGTTATGGCGGCGCTGGTGCTGGGGGAATTTTCCGTCAACAGCGGCTGGTTCAATTCCGAGGTGATGCTGTATATGGCATTTGTTGCCATTGCCAACTATACGCAGGCCAATTACGAATTGGGATATGCACTGAAATTTATGAGAATACTGACATTGATTTTAACTGCATGGCTGGATGCTTGGGGATATGCGGCAGGTATTGCGATAACCTGTCTGGCAGTAGCCTTAAACAAAACGGTATCCGGGCAGAGTTATCTGTATCCGTTTTTACCGTTCCGGTTTAAGCTGCTTGCAAGAAGACTGTTCCGGCTGCGGCTGCCGGATGCAAGAAAGTAATTTGAATTGTAGAAAGGAAAAGGGCGTGTGGATTTCCACACGCCTTCTTGTTTACCAGCTCCGTACAAACTTGTTGATGTAATTGTCCAGACATTCTTCAATGACTCGGATGGCTTCTTCGCGGTTGCCCTTCTCGTTTACATCGGTGGTTTTATTTTCCAATGCCTTATAAACGGTGAAGAAATGCTCCATTTCTTCAATCACATGGGAGGGCAGCTCGGAGATGTCGTGGTAGCAGTTGTAATTGGGGTCATTGAAAGGAACGGCAATAATCTTTTCATCCTTTTTGCCGCCGTCCAACATGGAGATGACGCCGATGGGATACGCGCGTACCAGGGTAAGGGGGACCACCGGCTCCGAGCAGAGCAGCAGTACGTCCAAGGGGTCACCGTCATCGCCGTAGGTACGGGGAATAAAGCCGTAATTGGCAGGATAGTGGGTGGAGGTATAAAGAATACGGTCCAAAATAATGTAACCGGTTTCCTTGTCCAGCTCGTATTTTGTTTTGCTTCCCTTCGGAATTTCAATGACGCAGATAAAATCCGTGGGTGTTACTCTTTTTACGTTGATGTTGTGCCAGATGTTTCCGTTAATTCCGTTCATAAACATTCCTCCATAATTTTAATCTAAAAATCCGAAATGAGAGAGTGCGTGCAGAATGCCGTCCTCGCTGGCTTTGGCTGTTACATAGGAAACTTTGTCAAACAAAGAAGCGGGAGAGGCGTTGCCCATGGCTATGGCTGTGTGAACCGCCGTCAGCATGGGAAGGTCGTTGTTGCTGTCACCGATGGCAAAGGTATTTTCCATGGAAATGCCGTGGTGGGCGACGATGCGGGCAATACCGGTAGCTTTGGAGTAGCCTTTGGGAACAAATTCCCGGAAGGTGCCGCCCCTGTCGATACAGTCAAAGTACGCATCCGAAACGGCGCGGAAAGCGGCAAGCTGGGACTCATCCTGATACCAGACTACAAATTTGTCGCAGAAAAAATCCTCTTCGGTAAGGTCCGTCCGCATGGGATAGTGGTGTACGTCCCGGAAGGATCGGAAAAGCTCCGCCGCCTCAGGGTGCCGGATGGGCCGGGAAGTATCGAAACATACCTCGTATTTGGATTCAAAAGCAATGTCTACATCCGCCTGTCTGGCAGTACGCAGAATTTCCATGGTGAGAGTATGTGTCTGGGAGACGTAAAGCAGCTCCTTTCCTCCGCTGTACAGGTTTGTCCCACATCCGCAGACGATGCCGTCAAATCCGATTTCCTGAAAACGGGGCTCCACATTCTGAAAGCAGCGTCCGGTATTGATATACATCAGATGTCCGCGCATTCTGGCTTTGCGAATGGCAGAAATGCAGCTTTCCGGAATGGTGCCGTCGGTTTCTTTTGTGAGTGTTCCGTCAATGTCAAAAAAGATAATTTTTTTCATATCTGTATTATAAATTTATCGGGCATAAAAGTCAAAAAATATATAAAAGGTTTTGATAAAAGCAGAAAAATTAGTGTGTTCAAAGTGTACTTTTTATGATATACTTTACCTATAGTTTTTTGAACGGGTATAAAACAGAAGATTATGTGAGGTAGAAGGATGGATACAAAAATCTTATTGGAAAACGGGACAAATGAATTGGAAATCCTGGAATTTACCGTAGCGGGCAATTCCTACGGCATCAACGTGGCAAAGGTAACGGAGATTATCAATTACCAGCCGGTGACGCCCATTCCCAATGCACATCCCAGCATAGAAGGTATTTTCATGCCGCGTGACAAGATGATTACGGCGATTGATTTGAAGAACTGCCTGCAGATGGGCGTTTCCGAGGCAGGAGGATTGTTCATCGTCACCAACTTCAACAAGCTGGATATTGCGTTCCATGTGGACAACGTTGTGGGTATTCACCGCCTGTCCTGGACGGAAATCATCAAGCCGGATGCCACCATTGCATCGGACAGCTCCGCACTCGGTGTTGTAAAAATTAAAGACAAGCTGATTATTATTCTGGACTTTGAAAAGATTATTGCTGACATTAACCCGGAAACCGGACTTCGTTCCGAGCAGCTTGCAGAACTGGGACACAGAGAGCGTTGCGATGTGCCCATTCTGATTGCAGAGGACTCCCAGCTGTTAAACAAGCTGATAGTGGATGCCTTACATAAGGCTGGTTATGTGCATCTTATCCACACGTCAAACGGACAGGAGGCATACGATGTGATTACAGATGCGCTTCAGAAGGGTAAACTGAAAGAGGAAGTGCAGTGCCTGATTACCGATATTGAAATGCCGCAGATGGACGGCTATCATCTGACGAAGCTGATTAAGGAAAATGACGAAACCAAGGATATCCCGGTTGTTATTTTCTCCTCCCTTGTAAATGATGAAATGCGTGTCAAGGGTGAGCAGCTCGGCGTGGATGCCCAGCTTTCCAAACCGGAAATCGTGAAACTGGTAGAAGTGCTGGATGGCCTCTTATTAAAGAAATAAAAATGGCAACAGGGCCGGGAGTTATCCCGGCTCTCTTACTGTATCGGAAAATCCTCCAAAGCAGGATTCTTTTTATGCGTGAAAAATTTACAGAGTACGGAAGGAAACAGATAGTATGAGCGCAGAAGCAAACAGCTTAATGGAAATAAAGGAAAAAATACAGGCAGCAGACATGGTTCTGGTGGGCATCGGAGAAGAATTTGAGGATGAGGCGTTTTTACAGGAAAAGGAAAATTACGCGGAAGTCTGCGGAAAAATAGCCGAGGCGGGAGCCCAGTGGGTGGTTCCCTATGTGAATTACTTATTCTTAAAAGAAGATACCCGTCTTAAAAAGGCTTATGAGGGGCTGATCCGCCTGCTTCAGGGTAAAAATTATTATATTTTGTCCTACTGCATGGACGGCATTCTTTCCGGGCAGGAATTAAAGCAGGACCGCATGGCAGAGTTCTGCGGCAGCTGGCGGCACTTTACGGGTGAGCCGGAGGAAAACGAAAAAATTGCTCTGTACCGGGAAATTGAAGCCTGCGTCAGGGGAGAGAAGAGTTTTCGGGATTTGAAAGCACCTGTCAGCTTAAAAACCTGTCAGCCATGTGAATTTAATACTCTTTATGCGGAGCATTTTGAAGAGCCGAATTATAAAGAAAACTGGGACCGCTACTTAAAATGGCTGCAGGGAACCCTGAATAAAAAGCTCTGTATTCTGGAACTGGGAGCAGGTATGAGAAATTTAAATACCATTCGGATTCGTTATGAGAAAATAGCCGAGTTGAACCTGAAATCAGATTTTATACGAATTCATGAATATTTATACCAAATTCCCGCAGGACTTGCCGAAAGAGGCACAGGAATTCAAAAAAATGCGGTTTATGCTATGGAAGAGTTGGAAAAAATGTGATACACTTACCTTGTTTTTTTAACAGACGGTAAGCCTCAGGGGAGAAATTCTCATGAACATGAATGAAGAATATCTGGATAATTTATTAAAAAACATGAATAATGCATCCACAGCACCGAAAGAGCCTCGGGAAGAGGAGGTTCCTTTCCGTGCGCCGGAAGCCGATCTAAAACCGGCTAAGGAAGAAAATACGGGCGGTTCTCTTACCCCGGAAGAAATTGCGGCGCTGTTTGATGCTGCCGAAAAAATAGCCAATGGAGAAGAGCCGGAGTCCCTTTCCGATGAGCCGGAGAACAGCCCGGTTCCCACACCGGAAGAAATGACACCGGAGGACAGCCCGGTTCCCACACCGGAAGAAATGACACCGGAGGACAGCCCGGTTTCCGCACCGGAGGAGACGACACCGGAGGACAGCCCGGTTTCCGCACCGGAGGAGACGACACCGGAGGACAGCCCGGTTTCCGCACCGGAGGAGACAACACCGGAGGACAGCCCGGTTTCCATGCCGGAAGAAATGACACCGGAGGACAGCCCGGTTTCCGCACCGGAGGAGACAACACCGGAGGACAGCCCGGTTTTCATGCCGGAAACAACAGGACCGGATGGCGGCGATGCGTTCGGAGCAGGAACCGGAACATCCGACAATGCGGATAATCTGACGGATGAGGCTTCGGGAAAGCAGTCGGAGTCCGCATCGGAAATGCTCACTTTGCCGGAAGATATGGAAAAAGAATTGCAGGAGCTGCAGAGGCTGACCGAGGAAAATGAAATTCCAACTGAAACTTCCTATGGAGAGAAGCCGACAGCCGGACAGGAAACGGAAGTATCCACGGGCGAGGGCGTTATGGAAATGGATCCTGCAGACATCGATGAACTGCTGCAGGACAAAACGGATAAGAAAGAAAAAAAACCGGGATTCTTCAAACGTCTGCTGGCATTTTTTACAGAGGAGGCCACTCCCGAAGAGGAGCCGCAGAAGGACGAAAACGAAGAAGTCTTAGCGGAACTGGATAAAGAAGACAAGACGGCGGAGCAGGACAAGAAAAAGAAGAAAGAAAAGAAGAAAAAGGACAAGCCTGCCAAGGGCAAGGGAGCGAAAAAGAACGCAAAAGCCGGAAACGTAGAAGACGGCGACGAAGAGGAAGACGGAAAGCCGGAAAAAGGAAAAGGCAAGGGCAAGGCGAAAAAAGTTTCCAAAAAGAAGAAGGAAAAGCCGGAAGTACCCGAGCAGGAAGAGAAAGCATCCAAAGGCTATACAAAGAAAAACATCATTCTGGTATGTCTTTTCTCAGCGGCAGTTTTTGCAGTGCTGTATTTGAGCATTTCCTATGTGGCGCCCGGTTATGCCAAGAAAAATGCCGTTACGGCATTTGAAAATCAGGACTATCTGACCTGTTATGAAATTCTGTACGGACAGAAGCTCACGGAAAGAGAACAGCAGTTGTTTACCTTTTCCAATATGGTGCTGCGCATGCAGAAAAAGATAAGCGACTATGACAAATATGTGGAAGACGGAGAAAATCTGTACGCTCTGGACAGCCTTATGCAGGCAGTGGAGGAGTACGAGGAAACACAGGAAGAAGCGCTTGCCTGCGGTGCAGACGGTGAAATGTTAAAGCTCTACCGGGAAGTACTTACCATTCTGCTGGAAAATTACGGACTGGACGAAGAGGGCGTAAGAGGTATTGCGTTCTGCGACAACAAGGTGGAATACACCAGAATGCTGGACACGCTGATTAACGGCGGAACCGTGGATATCAAAGAAGAACCGGCAACGGATACGGAAGATTTGCCGGATTTACTGCCGGAAGAGGAAGAAACCGATGATACGGAATTCCTGCCGGAAGAGGAAGAAACCGATGATACGGAATTCCTGCCGGAGGATACAGGTAATACACTTTAGGAGGAAACTTCAGTGATTGCAATTATTGACTACGATGCAGGCAATATCAAGAGTGTGGAAAAAGCACTGCAATATCTGGGAGAGGAAGCCGTGATAACGAGGGATGCCGGAGAAATCCTTATGGCGGACAAGGTTATCCTGCCGGGCGTGGGAGCCTTCGGCGATGCCATGGAAAAGCTGAACCGCTACGGGCTGGTGCCGGTTATTCACGAAGTGGTGGAAAAAGGAATTCCTTTTCTGGGCATCTGCCTGGGATTGCAGCTTATGTTTGAAAGCAGCGAGGAAGCGCCCGGCGTGGAAGGTCTGGGACTATTGAAAGGAAAAATCGTGCGTATTCCCGAAGGAGACGGTCTGAAGGTACCGCACATGGGCTGGAACTCATTAAGCTTTCCAAAGGAAGGCAGGCTGTTTGCCGGCATACCGGAAAATTCCTATGTGTACTTTGTACATTCCTATTACCTGCAGGCAGAAGAGGACATTGTAACGGCTACCGCGGAGTACGGCGTGACCATTCACGCATCTGTGGAAAAGGGAAATGTGTTCGCCTGCCAGTTCCATCCGGAAAAAAGCTCCCATACGGGACTTACCATTCTGAAGAATTTTGTAGAATTAAAAGGGAGGGAAGACTGATGCATACAAAAAGAATTATTCCCTGTCTGGATGTGAAAGACGGACGCGTGGTAAAGGGCGTCAACTTTGTAAATTTAACGGATGCCGGAGACCCGGTGGAAATTGCGGCGGCATATGATAAAGCCGGAGCGGACGAGGTGGTTTTTCTTGATATTACCGCTTCCAGCGACAACCGCGCCACGGTTGCCGATATGGTGCGCAGAGTGGCGGAAAAGGTGTTCATTCCATTTACGGTCGGAGGTGGTATCCGTACTGTGGATGATTTTAAGCTGTTACTCAGGGAAGGCGCGGACAAGATTTCCGTGAATTCCGCAGCGGTTATGAATCCGCGTCTGATTGCGGATGCGGCAGATAAATTCGGCAGCCAGTGCGTGGTAGTAGCCATTGATGCCAAAAGACAGCTGGACGGTCATTTTTCTGTTTATAAAAACGGTGGCAGAGTGGACTGCGGCATCGATGCAGTGGAATGGGCGATGCAGGCGGAAAAACTGGGTGCAGGCGAAATTCTGCTTACCAGCATGGACGCAGACGGCACAAAGGCGGGGTATGATATTGCCCTTACTTCCGCCATTGCAAAGGAAGTAAAAATTCCGGTTATCGCATCGGGCGGAGCCGGTAAAATGGAAGATTTTTACGAGGCGCTGACAGCGGGTGGTGCGGAAGCGGCGCTTGCGGCTTCCCTGTTCCATTTTAAGGAACTGGAAATCCGGGAAGTAAAGGAATATTTACGAAGCAGAGGCGTACCGGTCAGATTATAAGAGCAGAGATGCAACGAACAGATTATCGGAACAAAGAAGCACCGGTCAGAGTATAGGAGCACAAAAGTTATGGGAATGATTACGGGTGACTGGCTCACGGCATTGGGGCCGGAATTTAAGAAACCTTATTATGCCAAATTATTTCGGTTTGTGAAAAAAGAATACGAAACCACACAGGTGTTTCCGCCTGCGGACGATATTTTCAATGCGTTTCATCTGACACCGCTCAATAAAGTCAAGGTGGTGATATTGGGACAGGACCCCTATCACAATGACGGGCAGGCGCACGGCTTATGTTTTTCCGTAAAGCCGGATGTGGATATTCCCCCTTCCCTGGTCAATATTTATCAGGAGCTGCATGATGACCTCGGCTGTTATATACCGGATAACGGCTGCCTTACCAAGTGGGCGGAGCAGGGCGTGCTTCTCTTAAATACGGTGCTGACTGTCCGGGCACATTCCGCTTTTTCCCATCGGAACATGGGCTGGGAAGAGTTTACGGATGCTGCCATAAGGGTGTTAAACGAAGAGGACAGACCTATTGTGTTTATTTTGTGGGGAAAACCGGCACAGATGAAAAAGTCCATGCTGAACAACCCGAAACATCTGATTTTAGAGGCGCCTCATCCGAGTCCGCTTTCTGCCTACAGAGGATTTTTCGGAAGCCGGCCTTTCAGTAAGACCAATGAATTTTTAATGAGGAACGGTCTTACCCCCATTGACTGGCAGATTGAAAATATTCATAAATAAAGTTTTATACGGAGGAGCAATACATTATGAAAAAACCATTTGTAACAAAGGAACTGATTGAAGAAGTCGTAAAGGAATACCCAACTCCCTTCCATATTTATGATGAAAAGGGTATTCGGGAAAATGCCAAAGCCTTAAAGGAAGCCTTTTCCTGGAATAAGGGCTACAAAGAATTTTTTGCGGTAAAGGCAACACCTAACCCGTTCTTAATTGACATCTTAAGAGAATACGGCTGCGGTTGCGACTGTTCTTCTATGACAGAGCTGATGCTTTCCCATGCCATGGACGTTCCGGGAGAGGACATTATGTTTTCCTCCAACGACACTCCGGCGGAAGAATTTGCGTATGCGGCAAAAATAGGCGCCACCATCAACCTGGATGACATTACCCACATTGATTTTCTGGAAAAAACCATCGGCTATCTGCCCAAGACCTTAAGCTGCCGTTATAATCCCGGCGGATATTTCTCCATTGCCAACAGTATTATGGACAACCCCGGCGATGCCAAATACGGCTTTACTACGGAGCAGATGTTTGAAGGCTATAAAATCTTAAAGTCAAAAGGCGTGGAGAACTTCGGTATTCATGCATTTCTTGCCAGCAACACCGTAACCAACGATTACTATCCGACACTTGCCAGAGAGCTGTTTGAACTGACGGTGAAGTTAAAGGAGGAAACCGGTGCGCACATCACCTTCATCAACCTTTCCGGCGGTATCGGCATCCCTTACAAGCCTGAAGATGCCCCCAATGACATCCGTGTAATCGGAGAAGGTGTCAGAAAGGTTTACGAAGAAGTGCTGGTTCCCGCAGGTATGGGAGACGTTGCCATTTACACCGAACTCGGACGTTTCATGATGGCGCCTTACGGACACCTTGTTACCAAGGCTATTCATGAGAAACACACCCACAAGGAATACATCGGTGTGGACGCCTGTGCCGTAAACCTGATGCGTCCCGCCATGTACGGCGCTTATCATCACATCACGGTTTTGGGAAAAGAAAATGCACCCTGCGACCACAAATACGATGTGGTAGGTTCTCTTTGCGAAAACAACGATAAATTTGCCATCGACAGAATGCTTCCCGAAATCGAGATAGGAGATTACCTTGCCATTCACGATACCGGCGCACACGGTTTTGCCATGGGGTACAACTACAACGGCAAGCTGAAATCCGCAGAGCTTCTCTTAAAAGAAGACGGCAGTGTGCAGCTTATCCGCAGGGCGGAAACTCCGAAGGACTATTTTGCAACCTTTGACTGCTTCCCGATTTATAAGAAGATTTTTGAATAAGAAAAAGTCACGGATGGAAACGGAAGTTTAAGAACTTACAGGATAAAGAAATGTTCGGCTTAGGTACGATTTTAAATACGCTGGCGGTGGTTGCCGGCAGTGTGGTAGGAATTGTGGCAAGAAAGGGCTTTAAGCAGCGTTTTCAGGATATTCTCATGAGCGCCTGCGGAGTTGCCATAATTTTTATCGGCGCAGCAGGTACGCTTACGGGAATGTTAAAAATTGAAAACAGCACATCCATTGCCCAGGGAGGAATGCTTTCCGTAGAGAGCATTCTTTCCACAAAGGGCAGTATGCTGCTCATCGGCTCCCTGGTGCTCGGCGGACTTTTGGGTGAATGGATTGATATTGAAAAGCGGATGGATGCTCTGGGAGAAAAGTTAAAGAAGCTTTTCCATGCGGAAAAAGACAATCATTTCGTGGAAGGCTTTGTCAACACTTCCCTGGTTATCTGTGTGGGAGCAATGGCAATCGTGGGTTCCATTGAAGATGGACTCACCGGGGATTGTTCCATGCTGGCGGTCAAAGCCGTGCTGGACTTTGTGATTGTAGTGGTATTTGCAGCCACCTACGGCATCGGTACCGCATGCTCCGCCATTGCCATTTTTGTCTATCAGGGGCTCATTACCCTGGCGGCACATCTGATTGGCAATTTTGTTCCCGGCAGTCTGATTTCCGATTTGAGTTATGTGGGTTCCTGCCTGATTTTCTGCGTAGGCATCAATCTGACCTTCGGCAAGAAAATAAAGGTTGGCAACCTGCTGCCTGCCTTGCTGGGACCGGTTGTGTATGCCGTTTTTCAGGCGTTGTAGGGGGAAGGAAATGGACATAGCATATGAAAGAAAGCTTCTTTCCCACCAAAAAACATCTTGTCAATGACGAAAGAATATGGTAATATAAAATTCGGCTGTGAAAGCAGTGAGCCGGTGTGGCGGAATGGCAGACGCGGCAGACTCAAAATCTGTTTGTGGCAACACAGTGCGGGTTCAAGTCCCGCCACCGGCATAAAAAGTCCAGTAATCACTGGACTTTTTTGTTGCTTTTTTCAGTCATATTATGAGTTCATTCTACAGCACCCCATAAACTGCCACACCCAGTCCCGCAGACAGTAAGAGCATCAGAATGGGAGAAATGGTTTTTTTTCGGAAGTGCTTCCATAAAACATGCAGGACAATCAGAAATACAAAGATAAAAATCCCCTTATAATCCGGAGATACCGCCTCGGAAGAAAGTCCAGGATTAAGGAGGCTGCCGATGTCATCGACGGACCGGACGGAAAACAGGGTTCCGAGCCCCATGGTAACGGCGGTGGAGAGTATCATAGCCACCACACAGGGGCGGATGCCGGAAAGAAATGCCTGCACGCCGGCATATTTCATGAAGTTTTTGAGGAGCGCCGCAATCAGCAGGATAATGAAAAAAGAAGGCATCACCACGCCGATGGTAGCAAAGAAGCTGCCTAAAATGCCACCCTGGGAGGAACCGATAAAGGTCGCCATATTGACGGCAAGAGGACCGGGGGTGGACTCGGAAACGGCAATGAAATTCAAGAATTCTTCTTCGGACAGCCAGCCGTAAGAAAGTACAGTTTCCCGGATTAAGGAAATCATACCGTAGCCTCCGCCAAAAGAAACCGTGCCAATCATCAGAAAAGAGAAAAACAACTGCAGGTAAATCATAAGTCATTTCCCCCTTTCCCATCTTTATTTTTCTTAAGTGTTTGCGAAACACCACAAGCTGTGCGTATAAGATACAGCAGAACGGCAAGAAATCCGCAGATCAGAATATAAAATACGGACGAAAACGAAACGGAAGTCAGGGTAAAAAAGGTCATAAGAAAAAAGACCGCAGCTAAAATCAGGCGGGAGAAAATGTCTTTTTTCAGTCCCCTTGCCATTTTTATTCCGGCGGAAAAAATCAGATACACCACGCCCACCTGGATGCCCCTGAAGGCATAGGCAACATAGCTTAGGCTTAGAAAACGGTCAAACACCAGCGATATCAGATAAATAATAACAAAAGAGGGAATGCTTACGGCAACTGTCGCAAGCAGTGCACCAAGGACACCCTCCGTCTTATAGCCGATAAAGGTAGCGCTGTTGATGGCAACCGGTCCGGGAGTCGATTCGGCAATGGCAACCATGTCCATAAATTCTTCTTTGCTGATCCACTTCTTTTTTTCTACAAATTCATGTTCCAAAAGAGCGGCCATGGCATAGCCGCCGCCAAAAGTGAAAGCACCTATTTTAAGAAAAGTAAAAAATAAATTTCGTTTTTTCATAAGGCAAATATAGCATAAAGAAGCAGGAAAGGAAAGTTTCTGATGCATCTTTTTTTAGAGTATGGTAAAATGTATAGGGGTTATCAGCGCAAGCAGCGAAAGGTTCAAAAAAGACTTACTTTTCTGTTTGCGGAAAGAAGGAAAGACTGACAGGGTATGAATTGCAAAGAATGTGAAAAGCTCATTCCGGCATTTATTGCGGGGGAATTGAGCGATAAGGATTTGGAGAGCTTTCTTGCGCATGTGGAAAGCTGCCCGGATTGTGAAGAAGAGCTCACCATCCAGATACTGATTGCCGAAGGTATGTCCCGTCTGGAGGACGGCAGGGCATTTGACCTGAAAGAGGAAATCAACCGCCGGATGGAGGGAGCAGAGCATAAATTACGAATGCATAAGGTATTCCGCTACATGCGTATTACCTTTGAAATTCTTGCGGCCATAGCCGTGGGGACACTGCTTGTATTTTTTGTCTTGTGACAGGCAAAAATCTGCGGTTTCGGAAGAAAGAAGTCCGCAGATTAGAAAGGCATGGGTATTATTGTGAGTGAAAAAATAGTTTTGATAGACGGACACAGTATCTTGAACAGGGCGTTTTACGGACTGCCGGATCTGACAAATTCGGAAGGTCTCCATACCAATGCGGTATACGGATTTTTAAATATTATGTTTAAGATACTGGAGGAAGAAAAACCGGAGTATCTGGCGGTGGCGTTTGACAGAAGTGAGCCCACCTTCCGTCATGAAAGATATGCGGCATACAAGGGCACCAGAAAGCCCATGCCCACGGAGTTAAGGGAGCAGGTTCCCCTGATGAAGGAAATGCTGACAGCCATGGGTATCTGCATATTGGAGCATGCCGGTTGGGAAGCGGACGATATTTTAGGAAGCCTTGCCAGACTGTCGGAAAAGCAGGGGATGCAGGTGTCCTTGATTTCCGGCGACAGGGACCTTTTACAGATTGCCACGGATAAAGTGAAAATCCGCATTCCAAAGACCAAGAGCGGCAAAACCGAAATCGAGGATTATTATGCAAAGGATGTGGAAGCGGCTTACGGCGTGACACCCACCCAGTTCATTGAACTGAAAGCCCTGATGGGCGATACGGCGGACAACATTCCCGGTGTGCCCAAGGTAGGCGAGAAAACCGCCCAGGAGCTGATGAAACAGTTCGGTTCTTTGGACGGCATCTATGAACATGTGGAAGAGGTCAGCAAGAAATCCATAAGGGAGTCTTTGCAGGCAAATAAAGATCTGGCGGATTTAAGCAAGGAGCTTGCCACCATCAAGACGGACTGCGACCTTGATTTTTCCTATGAGAAAGCAAAGGCAGAGGGTTATTTTACCAAAGAAGCGTATGCTCTTATGAAAAGGCTGGGCTTTAAGAATTTCCTCGGACGCTTCAACGAAGAGGATTCCCAGGGAGAAAGCAGTCTGACAGAAAAATTTAAGAAAATAACGGAAAAAGCGGAGGCGGAAAAGGTATTTGCCGGAGCACTTGCTGCCGGAAATGCCGGATTTTTCCGCTTAAGCACAGGCATTGCCCTGTGTTACAACGCAGAAAACGTTTATTTTATCGATACGGACTGTATGCCGGAGGAAGAAACAGCGGAGCGAATGCTGACTTTGTCGGAAAAGACAGAGATTTCCGTGTGTGATATCAAGAAACAGTATGGTATTCTGGCGAAGGATGGTACGGAGCGTTATTTTGACATCCTGATTGCGGCATACCTTTTAAATCCGCTGAAAAACGATTACGATACGGAGAGCATTGCCGGAGAACATCTGGGACTCATGATACCCGGAAGGACGGAAGTGTTCGGCAAAAAAACGGAGGAAGCCGTTTATGCGGAAAATCCGGCGAAGGTGGCGGAGTATGCCTGCTATGGTGCCTATGTGGCATTTGCGGCAAAAGAAGTGCTTACACAGAAGCTTTCCGAAACCGGCATGCTTTCTTTGTTCCGGGGAATAGAAATGCCCCTTTCCCTGGTTCTTTACGATATGGAAAAAGAGGGCATCTTAGTAAAGCCGGAGGAATTAAAGGCATACGGTGAGAGGCTTTCCGGCAGGATTGCCGAGCTGGAAACGAAAATTTACGAAGAAGCGGGAAAAGAATTTAACTTAAATTCTCCCAAGCAGTTAGGGGAGATTTTATTTGAAGAAATGCATCTGCCCGGCGGAAAGAAGACGAAAACCGGTTATTCCACAGCGGCGGATGTACTGGAAAAAATGGCGCCGGATTATCCGATTGTGGCGGACATTTTAGAGTACAGAGGGCTTGCCAAATTAAAGTCCACCTATGCGGACGGACTGGCCTCCTGCATCAAAGAGGACGGCAGAATTCACACAAGCTTTAACCAGACCATTACGGCTACCGGACGCATCAGTTCCACGGAGCCCAATTTACAGAACATTCCCATGCGAATGGAACTGGGCAGACAGATACGAAAAGTATTTGTGCCGAAGGAAGGCTATGAGTTTACGGATGCGGACTATTCCCAGATTGAACTCCGTGTACTGGCACATATGTCCCGGGACGAGAAACTGATTGACGCTTACCGGAAGGAAGAGGACATCCACCGGATTACGGCATCCCAGGTCTTCCATGTGCCGTTTGAGGAAGTAACGGATTTGCAGAGAAGAAATGCCAAGGCGGTTAACTTCGGTATTATTTACGGCATCAGCTCTTTTGGCTTAAGCCAGGACTTAAGCATCAGCAAAAAAGAGGCGGCTGCCTACATGGAGCAGTATTTTGAAACCTATCCGAAGATTAAGGACTTTATCGACGGACTGGTGGAGGAGGCCAGGAAAACCGGTTATGCCGTAACTCTGTTCGGACGGCGCAGACCCATACCGGAGCTTTCTTCCAACAATTTTATGCAGAGAAGCTTCGGAGAGCGAATTGCCATGAATTCCCCCATTCAGGGAACGGCGGCGGATATTATTAAAATTGCCATGATTAACGTGTGGAAAAGTCTTAAAGAGGAAGGACTTTCCTCCCGGCTTTTGCTGCAGGTACATGATGAACTTCTGATTGAAACGGCAAAAGACGAAGAAGAGCAGGTAAAGCGTATTCTGGAAAAAGGCATGAAGGGGGCGGCAGACCTTGCCGTAGATCTTGCCATAGATATGCATACCGGTGAAAACTGGTATGAAGCAAAATAAAGGATACCGGTGAAAACTGGTACGAAGTGAAATAAAGATACAAGGGGGTAGATTTATGCGTCTGATTGGTATTACCGGCGGTATCGGTGCGGGGAAAACGGAAGTGCTATCTTTTATCAGACAGCATTATCTTTGCAAAATCTGTCTGGCTGACGAGGTGGCACACATTATTCAGTCGCCGGGTCAGGATTGTTATGTAAAAATGGTGGCGTTGCTTGGAAAAGGTGTGCTGGATGCGGACGGCAGGATTAACAAAAACCGTATGGCGGCACAGATTTTTCTGGACAAATCCCTGCTTAAAAAGGTGAACGATATTGTGCACCCGGCAGTGAGAACGTATCTGGAGCAGGAAGTAAAGAAGGCGGCCGAGGAGGGAAAAACAGAGCTTTTCTTTATCGAGGCGGCGCTTCTGATTGAGAACGGTTATAAGGACTTTGTGGATGAGATGTGGTATGTTTATGCATCCCCGGAGGTAAGAAGGCGGAGACTGAAGGTAAACAGAGGTTACAGTGATGAAAAGATCACGGGAATTATGGGCAACCAGCTTACGGAGGAGCAGTACCGTAAGAACAGTGATTTTGTGATTGACAACAGTGACAGCTTAGGCGCAGCCTGTGAGCAGATAAAGAACAGACTGGAGGCATATACGTGGCAGGAGTAAGCAGAAAAAAAGCGACGATGACGCAAAAAGAAAAAGCACAGATGGTGTTCGGTCTGGACATCGGTACCAGAAGTATTGTGGGGACCGTGGGATACCGGGACGGCGAGAGGTTTATCGTAAAGGCGGAATGCGCAAAGGAGCATGAAACCCGTGCCATGCTGGACGGACAAATCCATGACATCCGTAAGGTCGGCAGTACCATTAAAGAAGTAAGGGAAACGCTGGAGAAGGAACTGGGATTTCCGTTAAAGGATGTCTGCATTGCAGCTGCAGGCCGTGTGCTCCGTACCGTGACCATTCATGTGGAAACGGTATTTGAAGAGGACAGGACGGTGGAACGCGACGACATGTATGTGCTTTCCGCCAAGGGCGTGGAGCAGGCGTACGAGGAATTTTCGAAGGACAATCATACGGGACTGAAATTTTTCTGCGTAGGATATTCCGTTATCCGCTACTACATGAACGGCTACCAGATTTTAAATCCGGAAGAGCACAAAGCCGGAAACATCGGCGCGGATATGATTGTGACTTTCCTGCCCGAGGACGTTGTGGACGGCCTGTATAAGGCAGTAGAGCTGGCAGGCTTGACGGCAGTTAATCTGACACTGGAGCCTATTGCCGCCATTCAGGTGGCTATTCCCGAAAAATTCCGTATGCTTAACATTGCACTGGTGGATGTGGGTGCCGGTACCTCCGATATTTCTATTACAAAAGACGGAGCCATTGCAGCATACGGAATGATACCCATTGCAGGTGACAGCCTGACGGAAACCGTTGCCAGGCATTGTCTGGTGGATTTCAATGCGGCAGAGGAAATCAAGCGCCAGATTGAAGATAAAGAAGAAATCAGCTTTACGGATATCATGGGACTCCCCCAGACCATTTCCTCCAAAGAGTTGTTAGAGGTGATGGAGCCGCAGATTGAGGCTATGACAAAGCCGGTTGCGGAATGCATTATGGAACTGAACGGTGATAAGCCGGTCAGCGCTGTGTTTGTGGTAGGCGGAGGCGGCAAAATTCCCGGTTATACGAAGAAGCTTTCGGAAGAACTGGGAATTGTAAAGGAAAGAGTGGCTGTCCGCGGCGGCGATGTCATGGGCTTTGTGGATTTCCCGGATTATGTGCAGAAGGACTCCTTACTGGTAACACCGGTGGGTATCTGCTTAAGCTACTACGAGCAGCATAATAATATCATTTATGTGACCTTTAATGAGGAAAACATCAAGATTTACGATAATGGAAAGCTTTCGGTTGTGGATGCCGCCATGCAGGCGGATTTCCCCAATGAGGGTCTGTTCCCCAAACGGGGCGATGAACTGGATTTTACGGTGGACGGGAAAAAACGCATCAGGAGAGGACAGCCGGGAGAGTCTGCCATTATCATGGTAAACGGCATGCCGGCGGATATTCACACGCCCATCAAGGCAAATGATGTGATTGTCATTATGCCTTCCACGGCGGGGGAAGCGGCAAGGCTGAAAATCGGCGCGCTGCCGGAGTACCGCCAGTCCCTTACTATCAAGGTAAACGACAAGGAAGTGATGCTTCCGAAGTTTGCCATGGTAAACGGTGAAATGCAGTCCGAATTTTACGACATAAAGAACGGCGATAAAATTGAGATGCAGGCTTATTACACCGTGGAACAGGTAAAGGAACTGCTTGATTTGTCGCTGGACGGCAAACGGGTTCTCTTAAACAATGCACCGGCTTCTCTTTCGGACAAGGTGTATGAGAACTTCTCCTTACAGATAGCAGATGCGGGCAATGTGCCCGAAACCTGGGAGGCACTGCCGGATGAAGCCACAGAGCCGGCACAGGCAGATACGGTGGAGCAATCCCATGCGGACGGCGCTGCAGACCTGACAGAGAAAACTCCTGCGGATGGCGCTGCAGACCTGACAGAGAAAACTCCTGCGGACGGCGCTGCGGACCTGACAGAGAAGACTCCTGCGGACGGCGCTGCAGACCTGACAGAGAAAACTCCTGCGGATGAAGCTGCGGAGCAGCCGGAGGAAGAACCTGTTCCCAAGCCGGTTATCCATGATGTACATGTAGTGGTAAACGGCAGCCCCATTACCCTGCGCGGCAAGGCAAGTTATGTCTACGTGGATGTGTTCGACTACATAGATTTTGATTTGAAGCATCCCAAGGGTTCCGGCATTGAAACTCTGCTGAACGGACAGTCTGCAGAGTATCTGAAAGAAATATTTGACGGCGATGTGATTGACATCCGATGGAAGGACTAAAGAAATGAGATTTTGCAGTATAGCCAGCGGAAGCAGCGGAAACTGTATTTACGTTGGCTCCGATACCACGCACCTTTTAATTGACGCAGGCATCAGCGCCCGGAAAATCGAAACGGGACTGGCGGAACTGGAACTGACGGGAAGGGATATAGACGGCATCCTGATTACCCATGAACATTCTGACCATATAGCGGGACTGGCGGTGTTGTGCAAAAAATACAGCATTCCCCTTTTTGCTACAAGAGGAACCATTAAAGCCATTGTAAACGGCAGGCAGAAAAATATTCCCGACCCGTCCCTTTTTCAGGAAATAGAAGCGGACAGCCAGATGATTATTAAGGATCTGAAGGTATGGCCCATGAGAATTTCCCATGATGCGGCGGAACCGGTGGGGTATCGTGTGGGTTACGGAGATAAAAAGGTAGCCGTGTGTACGGACCTTGGAACGTTTGACGATTATACGGTGGCGTGTCTTACCGGTCTGGATGCTCTTCTTTTGGAGGCAAACCATGACGTGAACATGCTGCAGGTGGGACCGTATCCCTATTATCTGAAGCAGAGAATTTTAGGAAACAGGGGACACCTTTCCAATGAAAATGCCGGCAGGCTTTTGGACAGGGTGCTGAATGACAAAATACAGGCCATTATGCTGGGACATCTGAGCAAGGAAAATAATATGCCGGAGCTGGCGCATGAAGCGGTGCGTATGGAAATCACCATGGGAGAAAGCCGGTACAAGGCGGACGATTTCCCCATTTATGTGGCAGCCAGGGATGCCCTGTCACCGGTCATCGAATTATAGGAAGAGAGGACGCAAATTGATGAAAACATTAGTTTGCGCCTTTTTGTATAACAGGAAAGAAAGGGATGAAAACCTTTTCGTATGACAGGAAAGAAAGGGATGAAAACCTTTTTGTATGACAGGAAAGAAATTTATGCCCACTTTCGTACGGCAGGAAAACGTTGTTGCGTAACGAATGAAAAGCCTTTCTGATAGGAGGTAAAAATGGTTATCAGGACTGCAAGTATAGAGGATGTAGAGAAAATTGCAACCGTGGAAGCGGCATGCTTTCCCAAAGCGGAAGCAGCGCCCAAAGAGCAGTTTGCGGAAAGAGTTGCTTCTTACGGAAATCATTTCTGGCTGATGTTTGAAGGCGAAAAGCTAATCGCATTTGTGGACGGCTTTGTCACGGATGAAAAGGATTTACGGGATGAAATGTACGAGGATGCAGGGCTTCATAATGAAAACGGTGCCTGGCAGATGATATTCGGTGTAAATACACTGCCGGAATACCGGCGTCGGGGGCTTGCCGGACAGCTTTTAGAGCAGGCAATTTCCGATGCAAAGAAACAGGGAAGAAAAGGACTGGTGCTTACCTGCAAGGATGCCTTGCTTCCGTATTATGCAAAATTCGGATTTGTAAATGAGGGCGTTTCGGACTACTCCATACATGGAAATGTGGTCTGGAACCAGATGCGGCTGACTTTTTAAGCAGGAAGAAAGGGGAAGAACTATGTTTTGGGACAAAGTTGCAGGCGTGTATGATTTATTTGAAAACCTATATAACAAAAAGGTATACCGGGAGACAGGCATTCAGGTGGCAAAGCTGATAAATAAAAACGATAAGGTTCTGGAATGCGCCTGCGGAACCGGCGCTATCAGTATATACATTGCAAAGAAGGCAAAAAGACTGGTTGCCACGGATTATTCGGTGGGCATGCTTAGGCAGGCAAAGAAGAAGCTTTCCTCCTTCCCAAATGTCCGGCTGGTAAAGGCGGATATTACGAAGCTTAAATATGCGGACAATTCTTTTGATAAGGTAGTGGCGGGGAATGTCATTCATCTTCTGCCGGAACCGAAAGCCGCACTGCAGGAGCTTACCCGTGTCTGCAAGCCGGGAGGCAGGCTGATTATTCCCACCTATATTAACGATACCAAGAGCACCAACAAAGCAGCCGTCCGTTTTCTGGAAAAACTGGGCGCCAATTTCAAGCAGCAGTTTGACGAAAACACCTACCGCCAGTTCTTTCAGAAAATGGGTTACACAGATGTCACCTATCATATTGTGGAGGGACGGATGGCATGCGATATAGCGGTGATTGAAATTCCTGAAACATAATAGATTGAATATTGGATAAGTACCGCCGGAAGAGAAAGAATGAAAGCCCAGGCGGTACATTTGGAGATAAAATGTTCTGAAAGACTGAAAATGCACCGCCTGACAAGCAGATGCAGAGAATCAGGCGGTATGATGCCGTGAAAAAATGCCCGAAAAGGGGAAGGGAAGGCTGAAAGCACCATCAATATACCGCCGGAATGGATTAAATGAGAGCTTAGGCGGTACATTCAGAAGGAAAATGTCCTGAGGGACTGAAAATGTACCGCCTGGCAAGCAGATACAGAGAATCAGGCGGTACGATACCGTGAAAACGATTGCTTTGAAGTCCGCCGGAAATATGCTATAATGAAACGATAGTTAGCACAACCTAACCAATAACTTAAAATGGTATGGAAAAGCGAACCGGAAAGGATAAAAACATGAATACAGAAAAGATGCATATTGAGCCAAATACCGTTCAGGAAACATTGGTGATACCCTTATGGGGCAGAAAGTACTGCTCCGAAATCTATTCCGAAATTTACAACGACCCGATGGCGGCACAGATAATGGAAAAGCTGGATTATGATTTTTCGGCACTGGAGGCAAAGAAACATAAAGTGGGCTTCCGTTTCGGTTATCTGGAGGCGGCTGCCAGATATACGGATTTGGGCATTGAAGTCAGAAATTATTGTAAGGAACATCCTGCCTGCGCCGTGGTAAACTTAGGCTGTGGTCTGGACTGCACCGCGGAAAATAATGCGGGAGAGGGCTGCAAAATATACAATATCGACAGACCGGATGTAATAGCGGTACGAAACGAATTGATACCGCCTGCGGAAAATGTGACCAATATCGGAGCGGACTTAAATGATACAGCGTGGTTTGATGCCATTGACGACAGCAAGGGTGTGGTCTTTTTCGCTGCCGGTGTGTTCTATTATTTCCTCTCTTCCGATATTCAGAAGCTGTTTACTGCCATGGCGGAACGGTTTAAGGGCGGCAGACTCAGCTTTGATGCAGCCAATAAAAAAGCGGTAAAGCTGATGCTCAAAACCTGGGTAAAAGCGGCGGGCATTACTGATATTGACCGGTATTTTTACATAAACAATCTGGACACGGATTTGAAAGCATGGCTTTCCGGAACCGAAATTTCCGCAAAAGGCTATATGCTGGGATACCACGATTTGAAAACACCGTCGGTCAGCGGCTTTTTCCGTTTTCTTGCCAAAGTGGGAGACGGCTATATGCGGATGAGAATAGTGCAGATAAATTTTTAGAAACAGGCAGAAATATTCAATAAAAAGGAAGGAGAATAGTTCCTATGGCAAATTTAAGCGTTGAAATGTATTCCAACTGTTTACACAGAGAGGTTTCTTTTAAGATGGTAATTCCTACCGACTGCCGGACGGATGAAAACACCCCCTTTTCCAGAGAAAATTATCCCAAAAAGAAAATGAAAACTTTGTTTTTGCTGCATGGCTATACGGGGAAAGGGGATTGCTGGATACCGGAAGATTTGATTAAGCAATATAATTTTGCGGTTATTTGCCCGAACGGTGAAAACAGCTTCTGGCTGAATGGAATTTCCACAGGGCATGCTTATCAATCCTTCGTAGGAGAAGAACTTGTGGAATTTGTCAGGAATACTTTCGGACTGGCGAAAGAGCGGGAAAATACCTATATCATGGGACTTAGTATGGGTGGTTTCGGCTCCCTGCACACAGCGCTGGCTTATCCGGATGTGTTCAGTAAGACCGCAGCATTCAGTTCCGATTTTGTGCAGTATGAGGTTGCGGATATGAAGCCGGGATACCGGAATGACATTGCCAATTATGAATACTACAGAGAGTGCTTCGGCAATCCGGAAAAAGTGATGGAAAGCGAGAATGTGCCGGAAACTCTGGTACGAAAAATACTGAACAGCGAGGGAAAACTGACCATGCCGGAAATTTATATGGCATGTGGAACAGAAGATTTTCTGCTGGAGCCGAACAGAAAAATGCATCAATTTTTAACTAAGCAGGAAGTAAAGCATACTTATCTGGAGTGGCCCGGGGTTCATGATATGAAATTCTGGAATGAATGTGTTCAGAAATTTATTCCGGAAATGATGAAGTAAATGCATACGGAGACCGGTTAACGGTATTCCCCATGTGAATCGGGTTTTACTGGAAAAGAGTTTGTAAAAACGGGAGAATTTGGAATGAGAATCAAAATTTGCGGCATAGGAAGGCGTATGTTGCAGCTGTTCTGCGGAACAACGGTATTGGCATGCGTATATTTATTGTTAGGTTATTTTGGCTGTTATGAAAAATGGTTCCGGGGACCGGCGGGAATTGGGAAAGAACCGGTCTACTGGCTTTTGCGGCTTGGAATTGTCATTCTGGTAGAAAATATTATTTTCTGGACAGGCATTATTATGGTGTACCTGACATCGGAACAGCTTGGCATCCGGTGGAGAGTGTTGGGAATCGTGTGTGGGTGGATTCCCATAGCCCATCTTGTTATGCTGCATATTATCATTAAAACCGTGGGTGATGAGGTAAAACTGGAAAAGATACGAAGCAGAAGAAATGAACAGAGAAAAAATCAGGAGGTGTGTCATACCAGGTATCCGATTCTGATGGTGCATGGTGTGTTCTTCCGGGATTTTGAACATTTGAATTACTGGGGAAGGATACCGGCAGAACTGCAGGCAAACGGCGCTGTGATTTACTATGGAAACCATAACAGTGCGGCGGCGGTAAAGGACAGTGCAAAAGAGCTGGCAGCCCGCATTCATCAGATTGTCACAGAAACCGGCTGTGAAAAGGTGAACGTAATAGCCCATTCCAAAGGAGGACTGGACATGCGAACAGCTATCGCCCTTACGGATATTGCCCCTTGTGTGGCATCTCTTACGACTATCAACACTCCCCACAGAGGGTGTCTGTTTGCAGATTATCTGCTTACCAGAATACCGGAAAAACAGCAGCATGCGGTGGAAAATCTGTACAATACAGGTGCAGCAAAATTAGGAGATAAGAACCCGGATTTTCTGGCTGCAGTCCATGACCTTACCTTTACAAACTGCACCAGGTTGAATGAAGAAGTAAAGGATAATCCCAATCTGTATTACCAGTCCGTGGGCTCTAAGCTGAACCGGCCTACATCCGGTAGATTTCCGCTCAATTTTACCTATCATCTTGTAAAACACTTTGACGGACCAAACGATGGTCTTGTGGGAGAGGAATCCTTCCGGTGGGGACAACAATATCAGTTTTTGACGGTGAAAGGGAAAAGAGGAATATCCCATGCGGATATGATAGATTTGAACCGGGAAAACATCCCGGGTTTTGATGTGCGTGAATTTTATGTGCAGCTTGTGGCAGATCTGAAGAAAAGAGGATTTTAAAATGAATAGCAACGAGCCCCGGTGCATAAAAGTAAGAGGGGCAAAGACACCGGATGCAAAAACAGGTAATGCTTTCAACACCGGAAAATATTGCGTTTTCGCCATATCTGTGCCATACTGACAGAGAGTCAGAAGTACTTATCTGATAAAATTCCATATGGAGAGAGAACGATGAATATATCCATAAAAAAGAAACCGTTGGTTCAGACTGAAAGGCTTACCATTAAGCCCTATTCCGCGGCAGACAAAGAACAGTTGGCGGAGCTTCTTACCAACGAAGAAATTACGGAAACCTTTATGGTTCCCGATTTTGAAAACAGGGAGCAGGTATATTCTCTGGTGGATAAGCTGATTTTGTTCAGCCGTATAGAGGATACGGCTCATTTAGAGTATGGTATTTATTTGGACAACCGTATGATAGGGTTTGTGAATGACTGTGGGACAGAAGTGGATGCCATTGAAATAGGCTATGTCATTCATCCAAAGTATCAAGGGCACGGTTATGCTACCGAAGCGGTGAAGGCTGTCTTGAAAGAACTGCAGGAAATGGGATTTCAGAAGGTAATGGCGGGTTTTTTTGAGGAAAACACCGCCAGCCGGAAGGTGATGGAAAAAGCCGGAATGTATCTTTCAAATGAAGTGGAAGAAGAGGAATACAGAGGAAAACGGCACAAATGCTTTTATTATGAGATGTGTTTTCCTCAGTTTGTGACCTTGCGGGAGAAACCGGAGATTGCGGAAAAAGCGTCAGAATGGTTCCACAGCAAATGGTTTGTGCCGGTGGAAGTCTACCAGGAATGGCGAAGCGGAACAGACGAGGATGTATGTGCACCGGTAAGACGCGGAGATGGGAGAAAGCAGGATGAATACAGAAAAAAAGAATACGGCATATTACCACCTTCCCGGTCTGTTTGAATTCTATGAGCTGTACCGCTTGTTTTTACCCCTGTTCCGGGAACACCGGGAATATTTTTATGACTGGTGCGATATCGGTTCCGTATACGGGGCACCGGCGGATTGTCTGTGGGGCGGCGGGCGGGTCGGCTTTGGCGACAACCGTCCCGAAGAGGTGCTTGCCCTGATGCGGGAATATGGGATTTCCGCCCGGCTGACCTTCAGCAATTCTTTGCTTCAAAAGGAGCACCTTTCGGATAAAAAATGCAATGAGCTCTGCACCATGTTCGGAGAAAGCAGGGAGCCGGAAAACGGTGTCATCGTGCATTCCGATTTGCTGGCGGACTATTTGCAAAAGCATTATCCGGGGCTGTATCTGGTGTCCTCCACTACGAAAGTGCTGACGGATTTTTCAGAGCTTACGGAAGAACTAAACAGAAAAGAATTTCGTTATGTGGTGCCGGATTTCCGGTTGAATAAGGCCGTTGATAAATGGGGTACCCTTTCGAAAAAGCAAAAAGACAAGGTAGAATTTCTTTGCAACGAATGCTGCTTTTTTGGATGCAAAGAAAGAAAAAGCTGCTACGAAGCGGTCAGCCGCAAGAGTCTTGGTGAAGATGTAGAACACTATTGCAGCGCACCGGATGCGGGAGCAGGGTATCGTTTCTCCAAAGCCATGGAAAATCCGGGCTTTATCGGCACCGGGGATATTACAGACGTTTATCTGCCCATGGGCTTTTCCCAGTTTAAAATCGAGGGCAGGGGACTTGGCAGTGCACTGGTACTGGAATTTTTACTGTATTACCTGACCAGACCAGAGTACCGGATACATGTCAGGGAAAGCATCTATTTGGACAATATGCTGGATTTGTTTTGATTTTGTTACCTATTTATTTTAAAAAACAATTTGGGGAGGAACAGGGGAATGAAGAAAATAAAAGTATTGAATGTATATGTGTGGATATTTGGGGGAACGGCCATGCTGCTTAGCATTTTCAGTATTCTGCATCCACGTTTTCAGAATATTGTGACCGCGTTGTTTATGGTGCTGATGACAGCTATGTGCATTTATTGGAAAAACAAAGGGAAGCAGCAGGCTAAGGTTCCTTCCGGGGGAAGGGTATTCATTGCTGCACTTCTTGGAGCCTGTATGGTTTATTATGCAGGTGCCTTCTTTGCACCTTTATTTCCACGGCATATGCTTTATGAATACAAATCCGATATCAAGAAATTAAAAGAAGAATACAGGGAGGCATATTTCTTTTTTCCGGATGCGATACCGGAGGAAGCAACGGATGTAACGTGGGTGGTATGTCCGTCAATGATGCAGGGAAGCGGTTATAAATTTCTCGGATTCAAGGCATCGGAAGAGTACATAAATTCGATTGTGGCTAAGTACAAGGAAGAAGCACATGTGAGAAATCGGTCGGAGGAGTCCTACGATAAAAAGGTATTTGACAATTATCTGGGTGAATTCGCTGAAACAGCAGTGGATTATGAGTTTTACAATAATAATGACTGGAATCATGAACGGATGTGGGGAATTCTGGTTTCAAAAGAAAATGGATATATAGGATTTTATTGCCAGTAACACCCTTTGTAATACAAACAGGTCATATATTAGGTCATATATTAAGTAAAGGAAATAGCAATGACGGTATACAAGTATGGAAAGGAAGAAGCATCCGTCATCTTAATTCAGCCGGTGGGCGACCATGACATCAATCTGATGGGAGAGGAAGCAGTAGCCATTAAGCGGCTGACAAAAATGGATTTCGGATTGTTTGCGGTAAAAGTGGATAACTGGAATGCCGATTTGTCACCCTGGCAGGCACCGGCGGTTTTCGGAAACGAAGCGTTTGGTGACGGGGCTGCGCATACACTGGATGTGATTTTACAGCTATGCCTGGATAAAGAACGGAAATATTACATCGGCGGATATTCTCTTGCAGGACTTTTTGCCCTGTGGGCATCGTATCAGACCGGAGTGTTTGCGGGAACCGCTGCAGCTTCTCCGTCCATGTGGTTCCCAGGATTTCTTCCTTATATGAAAGAGCATGAAATCAGGAGCAAGGCGGTGTACTTAAGCCTTGGAGACAGGGAAAAAAAAACGAAAAATCCGGTTATGTGCACGGTCGGCGACTGCATCCGCAAGGCGCATGCGTACCTTGCCGGGCAGGGAACAGAATGCATGCTGGAGTGGAATGCGGGAAATCATTTTAAGGAGCCGGAAATGAGGACGGCGAAAGCCTTTGCCTGGGTGATGAAAGAACAGAAAGAGTATTTTGGAGGATAAATCATGGCAGAGAAATATCAGGACGAAGGGCTTAAGGGCAATGAAAAAATAGAAGAAGCCATTGCAGCACTGCAAAAAGAGGCAACACCGGAGCAGCTTGCCCATACGCTTACCGTGATACGGCGCCGGGTGCAGGAAGGCGGACAGCTTATCGTGGCGGTAGAGCCATCCCTGACTCAGACGCAAATGAATGTAAGGGTGGTAAAAACCTCGGACGGTGCAGCCTGGTGGACCGCATTTACCGGCTTTGAAGAAGAACTGAAAGGTGCGGACAGTGTAAAATCCACTTTCCTGACGGACATGGGAAAGTTGTTTCAAGCGGCGCTTACAGAGTCGGACATTCAAGGCGTCATCTTAAATCCCTGGAACCGGACTCTTATGTTGGATAAGCATCTGATACAAATTCTGTTACCTAAAAAAGAGTGATATATTGATAAACAGGCACGTTTACACAATAATACGGGGAAAGTACTGAAAGGAGAAAAGAATTTTTTATGCATGTAGAAGAATACGGAACGGAAAACAAAGAGATTATTGTTATGCTGCATGGAGCAAACTTTGTACATTCTTTTGGCAGACAGTATGTGCTGGCGGAAAAATATCATCTGATTGTACCGCATCTGATGGGATATGGAAAGGAAACGGACAAAATATTTGATACGGACAGCCAGATAACGGAATTGATTTCCTATATTGCCGGCTTAAAGCAGAAAGTGCTGCTGGTAGGGTTTTCCCTGGGTGCACAAATTGCGTTTAAGTTAGTGGCAGAGCACGAAGAACTTTTTAAGGCTGCGATTATCGTGAGCCCCTGGCTGATAAAAAATGACGATATGCTTCGGTTTGTCATGGAACAGAACGAGAAACAATTTGCTTCTTTTAAGAAAAGATGGCTTTGTAATCTGATAGGTCTGATGAATGGTCTGCCGAAAGCACAGCGCAAAGAATTTGTGGAGCAGATGCAGCAGGTAAAAATAGAAACTGTCCGCAATTCGGTTGATAACGGCATCACTCTGGAGAGTGTGAATGGTTTTGAACAGATTTCCATTCCTGTTTATGCGCTTGCCGGAGAAAAGGAACAGGCAGAGGTGATAGGAAGTGTGGAGGAAATGGCAAAACGAAATTCCCACTGCCATAGTGAGATTTGGAAGAAGGCAGCACACAATATCCCGCCGCTGCATTATAAAAAGTTCAATGCACTGATAGAAAAGGTGGAAGAGGAAGCTTAGAGGAAGCAAAAAGCGAAAAATGTCCAAGAAAAGTAAAAACGGAAAGGAGACTATACATGAAAAAATCACGTTCTTTTGGGAAAGGTCTGATAGCGGGAATTGTTATATGGCTGTTTATTATTCTGGCGGATGCCATCGATGAATTTGTTCTGGATGTGGATACCTTCCTGGGCGCCTGGGTGAGTCTTGTTGTTTTGCTTTGTATGTTTATAGCTTATATTGTGTTTTACATAAAAAAGAAGCCGGGCTGGAAAAACATTCTGTGTTTTTTTGCAGGCTATCTGATAACGGGCGCCGCCACGGGATGGATTATCTGGAATGCCTTGGAAAACGCAACGTTTTTTATAGAGCAGACGAGAAAACGATGCGATTTCCTTTGCCTGAACGGAATAGAATATCTGTTGTATCCTTTTATCACCATAGGGGTCTTCAGCATATTATGTGCCTTGTTTCATGCCGTTTATGCCATAATTTCTTTGCTTTGTCCTTGCAATAAAAAGGACCATGTACTATAATTTAAGACAAATTTGCGTCCCCATAAGCGGACAGAAAGGGATTTACTCGATGAAAAAGACAATCATTACAGTAGTAGGAAAAGATACGGTAGGAATTATTGCAAAGGTCTGCACCTATCTGGCAGAAAATAAAATCAACATTCTGGATATCTCCCAGACCATCGTTCAGGGATATTTCAATATGATGATGATAGTTGATACGGCGGAAAGCACAAAATCCCACGGAGATATGGCGGATGAATTAGAAAAATTAGGAGAAGGCATCGGCGTTATCATCAAATGCCAGAAGGAAGAAATTTTTGACATGATGCACAGAGTATAAGCTTACCGAAGGAGACAGCCATGATTAACATATCAGAAGTAGTAGAAACCAATAATATGATTGAGAAGGAAAATCTGGATGTGAGAACCATTACCCTGGGTATCAGCCTTCTTGATTGTATCGATTCCGATTTGAATGCCTTAAACGACAAGATTTATAAAAAGATTTATGAAGCAGCCAAGGATCTGGTAAAGACCGGTGAAGAAATTTCCGGTGAGTTCGGTATTCCCATTGTCAACAAGAGAATTTCCGTTACCCCCATTGCCCTAATAGGCGCGGCAGCCTGCAAGACGATTGAAGATTTTGCAAGTATTGCAAAGACTCTGGATAAGGTAGCACACGAAGTGGGCGTAAACTTTATCGGCGGCTATTCCGCACTGGTAAGCAAGGGTATGACACCGGCGGATGAACTGCTTATCCGTTCCATTCCTTTGGCACTTTCCACAACGGAAAGAGTGTGCAGCTCCGTAAACTTAGGCTCCACCAAGACCGGTATCAACATGGATGCGGTTCGTCTGATGGGACAGATGATTAAACAGACGGCGGAGTATACCAAAGAGGATGACTCCTTAGGCTGTGCCAAGTTAGTGGTATTCTGTAATGCACCGGATGACAATCCGTTTATGGCAGGCGCATTCCACGGCGTTACGGAAGCGGACAAGATTATTAACGTAGGTGTCAGCGGTCCCGGTGTAGTAAAGACTGCTCTGGAAAAGGTAAGAGGCGAAAGCTTTGAAGTGCTCTGCGAGACCATTAAAAAGACGGCGTTCAAGGTTACCCGTGTGGGACAGCTTGTTGCCAAAGAAGCCTCCCGTATGTTAAACGTACCCTTCGGTATTGTGGATTTGTCACTGGCACCCACACCGGCTATCGGCGACAGCGTAGCGGATATTTTATGTGAAATCGGTCTGGAATATGCAGGCGCTCCCGGTACCACCGCAGCACTGGCGCTCTTAAATGACCAGGTGAAAAAGGGCGGCGTTATGGCATCCTCCTACGTGGGCGGCTTGTCCGGCGCGTTTATTCCGGTCAGCGAAGACCAGGGGATGATTGATGCCGTTGTGGCAGGAGCTCTTACCATTGAAAAACTGGAAGCCATGACCTGTGTCTGCTCCGTAGGACTTGATATGATTGCCATTCCCGGAGACACCAGCGAAAGCACCATTTCCGGCATCATTGCGGATGAAATGGCTATCGGTATGGTAAACCAGAAGACCACGGCAGTGAGAGTTATTCCCGTTATCGGCAAGGGAGTGGGAGAAAAGGTAGAGTTCGGCGGACTGTTAGGTTACGCACCGGTTATGCCGGTCAATCCGTTCTCCTGTGAAGCCTTTGTAAGCAGAACCGGCAGAATACCGGCTCCGATACACAGCTTTAAGAACTAAAAACGAAATACATAAGAAATGACATTCGACATAAATGATAAAAGTCATAAATGACATAAGTCATTAAGAAATCCGAATGACAGGGCGGCTGTACTCCGACACAAAGGGGCAGTCGTCCTTTTGCATGTGTGGCTTGTGTAGCATGTGCTGCATGCGTACATGTTCGTAAAGGTGGGCGGCAAAGATGTCCTTGGAAAGGCAGGAAAGAGCCTCGGGGGACAAAAGGGAAGACGCGTCCTTTAAGCGGGACAGCAGCGGAATATTTTCCTTGGAAAGACAGCCAAACACTTCAAAGGAGGCTTCCCGGAAGCCTAAAATGCGGGCATAGGGAGCCGCAACGGGAAGGTCTTCTTTTTTTATGGAAAGCAGAATGTGAAGCAGGGAACGGTACACCCTTGTAAGGGTAATATCCTTGCTTTTTAAGCTGTTTTCGCAGAAAGCGGAAAAGGTGGTAAAGAAAGCAAGGTTTTTCCGTATCTTATCGGATAAATCGGAAGAAACATCCAGGTAAGCGTCATAACCGGCATCCTTTTCGGAAAGCAGCTTGTAAAAAAGCATGCCGGAAAAATCATCCGCACACAGAGCACTTTCCGATTGACAGGCATCGGCAAATTCCTGCCGGATGCTTTCCGGTACATAGCGGAGCAAATCAGGATTTTCTTCCGCAATGCCTTTGCGGAGAGCCATGGCGGAGCAGAAAGGCTCCTCGGATAAGGTAGCGGACAGATAGCCGTCCCCCTCGCGCTTAATGGTATAGGGAACCGGCGCGTGTTGTCCGTTTTTCTCTAATGCAAGCAGCGCCTTAAGGTATTCTATACCCAGAATATTGTTGGGAGAGCCGAGAATGTCGGAAGCAGCCGCATCCACGCCGGAAAGACTGCCGGAAGAAGACACATCCGCACCGGGAAGACTGCCGGCAGAAGGCAGATTGTTGAATGTAGCCGCATCCATGCCGGACAGACTGCCGGCGTGTGCACACTTTCGCACTGCAGCCGCGCGGGCGGAGGGGAAGGAAAGTCCTTCCTTCAGGGCTTTATTCAAGGCTTCTTTGTAAGCGGGCGGCTCCGCAAAGAGCAGGGATGCAATTTCCCGTAAGGGCGCAATTTCCCCGCATTCGCTGCCGAAGCACAGAGCGTCCACACCGAGGGCGGAAAGCAGGGATACCGCTCCTTTGGCAAAAAGCTCCGCACTGGCGGTGGCGAAAACCACAGGCAGCTCGATGCAAAGGTCGGCGCCGGCAAGCAGGGACAGGCGGCAACGGGTGTATTTATCGAAGACGGCGGGGGTGCCGCGCTGGGTAAAATCGCCGCTCATGACCACCACGGCAAAGTCCGCACCGGTGATTTCCTTGGCTTTTTTCAGTTGGTAAAGGTGCCCGTTGTGAAAGGGATTGTACTCGGCAATGATACCTACGGTTTTCATGGGATACGCTCCTTCGAAATGAATAATTTGTATCGGAAAACATACAAGAAAACGTACTTTTATGCTTGTATGAAAAAACTGTATTTAGTATAATATAGATTAGAGTGTTTGCATAGTGGGAAAGGAGAACAATATGTCATACATAGATCTCATTAAAGACAGAGCAAAAGTAGATAAAAAAACCATTGTCCTGCCGGAATCCAACGACAAGAGAACCCTGATTGCGGCAGCCAAAATATTGGAAGAAAAAATAGCGGACATCATCATGATCGGTGACGAAGAAAAAATCATGGACGGTGCCGGATGGCTGGAAGTTGACCTGACGGGACTTAAGATTATTAATCCCCAGAAAACCGAAAAATTAGACGAATACGTCAACGTTTTGTACGAAACCAGAAAAGCTAAGGGCATGACCCCGGAAAAGGCAAGGGAAATCCTGCTTTCCGATTACCTGACCTTCGGTATCGTAATGGTAAAGAACAACGATGCGGACGGCATGGTGGCAGGTGCCTGCCATTCTACAGCCGACACCTTGCGCCCTGCGCTGCAGATATTGAAAACCGCACCCGGCGTGAAATTAGTATCCGCTTTCTTTATTATGGATACCCAGATGAAGAATTTAGGAGAAAACGGTACGTTCCTGTTTGCAGACTGTGGTCTGAACCAGGACCCGACCCCGGAAGAACTGGCAGCCATTGCCGACACTTCCTCCCGCAGCTTCAAGTCCCTTATCGGCCCGAAGCCCGTGATTGCCATGCTTTCCCATTCCACCAAGGGAAGCGCCAAGCATCCGCTGGTAGATAAAGTAGTGGAGGCCACGAAGATTGCCAAAGAAAAATACCCGCATCTTGTGATTGACGGCGAACTGCAGCCCGATGCGGCGCTGGTTCCCAGTGTTGCCAAACTAAAGGCTCCCGGAAGTGTGGTAGGCGGTAAAGCCAATGTCATGATATTCCCCAATCTGGATGCCGGCAATATCGGCTATAAATTAGTACAGAGACTGGGCGGAGCGGATGCCTACGGCCCCATGCTGCAGGGAATTGCCAAGCCCGTAAACGACCTTTCCAGAGGATGCTCCTGGGAGGATATAGTAGGTGTAGTTGCGCTGACAGCCGTACAGGCTCAGCTTGTATAAGCCCAAAAGGCAGAAGGTGAGGAAATATGAACGTACTTGTTATCAACTGCGGCAGCTCTTCTCTGAAATTCCAGCTCATTGAAGCACAGAGCGAGAAGCTGATTGCAAAAGGTATCTGTGAAAGAATAGGCATTGAGGGAAGCCAGATTTGTTATACACCGGCAGGCGGCACCAAGGAAGTGACCGTTTCTCCCATGAAAGATCATACCGATGCCATCCGTCTGGTGCTTGCGGCGCTGACCAACGAAAAGACAGGCGTGGTAAAGGATCTGAGTGAAATCGGAGCAGTGGGACACCGCATCGTACACGGCGGCGAGAAATTCTCCGAGGCAACGATTATTGATGACGAAGTGCTGAAGGCCATTGCCGAATGCAACGACTTAGCGCCTCTTCATAATCCGGCAAACTTAATCGGTATTGAAGCTGTAAAGAAGCTGATGCCGGACACTCCGATGGTAGCCGTATTTGATACCGCATTCCATCAGACCATGCCCAAGAAGGCATTCCTTTACGGACTGCCCATTTCTTATTATGAAAAATATAAAATAAGAAGATACGGCTTCCACGGAACCAGCCATTCCTATGTCAGCAAAAAAGCGGCGGAAGTGCTGGGTAAAAATTACGATGACTTAAAGATTATTGTGTGCCATTTAGGAAACGGCGCCAGCGTATCCGCAGTGGATCACGGCAAATGCGTGGACACATCCATGGGACTTACTCCGCTGGAAGGTCTGATTATGGGTACCCGTTCCGGTGACATTGATCCTGCCATTATCGAATACATTGCGCACAAAGAGGGCAAGAGCATTGACGAAATCATGACTCTTTTAAATAAGAAGTCCGGTCTGCTCGGCATGTCCGATTACCTTTCTTCCGATTTCAGAGATCTGGAAGCAGGCTATGAAGAGGGCAACGACAGGGCAGTTGTGGCAGTGGACGCTTTCGCATACCGCACCGCCAAGTACATCGGCGCTTATGTGGCAGCCATGAACGGTGTGGATGTTATCTGTTTTACCGCAGGTGTGGGTGAAAATGCTTCCTTCCTGCGTACCATCATCTGCAACCAGTATTTAGGCTATCTGGGTATTACCCTTGATGAAGAAGCCAATGCCAAGAGGGGCGAGGACATTGCCATTACCACACCGGACAGCAGGACTACGGTTATGGTCATTCCCACCAACGAAGAGCTTGCCATTGCAAGAGAGACCTACAGGCTTACCAGGTAAAGCAGGCTATAGAAAACAGAGGTAAGCGAAGGGTAACAGAAATGGACGGCAGAGCACAAACAAAGTGTCATAAAAAATGAAAATTTTGGTTGACAAAGTGTGTGTCCGAAGTTATACTATACAAGTGTGTGAAAACGAAAGAGTGTCATCAGATACGCTTTCGCCGGGAGCAGGCTATGTTACTTAATTTGACAGATGTATTTACAAACGAAGGCAGGGTTCGGAAAGAATCCGTTGCAATGGAACTGAAAGAGTTCAAAAGCCGTATGGGTGTGTTTCCGATTGCGGAGCAAAGCCCGCTAAAGCTTACCATTACCAATGAGGGAATGGGCAAGGCACTGATAAAAGGTCATGCAGTCTTAACCCAACTGATGAGCTGCGACAGATGCCTTAAGGAAGTCAGAGTTCCCATTACGATTGATTTTGAAAGAACGGTTGCTTCACCGGATGTGAGAGATGACAAATTAGAGGATGATGGCGATTTCGATGTAATGGAAGGCTATCAGCTTAACGTAGATGTACTGGTATACAACGAGCTTTTAATGAACCAGCCTGAAAAGGTACTTTGTAAGCCGGATTGCAAAGGAATTTGTATGAAGTGTGGCAAAGACCTGAATGAAGGGGAATGTGGATGCGATACATTCGTGCCGGATCCCCGCATGGCGGTATTACAAGATATCTTTAAAGCAAATAAGGAGGTGTAACGATGTCTATTTGTCCTAAGAATAAATCTTCCAAAGGTAGAAGAGATAAGAGAAGAGCAAACTGGAAAATGAGTGCTCCTACATTAGTAAAATGCAGCAAATGCGGCGCATTAATGATGCCTCACAGAGTATGCAAGGCTTGTGGTTCTTACAATAAGAAAGAAATCATTGCACAGGACTAATTTGAAATGCCAGGGACTTTCCTAAAAAGGGAAGTCCTTTTTTCGTATTGACAAAAACAGACCGTAATCCGGCAAAAATACCGAAAATCACGGAAGGAAAGGTATAATAAAGATGAATGAAAAGGGACTGACGGGGAGTACCTTAAAATGGATAGCCATTGTGACGATGCTCATTGACCATACGGGAGCCGCTGTTTTAGAGAAAATGCTCATCAGCGGAAAATACGGGGAAGTGTCGGCGGCAAATCCTCTGTATCAGACGGATATGATTTTGCGGGGTATCGGAAGACTGGCGTTCCCGATTTTCTGTTTCCTTCTGGTGGAAGGCTTTTTACATACGAAAAATGTGTGGAAATATGCGGGCAGACTGGCGCTTTTTGCTCTGGTTTCGGAAATTCCGTTTGACCTGGCATTTCAGGGAGAATGGCTGTTTATGGGGTATCAGAACATCTTCTTTACCCTGCTTATCGGACTCCTTGTCATGATTGCCTTTCAGACAGCGGAAGAGAAAATTGCGGCAAAGCCCCTAAGGATTCTCTGTGAAGCGTTGGTTCTGCTGGCGGGCTATGTGCTTGCCGATATGATGCGCACCGATTACGGCGGACTCGGAGTGGTTTGCATCATGCTTTTATATATTTTCCGTTACAACAGAAAAATGCAGGTGCTGGCGGGAGCTGCGGTATTTATGTGGGAAATCACGGCGCCGCTTGCGTTTCTTCCTATTTACTTTTACAACGGGAAAAGAGGCATGAAAATGAAATATTTCTTTTATGCCTTTTACCCCGTGCATCTGCTTATCCTGTACGGAATTGCACGGCTGCTCGGAGTGGCATAGGAGAAGTGAAAAATCCGCAGGCGGGGAAATAGTTTTTCTACTTGATTTTTACATATGCGTTTAGTATAGTAAAAAAGGGTAATAGCCTGTGAAGCAAACAGAAGAAAGGAAAAGGCAAAATGGCTGAGACAGTAAATGTGGCAGTAGATGCCATGGGTGGTGACAACGCCCCCGTAGAAATCGTCAAAGGTGCAATAGAAGCCTTAAATGAAGAGAAGAAAATTAAACTTTTCCTTCTTGGCCGCAAGGAGGTAATAGAGCAGGAACTTGCCAAATACACTTACGATGCAGACCGTGTGGAGGTGGTGCATACGGAAGAGGTCATTGAGACGGCAGAGCCGCCCGTTATGGCGATCCGTACGAAAAAGGACTCCTCTATTGTAAAGGGTATGCATCTGGTAAAAGACGGTACCTGTGATGCATTTGTTTCTGCAGGTTCTTCAGGAGCTGTTTTAGTTGGCGGACAGATTATTGTGGGCAGGTTAAAGGGTGTGGAAAGACCCCCTATGGCACCGCTCATTCCGACGGCAAACGGTGCGGCACTGCTGATTGACTGCGGCGCCAACGTGGATGCCAGACCTTCCCATCTGGTACAGTTTGCCAAAATGGGTTCCGTCTACATGGAAAATGTAGTGGGTATCAAAAATCCCAGGGTCGGTATCGTCAACATCGGTGCGGAAGAAGAAAAGGGCAATGCACTGGTAAAGGAAACCTTCCCGCTTTTGAAAAACTGTCCCGATATCAACTTTATCGGCAGTGTGGAAGCCAGAGATATTCCGGCAGGCGCAGCGGATGTAGTAGTCTGCGAGGCATTTGTGGGAAATGTTATCTTAAAGATGTACGAAGGTGTCGGAGCGGTTATGCTTAAGAAGGTGAAGGAAGGCATGATGACCTCTCTTCGCAGCAAAATCGGTGCGCTTCTGGTAAAGCCCGCCCTGAAGGAAACCCTGAAGGCTTTCAGTCTGGATGAATACGGCGGAGCCCCCATGCTCGGCTTAAAGGGCCTGGTAGTAAAGACCCATGGCAGTTCCAAGGCAGTGGAAGTGAAAAATTCTGTTCTGCAGTGCGTTACGTTCAAGGAACAGAAAATCAATGAGAAAATCAAGGAAAAAATAACCTTAGAAGATTAAGAAAGAAGGAACAGATTATGGAATTTGAAAAACTGAAAAAAATAATTGCGGAAGTGCTGAATGTGGATCCGGAAGAAATTACACCGGAATCTACCTTCATGGATGATTTGGGAGCAGACTCCCTGGATGTTTACCAGATTATCATGGGCATCGAAGAAGAGTTTGACATTGAAGTGGCGCCCGAAAAGGCAGAAAAGATTACCACAGTGGAAGAAGCTGTTGATATGATTAAGAGTACAGTAAACAATTAAACTGCGGATTTTTCACAGAAAAGAAAAGCGTCTGCAAACAGCAGGCGCTTTTTATGAAAGGACTTTTCATGCTAAAAGAAAGTGATTATCAGGAATTAGAGAAAAAAATAGGATATACCTTTCAAAACAGGGCGCTTTTGAAACAGGCAGTTACACACAGCTCCTTTGCCAATGAGCAGAAGATTAACAGACAGAAGCATTACGAAAGACTGGAATTCTTGGGAGATGCCGTATTGGAGCTTGTATCCAGTGATTTTTTGTTTCAAACGCACCCGGAGATGCCGGAAGGACAGCTTACCAAGCTGCGTGCATCCATGGTCTGTGAGCCGGCGCTGGCATATTGCGCCAAGGACCTGACTCTGGATAGCTACATCCAGCTTGGAAAAGGAGAGGAAGCGACCGGAGGCAGATACCGTGACTCCATTGTTTCCGACGTGATGGAAGCCGTAATCGGCGCCATTTACTTAGACGGCGGCATGGAGCCCGCCAGAACCTACATACACCGCTTTATTCTTTCCGATCTGGAGAACAAACAGCTTTTCTTAGACTCCAAGACCAATTTACAGGAATATATGCAGCAAAATCTCAAAAAAGAATTTCATTACCGGCTTGTGGAAGAGTCCGGTCCCGAGCACGACAAGGTATTCCTGGTGGAAGTGGTAATGGAGGAAAAGGTACTCGGCAGGGGAAAAGGCCGTACCAAGAAGGCAGCCGAACAGCAGGCTGCTTATGAAGCGTTGCTTGGTTTCAGAAAACCGGGCAAAAGAGGATAGGGGCATGTACTTAAAAAGCATAGAAGTATACGGATTTAAATCGTTTGCAAATAAAATTACATTTCAGTTTCACAACGGTATCACCGGCATTGTAGGACCGAACGGCAGTGGTAAAAGCAACGTTGCAGATGCGGTCAGATGGGTTCTGGGTGAGCAGCGCATCAAGCAGCTCCGCGGTGCCTCCATGCAGGATGTCATATTCTCCGGCACGGAAGCCAGGAAGCCCTTAAGCTATGCGTATGTGGCAATCACCCTGGACAATTCCGACCACCAGCTTGCCATTGATTTTGACGAGGTAACGGTGGCAAGACGTATTTACCGTTCCGGTGAAAGCGAATACCTGATTAACGGCGCAGCCTGCCGGTTAAAGGACGTCAATGAACTCTTTTACGATACCGGTATCGGTAAGGAAGGCTATTCCATTATCGGACAGGGTCAGATTGATAAAATCCTTTCCGGTAAACCGGAGGAAAGACGTGAGCTTTTTGATGAAGCGGCGGGTATTGTAAAGTTCAAGAGAAGAAAATTTGCCGCCCAGAAGAAGTTAGAGGACGAAAAGGCAAATTTAGTCCGTGTAAACGACATTCTTTCCGAACTGGAAAAGCAGGTAAAGCCGCTGGAAAAGCAGTCCGAGACGGCGAAAATCTACTTAAAGAAAAAGGAAGAATTAAAGGTACTGGATGCCAATACCTTCCTTTTGGAAAGCGAGCAGGTAAAGACACAGCTTGCCGATGTGCAGGGAAAGTACGACATTGCATCCAAAGATTATGAGGAAACTTCCGAAAAGTACGAGGGCATCAGGCAGGAGTACGAGGCAATACAGAGCCGGATAGAAACACTGGAAAAGGAAATTGAAGAAGCCCGGAATAATCTGACGGACACCAGTGTGCTGCGCGGCAAGTTAGAGGGCGAAATCAATGTCTTAAAAGAGCAGATACATTCTGCCACGGACAACGCCGCCCATTTACAGACAAGAAAAGAAAACTTAAACAGCCAGATTGCACAGAAGGATACCGAAAAGCAGGATATCCTTGCAAAGAAAGCGGAAATCGATGAACAGGTAACGGAGCTTACCGCTACAAGGGATGAGGTAAAGGTAAGCCTGGAGAGCTTACAGAACCGCATCCAGGAATTAAACGACAGCATTGAAGCCGGCAAGAACACCATTATCGGCGAGCTGAACCAGAGAGCGACCATCAAGTCCAAAATCGGACGCTTTGACACCATGTTGGAGCAGGTAGCCATAAGAAAGGCAGAGCTGAATTCCCGGATTCTCAAAGCCAAGTCCGACGAAGAGGACAGGGAAGAAAACATTAAAAAGCTGAAAGAGCAGTTTACGGCAGTTTCCGATGCCTTGAAGGAAATGAAGGAAAAGGCGGAAAAGGACGAAGCGGACATCCAGAAAATCAGAGGAGAGCTTACGGGGAAGGATGTGAAGCTGCGGGAAACCCAGGAGCAGTACCATCAGGAGAAATCCAAGCTGGAAGCGCTGTCCAATCTGACGGAACGCTACGAAGGCTACGGCGGAAGCGTTAAAAAGGTCATGGAACAGAAAACCGACAACAAGGGTATTATCGGTGTTGTTGCGGATATTATTAAAGTAGATAAAAAATACGAAACGGCGATTGAAACCGCCCTTGGCGGCAATATCCAGAACATCGTAACGGATGACGAGGAAACCGCCAAAAAGATGATTGGTTTCTTAAAGAAGAACCGTCTGGGACGAGCTACCTTCCTTCCCCTGACAAGTATAAAAAATCCCCAGGAATTCAAGAATCCGGAAGCCTTAAAGGAAAAGGGCGTTGTGGGTATGGCGGACGAGCTGGTCAGGACGGAAACCCGTTACAAGGATGTGGCGAAAGCCATGCTCGGCAGAATTGTGGTAGTGGACAACGTGGACAATGCCGTGAAAATTGCCCGTAAGTTCGACTACGGCATCCGTATGGTTACCATTGAGGGTGAACTTTTGGTACCCGGCGGCGCCATCAGCGGCGGTGCCTTCAAGAACAACAGCAACCTTCTCGGCCGAAGAAGAGAAATGGAGGACTTGGAGAAGAAAATCAAAGACCTTCTTTCAAGCGTCGAGACCATCCAGAAGGATATCGAAGAAACCAAACAGAAGAGAAATACCATGCGTATGGAATTGGAAGCCCTGAAAGCCGACATCCAGCGCAAGTTTATTGAACAGAATACGGCAAGACTTTCCGTGGAAAGCGCCGAGGAGCGCATGGAAGAAGCGGAAGCAGGCTCCCGTTCCTTAATGGAAGAATTAAAGGAAATGGAAAAGCAGGTGCTGGAAATCAAGCAGGACAAGGAAGAAATCCAGAAAGAACTGACCGGTTCCGAAGAAATGGAGAAATCCGTAGAGGCAAGCATTTCCGGGTTCCAGAAGGAATTAGAGGAAAAGAGACTGCAGGAAACAGAAAGCTCCGCCAAGGTTTCCGAATGGGAGCTTAAGGTGGAAAAGATGCTGCAGACACAGGGCTTCCACCAGCAGAATGTGGACCGTATCAACGCCGAAATCGAAACCCTTAAGGGAGAGCTTTCCGAAATCGAAGACGGCATTGCCGGTAACGAAGAAAGCCTTAAGGAAAAGAAGGAGCACATTGCCGAAATCGAAAAGACCATTGAAGCTTCCCATACTTCCCAGGACAAGTCCCAGAAGGAACTGACGGAAAATATAGCAAAGAAAGAAGAACTGAGCGCCAAGCAGAAGAACTTCTTTACGGAGAGGGAAGAACTGTCCCAGCAGATGACCAGACTGGACAAGGAGGTCTACCGTCTGAATGCCCAGAAGGAAAAAATGGAAGAGGCCATGGAAACCCAGATTAACTATATGTGGGATGAATATGAGCTGACCCTTTCCGATGCGGCGTCCTTGCGGAAAGAGGAGCTTACGGATTTAAGCTCCATGAAAAAAGAAATTTCCGCCATCAAGGACCAGATTAAAAAGCTGGGTGACGTCAATGTAAACGCCATTGAGGATTACAAGAACTTAATGGAGCGTTATACCTTCTTAAAGACCCAGCACGACGATTTAATCGAGGCGGAAAAGACACTGGAGGGCATTATCACGGAGCTTGACAGCGCCATGAGAAAGCAGTTCCAGGAAAAATTTGCGGAGATTAACAAGGAATTTGACAAAGTATTCAAGGAGCTCTTCGGAGGCGGAAGAGGTACGCTGGAGTTGATGGAGGACGAGGATATTCTGGAAGCGGGCATCCGTATCATTGCCCAGCCGCCCGGAAAGAAGCTGCAGAACATGATGCAGCTCTCCGGTGGCGAAAAGGCGCTGACGGCGATTTCCTTACTGTTTGCCATCCAGAACTTAAAGCCCTCACCGTTCTGTCTTTTAGACGAAATCGAAGCGGCGTTAGATGAGTCCAATGTCGGAAGATTTGCCAAGTACCTGCATAAGCTGACCAAGAATACACAGTTCATCGTCATTACACACCGACGGGGAACCATGGAAAAGGCGGACCGCCTGTACGGTATTACCATGCAGGAGAAGGGTGTTTCCGCCCTTGTCAGCGTCAACCTGATTGACAAGGAGCTGGACAATTAAGCAGAGGAGATAAGGAAAATATAAAGGAAGGCATACGACTATGAGTGAAGAAAAAATGGGATTTTTTGCCAAACTGAAAAACGGGCTGAAAAAAACCAGGGACAATATCGTAAACGGTATTGACTCGGTGTTTAACGGCTTTTCCTCCATAGACGAGGATTTCTACGAAGAACTGGAAGAAATCCTCATCATGGGCGACATCGGCGTGAATGCCACCACCGCCATTATCGAACGGCTGAAGCAGCAGGTAAAAGAGCAGCATATCAAAGAGCCTTCCCAGTGCAAACAGCTGTTGGTGGACAGTATCCGCGAGCAGATGCAGGTGGGAGAAAATGCCTATGAGTTTGAAAACAGACAGTCTGTAATCATGGTAATCGGCGTAAACGGCGTGGGAAAGACCACTTCCGTGGGAAAGCTTGCCGGCAAACTGAAGGCACAGGGAAAAAGAGTGCTGATTGCGGCGGCGGATACTTTCCGTGCGGCGGCCTTAGACCAGCTTAAGGAATGGGCGGACAGAGCGGATGTGGACATTATCGGCGGCGCAGAGGGCTCCGACCCCGCGAGTGTGGTTTACGATGCCTGCATGGCAGCCAAGTCCCGTAAGGCGGATGTGCTTTTAATCGATACCGCGGGCAGACTTCACAACAAGAAGAACCTGATGGAAGAATTAAAGAAGATGAACCGCATCATTGACAGGGAATTTCCCGATGCCTACCGGGAGAACTTTATTGTCCTGGACGGCACCACCGGACAGAACGCACTGGTGCAGGCGAGGGAGTTCGGTGAGGTGGCAGACCTGACCGGTATTATCCTTACAAAGCTTGACGGTACGGCAAAGGGCGGCATTGCGGTAGCCATCCAGTCCGAATTAAGCGTACCGGTAAAGTACATCGGTGTGGGTGAAACCATAGACGATTTACAGAAGTTCGACGCAGATGCATTTGTCAGTGCGCTGTTTGACAGAAAAGACGATGACGAAGAAGAAAAAGAAGTGTGAAAATTGTGCAGGCACAAAGTTTGCAGGTTTTGAGAAAAGGAGAAAATATGGACGAGAAGATGCTTACATTACCGAGATTTGAGGAGGCCTCCGAAATTGTAAAGAAGGTGACTCTCGAAACCAAGCTGGTTTACAGCGATTTCTTAAGCGAGCGCTACGGCAACAAAATTTACTTAAAGCCGGAAAACATGCAGTTCACCGGAGCGTACAAGGTGCGCGGCGCTTATTATGCCATGAGTACCTTAAGTGACGAGCAGAGAAGCAAGGGCGTTATTACCGCTTCCGCAGGCAACCATGCACAGGGCGTTGCCTATGCCGCAAAATGCTACGGCGTGAAAGCAACCATTGTAATGCCGACCACCACACCTCTTATGAAGGTAAACCGTACCAAGAGCTACGGCGCGGAAGTGGTTCTGTGGGGTGATGTGTATGACGAAGCATGTGCCAAGGCATACGAACTGGCGGACGAAAAGGGATATACCTTTATCCATCCCTTCAATGATTTAACCGTTGCAACCGGTCAGGGTACCATTGCCATGGAAATCTTCAAGGAACAGCCTCTGGTAGACTATATTTTAGTTCCCATCGGCGGCGGCGGACTGGCAACCGGTGTTTCCACACTGGCAAAGCTCTTAAATCCCAAGATTAAGGTCATCGGTGTAGAACCCGCAGGAGCAGCCTGCATGAAGGCCTCCTTAAAGGAAGGCAAGGTAGTGACACTGCCCAAGGTCAGCACCATTGCAGACGGTACAGCCGTAAAGACACCCGGCGACAAGCTGCTTCCTTACATAAAGAAAAATCTGGACGACATCATTACCGTAGAAGATGACGAGCTGATTGTAGCCTTCCTCGATATGGTGGAAAATCATAAGATGGTAGTAGAAAACTCCGGCCTTCTGACCGTGGCAGCCTTAAAGCACTTAGACGTGAAGAATAAAAAGATTGTACCGATATTAAGCGGCGGCAATATGGATATCATTACCATGTCCTCCGTGGTGCAGCAGGGTCTGATTTTCAGGGACCGTATCTTTACCGTTTCCGTCCTGCTTCCCGACAAGCCGGGCGAGCTCTGCAAGGTAGCGGGCATTGTGGCAAAGGAAAACGGCAATGTTATCAAGCTGGAGCACAACCAGTTTGTATCCACCAACAGAAGCGCAGCCGTGGAGCTTCGTATCACCCTCGAAGCCTTCGGTACCGAGCACAAGCATCAGATTATTACAGCGCTGGAAAAAGAAGGCTACAGCCCGAAACTGATTCAGCCCATTATCTAAAGCTTTCCGGGTGGAAGGAATGCTTATAAAATCAAAAGATGTGTTAGTACACTGATAAAATCCGCATATACTATATATGCGGATTTTCTGTCCTATGGTAAAACGGAAGGGTTGCAGCGGGCAATCCATGGAATTCATCCATGGAATTCGTGTAAAGGAGCATTCCTGTAATTCAGAAATAATGCCAATTGAATAAAAAAGAACCTCAAGGTATGATTGAGTTGCATCTTGGCGGATGTAAACAAAACAATCAAAACACTGGAGGTTCAAAATGAA